>Ga0184637_10000846_pt1 | contig 21742 bp, 18 predicted proteins | sample PLM3_127_b2_FD_133143 | JGI IMG/M metagenome (GOLD analysis project Ga0184637, IMG submission 133143) | Groundwater sediment microbial communities from an aquifer in East River, Colorado, USA - PLM3_127_b2 | ecosystem: Environmental > Terrestrial > Soil > Riparian zone | place: USA: East River... | reverse complement strand
GGTAGCTCCGGTGCAGGAACCACGCGGGGAACCCCTTGACCTTCACGCCCATCACGATGGCCGCCCCCTTGTACCGCCCGAGCGAGGCGAGCTGCCCGAGGTTCCGCCACCGGAACGGCTCCAGCGGCTCTCCTCGCAGCGATGCGATCACGTTCTTGCCCAGCCGCCGAGCCTGGCGGAGGGCGTGCTGTGCGGTGGGCGGGGACACCCCGCCGGTCGCGAGGTCCGGTACCGCGGCGTTGTCGCCGGCGGCCCAGGCGTCCTCGACTCCACGAACGCGTAGGAACTCGTCCACGACCACGCGCCCCCGGTCGTCCACGGGGAGCCCGGAGCGAGCGGCGAGCGGCTCCGGCTTTACCCCGGCCGTCCACACCAGCGTGTCGGCGGGGAAGTGCGTCCCGTTCGACAGGCGCATCATGCCGCCCTCGGCCGACTCGAGCGTCGTGTTCACCAGGACCTCGATCCCCCGGGCCCGCAGCCGCGCCTTCACGTAGGTCGCGAGATCCTCGCTCAGCTCGGGCAGGATGCGCGAGGCCGCCTCCACCAGCACCCACCGCATGTCGTCGGGGTTCAGGTTCGGGTAGTAGCGGAGCGCCGAGCGGGCCATGTCCTCCAGCTCCGCCAGGGCCTCCACCCCCGCGTACCCGGCCCCCACGAACACGAAGGTGAGTGCGGCGCGGCGGTGATCCTCGTCGGGCTCTTCGGCTGCGGCGTCCAGCCGAGACAGGACGTGGTTGCGAAGGAAGATGGCCTCGGCCACGGTCTTGAACCCCACCCCGTGCTCGGCCAGGCCCGGGACGGGCAGGACCCTCGACCGCGATCCCGCGCCCAGCACCAACACGTCGTAGGGCACGCCGATGTCCTCCTGGTTCGGCGTCCGCACCGTGGCCACGCGCCCCTCGTGGTCGATGCGTTGCACCTCGCCGACCAGGACGGTGGTCCTCTTGAGCACCTGCCGGAGCGGGACGACGACGTGGCGGGGCTCGATGTTGCCCGAGGCCACCTCCGGCAGGAACGGCTGGTACTGCATGTGGTTCTCGATGTTCACCAGGGTCAGGTGGTGGCCGGCCCGGGCCAGCTCGCGCTGCATCTCCAGGGCCGCGTACATGCCGACGTAACCGCCCCCCACGATCAGCACGCGCTTTCCTCCCGGCTTCATCGCGCTATGCGGAGGCCGCGAGCGTACGGAGCGCCCGGAACTGCGCGGGGTCGGTCGTCACCGACCCGAGGCGCACGGGGTCGTAACGCGTCCCGTGGCAGTCCGAGCCGCCGGTGACCACCAGCCCGAGCCGCTTGGCCAGGCCCCGGTAGTGCTCGCGCTGCTCCGGGGTGTGATCGCTGTGGTCGGCCTCCAGTCCGGCCATCCCGGCCTCGGCCATGGCCTCGATGAGGTCCTCGGGGAGCGGCTCCTCGTCGCTCCACATGCCCGGGTGGGCGAGCACGCACGCGCCGCCGGCCCGGCGGACGAGCGCGAGCGCCTCCAGCGGGTCCAGGGCGTGCTTGGGGACGTACGCGGGGCCGTCGTCCCCGATCAGGCGGTCGAAAGCCTCCTCCTCGGTCGCAACGACTCCGGCCTCGACCAACGCCTGGGCCACGTGCGGTCGCACGATGTTGCCACTGCCGGCGATGTGGCGAACCCGTTCGAACGAGATGGGAAACCCGAGTGCTTGAAGCTTGCCGACCATGGCCTCACCGCGGAGGAATCGCTCGGCGCGGAGGCGGTTGAGCTCGGCCTGGAGCTCGTCGTTCTCCCGATCCATCCAGTAGCACAGCACGTGAACGCTCGTGCCTCGGTGCTCGGCCGAGAGCTCGACGCCGGGAACGACGTGGATGCCGAGCTCGAGGCCGGTCGCGGAGGCCTCCTCGATCCCGTCGGTGGTGTCGTGGTCGGTGACGGCGACGACCTCCAAGCCGCGCTCGGACGCGAGCTTCACCAGCTCCGCGGGCTCGAACGTTCCGTCGGAGCGGTTGGTGTGGGTGTGCAGGTCGATCCCGCCCATGTATGCGGCATAGTGTGCCAGGCCCGGAGGATGGTGGACGAAAGAGGGCCGCGACGCTCAGCGGGCGCGGGCCGACAGGCGGCCGGCGCCCATCTCCCGGGACAGGCTCCGAGCCGTTTCCCGCACCGCCGCCACCACGTGCGGCGAAGGCCCGTCGCCCAGCAACCGCTCGACGGGTCCGGCCACGCCGATCGCCCCCACGGGCGCGCCGGCGTGGTTGAACACCGTCGCCGCGATCTCGGCCTCTCCCACGATGGCCTCCTGGTCCTCCAGGGCCACGCCGCGGCGGGCCACCTGATCGAGCTCTCGTTCCAGGACCGCGGGGTCGCACACGGTCTTGCCGGTAAGGCGGGCCAGATCCTCCTCGAGAAGCTCGCTCCGCCGCTCGGCCCCGAGGTACGCGGCCATGGCCTTGCCCAGGGCGCAGGCGTGCCACGGGATCGACGCCCCCACCTCCAGGATCTGCACCGAGTTGTCCGGCCGGAACACGTGGTGGACGATCAGCACCCGCCGGCCGTTCAGGACCCCCACCCGGACCGCCTCCTCCACCCGGTTGGCCAGCGACTCGGCCCAAAGCAGCGACCGAGCCCGGAGCTCGTGGTTGTCCAGGAAGGCGTTCCCCAGCTGGAGCATGGCCGGCCCCAGGCGGTACTTCCCCGCCTCGTCGTCCCGTTCGACGAGCTGCTCCGCCTCCAGGGCTCGCAGCAGCCCGAAGACGGTGGCCTTGGCCAGGCCCAGGCGCTCGCCGAGCTCGGTCACGCCCAGGCGACGCGAGGATCCCAGCTCTTTCAGGATCAGCGCGGCGCGATGGACCGACTGGATCACGGTCGCTCCCCGGCCAGACCGTTCGCGCTCCCGGCCGCCTGCTCCAGCGCGGAGAACAGCAGCGCCGTGGACGTGGCGCCCGGATCCTGGTGTCCCATGCTCCGGGGGCCGAGATACGAGGCCCGCCCCTTGCGGGCCTGCAGCGGCACCGTGGCCCGCATCCCCTCCTCGGCCGCCTCCCGGGCCCTGGTCGCGGCGGCTGGCAGGTCCTCACCGGCCCGAAGGCCCCGCTCGAATGCCGCCAGGGCCGGGACGAAGGCGTCCACGATGGTCTTGTCGCCCACCGAGGCCGCCCCCAGCTTCTGGATGGCCTCGAGGCCAGCCCGAAGCGCCACCAACAGGTCCTCCGGACCGAACCGCTCCTTCGACCCCAAGGCTTTGCCCAGGTCCCGGAACCCGCTCCCGTACAGGGGACCGGCCGCGCCGCCGACCGTGAACGTGAGCGCCGTCCCGACGGCCTCCAGGATGGTCCCCGGGGCCTCATCTCCCATGCCCTCGACCTTGGCCACCGCGGCCGTGAGGCCCCGGTCCAGGTTGATCCCGTGGTCGGCGTCGCCGATCGCCGCGTCGAGCTGGGTCAGATAGTCACGCTGGTCCCGGACCCGGCAGGCCAGCTCGTTCACCCACTGGAGGACGAAGGCGGCACCCAGCGAGGCTTCGCCGTCCCTCGCTGTCGCCCCTGCCACCCCCTCCGGGCGCCGATCGCGCATCCCCTCCACGTTCCGCTTCCCCGGGCCCGCCTGTCAAGCGCGTGCTCGGCTCCCCTCCAAGGCGCCGAGAGGTAGGCGCGGCGTTCGACGATGCCGAACGCCGTCTTGAACTGAACCGATTTGACATACCTGACCGAACGATCTTGGCTTCGTGTGGATAATGCCACCCGCGATCTGCTTGGCGGGAGAAAGGGGGGTGGGCATGACGCTTCTCGCCCGGGACGAAGGTCCCGGGTCTCCATACCAGAGCGATTCGAGAGGGGGGTGGTCGAGCAGATGTTTCTAGGCGAAGTGATCGGCACCGGCGTCCTGATCCTGCTGGGGGACGGCGTGGTGGCCGGCGTGCTGCTGAACAGGTCCAAGGCCCAAAACGCCGGGTGGATCGTGATCACCTGGGCGTGGGCCATGGGCGTGGCCATGGGTGTGCTGGCCAGCCTCGCGGTCGCGGGCGGCGTGGCGCACCTCAACCCGGCCGTCACGATCGGCCTGGCCTCGATCGGCATCACTGACTGGGGGGACGTGCCCATCCTCATCGCGGGGCAGTTCGTGGGCGCCGGAATCGGGGCGCTCCTCGTGTACCTTGCCTACCTCCAACATTGGGCCCAGACGGAGGACAAGGGCCTGAAGCTGGCCGTCTTTTGCACGGGCCCGGCGATCCGCAGCACCGTGCCGAACCTGATCACCGAGATCATCGGCACCGCGATGCTGGTCCTCGGCATCCTGGCGGTCGGGCAGAGCGAGACCGCAGGCGCCTTCGGATACTTCTTCGTGGCGCTCTTGGTGTTCGGCATCGGCATGTCGCTCGGGGGCCCCACCGGGTACGCCATCAACCCCGCGCGTGACCTAGGCCCGCGGATCATGCACTTCCTCCTGCCGATCGCGGGCAAGGGCCACTCCGACTGGAGCTATTCGTGGATCCCGGTCGTCGGCCCGATCGTCGGCGGGGTGCTCGGCGCGCTCTTGGCAGACGCGGCGTTCAAGCTGTGAGCTGAGTGGAGCCCACACCATCGTGAGAAGGAGGTGAGGAACCCGACATGAAGAAGCTGATCAACAAGCCGGAGGACGTGGTCACCGAGGCGCTCCAGGGCATCGCGGCGGCACACCCAGACCTCGTACGGGTGCACACGAACCCGAACTTCATCGTTCGGGCCGATGCGCCCGTACAGGGCAAGGCGGCCCTGGTCTCGGGAGGCGGCTCCGGCCACGAGCCCATGCACGGTGGCTTCGTGGGGATGGGCATGCTGGACGCGGCATGCCCGGGCGAGGTATTCACCTCCCCCACCCCGGACCAGATGCTGGAAGCGACGAAGGCCGTGAACGGCGGCGCTGGCGTCGTCCACATCGTCAAGAACTACACAGGCGACGTCATGAACTTCGACATGGCGGCCGAGATGGCCCGGGGAGAGGGCATCGAGGTCGAATCGGTCCTGGTCGACGACGACGTTGCGGTGAAGGACAGCCTGTACACGGCGGGTCGTCGAGGCGTCGGCACGACCGTGCTCATGGAGAAGATCGCAGGGGCCGCGGCGGAGGAACGTCGTGCGCTGAAGGAGGTTGCCGAGATCGCACGGCACGTGAACGCGAACGGGCGAAGCATGGGAATGGCCCTGACCTCGTGCACGGTGCCGGCGGCTGGCAAGCCCACCTTCGAGATCGGCGACGACGAGATCGAGATCGGCATCGGGATCCACGGCGAGCCCGGCCGCAAGCGGATGAAGCTCAAGCCGGTCGGAGAGATCGTGGAGATGATGGCGGTCGCGGTCGTGGAGGACATCCCGTACAACAAGGGCGACGAAGTCCTGGCGTTCGTGAACGGCATGGGCGGGACGCCCCTGATCGAGCTCTACATCGTGTACAACGAGGTGAACAAGTTCCTGGAGGGACGCGGCATCAAGATCACCAGGAACCTGGTCGGCTCCTACATCACGTCGCTCGAGATGGCGGGGTTCTCCATCACGCTGCTCAAGCTGGACGACGAGCTCACGAAGCTGTGGGACGCGCCGGTCAAGACCCCGGCGTTGCGCTGGGGCGTTTGAGCATTCGAAGAGGAGTCCGGCCGGAGTGCCGGCGAGCGAGGAAGGAGGGATGGTGAGCGTCCCGTACGACCAGGTGGTCCAATTCGTCCGGACGTTCGCCAAGGTGGTGTCGGAGAACAGGGAGTACCTGACCGACCTGGACTCGGCCATCGGCGACGCGGACCACGGGATCAACATGGATCGTGGGATGAGCGCCGCCCTCGCCAAGCTCGACAGCGTTCCGGAGGGAGACGTCGGCAACCTGTTCAAGACGGTGGGGATGACCCTCGTCTCCACGGTCGGGGGTGCCGGCGGACCCCTGTACGGCACGATGTTCATCCAGATGGGCACGGCCGTGGCCGGAAAGTCCGAGCTCTCCTCACAGGACTGGGCCGAGGCCCTCACCAAAGGGCTGGAGGGCGTGGTCATGCGAGGCAAGGCCGAGCTCGGTGACAAGACGATGGTCGACGCGCTGACGCCGGCCCGCGACGCGTTGAAGGAGGCCCTCGACGAGGGGGCCTCCTTCGGCGACGCGCTCGGGCGTTCGGCCGCGGCCGCCGAGGAGGGGATGAAGGACACGATCCCCATCGTGGCCCGGAAGGGACGGGCCAGCTACCTCGGCGAGCGAAGCGCCGGCCATCAGGATCCGGGGGCCACGTCCTCGTATCTGCTGCTCAAGACCGCCGCCGACACGTGGGCCGACGGGGACCCGTAGGAAGAGGAAGAGGAGAAGGAGGCGCCATGGCGGAGTACGCAGGTGCCCTGGACCAGGGCACCACCAGCACGCGGTTCATGATCTTCGACCACAGCGGCAAGGTGGTCGGGATCGACCAGAAGGAGCACGAGCAGATCTTTCCGAAGCCCGGGTTGGTCGAGCACGACCCGATGGAGATCTGGCAGCGCTGCGAGGAAGTGATCACTGGGGGCCTGAAGAAGGCCAAGATCCAGGCGAACGACCTCGCGGCGGTGGGCGTGACGAACCAGCGCGAGACCACCGTCGTATGGGAGAAGTCCTCGGGCAAGCCCGTCTACAACGCCATCGTGTGGCAGGACACGCGGACCGACAAGATCTGCAACGACCTTGCCAAGGACGGCGGCCAGGATCGGTTCCGCTCGAAGGTCGGGCTCCCACTCGCCACGTACTTCTCGGGGCCGAAGATCAAGTGGATCCTCGAGAACGTCGACGGCGTGCGCGAGCGCGCCCAGCGGGGCGAGGTCCTGTTCGGCAACATCGACACCTGGTGCATCTGGAACCTCACCGGCGGGCCGGATGGCGGCGCGCACGTCACCGACGTGTCCAACGCCAGCCGGACGATGCTCATGAACCTGGAGACCCTCGACTGGGACGACGAGATCCTGGGCATCATGGGCATCCCCCGGGCCATGCTGCCCGCGATCCGGCCCTCGAGCGAGACGTACGGTGAGGCCAAGGGTGCGCTGGCGGGGATCCCGGTGGCCGGCGACCTCGGCGACCAGCAGGCGGCGTTGTTCGGCCAGACCGCCTTCGACGTCGGCGACGCCAAGAACACCTACGGCACCGGGAACTTCATGCTGCTCAACACGGGCACCAAGCCCATCCAGTCCAAGAGTGGGCTGCTAACGACGCTCGGGTACAAGATCGGCAACCAGCCGGCCGTGTACTGCCTCGAGGGCTCCATCGCCATCACCGGCGCCCTCGTCCAGTGGCTGCGGGACAACCTGGGGCTGATCAAGAAGTCGGAGGACGTGGAGGACCTGGCCAAGACCGTGGAGGACAACGGCGGGGTCTACTTCGTTCCGGCCTTCTCCGGCCTGTTCGCGCCGTACTGGAGGAGCGACGCTCGCGGCGCGATCGTCGGGATGACCCGATACGTCAACAAGGGCCACATCGCCCGGGCGGCTCTGGAGGCCACGGCGTGGCAGACCCGCGAGGTGCTGGATGCCATGAACGCGGACTCCGGCGTCAAGCTGAAGGAGCTCAAGGTCGACGGCGGCATGGTCTACAACGACCTCCTGATGCAGTTCCAGGCCGACGTCCTCGGCGTGCCGGTGATCCGGCCGAGCGTGGCGGAGACGACCGCGCTCGGCGCCGCGTATGCCGCGGGACTTGCGGTCGGGTTCTGGAAGGAGGTCAACGACCTTCGGGCCAACTGGGGCAAGGACAAGGACTGGACCCCCAAGATGGACAAGGCCGAGGTCGAGCGGGAGTACAAGCAGTGGAAGAAGGCCGTCACGCGCACGTTCGACTGGGTGGACGCCTAGGAGAGGCGACGTAACGAAGACCGAGCCCGGCGAGACATCGATCCCGGGCAGCCCCGAGGGGGCATCCCCTTCCGAAGGGAGGGAGCGATGAAGGACGATCAGGAGGGCGACTTCGCTGCCGGCCAGGAGGCCGAGCACCCGGAGGAGCATCGCAAGGGCGACTTCGCCGAAGGCCAGGAGAAGGATCACGACAAGCACCCCGAGGGCGACTTCGCCGAAGGCCAGGAGAAGGATCACGAGGGGCACCACAAGGGCGACTTCGCCGAAGGCCAGGAGAAGGATCACGACAAGTGACGTGGGGGGCGCGGGGTGCGGCGGCCTGGCCGCCGCACCCCGCGCCCTTTGATCGCGTCCCGTAGGAGAATCGACGGGATGGCCACGCTCCAGACCGACGTGCTCGTCATCGGGGGAGGCTCGACCGGCGTCGGCGTGGCCAGGGATGCCGCCATGCGGGGGTTCTCCACGGTCCTGGTGGACCGGGGCGACCTGGCCACCGGGACCACCGGACGGTTCCATGGGCTCCTTCACTCCGGGGGCCGCTACGTCGTCAAGGACCCCAAGGCCGCCCAGGAGTGCATCCACGAGAACCGGGTGCTTCGAAGGATCGCGGCCGACTGCATCGAGGACACCGGCGGCATGTTCGTGACGACCCCCATCGACACGCCGGAGTACGCCGAACGGTTCGTCGAGGGGTGCAAGGCCGCCGACATCCCGGTCGAGGAGATCCCCGCGGCCGAGGCGCTTCGGCGCGAGCCCCGCATGAACCCCCGAATCTCGCGCGCGTTCACCGTGCCCGACGCCAGCGTGGACTCGTGGAAGACCGTGTGGGCCTGCGCTCGGTCGGCACAGACCTACGGGAGCCGCATCCTCCCCTACCACGAGGTCCTGGACCTCACGGTGGAGGGCGGGGCGGTGCGGGGGGCCCTGGTCAAGGACCGCCGGGGCGGGGAGGACGTCCGGATCGACGCCGCCTTCGTGGTGAACGCCTCCGGGGCATGGGCCGGACGGATCGCCGCCATGGCGGGCTGCGAGGTCACGGTGCTTCCGGGCAAGGGCATCATGATCGCCATGAACCACCGGCTGGTGAACACGGTGGTGAACCGGTGTGAGATGCCGGCCGACGGGGACATCATCGTGCCGATCCGGACCGTCTCGGTGATCGGGACGACCGACCAGAAGGTGGCCGATCCCGACGACTGGCAGATCACCCGGGACGAGGTCCAAAAGATGATGGACGCCGGCGAGAACCTGGTCCCGGGGTTCCGCCGGGCCCGGGCGCTCCGGGTGTGGGGTGGCGTCCGGCCCCTGTACCAGGACAAGGCCGAGGGGACCGACACCCGGGACGTGACCAGGGCTCACACGTTGTTGAACCACCGGCAGCGGGACGGCGTGGAGCGGTTCCTCACGATCACCGGCGGCAAGTTCTGCACGTTCCGCCTGATGGCCGAGGACACCGTGGATGCGCTCTGTGCGGAGCTCGGCGTGGACCAGCCCTGCCAGACGGCGGACGAGCCCCTGCCCGATTCCGAGCACGGCCGCTACTACTGGCTCGGTTCGCGGGTGGCCCGGCGGGAGGCCACCCTCAATGAGGACCAGCTGATCTGCGAGTGCGAGCTCGTGTCCCGCCGTCGCCTCGAGGCGGCCATGCTCCGCCGCGAGACCATCGACCTCGACGACATCCGCCGCACGATCCGCCTGGGCATGGGGCCGTGCCAGGGCGGTTTCTGCATCTACCGGGCCACCGGGATCCTGCACCAGGTGGAGAAGATCTCAGGGGAGGCCGCCAACCGGTCGCTGCTCGACTTCGTCCAGGAACGGTGGAAGGGGGTCCAGCCGATCCTGCACGGCGACCAGCTCCGCCAGGCCACGCTGGACGACTGGATCTTCCAAGGGATCCTGGACGTCGCCCACCTGCCGGGTGGTTGGGTGAGCGCGGGGTGAGCCCCGATGCTGTGGTGATCGGGGCGGGCCTGGCCGGGCTGACTGCCGGGGTTCGGCTGGCGGAGGCGGGCGTTCGAACCACCCTGGTGGCGAAGGGGCCGGGCGCCACCCATCTCGCGCCCGCCACCATCGACGTGCTTGGCTACGCCCCCGACCTGGTGGAGCGCCCGGCCGCCGCGCTTCCCTCGTTCGCGGAGGAGCGGCCGGACCACCCGTACGCCCGCCTGTCCCCGGAGACGGTGGCGGCGAGCGCCGACTGGCTCCGGGAGCACGTGCCGACGCTCGCCTATGTGGGGACCATCGAGGAGAACCTCCTCCTTCCCACCGCCGTTGGCGTCCCCAAGCCGTCGGCCTTCGTCCCGGAGGCGATGGCCGCCGGAGACCTTCGTTCGGGCGGTCGATTCGTCTTCGCCGGCCTCCGGGCCCTGAAGGACTTCTATCCCGCGTACCTCGCCGACAACCTGTCCCAGGCCAAGCTCCCGACCGGTGTGACCGTCGAGGCGCGGGCGGTGCACCTCACGGATCCCGGCACCGAAGCCGACGTGAGCCCGCTCGGCTACGCGCGCATGTTCGAGGACCCCGAGTTCCGGACGGTGGTGGCGGCAGAGCTCCTTCCCCGGCTGGAACCCGGCGAGTCGGTGGGATTCCCGACGGTGCTGGGCCTGAAGGAGCACCGCGCGACCTGGCTGGAGCTCCAGGAGCGCCTGGGGCGGCCGGCGTTCGAGGTGCCGACCCTTCCGCCCTCGGTGGCCGGCATCCGGCTGTTCCACGACCTTCGCGACGCGTTCGTCCGCGCGGGGGGCCGGTTTGTGATCGGCTCGACGGCCGTGGGCGCGGGGTCGAAGGGAGGCGTGGTCGAGCACGTGGTGATCCAGACGGCGGCGGCCCGCCCGACGCCGGTCGAGGCCCGGTGGTTCGTCCTGGCGACCGGGGGGTTCGCGGAGGGCGCCATCTTCCTCGATTCCTACGGCGAGGTACACGAGTCGGTGTTCGGATTGGCCGTGTCGGGAGTTCCCGCCGCCGGCGAGCCTCGGTTCGTCCCGCGGTACTTCGACGACCAGCCCATGGCTCGGGCCGGGATCGCCGTGGACGAGCGCCTCCGCCCGGTGGACGCCGAGGGGAACGTGGCCTTCGACAATCTCTTCGCCGCCGGCGCCGCGTTGGGAGGCGCCGAGCCTTGGCGGGAGCTGTCCGGCAACGGCCTGGCCCTGGCATCGGGGTTCGCCGTCGCATCCGGGATCGTGGAAGGGGCGTCGTGATGGACACGATGGAGTGGGTCCGGGGCTCGCTCGACCACTGCGTGAAGTGCACGATCTGCGAGACGTTCTGCCCGGTGTCGAACGTCACGCCGCTGTTCCCCGGGCCGAAGTACGTCGGGCCACAGCTGGAGCGGTTCCGCACCGACGACGGGTCGCCGGACGCGTCCCTCGACTACTGCTCGGGGTGCGGCATCTGCACCACCGTCTGTCCGCAGGGCGTCAAGATCGCCGAGATCAACTCGCAGGCCCGGGCGAAGATGAAGGCCCGGCGCGGGGTCCCGCTCCGGGACCGGATCATCGCCCGGCCGAGCGCCATGGGGAAGGTGGGGACGCCGCTCGCCCCCATCGCCAACTGGTTCCTCAAGAACCGCGCGTTTCGGTGGCTCGTGGAGCGAACGCTGCGGGTCCACCGCAAGGCCCCCATGCCGCTGTTCGCCGGCCGGACGTTCCAGTCGTGGGCCCGACGGCACCCCCCGCTCACCACCGCCACCAAGGCCGTCGTCTACTTCCACGGGTGCAGCGCGAACCACTTCGAGCCTGGCGTGGCCCAGATGGCCGTGGCCGTCCTGGAGCACAACGGATACCGGGTCATCGTCCCCCGGCAGGACTGCTGCGGACTTCCGTTGCAATCCAACGGGCTGTTCGACGACGCCCGGCGGTACGTCCGAAAGCTGGCGCGGAACCTCGAGCCGTACGCCAGGCGGGGCTACGACATCGTGGCCACCTCGACCAGCTGCGGGTTGATGCTGAAACGGGAGGCCCGCGAGATCCTCGATCTGGAAGACGACGAGGACCTGCGGACCGTGTCGGCCCACATGTTCGACATCTGCGAGTTCCTGCTGAACCTCCACGAGCGGGGCGAGCTTCGAACCGACTTCCGGCCGCTTGAGATGCGGGTCCCCTACCACGCGCCGTGCCAGCAGCGGGGGCACGGGATCGGCAAGCCGGCCCTGGAGCTGTTCGACCTCATCCCGGGGCTCGAGGTGGTGGACAGCGACGTCGAGTGCTGCGGCGTGGCCGGGACCTACGGGCTGAAGACGGAGAAGTACGACATCGCCATGGAGGTGGGCGCGCCGCTGTTCCGTCAGGTCACGGAGGTGGCGACGGACGTGGCGGCCTGCGACAGCGAGACCTGCCGGTGGCAGATCACCAAGGCCACGGGGGTTCCCTCCGTCCACCCGGTGGAGCTCCTGTACCGGGCCTACGGGTTGGCGTGAGGGGGCGGCGGGCCGGCCTTGGCCGGTGGGCTTGGGGCGAGGATCCGGTGGTCGAGTGATCGGCATCGTCCTGGTCTCCCACAGCCCGAAGGTCGCTGAGGGCGTGGCCGAGCTGGCACGCGAGATGGGCGGGCCCGAGGTCCGCCTGGAGCCGGTGGGCGGCCTGGACCTGCCGGACCGGCCCATGGGGACCGACGCGGTCCTCGTCATGCAGGCCATCGAGCGCGCCTGGTCCGAGGATGGCGTCCTGGTCCTGATGGACCTGGGAAGCGCCGTGCTCTCGGCGGAGATGGCCCTGGACATGCTGCCGCCGGACCTGCGGGACCGGGTCCTGTTGTGCGAGGCGCCGTTCGTCGAGGGGGCCGTTGCCGCAGCGGTCGCGGCCAAGCTGGGGAGGTCGCTCCGGGAGGTTGCCGAGGAGGCGCGGGGCGGACTCGAGCCCAAGGCGGCGCACCTGGGGACGCCGCCGCCTTCGCTCCCGGCTCCGGCGTCCGGCTCGGCCGCAGGCGAGGCCGCAGGGGAAGCCGCAGGCGAAGCGGCCGGGCCGGAGGCGAGCGTTCGCCTACCGGTGGAGAACCCGCTCGGGCTCCATGCCCGGCCGGCTGCGCGCTTCGTGCAGACCGCCGCACGGTTCGACGCCGACGTCCGCGTGGCCAACCTCACCGCGGGCAAGGGACCGGCCAGCGCCAGGAGCCTGAACGCGGTGGCCACGCTGGGGGTCCGCCAGGGCCACGAGATCGAGGTGGTGGCCCGGGGACCGGAGGCCCAGGCCGCCATCGACGCCATCAGCGCCCTGGCGGCCGACCGTTTCGGCGACGACGTCGTTCAGGTCCATGCGAAGCCTCGGACCGACGCCGGGCCCGCCGCGGCGCCGGCGGGCGGCCCGATCGACGGCTCCCTGGCCGGCCTGCCGGCCTCGCCCGGGGTGGCCGTGGGCCCGGCCCGCCACTTCCGCCCTCCGGACATCGAGGTCCCCTCCGGACCGACCGGCGAGCCCAAGGAGGAGTGGGCGGCGCTGGAGGAAGCGATCGAGGCCACCCGGGTGGAGATCTCGGCCACCCGGGGGACGGTCGCCGCCAGGACGGACGAGCAGAGCGCCGCGATCTTCGACGCGCACCTGTTGTTCCTGGACGACGAGGAGCTCATCGCGCCGGTCCGTTCGGCGGTCCTCGACGAGGGGCGAGGCGCGGCCCGAGCGTGGATGCAGGCCATCGATCAGATGGCGGAGACGTGGAGGGCCCTGGACGACCCGTACCTGCGCGCGCGTGCCGCCGACGTCGAGGCCGTGGGGGCACAGGTCCTCGCCCACCTGGTCGGGGCCGCAGCGGCTCGGCCGGTGCTCGCCGGCGGGGGCGTGCTGATCGCGGCGGACCTCACCCCGGCCGACACCGCGGGCCTGGATCCCGCGGTCGTGGTGGGGATCGCCACCGCGTTGGGCGGCCCCACGTCGCACTCGGCCATCCTGGCCCGCTCGCTCGGGATCCCCGCCGTGGTGGGCCTGGGCCGGGAGGTCCTGGAGATCGCGGAGGGAGCGACCGTGATCGTGGACGGCGAGGGCGGCACCGTCCGCGCCGACCCGGAGCCCGCGCAGGTCGCCGAGGCGAAGCGTCGGGGCGAGTCGTTCCGAGCGTCGGAGGCCGCCGCCCGGGCCGAGGCGTCGCATCCGGCCGTCACGCGAGATGGAACGGCGATCGAGGTGCTGGCAAACGTGGGCAATCCCGAGGACGTCGTCGCGGCGGTCGAAGCGGGAGCCGAGGGCGTGGGCCTGCTTCGCACGGAGTTCCTGTTCATCGGGCGGGACACCATACCGAGCGAGCAGGAGCAGGAGTCCCCGTACCGCGCCATCGCGGAGACCCTCGAGGGGCGTCCGTTGATCCTTCGGACCCTCGACGTCGGGGGCGACAAGCCGCTTTCCTACCTGCCAATGCCCTCCGAGGCCAACCCGTTCCTCGGGCTGCGCGGCCTCCGCTTCGGGCTGGCCCGGCCGGACGTCCTTCGGACGCAGCTGCGCGCGGTCCTTCGGGTCGCCGCGGACCATCCGGTGAAGGTCATGTTCCCCATGGTGACCTCGCTCGCCGAGCTGCAGGCGGCGAAGGCCGTCCTGGAGGAGGCCCGCCGGGAGGTCGAGGCGGCCGGCGGCCGGGTTCCGTCGCACCTCGAGGTGGGGATCATGGTGGAGGTCCCGGCCGCGGCGCTCGCCGCGGCCGGGTTCGCGCCGGAGGTGGACTTCTTCTCGATCGGGACGAACGACCTCACGCAATACACGCTCGCCGCCGAGCGCGGCAACGAGCGCGTCGCCCGCTTCGCCGACGCGCTCCACCCGGCGGTCCTGCGATTGATCCGGATGACGGTCGAGGGCGCCGCGTCGCATGGACGGATGGTCGGCGTCTGCGGGGAGATCGCGGGGGATCCGGTCGCGGTGCCCATCCTCGTCGGGTTGGGCGTCCGGGAGCTGTCGGCCGCGCCGCCCGCGGTGCCCCGGGTGAAGCGCGCGGTCCGGGAGACTGACCTCGGATCGGCGCGCGCGCTCGCCGATCGCGCCCTCGGACTCGACTCCGCCGAGGCCGTCCGGGCCGCGGCGGCGCAGGGCTGAGGCCGCTGCTAGGGTTGCCGGGGGTCACCTGAGTGGACGAACGGGAAGCCCGGGCGGCATCGCTCCTTCGGCTGCTCACGTACCTGCGGGTGATCCTGGTCCCGGTCGTGATGTGGCTCCTTTTGTCCGACCCGTTCGATCACGCGTACGGCGTGGCCGCCGGCCTGTTCGCCTTCGCCGCGGCCACCGACTTCTTCGACGGCTACCTGGCCCGCCGGTGGGCCGCGACCTCGACGCTCGGCGGCTTCCTCGACACGACCGCCGACAAGCTGCTGGTCTCGGGGACCTTGATCGCGCTCGTGTCGGTGGGCCGGGCGTCGGCGTGGATCGCCGCGATCATCGTCGGCCGCGAGCTGCTGATCCTGGGGCTGCGGGGCGTGGTCGCCGCCGACGGCACGGTCATGCGGACGTCGATCTGGGGCAAGCTGAAGGCCAACGTCCAGTTCGTCGCGATCTTCCTGGCCATCCTGCGGACCGCATCGACGATCGGGCCGCTGTACCTCGACCAGTGGGCCATGCTGGCCGCGGCGGCCATCACGGTCGTGTCGGCGATTGAGTACCTGGCCCGGTTCGCCGGGAACATGTCCCCGTCCGGTCGCGACTGAACCGCCGGTGCCGCCGACCGCGCTCGTGACGGGCGGGACCGGCTTCGTCGGCGGCGCGGTGGTGCGCGCGCTCGTCGAACAGCGCTGGGACGTCGTCACGCTGGCCCGGACGGAGGCGAGCGCCGACGCGCTCGCCCGTGTGGGCGCGCGCGCCGCGCTCGGGCACGTCCACAACCCCGATTCGATCCGGCGAGCGGTGACCGGATGTGACGTCGTCTTCCACGCGGCCGGGCTGAACGCGTCATGCCTGCCCGACCCGTCACCGCTGTTCCGCATCAACGTGGAGGGCACGCGAAACGTCCTGGAGGCGGCGGCCCGGGCCGGGGTCCGGCGGTTCGTGCACACGTCCTCGGCGGCGGTCATCGGCGAGGCGGCCGGGACCGTCGGGCGTGAGGACACGGCACATCGGGGTTGGTTCCTGACGGCCTACGAACGATCCAAGTTCTATGCGGAGCGGTTGGTCCTTGAACGCGGGCCCACACTGGGGCTCGAGGTGGTCTGCGTGGACCCGGCGTCGGTGCAGGGGCCGCGCCGTGCGGAGGGCACGGCCCGGCTCCTGCTCGCCGCGGCCAGGGGCCGGCTGCCCCTGGCCGTCGACGCCTGGCTCTCGTTCGTCGACATCGACGATTGCGCCCTGGGTCACGTGCGGGCGGCCGAGCGAGGCCGGCCCGGCGAGCGCTACATCCTGTCCGGCGGGTCCGTCCGGGTTCGCCAGGCCCTCCGGTCGCTCCGGGGCGTGACGGGCCGGCCCTCCAGGACCTGGTTCATCCCCGGCCGAGCGGTCCTGCCGGCGGCGGCCCTGGTGGAGGTGGCGGCCCGGGCGCTCGGGCGGACCCCACCGGTCTGCCGGGAGGTCGCGAGGGCCGGGCTCCACGGACACCGGTACGACGGTTCGCGGGCCACGCGAGAGCTCGGGCTCACCTACACGCCGCTGGAGGAGACCCTTCGCCGGACCGTGGCCTGGTTCGCGGCTCAGGGTCTCCTGGAGCAAGGCGCAACGCGGGCGGCCGGACCCCCGGCGATGGGCTCGGCGTACGATGGGGACCTCGAGGCCGAACCGACGAGACCCGACACACGCACCCGGAGGTGGCGTTCGCCATGACCGAGATGAGGCCGGACCGCAACCTGGCCATGGAGCTGGTCCGCGTGACCGAGGCGGCCGCGCTCGCCGCCGGACGGTGGGTGGGACGGGGCGACAAGGAGGCGGCCGATGGGGCCGCGGTGGACGCCATGCGGGGCATGATCGACACGGTGTCGATGCACGGCACCGTCGTGATCGGCGAGGGCGAGAAGGACCGCGCGCCGATGCTGTTCAACGGCGAGGAGGTGGGCAACGGCGGCGGCCCCGCCGTCGACGTCGCCGTGGATCCCATCGACGGGACCCGGCTCACCGCCACCGGTCAGCCCAACGCGCTGGCGGTGATCGCGCTCGCCGAGCGAGGCAGCATGTTCTTCCCCGGCGCCGCCGTGTACATGGAAAAGGTCGCGGCCGGGCCCGAGTCGGCCGATGTCATCGACGTGACCGCGTCTCCGGAGGAGAACGTACACCTGGTGGCCAAGGCCAAGGGCGTCCGGCCCGAGGAGATCGGCGTGGTCATCCTGGACCGCGACCGCCACAAGGAGATCATCGCCCGGGTCCGGGAGGCCGGCGCCCGGGCCTTCCTCATCACCGACGGCGACGTGGCCGGGGCCATCGCCACCGCCCGTCCGTCGTCGGGCATCGACCTCCTGCTGGGCATCGGGGGGACGCCGGAGGGCGTCATCGCGGCCGCCGCGCTGAAGTGCCTGGGCGGAGCGATCCAGGGCCGCCTGTATCCGCGGGACGACGACGAACGGCGGAAGCTCCTGGACGACGGCTTCGACGTGGAGAAGGTGCTCACCACCGACGACCTGGTGGCCGGGGAGGACGTCTTCTTCGCCGCCACGGGGATCACCGACGGCTCGCTGCTCCGAGGGGTGCGCTACGACGAGGACGGCGCGATCACCCACTCCTTGGTGATGCGGTCGCGATCGGGAACCGTCCGGTACATTGACGCCGAGCACCGGTTCGAGAAGCTCGAGAAGTTCTCCGGGGTCACCTACCGGCCCTGAACCCGCTCACGGGAGCCGGTAGACGCCCCGGTCCTCCTTCACCACCGCGCCCGTCCCTGCCGCGGCGGCCAGCGCGGCCAGCAGGTTCTTCCGGATGTCACGCTGCATGAACGGATCCAGGTAACCGCGCTTCAGCGCCAGGTCCTGGATCACCGTCCAGTGCAGCGACTTCCCTTCATCGCGAAGCACCGCCACGACGGCGTCGAGGTATTCCACGGCTACAGCTCGCGGGCCTTCGGCATCACGGCCTCGGCGAACACCTCGACGATGGACGGCTCGGGCAGGGCGAAGGGGATGGGGGCCGGCGCCACGATGACTTCCTCCACCCCCAGCTCGGCGAACCCGGCAAGGCGCTCCAGCACCTGCTCGGGCGTCCCCGTCAGCGTGTCCGACATGAACGACTCGAGCGTCTCCCGATCGAGCCCGCCGCCCGGCATCCAGCTCTGGAGGGCACGGAACCTGGCCACCAGGTCATCGTGGTCCTCACCCACCACGGTGTACAGCCCGAGCGACAGCCGAAGCGACGCCGGATCCCGGCCCGCCTCGTCGCAGGCCTCCCGGGCCCGCCGAACCCGCTCGGCATAGGCCTCGGGCGTCCACCGCCACACCGTGTTCCAACCGTCGGCGTGCAACGCGGCCAGGCGAAGGGACCGGTCACCGCCCTTGGCCCCCAGCCAGATCGGAGGACGAGGGGTCTGTGCCGGCGGCGGATGGTTGAACGCCTCCTGGAGCTGGAAGTGCTTGCCCCGGAACGTCGCCGGGCCGCCCGGCAGAAGGAGCCCCAGCACCTCGAGGGTCTCCTCGAGGACGGAGAACCGCTCCCCCACCGTCCCGAAGCCGTACCCGAACGCCCGGAACTCCTCCTCGTACCACCCCGCGCCGATGCCGAGGTCAAGCCGGCCGCCGGACAGGAGGTCCACCGCGGTGGCCGCCTTGGCCAGCACGGCGGGGTGGCGAAACGGCGCCGCGAGCACCAGGGTCCCCAGGCGCACGCGCTCGGTCGTGGCAGCCAGGCCGGCCAGGGTCGTCAGCGCCTCCAGGGACCCCTGCGGGTCCGGCGGGCCCCCGTACCGGGCGAGCGACAGGAAGAAGTGGTCGGAGATCCACGCGGAGTCGAACTCCATCCGCTCGGCCATGTGGGCGTACCGAGCCATCCCGTCGAACGAGATCGGTTCGCGCCCCGGCAGCGAGAAGTCGTAGTGAGGGAGCGTGAGGCCGAACCGCATCTACAGATACCGGAGGACGTCGGCCGGGCCGGTCAGCTCCGTGCCGGGCGGCACCCGGATCCCCGAGGGGAGCTTCAGTCGCGGATACACCGAGATACCCCCCGTGAGGTGCACCCCCGGGTAGACCGTGACCTCGTCCCCGAGAGCGACGTAGGACTCGATGGCCGTGGGGTTGTAGGGCTCCGAGCGAACCTCCGACATCGAGCCGACCACGACGTCCGACAGCGAAGCTGCCGGGCCGATGATGGCGCCGTCCCTGATCTGGGTCCGCTCGATCCTGGCGTCCCGGTGCACCTCGATGTCGTCGTCGAGGTTGGATTCGGTGATCGTGACCCCTGGGTGGATCTCGCAGAACCGCCCGATCCGCACGCCCGGCCCGATCTTCACCATGCCCTCGCCGATCTTCTCGGCCAGCGTCTTCCCGCTCGTCGAGTCGCGCATGGCCAGCGTCTCCGGGGCGATCCACACGTGGCGCTCCGCGTCGTAGGGAGGCCCGAGCAACCGGTCCACCGACTCGAAGTTCCCGGTCAGGACGTCGACCATGGTCTCGATGTAGTCCTGGACGTTGCCGAGGTCGCCGATCCTGCGCGCAGGATACGACTGCACCAGGTAGCCGTTGCCGACCAGCCAGGGCAGGAGGTCCTTGCCGAAGTCCAGCCGCTGCTGCCGGAGCTTGACGATGTCCGGATGCGAGGCGAGCTCGCGGAGGACCTTCGCCTCGACGAGGTAGAAGCCCGCGTTCGTTCGAAGCGGCAGCTGGCGGAACTCCTCCTCGTCGGGTACCTGGAAGTGCTCCCGAAGCTCGGCGAGCGTCGGCTTCTCCACGAACTCCTGCACCCGTCCGTAGGTGTCGGTCAGCATCACGCCGTACTTCTCGGCCACCTCGTCGGGCTCCCGGACCATCGCGGCGATGGTCGCCACCGCTCCGCTCTCCCGGTGAGCCCGGAGCATCGGCTCCAGGTCGAAGTCGATGATCGAGTCGGTGGGGAACACCAGGGCGGTCTGCGTGATGTCCCAGTGATCGAGCATCCGAAGGGTCGAGTCGGCGCTCCCGGTGGACAGGGGGTCGTACTTGACCGGCGAGTACTTCACGTCGACGCCGAAACCTTCCCCGTACCCGATCATGACCTTGATCTGGTACCGGTTCTCCTTTCCGTGGGCGATGACGTAGTAGTCCTTGATCCCCTCGCTCGACAGGATCTCGAGCACCCACCGGATCAGGCGTCGTCCCAGGAAGGACATGGCGGCCTTCGACCGTAGGTAGCCGGGCGCCTTGAGGGTCAGTGGACGGGCCCGGACCCCCTGGCCGCCCGCGAGGCCGATGCCGACGACTTCGGACACTTCCGGCATGTGGCTGCATGATATCCGGGTTCAACCCGAGGGGTTCGGCCGGGAACAACCGCCACCGAGGAGGAGCCAGATGAGGACTGCGACGAAGCCATGGAGCATCGAGTTCGCCGGCCGCGTGGACGAGCTCGAGATCGAGAGCGAGGTGCTGCGAGCCAATCCGCTCGGGGACCCGGCCGTCCGCCCGCTGTGGGTCTACGTCCCTCCCGGCTACGACGACGAGCCGGACCGGCGCTACCCCTGCGTGTTCGTCATCCAGGGCCTGACCGGCCAGCTCGACATGTGGCGGAACCGGGAGGCGTTTCGCCCCAGCTTCCTGGAGCTCGCCGATCAGCTGTTCTCCTCGGGCCAGGCGCCGCCCGTGATCGTGGCCTTCGTCGACTGCTGGACCTCGCTCGGTGGGAGCCAGTTCCTGAACTCGCCCGCCACCGGGCGCTACCACGACTACCTGTGCGACGAGGCCGTGACCTTCGTCGACGCCCGCTACCGGACCGAGGCGCGCCGGGAGAAGCGAGGGATCCAGGGCAAGTCGAGCGGCGGCTATGGCGCGATGGTCACGCCGATGCTGCGGCCCGACCTGTTCTCTGCTTTCGCCAGCCACGCCGGCGATGCCCTGTTCGAGGCGTGTTACTTGCCCGAGTTCCGCGAGACCGTGCGGGCCCTGCGCGACGAGTACGACGGCTCGTTCGACAGGTTCTGGGCCGACGCCCGGTCCCGGCCCTTCGGGACGAAGGAGTCCGACGGGGTGCTGATGAACGCCTGGTGTATGGCGGCCTGCTACTCGGCCGACGACGACGGGACGGTGCGACTCCCGTTCGACACCCGTACCGGGAAGCTCGTCGAAGACGTGTGGGAGCGGTGGCTGGAGAAGGATCCGGTCCGGATGGTCCCGCGCCACGCCGACGACCTTCGCTCGATGCGAGCCATCTGGCTCGATGGGGGGAAGAAGGACGAGTGGTACCTGGACATCGGGGCCGTGGCGGTCTCCGAGGAGCTGAAGGCGATCGGGATCGAGCACACCCTGGAGCTGTTCGAGGCGGGCCACATGTCGATCGGCTACCGCTACCCGAGGAGCCTGGCCTTCCTGGCCCGGGCCCTGTCGTCGGATTGATCCGAGAGGTCGAGGTCGGAGCGAGCCTCGGGTTCAGGCTCCGGTGCTCTGGTCCACCGTCCCCTTCAGGACGACCCGGCCCGATGCGTCACGGACCAGGACCGTGGTGAACCCGGTGAGGTCGGTGTTCCTGAACTGACGGAAGGTCTGCCCACCGCCGTCAGCGTCGAGCTCCGCGATCGTTCCCCCCTGAAGCACCCGCCCTCCGGCGTTCCGAAGCGTGACCCGGTACGGGGCGAGCGTCGGATCCCCCGGGAGCCCGTTCACGATCACGACGACGAAGTCCAGCCTGGTCGGCGAGACGAGCTGGAGGACGGCCCCCCCGCCCCGCTGGATGGCGGGCGTGGGAGCCAGCTGGCCCAGGTGGGTCTCGTCGGCCCGGGCCTGGAACGGCAGCGTGTCGAGGACATGCTGGAACTGGGCGAGGGCCCTCGACCGGGCCTGTTCGGCCTGCGCCGCACGTTCGGCGAACTGCTGGGCCCTCCCGGCCATGACGGCGCCCCACCCCAAGCTGGCGACCGCGATCGCCGCCGCGATGACGGCGGCGATCGCGGTCCGCGT
>Ga0184637_10000845_pt1 | contig 21751 bp, 18 predicted proteins | sample PLM3_127_b2_FD_133143 | JGI IMG/M metagenome (GOLD analysis project Ga0184637, IMG submission 133143) | Groundwater sediment microbial communities from an aquifer in East River, Colorado, USA - PLM3_127_b2 | ecosystem: Environmental > Terrestrial > Soil > Riparian zone | place: USA: East River... | reverse complement strand
TCACGGTAGTCAATGTTCTCCGAGGAGGAAACATCTCATGACACGTAAAGGGGTACTTCTCGTCCTGGCCGGCGCGTGCCTGTTCGGCATCACGGCAAGCGCGCATCACTCCTTCAACGCGGTGTACGACGTCAGCCGGGAAGTCACGATTGAAGGCAAGCTCGTGCAGTTCCTGTACCGCAACCCCCACTCGTGGGTGCACGTCGAGGTCGCAGCCCCAGGCGGAGAGCTCCAGCGATGGGCGGTTGAGTGGGGTGGCAGCGGCCAGCTGGCGGGACAGGGTGTGACGAGAACAACGTTGAAGATTGGCGACACTGTGGTCATCTCGGGGGATCCTTCACGCACCGCCGGTGACTACAAGCTGAAGATGAACAGCCTGCGGCGTACCTCCGACGGGTTCGGATGGGGCGGGAGACCGGGCGAAGTGGTTGATTAGCGTATTGACGAATTGACGAATTGGCCCCATCGAAATCCGTCAATTCGTAAATTCGTAAATTCGTCGATGAATTGACCCAATCGCTGGAGGCACATGAATCACGGACGGGAATGGAGTGGAGCGTCGCTGCTCGTCGTCACGGCGGCGCTCCTTCTTCTCCTGTCGGCGCACACCCAGGCTCAGCGGGGCCAGCCTCAGCCTCCACCGTCACCCAGGGCCGGTGCGCCGATCGAGATCACAGGCACCTGGGTCTCGGTCATCAGTGAAGACTGGGTGGTGCGCATGCTCCCCCCGCGCAAAGGGGACTACCCGCGCGTACCGATGACCCCGGCCGCCCGCAAGGTCGCCGACGCGTGGGACCCGGCACGCGACGCCGCGGCCGGTGAGCAGTGCCGGGCGTACGGCGCCGCCGGTGTCATCCGGTTGCCCGGCCGTCTTCGCGTCAGCTGGCAGGACGACAACACGATGAAAATGGACTTCGAGGCTGGAACCCAGACCCGGCTGCTCCATTTCGCTGCCGCGGCGCCGCCTGCTGCGCCGTCATGGCAGGGCCATTCAGTCGCGGAGTGGCAGGTTGCGAGGAACCCGCCGCGAAGCGGAGAGCTCAAAGTCGTCACCAGCCGAATGCGGCCTGGCTACCTGCGCACGAACGGTGTGCCGTACGGCGCCAGTGCCACGATGACGGAGTACTTTCACCTGATGAAAGCGCCGAACGGTGACACCTGGCTCACGGTGGTGGCCGAGGTCATCGATCCCGAAAACCTGCGGGAGCCGTTCGTCCAGAGCTCGCACTTCAAGAAGGTCCCCGACAGCACCCCCTTCAGGCCGGAGCCCTGCTCCGCGAGCTGATCGCGCGAAGAAAGCCGGATCGCGGTGGCGGGTAACTTCTAGATTAGTTGAGTGTCTCAACTGATCCACTAACTGGTTAGTTGGCGTTCGCGGCAGCCATCTGGGCCAGGAGATCGTCCAGTGTTTTCCGATCCATCAACCGGCCATTGACCACCACGGCATTGATTCGTCGCGTATTGGCGATGTCCTGGAGCGGGTTCGCATCCAGCAGCACCAGGTCGGCCAGCTTGCCGGTCTGCACGGTGCCCAGGTCTTTCTCCCTGCCGAGCAGGCGCGCCGAGCTGCTGGTGGCCGCCTGGATCACTTCCATCGGCGTCAGTCCCGCGGTGTTCGTCTCCGCCAGCCCATCGTGCAGGCTCCGGCCTGGAATCCTCCACGCCCCGCCGGCATCCGTGCCGACGACAAACGGCACGCCGGCGCGTTTCATGATGGTCACGATCTCCACCCGCTTCGCACCGACCCGCTTCGCCAGATCCTGCTCCTGAGGCGATGACGCCGCCGGTTCCGCCGCGGCGGCCGCCTGCTGCTGCCAGCGGGCTCTCAGCGGAGCGAACACGTACTTGGCGATGTCGGCATTGCGCTCGCTCAACGCACGGACCCCGCCCGGTGGCATGAATGTCGGGCTGAGCCACGTGTTGTTCTTGACCAGGCGCGCTGCGAGCGCGGCGCACTTCTCCGCGCTGAACGAGTCCACCGCCATGCGGCGAATCTCGGTGTTGCGCTGCGCTCGCTGCGCAGCCGGCATCGAAAGGGCGCCCAGCGACGCCTTGAGCAGCTCGTCTTCTCGCGTCGAGCACCCTTCCAGCATGCCGGGGAAATGCTCAACGCTCCTCATGCCCGAATCGGACAGGGCCGCCACCGACACTCCGGTCGGAGCGTGGCCCGTGAGGTACAGGCCGTTGGCTTTCGCCTCGGCCGCGATCGCAAAGTAGGCTTCCGGCGTCAGCTCGTTGTGAATCTTGACAAACTCCACGCCGCTCGCTTTCGCTTCCGCCACCGCGGCTCGCGCCTGTGCCTGGTTCGTTATTTGGTACGCGCGCGGGATCTCACCGGTGCCGACCGACTGCCATTCCTCGGTTTCACCGGCCGCATCGCCCAGTTTCGGGGGCAGGGGCTGACGCGGGATCAACCCGTCCATGTTGCGGCTGGCAATGAAGATCCGCGGGCCCAGCGCCTCTCCGGCTGCGACCGCCTTCTGGATCTTGTGAAATTGTGGAAGGCCCGCCATCACGCGCGCGCCCGTCACGCCATTGGCGAGCAGGAGCACTTCGCCGTAGGTGTTGAAACGAGGCACGCGTGCGTCGCCGCGCAGGTGGAGGTGCATGTCCCACAAGCCGGGGATCAGGAACTTGCCCGTCCCGTCGACGACCTGCGCCCCCTGCGGAATACCGGGGTTCCTGCCGACGTCGGTGATGCGGTTGCCCGTGATGACGACGGTCATGCCAGGGCCGGCAGCCCCTCCGGTCCCATCAATGAGCGTCACGTTGCGAAGCACCACGGCCGGCGACTGCGCCTCCGGCGCGGCCGGCCCAGTGAGGAGCGCGACAGCCGTAAGAAAGAGCAAGACGTTGAAGCGATAAGTCATGTCACACCCCGCGTTGCCAACAGTCTCTCGTAGGTGAAAGGTCAAGAGTCAAAAGGCAAACTTGGGCAGACATGATTCGACGTGTGACCTTTGACCTGTGATCGACGAGAGACGATTCAGAAGCCATACTTGATGCCAAACTGCATGATCCGCGGATCTCCGGACTGGGAGATGATCTGGCCGAAGTTGCCGGCATCGAGGTTCGTCACGGGGTCGCCCCAGTTGAAGGTGTTGAGGAGATTGAACACCTCGAGTCGCAGCTCCACCACCTGCCGGGTCGCAAAAGAGACGACCCTCGATAGGGCCAGGTCGACGGTCCAGAATCCCGGACCTTCAATGCTTCCCCGGCGATGGTCGCCCAGCGTGCCCGCGTCCGGGTACGCGAACGCGGTCGTGGTGAGGTACCTCTGAAGCGTCTTATCGCCGTACGGGTCATCCGACACCTGGTTGACCCGCTGGTTGGCGATGCCGGTCGCCGCGATATCCCGGCCGGTGGTCACGGTGAGCCAGCTGCCCGAACGCGCGTTCAGGATTCCGGAGACCCGCCATTCCGAAGCAATGGCCCGCAGGGCCGCGCTGGCAAACTGTGGCGTCTCGGCCCCAACCGTGACGTTGCCGATATGGGTCCGATCCTGGGAGCAGTGCCCCACATCGAACGAAGGGTCGTCAGGCTTGAGGAAGCCGCTGCCAATCTGATTGAACGTCGACGTGACGGTGTTGCCCATGCAGCGCGACCACGTGTAGTTCCCGCCGAGCCTCAGACCGGTGGCGGCACGCCGCTGGACGGAGAGCTTGAGCGCGCGGTACTTCTGCATGCCCACGTCATCGTGTCGATCGATGGGTCCCAGCTGGGCCGAAGTTGGATTCTCCTGGAACAGCACACGCCGCTGTTCCAGATTGCCGGCGACGGTACACGAGGGGTACACCACGCGCGCGATCGTGCAGGGTCCCAACCCGCGGAAGACGCCGGGATTCAACTGGACCTGGCCCCACAGTCGATCCGTGTAGCTGCCCAGGTAGCTCGCCGACGCCTGCCAGGCTGTGCCGAGCTGTCGTTCGACGATGACGTTCCACGACTGGACACGGGTCGAGTTGATATCGGGATCGACGGCGCCATAGGCGCCGAAGTCCGGAAAGTACGCGTCCGCTCCCGTCACAACGTCCGGCATCGGGTGCGGCAGCCGCCCTGGCCAGTCGCCATAGGGATCATCGAACCCGCCCGCAGGCGTTCTGATCTCGATGCGGTTCGAGAAGGGCGCGGAGGTGGCGCTGTACCAGAGGTAGGCCGCCTGCATGAAGTCGTAGGCCAGGGCATACGACGATCGCACCGCCATCCGGCCGTCGCCCGTCACGTCCCACGCGACCCCGACGCGCGGGGCCAGGTTCCCCCACTGCTTGGCGAGGCCCGACTGGCCGGAGGGGAAGCCGGCATCGCCCGGATAGATCAGGCCCAGCGGCGCGTTGGGGAACACCGTGCTCCGAACGCGCTGCTGATAGTTCTCGGGTCTGAAATTGTAGATGGCGTTGTTCCGCACGTTCTGTCCGAGGAACGGCTCCCACCGAAGGCCCGTATTGACAGTGACGCGGCCGCTCGCTCGCCAGGTGTCCTGCGCATACAGCCCCACGTGCCACTGGGACATCGGCAGGACACCCGGCCTGGCCTGCCCTAGTGAAAACAGCCTCCCCGTGAGAAAGTCCGCCAGGCCCAAGCCGGTGATCGAGCCATTGAAGGTCCACACGCCCCCGCCACGCTGGCCATCCAACGAGTCGGACTGCCAGTACGCCACGTCCCCGCCGAGGGTCATCTGGTGGTTCCCTCTCACCAGCGTGAGGTTGTCGCCCACCTGGTAGGCATCGGTGTCGAACTGGCCCAGGACCGAGCCCCCGGATGCCGTGGTGAACGCGCCGGTCACCGCCATGCTCATGATGCCGGGAACGTAATTGTGGAAGTTCTTGACGCCGATCTGTTCCGGACCGAAGAACGGCTCCAGGCGATAGCCGGCCTGGCTTCGATTCCACCCCACACGAATCGAGTTGACGACGTTGGCGCCGAACACTGCGGTATCGCCGAAAGTCAGGGAGTGGGCCCGGTGCTTCTGCGCGGTATCCGCCGGTCTCGTGGTCAGCACGCTGCCCGAGCCGGGCCAGCCCGGAACCTTGTCGCTGAACGTCACCATGTACCGTCCGAACACGGAATGATTGGCGCCCAATTGATAGTCGGCCTTCGTCACCACCTGTCCCTGGTCGTAGCTCTCAGGCGCGGCAAACCTGATTTCACCGCATGGGTCATCCGTGGCCGGCAACTTCCTCGCGACGTTCATGGCCGCGGGACTGAACAGGGCCGGATTGACCCGGTTGTTGACGAAGGGCGCGCGCAACGCGATCTGCCTGCCGGCGTTGCACAGCGGCGAGGCGAAGGTCGTAAAGTCGCCGGCGAGCATGGCGGCCGTGGGAACCCTGCTCTGGCTGTTGGCTGGCGTGACACGGACGAAGGTGCCCTGGTAGGCGCCGAAGAAAAACAGCTTGTCCCGGACAACCGGTCCGCCCAGCGTCCCGCCGGCCTGGTGGCGGACGAGCCCATCATCGACTTTCTTGCCGTCCGGCCCCGCCGGCGCAAACGCCGCGGTCGCATTGAACCGCTTGTCCCGGACAAATTCGAACAGGTTCCCGTGGAAGGCGTTGGTCCCCGACTTCGTGACCGCGTTCACCGAGCCCCCCGCGTGCGTGCCACTCTGAGCGGACAGGCCGCTGGTGGCCACGCTGAATTCCTGCAGCGCATCCGGGAAAGGGAGAGGCATGTTGTAGTTGTCGTACGGATTGTTGTGCATCGCCCCGTCGAGGGTGTATGCCACGCCGATGGGCAGCCCTCCGGCGACGCCGATGCCCACAGACCCGGGGATGCTCTTGGGGCCGGCGTTGCCCATCGACACAGCGGCTCCGGCCAGTACGATCAAATCCGTGACGTTACGTCCCTGCAGCGGAAGTTCCAGAATCCGCTCCTGCTCCACGACCTCGCTGATGCCCGCGCTCCGCACGTCGACGAGCGGCGTGGCGGCCTCCACGGAGACCGTCTCCTCGAGGCTTCCTACACCGAGAACCGCATTGATCGTCGGCGTTGCACCCACCTGCAGCACGATGCCGGTCTGGACGTAGGTGCGGAATCCCTGCAGCGAGACCTCCAACCGATACGGACCGGTCGGCAGGTTCGGCATGACGTAAGACCCGCTCCCATCGGTCACGACGGTCCGCGTGAAGGCCGTGTCGGTCTGGGTTGCCGTGATCGTGACGCCGGGCAGCACGGCCCCGCTCTGATCGGTCACCCGGCCGGTGAGCTCGGCCGTCGCCTGCGCCAGGGCGAAGGCACTCGTGACAAGAAGGACCACCGCGCCGATGGGACAAACCCTGAGCAAGCGCATCATCAGACCCTCCGTACGTCATGACCCGTAGGGGCGACGCATGCGTCGCCTGCGTGTTGGCCGAAGGAACGCGACAGAGTACCGAAGCGCCGACGACTTCCAGATGTGCGGGCATGAGAGCGTCGGGTGCCGACGTGCACTTCGTGTGGGCTGCACTATTTAGGGCGCAGCACTACTGGTTGTCAAGCGTTTCAAGCCCGTGTGTTCGAGCCCGTGCTGTCACGCCCGTGCCCTGGTCGGTCCGGTGAAAGGAAGCCGCGTCCGCGCGTCCCTTTCGTCTTGACACCGCGTCCGGTTCCACATCCACGTCCGGTTTCCACGTCCGGTTCCACGTCCGGTTTCGTTGACACGGGAATATCGCCGGGTATACGTTTGGGCCCTCCGGAGTGAACCCGCAACCTCCACCAGGCGGGAGCCCAGTTATCCGGGAGGAGATCTCCATGAAGTCGATGGTTGCCGCGTGTGCCGCATTCCTTGTGATGCTGGCGGTGCCGTCCGTGGTGGCCCACCACTCCTTCGCGTCCGAATACGACCGGACCAAGCCTGTATCGGTCACCGGCGTGGTAAGGAAAGTCGAGTGGCGGAATCCCCATATCTGGTTCTACGTTGACGTCAAGGACGACCGTGGCAGGGTGGCAACCTGGGGCTTTTCCGGGGGCCCGCCCGCCTTCTTGATGCGGCAGGGGATCTCGCGGGATGTCATGAAGACGGGTGACGTGGTCAAGGTCGAGGGTTTCAGGGCACGAGACGGCTCGAACAACGGCTCCGGCGGTCGAGTGACGTTTGCAGACGGTCGCAGTGTGTTCACCGCGTCGGCGGAGGACGTCCGGCCCAATTGACCCGTCCGCGGCGGCTGAAGCCGCCGCGCTACAGGAGCGTGTAGCGCGCAGGCTTCAGCCTGCGCTGATTGCGCCGATTTGAGTACCTAGTTGAGGGCGGGAGGGGTTTCGGTATGCACAATCGTCTCGGACCGGCGTCTCTTCCTGGCCTGGTAACCGTCGCCTTCCTGGCGGCTGCGCTGTCCGCCTGCAGCGCCGCCGGGGACAGGCCGCCGGACGCGCAGGACATTCCGCGCACGCCGGCCGGAAGCCCCGACTTTACGGGCGTCTGGGCGGGGCCAGGATTCGCTCATACCGGGAAACCAACGGACACTGCGACGGTCCGGCGGTACACCGAAACGAACATGTCGCCGATCAGACCCGGCGGCCACTCTCTGCTGAACAGACCGCACTCCGGAGATATTCGCATCGATGACCCCACGGCGGTCTGTCTGCCAAACGGGCTGACGCGGCAAATCCCCTCCCCGTACGCGCAGCAATGGATTCAAACAGCGGACCAGTTGGTCATCCTGTACGAGTACATGCATTTCTTTCGTGTCATCCCCTTTGGACCTCCCAACCGCGCGCACGCGCCGATTGCCGAGCCGACGTACATGGGCGATTCGATCGGGTGGTGGGAAGAGGACACGCTGGTGATCGACACGATCGGCCTCAACGAATGGCTGCTTGACGCCTACCACCCGGAAGACGGCGGATCGCGGTGGCATAGCGATCAACTCCACGTGGTGGAGCGCATACGATTCACGGATGGGACCAACGCGTCCTACGACGTGACGATCGACGATCCCGCGATCTTCGAAGCACCGTGGGTGGAGCGATGGCAGATGCAGCGCAAGCCGACCTGGAAGATGTTCGAGTTCGTGTGCGACGACAACGATCGGTGCCGCGGCGGGAACTGCGTCGATTCGGACGTGCAGAAATCATCGACACAGTGAGACCGCGGAACCTCCTCAGAAATTGAGCAGATTGGTGACCTTGACCGTAAAGGCCCGCTCGATGAGCTGTCCGCCCGTGCTGTCGCGGCAGTCGTTGTACACCAGGTACCACAGCCGTGGGCAGACCCCGGTCCTGCACTGAGCCTACGGAGCCAGGTTCGTGATCCGTCCCTCGATCGTCGGCGTGATGACGCCGAGACTTTGGATGTACGCCGTCACCACATCGGCCAGTACCTCGCGACTCACGCCTTGCCCGTCAACCAACATCGTGTAACCATCGCCGCCGGCGTTGATGAAATCGTTGACCGCGATGGTATAGCTCGTGCCGTCGGGTAGGATAGGCGTCCCGTCATCCAGCGCCACCAACACGACCCGCGACCCCGCAAGCTGCGACGAGTCGTAGCTGAACCGAAAACCCGAGATCTGGGCAAAGCGGCCGTTCGCCGCCGGGATGAACGCCACACTGTTTTCGAGCGCTGCGTGGAGCTGTGCGCCGGTCACCGTACGCGTGACAATGATGTTGCCGAACGGCAGCACGCTGAAGACGTCCCCGGCCACGAGGTCGTAGGGTGGGCCTGCCGCGTACCCCGCTGTCGTGCGGCGCAAGGTGTGGTCGGCCGGCAGGTAGCCCGAAGGAAGCGGCGCGCGCAGGCCGCCGGCGTTCGTAAGAGCGAGCTCGCTGCCATAGCGCAGCCGCATGGCATCCGCCACAAGATTGCCGAGGGCCACTTCCCGCAGGCGCTCGATGTTCGCTCCCCGCGGAAAGCTATCAGTGGCCACACCGATGACCGTGTCGAAGGCAGCACTGAGCGCGGCGCGATACGGAGCCAGCAGATCGACGACGTCCGGATCCGGGGTCACCGCGCTGCTCAGCGGTGTCACGAACTCGACGGCGCGGTCCAGGACGCGGCCATTGAACGGATCCACCACGAGTCGCGTCCGGGCGTACGTGCGGCCGCGACTGCGATTCTCGATCACGAGGGCGTTGTTGATCACGCCGCTGAACTCGACATCGGTGTGGTCGCCGAAGATGAGATCAAATCCGCCGACGTTGCTGGCAAAGTCGACCAAGGGGCCGACGGCGGCACCGGTCGTCGGGTCGAACCCGGTCACCCCCAGATGCGTGATCGCGACGATGACCTTCGCGCCGGCAGCCCGCGCGCGGGCCTTGGCCCTGTTGGCCGCCGGGATTGGGTCCGTGACGTCCATCGTGCCGAAGTTGCCAGGGAAGACCAGCGTTGGCGCCTCGGGATTGGTGATGCCAATCACGCCAACCAGGACCCCGCCCACATCGAAGATCGTGAACGGCGCGACGCCCGTCAAGTTCTCGTCGAGATTCGAGAGGTTCGCGGAGACGAACGGATAGTCCGCCAGGCCGATCATTTCCTGGAGATGGGCGAGTCCCCTATCAAAGTTGTGATTGCCGAAGGTGTCCGCATCCAGGCCCATCAGGTTCAGGGCCCGCACGGCCGGTTCCTCATTGAAAAGCGCAGCGAGCGGCGGCGAGGCGCCAAACGCATCCCCCGCGGTGAGCGTCAGCGTGTTGGGGTTGGCGGCGCGCTCGGCTTGCCAATACGAAGACAGCACAGCGGCACCACCAACGTTACCGACGCCGGCCACCGCGAACGGGTCGAGCTGCCCATGCCAATCCGAAATGCTCAGGATGTGAATCGTGACCGGGCCGCGCGGCGCGACGCCCAAAAGCGCCACCGGCACCGACAGGAACAGAAGCGGAACGCACAGGGCGCGCCCCACGACAGCCGCCCGAGCAACACAGAGTGACACCACGGAAGTCCTCCTTAAGAGAGGTGAGAACGCGCTCACGCTGACCGAATCAACGAACACCGGAATCGTTGGATTTCCAATTCGACGGCACGGACGAGCAAATCCTACACCTGGAAACGCCCCAGTTTCATGGTGTTTGTCGGACACCTGTCCGGCGGCGCCTCGTTCACCGGCGGGGCACATTCGAGGCGCGCGCCAACCCCGAGTGGTATCAGTTCACCGAGACGAACGCCTGCAGTCAGGCTCATATCAGCAATGGCGCGTGGATTATACGCTGGCCACCCGCGGCGGCCGGCCGCGGCACCCGCATCGCGCTACCAGCGCAGGACGTCGAGGCCGTGAATCTTCGGAAACGATCGGAGATCGCGTGTGGCCACCGCGGCGCCCGCATGCACGGCGGTGGCCGCGATCAGCAAATCGTGAGGGCCGACGGCGGTACCCTTCGACCGTAGCTCCGCCGAAAGCATGGCGTGGACGCGCGCCACATCCAGATCGAACGCGACGGCCGGCAGTCGCGCCAGGACCTGCTCGACGAGCGCCTGCGTGCGTGCCCGCCCCACCGCGCTCGTCAGCCGGTGGACGCCGTGCAGCAGCTCCGATGCGGTAATCGCCGCGATACCCACTTCGTCCGCGTGATGCGCCTGCAGCAGCGCGTCGAGATCGAGCGCGCCGCGTTCGGCCGCAATGAGCACGCTCGAATCGATCAGGGCGTCCATCGGTCGCGGGGCACGGACGGCTTGTTCCAGGCCTTTACCCCCGCTTCCACTTCACGGAGGTACCTCTTGTCGAGCGGGGACCGCGTGCGCAGCACCTCCACGAGATCAGCGACAGTGCACGACGCGGTAGCCACCGGCCCGATCTCGGCCACGGGCGTCCCACCGCGCTCGATCACATAGACCGCGCGTTCGTCGCGAACGCGGTCCACGAGCCGGCCGAACGTCTTGGCCGCGTCGGTCGCCGAGATGGTCGGCCTGGCTCGCGAACCGCTCCGCGCGACCTTCCCAGCACGTGTTTTAGGCATGACGTATGTTACGGATACTACGGAACATCTGTCAAGCGCCGGCGGCACGAGATCTCAACAGTCTCTGGTAGGTCACAAGTCAAGAGGCCCATTCTGCCTACCCCGCCTCCTGCAGGCCAAGCCGCGCCATCGTCTTCAACAGGCCCTGCCGCGACAGTCCCAGCTCCGCGGCTGCGCGAGTGCGGCTGCCGCCTGCGCGCGCGAGCGCCACTTCGACGCACCGCCGCTCGAACTGCGCGCGTGCGTCGGCCAGCCGCCGCGAGGTGACGCTTGCGGAGCCGGTAATGGCCGCGGGCAGCAGCGAGGCGCGTACACGGCCGCGCGCAGGCGCGGCGACGGCCAGCGCCGCCATGACGTTCTGCAGCTCGCGCACGTTGCCCGGCCAGTGGTAACGCGCCAGTTCCGAGAGCAGGGCGTGCGTGAGCGTCGCCGCAGACTCCACGCGCGCCGCCGACGCGCGCCAGACGTGCTGCGCAAGCACGGCAATGTCCTCGGGGCGCTCGCGCAGCGGCGGAATCCTGATGCGGATCACGTCCAGCCGGTACAACAGGTCCGGCCGGAAGCGTCCTTCGGCGGCCTCGATGCGCATGTCGCGGTTGGCCGCCGTCACCAGTCGAACGTCAACCTTGCGGCTGAATGTCTCGCCGACGCGCCGCACTTCCTGCTGCTGCAGCACCCGCAGCAGCTTCGCCTGCCCTCGAGGCGACAGGTCCGGCACCTCATCCAGGAAGAGCGTGCCGCCGTCGGCCTCTTCGAAGAGTCCTCGCTTGTCAGCCACGGCGCCCGTAAACGCGCCGCGGACGTGGCCGAAGAGTTCCGATTCGAGCAGGTCGTCGGGAAGGGCCGCGCCGTTCACGTCGCAGAACCGGCGTTCGCGTCGTGCACTGAGCTGATGGACGGCACGCGCGGCGAGCTCCTTGCCGACGCCGCTCTCCCCCTCGATGAGCACGGCAAACGGTGCCCTGGCCGCGCGCTCGATCGCGCGACGCACCTCCGCCATCGCGGCGCTGGCTCCAATGAGCTCGGGAACCGACGTCGAGGCGCGCGACGTCTCCCGGAGCCCCACCAGCAGCGCCTCCACCCGCGGCGCGGCAACCGCGGCGGCGAGATCCAGCACGTCAATGGCGTGCGGCGGTGGCCGGCGGTCAAGGGGCCACCGACAGACCAGCGCCGCGAGAAGCCGCGTGCCAAGGCGGATCGGTAATCCGATTTCGCGGCCGCCGTTGTCCACCTCCTCCGGTATGACAATGCCCGCCTCCAGCACCCGGGAGCCCAGATGTGTCGCGAGTCCCCCGCCGGTAGTCATCAGCGTGCTGACGGGCCCCGCATCGCACGACAGGAGATCCACGCGCGTCGGATGCAGCTCACGCGAGACGCGCCCGAGCAGACGCTCGAGCGCGCGGCGGTCGCTCTCCTCTTCGTGCGCCAGGTGCAGAAGCGCGGCGGCAAATGATGGTTCCCGCATCGGCCTCGCGCCCGCGGCGGGTTGTGAGGCGCCCGCGCCCTGGTCGACCAGCCGCTGCTCGACCGCCCTGCGCAACAGAGCCGGCCCGACACGCGCCATGCGGGCCAGGTGACGGAGCTCGCGCTGCGCCTCGCGCGGGCGTCCGGCACGCCGCAACGCGTCGTACCAGACGACCCTGGCGCGTACGGCATGAAGCGGCGCGCGCGCCTGTCGCGCGAGGGCCACGATTTCGCAGAGTCGCTGCTGCGCGAGGTCGAGGTCCCCGGCGGCGGCCAGCACACGCAGGTGCGCCGACAACGCGGCGAGCCGCGACAGCGGGTCCGCGGCCTGCTCCGTCGCGGTGACGAGTGCGCGGGCGCGCTGGCCCGCCTGAAAAACGTCCCCTGTCGCCAGTAGCACGCGGACCGCGATCGCATCGACGCACGCGGCGACCATCGGGTCGATGTCGGCCGCCACTCGCTGCGACGGTGGAAGATGGGAGGCTGCGGCTTCCTCGCTGCGTCCCTGCCATAACAGTACGCGGGCCAGGGTCGCGTGGGCCCACGCCTGCCGCGCCGGTGACAGCGCGCGTGTCAGCAGCACCGCTCGACACACCGATTCGGCGTCCGTCAGGCGGGCCGCGTCGGTCCGTGCCACCGCCTGCCAGAGTCGCGCGTCGAGCGCCGACGCTTCCTCGCCCGCCGACTGCGCACTGTGCGCGGCCTCGTCGAAGGCCTTCTCTGCCGCCGCGGCGCGTCCCCGTTCGAGCAGGATCCGGCCGAGCGTGATGAGCATTGTGGCTGCCGGCGCGAACGCGGCACGCCTGGCCAGGCTTCCGGCGACGTCGCGCAGCAGACGCTCCGCGGCGGCATGACGTCCGGCGCGATGAAACTCCATCGCGCGCCCAGCCCGTTCGACATGGCGGGCGACGTCAGCCGGCATCGGCGGGGGGGTGGCACGCCCCGGGACGGGCGATGCGCCGTACGCGGCGCGCGCTTCGCGGACGACGCACACGGCCTCCGCCCCCGATGCGGACCGGAACGTCAGCAGCACGTGTGGCCGCGGCGCGGATGACGCCGCCTCCACGAGGGCAGCGCGAGCCGACGCCACGCTCTTGGCGAAGCTGCCGATGAGCAGCAGCGTGCGCTCTTCCAGGTCCGGCGCCAGAACCTCTCGCCACCGGAGATACAGGGACGCGAGGAGCGGTACGAAGCCCAGCCGCCGCGCCTCCGCCGCGGCCCGGCGCGCCATCGCAGCCGCCTGTGCCCCGTTTCGCGCGTCGGCCACGACCCAGCGTGGGTCCCCATCCCGGCCGTCGTTGAGTACCTCGACGAGCGGCGCCAGGCCACCGGCGTCCTGGGGCGGAACGGATCCCCCGTCCGCGATGTCGGCAGGCAGATCGTCGAGCCGGACATCGTCGCCGGTCGTGAGATCGCAGCCGCGGACCTCGTCGTACGCGAAGTAGCGGTCCTGGATCAGCCGTGTCACGCACGATCGGGATGCAAACGCGCGCGCAGGTCAAAACAGGCGCAAAGGGCGGTGCCCGACGTCAAAGCGTGCAGTTTCTGCCCGCTGTCGCGGCTCCTCCGTCGTCAGATTTTTCAATGTGCGCTCCGGAGGCCTGAAGGCGCCCGCAGTTCCCGGAGGCCTGAACGTCTCGTTCCGGAGGCTAAAGGCCTGCGGCTACCAGGTCGGAGATAGATCTATAGAGAGGACGGGATGGCCGGCTTGGTAGCCGGAGACCCTCAGGTCTCCGGAACAATCCGGAGGCCTGACCTGTCCGCCGAAGCTTCAGGCGAAGGCGGAAGGCCTCCGGCTACCACGTCAGGGTGGGTTCTGATTTACCCGGTGACGTTCACGGTAATCGTCGAGCAGAGCCCTTCGATCGTCCGGTGAAGGTCGTCGCCGATCTGCAGCGTCAGCCGATGCTGGCCGGGAGGTAGCTGCATGTCGATGATGTTCTTGCCATCGCCGAAATGGACCCACGGCGCGGCGCGCGGGATCGCCGTTCCCGTCGGCAGGCAGTCGGCGTCGATGGCCACGTGGTGGTGGCCAAGGTCCGGCCTGGTTTCGGTGACCGTGCCCGCCGGCACCGCCGCAATCCTGAAGTCCTGCGCGCCGAACTCCAGCCGCACCGGGCTCTGGACCGTGGCGCCGTCCGCCGGCTGGATGAAGAAGACTCGACGCCCTTGCGGCTCCGACGCGCCGCATGCCGCACACGCCAGCGCGATCAGGGCCACGGTTGCTATCCGCATAATCGTTGTTCTCCGCATAGTGGCGCAGAGTGTATCACTGCGCCTCACCGGTTCTTCGTTCCCGGAGGCCTAAAGGCCTCCGGCTACCAGCGCCCTGTGTCACATCCGCTGGGTAACCGGAGACGTTCCGCCTTCGCGCGAAGCTTCGGCGGACAAGTCAGGTCCGGTAAAATGAACGCGGCATGCTGAGATTCCTCACCGCCGGCGAATCGCACGGCCAGGCGCTCGTCGTGACCGTCGACGGCCTGCCCGCGGGCCTTCAGCTCGACATCGACGCGCTCAACGAGCAACTGCGGCGGCGGCAGGGCGGATACGGGCGCGGGCGCCGGATGGCCATTGAGTGCGACCGCGCGGAAATCCTGGCGGGCGTTCGCCACGGGCAGACCACGGGCGCGCCGATCGCCCTGCTGATCCGCAACCGGGACTGGGTCAACTGGCAGCAGACGATGTACGTCGAGGCGGAGATGCCGGAGGGCGCGAGCGGCGTCAAGCGAGCGGAGGTCACCCGCCCTCGACCTGGGCACGCGGACCTTGCCGGCGCGATCAAATACGGGCATGACGACATCCGCGACGTCCTCGAGCGTGCCAGCGCGCGCGAAACGGCGGGGCGCGTGGCCGCCGGAAGCCTGGCGCGGCAACTGCTCGCGCGCTTTGGCGTCCGAATCGCCAGCCATGTCTCGGTCATCGGCGATGTGATGCTGCGCGAGCATCGGACGGTCTCCTTTGCCGAGGCGCAGGCGATTCCCGAGGACGCCCCGCTGCGGTGTGCCGACGCCGACGTCCAGCAGCGGATGGTCGCGGCGATCGACAAGGCACGCGATGCCGGCGACACCCTGGGCGGAGCGTTCGAGGTCATCGCCACCGGGATTCCCCCCGGCCTCGGGTCGTACGTGCAGTGGGATCGCAAGCTCGACGGCCGTCTTGGCCAGGCGGTGATGTGCATTCACGCCATCAAGGCCGTGGGCATCGGCATCGGGCCCGAAGCCGCCGTGCGGCCGGGTTCGCGGGTGCACGACGAGATTCTTCCGCGGCCGGACGCTGGCGTGCCCGTGCGGCCCACCAACAACGCCGGCGGCCTCGAAGGGGGCGTGACCAACGGGGAAGACGTGCGCGTGGCCGGGTTCATGAAGCCGATTTCCACGCTCATGAAGCCGCTGCGCTCCGTCGACCTGACGACGATGAGCGAGGCACTCGCGGCGATCGAGCGGAGCGACGTCTGCGCCGTCCCCGCCGCGGCCGTGGTCGGCGAAGCCATGGTGGCCTTCGTCCTGGCCGACGCCTTTCTCGAAAAGTTCGGCGGCGATTCCATCGAGGAGATCGAACGTCACTACGAGGCCACGGCCGAGCAGGTGCGCCGGCGCTTCGCGGCGCGGGGAACGCCTGCATAACGGGCCGGCTGAAGCCGGCCCCTGCGACCGGCCCGACGTGACATGATTCGCCCCATCCTCCGATACGGCGACAGCGCGCTGCACCAGCCCGCAGCGCCCGTCACCGACATCACCGCCGACGTTCAGCAACTGATCGACGACATGGTCCAGACGATGTACGCCGCGCCGGGCATCGGGCTGGCGGCTCCGCAGGTTGGCGTGCCGTTGCGGATTTTTGTCGCCGACGTGTCGAGTGGCCATAACTCGGCAGACCTCCTGGCATTCATCAATCCAGAATTGGTCGAAGTGGACGGCACCCAGTACGAAGACGAGGGATGCCTCAGCGTGCCGGGTTTCAACGCGACGGTGGCGCGGCCGTCGCGCGCGGTCGTTAGGGGCCTGGCGCGGGACGGGCGTGAACAGGTCGTGGAAGGCACCGGCCTTCTCGCCCGCTGCTTCCAGCACGAGATGGATCACCTCGCCGGCACGCTCTTCGTGGATCACCTCCGCGGGCTTCAGAAGAGTCTCATCGTGCGGAAGATCAAGAAGCTGACGCGCATCGGAAAATGGTGACGTCCCACCCAACCGGAGGCCTGAACGCCCCGACCGGAGGCCTAAAGGCCTCCGGCTACCGGGGCGGCAAATGGTAGATCCCCTCCGCATCGCCCTTTTTGGCACCCCGCAATTTGCGGTTCCCACCCTGCAGAAGCTCCTGGCGTCCCGGCATCAGGTCTGCGGGGTGGTGACCCAACCGGATCGTCCCCGCGGCCGGGGTCAACAGGTGTCGGACTCCCCCATCAAGGCGCTCGCGGTAGAACGCGGCCTGCCATTGCTTCAGCCGGAGCGGCTGAAGGACCCTGCGGTCGCGGCGACGCTTCGTGAGTGGCGGCCCGACCTTGGCGTCGTGGCGGCGTACGGCAAGCTCATTCCCGAGGAGATCCTCGCGCTCCCGCGACTCGGCATGATCAACGTCCACGCATCGCTGCTGCCGAAGTACCGCGGCGCCGCACCCGTTCAACGGGCCGTCATCGACGGCGAGCGCGAAACCGGGGTCACGATCATGCGCGTCGAGAAGTTGCTCGATGCCGGCGCGATGCTCGCCCGGGCCGTCCGCCCCATCGGCCCCGACGACACAAGCGTCGTCGTCGAGCGCGACCTCGCACAGCTGGGCGCCGGACTGCTGCTGGACGTGGTGGAGCAGATGGCGGCGGGCACGGAACAGCAGGAGCTGCAGGACTTCATGATGTGCAGCTATGCGCCCCGGCTGACCAAGGACGAGGGCCTCATCGACTGGTCGCTGCCGGCCTCGTACATCCACAACCGCGTGCGCGGCCTGTACCCCTGGCCGCATGCGTACACGTATCTCGACGGTGCGCGGCTGATCCTGCTGAAGACCCGCATCGAGAGCGAACCCGCCGACGCTCCTCCAGGCACGATCGTCGACACGTCGCGCGCGGCGATCCATGTCGCCACGGGACACGGCGAGCGGATCGCCATCGAGCAGCTGCAGCCGGAAGGACGCCGGCCGATGGCCGCGCGCGAGTTTCTTGCAGGCCATCGATTGGCGACAGGGATGCGATTTACGAATTGACGGATTTTCGCATTGACGAATCTGAAATCCCAATGCGTCAATTCGTAGATTTGTCAATTCGTCAATTCCAGCCATGACGGCCCCGGCGCGCATCGCGGCCTATCACGCGCTCCGCGCGATTGCCGACGAGCGCGCCGACCTTCCGGCGGCGCTTGCGCGCGCCCGCGAACATTTGTCCGACGAGCGCGATCGCGCCCTCGCGGCGGAAATCGTCACGGGAACGCTGCGATGGCAGCGCGGCCTCGACCACCTGGTCGAACATTTCGCGAATCGACGGCTCGCGAAAGTCGATGGCGACGTCCTCCACGTCCTCAGGCTGAGCCTCTACCAGCTCCTGCACCTGGATCGCGTCCCGGCGTCGGCGGTCGTGGACGATGCCGTGGACCTGGCGCGGCTGGCGCGCAAGCCGAGCGCTACCGGGTTCGTGAACGCGGTCCTGCGCACCGCCCTGCGGCAGCGGCAACGCCTGCCGCTGCCCCCCAGGCCCGAGAACAGCACCGATCGCGCGGCCGCGCTGGCCTACCTTGGCGTCACGCACTCACATCCCGAATGGCTCGTCGCGCGCTGGTTCGACAGGCATGGCCTCGAGGCGTCGGAGCGCTGGGTCCGTTTCAACAACGAGACGCCTCGGCTCACGCTGCGCGCCAACACGCTCCGCGCCAGCCGCGACGCGGTCGCGGCGGCGCTCGGCGCGGCCGGCAGTGAGACGGAGCCGACGCACCACGCGCCGGACGGCTTGGTCGTGACGGCGGGCAACCCGCTGCGCTCGCCGGACCATGACGCCTTCGTCGGCTCGTTCTTCGTCCAGGACGAGGCGTCGCAGCTCGTGAGCCTCGCGGCCGCCGCGAGGCCCGGTGAGCGGGTACTCGACCTCTGCGCGTCCCCGGGCGGCAAGACCGTCGGCATGGCGGCCGACATGCGCGACACCGGCCTCCTGGTGGCCTGCGACGTGCGTGTGCGGCGCGTCAGGCTCCTGCACGACACCGTGCGTGCCAGCGGCGCGACGGCCGTCCGCGTGGTGCAGGTGGCCGCATTCGGCCCGTTGCCGTTCGCGCCGGTGTTCGACCGGGTGCTGGTGGATGCGCCCTGTTCAGGCCTCGGCACGATCAGGCGCGATCCCGACATCCGCTGGCGCCGAAGCGAACGCGACCTCGCAAACATGGCGCAGGATCAACTCGCGCTCCTCGAACGTGCCGCGGTCCTCGTGCGCCCTCGCGGACGCCTCGTCTATGCGACCTGCTCGAGCGAGCCCGAAGAGAACGAGGCTGTCGTCGACGCGTTTCTGTCGCGGCAGCGTGAGTTCGAACTCGTGGACCTGCGCAGCGATGCCTCGACCCACATCGTGCCCTTCCTCGACGAGCGCGGCATGCTGCGGACACTCCCGTTCGCACACGGACTGGAGGCGTTCTTCGCCGCCGCCCTCGTGCGCCGATAGCCACAAGCAACACAAAGACGATCAGCCACAAAGGACACAAAGCTCACTATGGGTTGTTTTGACAGCGACGCACCGTGCTTCTTCGTGTTCGTACCATTGTGACCTCCGTGATCTTTGTGGCTAAACCGTCTTCGTGTCCTTCGTGGCGGCCGTCTTTCGGCCCTTCGTGGTACGATCACCGTGAATGCCGCTCAAGGCGCGCGTCTGGGGCCTCGGGAAATTGCTGCTGCTCGCCGGTGCGCTCGTGACGACGTTTCTCCTCTTCGCACTGGTAGCGATGCGCGTGGCCCTGCGCGCGGGCGAGGTGGAGGTGCCGAACATGGTCGGCGCCCCCGTCGCCACGGCCTCTCAGGCGGCCGTCGACGTCGGTCTGACGTTGCGCATCGATCCGAATCAGCGCCCCGACGAGCGTGTTCCCGCCGGCAGCATCATGCAGCAGGAGCCGGCGCCCGGCGCCCAGGCGCGACGCCAGCGCACGATTCGTGTGTGGGTCAGCTCCGGTCCACGCACGATCACCGTGCCGGCACTCGTTGGGCAGGCCGAGCGCACCGCGCGGTCGCGTCTCGAGGAGGATGGCCTCGAAGTCGCCTCGGTGTCCGAGTTCCGTTCGCCCGACTACCCTGCCGACGCCGTCGTCGCGCAGGACCCGGCGCCGGCATCCCGCGCGCCCCGCGTGTCGATGCTGCTCAACCGCGGCGAACAGGCCACGACCTATGTCATGCCCGATCTGATTGGCACCAACGGCGAGCGGGCCGCCGAGACGCTGCGCACGAGGGGGTTCCGCGTCAGCATTGTCGGATCGCAGCCGTACCAGGGGGTACCGCCGGGAACCGTGGTTCGGCAGCGGCCGGATGGCGGCTTCCGCGTGGGCCCCGCCGACTCGATCTCCCTGGAGGTGAGCCGGTGACGGACGTGCAGATCGCTCCGTCCATTCTGTCGGCGAATTTCGCGAACCTCGGCCGCGACATCGCTGCGGTCGAGCGCGGCGGCGCCGATCTCATTCACGTCGACGTGATGGACGGTCACTTCGTCCCCAACATCACGATCGGCCCGCCCGTCGTCCGTGCCATCAAGCGGATCGCGACGCGCCCGCTCGACGTGCACCTGATGATTGAGGCACCTGACCGGTATGTAGACGACTTCGTGAGCGCCGGGGCGGACATGCTGTCGGTGCACGTGGAGGCCGTGCCACACCTGCATCGCACGATCGCCCTCATCAAGAGTCGTAAGGTCAAGGCGGGCGCCGTGCTCAACCCCGCGACGCCGGTGTCCGCGCTCGAGGAAATCGCTGCGGACCTGGACTTCGTCCTCGTCATGTCGGTGAATCCGGGATTCGGCGGCCAGATCTTCATTCCGCACAGCCTCGACAAGGTCCGCCGCGTGCGGGAGATGCTCAGCCGGGCGGGATCTTCCGCGCCGATCGAGATTGACGGCGGCATCGACACCACCAACGCAGCGGAGGTCGTGGCGGCCGGCGCATCGATCCTGGTGGCGGGCCACTCCATCTTCGACACCCCCGACGCTGAAGCCGCGACGCGCGCGCTGCGCGCCGCCATCTGTTCCGTCAGCGGTTCTCCCGAATGAGTGAAGCGTCGCTGGGCCCTGAGGCCCTGGGCCAGACGCCTGCCACGGTCCGACGCACCCGCGTCCGCGTCCGGTATGCGGAAACAGACCGCATGGGGGTCGTGTATTACGCCAACTATCTCGTCTGGTTCGAGGTCGGTCGAACCGAATGGCTGCGCGAGACCGGCTGGACCTACCGCGAGATGGAGCGCGACGGGATCTCGCTGCCCGTGATCGAAGCCCATTGCGAATATCGCCAGCCCGCGCGGTATGACGACGAGATCGAGATCGCGACGCGTGGAACGCTGGTGACGCCGGTCCGGATCCGGTTTGACTATGAGGTGGCGCGCGCAGTGGAGGGCACGATCGCCGCGGTCGGCCACACGGTGCATGCCGCCGTCGACACCAGCGGCAAGCCATGCCGACTCCCGCCTCGGGTCCGCGAGATGCTCGCATGAACGCGCTCGTCACCGGCGCGGCCGGTTTTATCGGCTCTCATCTTGCCGAGCGCCTCATCGAGAGCGGCGCACGCGTCACCGGCATCGATTGCTTTACCGACTACTACCCGCGCGAACTGAAGGAACGCAACCTGGCGCGCCTCCGCGGCGCCGCGGCCTTCAGGCTCGTGGAGGCATCCCTGGCCGACGTCGACCTGCCGGACGTGCTGGACGGGGTCACGCACGTGTTTCACCTGGCCGCGCAGGCAGGGGTCCGAAGGAGCTGGGGGCGGGATATTCGCGTCTATACAGTCAACAACGTGGAGGCGACCCAGATTCTGCTCGAAGCCTGCGTCTCGATGCCGATTGAGCGGCTCGTGTACGCCTCGAGCTCGTCGGTGTACGGAGACGCCGTGCCACTGCCCATGCGTGAGGATGCACGCCCGCAACCTGTCTCGCCGTACGGAGTCACGAAACTCGCGGGCGAACAGCTGTGCCACGTGTACCACATCAATCACGGCGTACCCGCCGTTTCACTCCGGTATTTCACGGTGTACGGGCCCCGGCAGCGTCCCGACATGGGGTTTTCACGTTTTCTGAAGGCGGTGATGCGCGGAGACCACGTGCCGCAGTTTGGCGACGGCCGGCAGACCCGCGACTTCACGTTTGTGGCGGATGCCGTGACGGCGACCGTGGCGGCCGCGACGCGCGGGAAGCCGGGGGATGTCTACAATATCGGTGGCGGTGCCCGCGTCGAGCTGCTCGACGTGTTCGAGCTCATCCGCCGGATCAC
>Ga0184637_10000843_pt1 | contig 21776 bp, 23 predicted proteins | sample PLM3_127_b2_FD_133143 | JGI IMG/M metagenome (GOLD analysis project Ga0184637, IMG submission 133143) | Groundwater sediment microbial communities from an aquifer in East River, Colorado, USA - PLM3_127_b2 | ecosystem: Environmental > Terrestrial > Soil > Riparian zone | place: USA: East River... | reverse complement strand
GTGCTGCGGCGCTCCTCGGTGGTGACCTCGAGCCAGAAGTAGGGCTTTCCCGGCCGCCCGTGCTTAGCGAGGATCGTGCTGGTTCCGACGCAGCGACCCGCGTCGCCGTCCTCGAGCACGAACACGTAAATGCCCTCGCGCCAGTCGGCGAGCGCTCCGCCGAACGAGCGCTGCGACGCCGCGATCCGCTCAGCGAGGAACCCCGGCTCCGCCGGCAGGTTCATCGAGTCGAGCTGCCGCGCCAGCGCGAGCAGCGCATCCGCGTCGCGCGTTTCGATCGGCCGCAGGATCAGCACGGCAGACCGAACTCTTCCGCCACCCGCCGCAGCGCCTTCTCGAGGATCGTGAAGCCGCTCTCGAGCTCTTCGTCGGTGGTGTTCACCGGCAGCAGCATGCGGATCTTGGCGGGTTTGGCGCCGGCGCTCCACACGAACAGGCCCTCTTCGAACGCCGTCTCCACCGTCGACTGCACCGCCTTGGTGGAGCCGTCGAACGGGACGAAGGCGTGCATCGCGCCGATCCCCGAGTGCGCACCCACCGCGTTCGGCATCCGGCACCGCAAGCCGTCGAGCCGGCGCGCGAAGCGCTCACCGAGCACCGCGAGGCGGCCGTCCGGCCCGAGGTAGCCCTCGGACTCGAGGCGCTCGATGATTCGCGCGCCTACCGCGAGCCCCACGGTCGATCCCGCATAGGTGCCCGCGACGAGGCCCGGCTTCGGGTTGTAGCGCCTCGTGAACAGCACCGCGCTGCCTTGGAGCGCCTTGCCGCAGGTGACGACGTCGACGAGGTCGTCGAGGGCGAACGTGCGGTAGGCGAAGAGCTCGCCGGTGCGCGCGAAGGTCTGCACCTCGTCCACCCACACCGCGATGCGCGCCGCGCGGCAGCGCTCCATCACTGCACGGAAGAACTCCGGCGGCGCGGTGTGGTAGCCGCCCTCGCCCTGGATCAGCTCGAAGAGCATGCCCGCGATGCGACCGGGGTAGCGCTCGAGATGCGCGTCGAGCGCGGCGAGCGTCCGCTGCGGGGCGTCCGGGTCGTAGAACGGGACGTAGAGCACGCGGCCCGAGAGCGGCAGCCCTTCCCGATAGGCGGCCTTGTCGGTGATCTCGGCGAGCGCGAGCGTGCGCCCGGCGAAGTTCCGCTCGAACGCGACGATCGCGTCGGCGGGCGCGTGCTTCTGGAGCACGAGCTTGAGCGCATTCTCGTTCGCGATCGCGCCCGAGATCGAGAGCCAGCCGTGCTTGATGCGCGGGCCCGTGTGGCGCAGCAGCGCCCGGAGCAGCAGCGGGTACTCGGCGGCCGGCGCCAGATGACCCTGATAGACACTGTCGCCCGCCGCGGCGACCACCGCCGTCTCGAGCAGATCGGAATCGGAGTGCCCGAAGAGATAGGTACCGATGCCGTTCACGAAGTCGAGCAGCGTGCGGCCGTCGGCCAGACACACCCGCGCGCCGCGGCCGGTCGGGGCAACCAGCGCGGGGAGCGAGAGCGGGCGGCCGCGCAGGCGACCGAGCTCGCGCAGCGCGCGCTCGTAGGCTTGGGGCGAGAGCTCCGTCTCGCCGGCCGCCGCGCGCACGGCCTCCAACAGCGCCTGGGCGGCTTCGCGCACACCGGGCGAGTCGAGCAGCGACCGCAACGGATGTTGCTTCGAGCGGGCCATGACTCCCAAGCGTATCGGCCCGCTGGAATCAGGGCTTGCGCTCAAGTTCTGCCCGGCGCAGGACGACGCGTCGATCCAGTCGTGCGAGAACCTTCCGACATCCCCTCGGGCGTAGCACCCCGCGCGCTCGCTATCCTTCGCGCTGCGCGGACACGAAGAAGCCGGGCAGCGAAGGGGGACGCCATGGAGATGGCGCAGCGCGACGCCGCAAGTCTCGGGCGCCGGGCCCGACGCGCGCTCGCGGCTGTTCCGCGAACCGAGTCGCCTCACCTCGCGCTGCTGCGCGCCCCGCGCCGTCCCTGTCCGTCGATTCCGCTCGCGGGCGAGATCCGGGTCGCGACCTACAACGTCCACCGCTGGACCGGAATCAACGGACGCAGCCGCCCCGATCCGGCGCGCGCCGGCTTCGTGATCTCCGAGCTGAACGCCGATCTGATCTCGCTGCAGGAAGTACTGCGTCCCGACCGCGGCGAGGATCCGCTCGAGGCGCTCGCCGAGGCGCTCGGCCTGCACGTGACCTTCGCGGCGACGCGCGCGCACAAGCGCGGGCAGATCGGCAACGCGATCCTGTCGCGCTGGCCGATCGCGGGCGTCTCGATGCTCGACCTCTCCTACAACGCGCTCGAGAAGCGCGTCGCGATCGCCGCTCAGCTCAACAGCGACGAGACCGAGCTCGACGTCGTCTCCACCCACCTGGCGCTCGCGGACCGCACCCGTCGCCGTCAGGTGAAGTCGCTGCTCGATCACCCGCGCCTCGCCGAAACCCCGACACTGCTGATGGGCGACATGAACGCATGGCGGCAGTGCCAGGCGACGCGCGATCTGGACGAGGCGCTCCAGAGCGAACACAACAACCGCGAGTGGCCTGCCTCGTTCCCGGCGGCCAGCCCGGTGCTCGCGCTCGATCGGATCTATGCGCGCGGCTTGCACCTGATCGAGATCGAGGCCCACGACTCGCGCGCGGCGCGCCGGGCGTCGGATCATCTGCCCGTCGTCGCGCGCGTGAAGCTCGAGGTGGCGAGGGTCCGACCCCGGGCGTGATACCTTTTTGCCCGCGTGCCTTTCCGACCTTCGTCCGCTTTCCCGTCCGAACTACGCTCGGCTTCGCCTCGCTGCGCGCCGGGCGGCTTGCGCTCACTGATCGCGCTGGCGCTCGTCCTGCTCGGCGCCGCGCGCTCTGCACCGCCCGGTCCGCCGTCGCTGCCGGACGCTCTGCTCCCGGCCACCGGTCGCTTCCTGGTGGCCAACGATCAGATCCGCGGTTCGATCTTCTACCAGTCGGTCGTGTTTCTGGTGAGCTACAGCGAGAGCGGTGCGCTCGGGCTGATCGTCAATCGTCCGAGCGAGCTCGGTCTGCACGAAGTGGTGCAGGGCGCGGCCGATGGCGCCGGCGCGCTGTACGTCGGAGGTCCCGTCGATCCTTCACAGGTGATGGTTCTGTTGCGCGCCGTCTCTCCTCCGGAGCGCGCGGTGCACGTGGCGGGCGACGTCTTCATGACGGTCGACGCGGCGATCCTGATCGAGCTCACTGCAAAGCTCGGTGCCGGCGCCGATCTTCGCGTTTACGCCGGCTATGCGGGCTGGTCGCCGGGACAGCTCGAGCGCGAGATCGCGCGCGGCGACTGGATCGTCGCCGACGTTCCGACCGGGTCGATCTTCGACGACGCGCCCGACGACCTGTGGAAGAAGCTCCACCTGCGCCACCACCGGTTGATGACGCGCGCACCGGCGCCGCGTCGGATGCGCAGCTAGATCCGGATCCGCCGCCAGGCGCCCGAGCGGAAGCGCCAGAGCAGCAACGCCGCGAGCGCGATCACGAACACCAGGCCGCCGCACCAGGCGCCGAACAGGCCGTAGCCCCAGGTCACGCCGAGCGTGTACGCGACCGGAACGAAGAAGCCCCAGCCGAGGACGGTGTGCGCCGCGAACGGGACGCGCGTGTCGCCGGCTCCGCGCAGCGCACCCTCGGCGATGATGCCGATCGCGTCGAAGAGCTGGTACACGGCACCCATCGCGAGCAGCGGCCCTCCGAGCGCGATCACCGCCGGGTCGTCGGTGAACAGGCGGAGCAGCGGGCCGGATGCAACGGCATAGAGCACCGCGATCGCGCCGCCGAGGATTCCGCCGAGCGCGAGCGACGATCGGAAGCTGCGCTCCACCGCATCGAAATCGCCGGCTCCGAGGAAGCGCCCGACGAGCGTGGCTGCGGCGATCGAGATGCCCACCGCCTGCATGAACGACAGCGAGAGCAGCACCACGAACACCTGGCTCGCCGCCATCTCGGCGTCACCCATCCGCGCGACGAACCCCGTGAACACTGCGTAGGACGTCATGCCGAGGAACCACTCGCCGCCGATCGGGGTGCCGGTGCGCAGGAAGCGGCGGATCGCGGCGGCGTCGGGTCGCACCGGACGCGTGGCGTAGCGATCTCGGATCGCGGGGCGCGCGAAGGATGCGATCAGCACCGCCGCCGCGGACCACTGCCCAAAGGCGGTCGCGACGCCGGCGCCCGTCACTCCCCAGGCCGGGAGGCCGAGCTCGCCGAAGATCAGCCCGTAGGCGAGCACCGCGTTCACCACGTTGCCGGCCAGCGCCGCGTAGAGCGGGGTCCGCGTGTCGCCCACGCCGCGGAAGAACGACGCGACGAGCATCATCGCGGCCATGCCGATCTCGCCCGGCAAGCGCGCCTGCACGTAGGCGATCGACTCGTCGCGGAGGGTCGAGGAGGGCCCCATCAGGTCGACCCATGATTCGAGGAACACGCCGACCCCCGCGAGCACGACGAGCATCGCCGGGAGCACCGCGTACAGTCCGTGCCACACCCAGGCGCCGCAGGCGCGCGGCTCGCCGGCGCCGTCGGCCTGCGACACGAACGTCTGTACGCCGCTCGTGGTGCCGTAGAAGAGCGAGAAGAAAGTCCACAGCACGATACCGCCGAAGCCCACCGCGCCGATCTCGGTGGCGCCGAGCCGACCGACCATGGCCGTATCGACGACGTTCATCGCCGTGGTCGACATCGTGGTGAGGATCACGGGGTAGGCGAGATCGAACACCTCGCGGATGCTCCCAGCCGAAGCGGAAGCGGGCTCGGTGTCGAGCGGGGTGTCGGTGGTGAGAGACATGCGGGCTCCGGGCCGCGAGGCGGTTACCACGGGCGCGCGCGAGCGGCAACCGGCAAGGGTTGCCGCCGGACGCGGCGCCCGGTAGAAGGGCTCCATGGCCACTATTTCGCCGCGACGCGCGGGCCGTGGGCTCGCGGGCGCGCTGCTGCTCGCGCTGATCTCCGTCGGCTGCAACGCGGTTCAGGGCGCGCGGCTGTACCGGGAAGGCTCGCTCGCCCTCGATCGGGGCGACGCCATGGGCGCCGTGCTCGCGCTCGAGAGCGCTGCCGAGCGGGTGCCGCGCGCGTCCGAGGTGCAGAACCACCTGGGCCTCGCGTACCTCGCGGCGGGGCGCCGCGGCGATGCGCTGCGCGCCTTCGAGCGCGCCGTCGCGCTCGACTGCGACAACGCGGCCGCAGCGCACAACCTCCGCCGCGCGCGCGCCGAGCATCTCGCGCCTTGATCGCGGGCGCCGGGGCGCGATTTGCTCTGGTCGCGCTCGTCCATTACCGTCGGTGCGATGCCGCACGAGGTCGAACAACGCACCCTTGCCCGCTACCTCGACGATCACCAGCTCAAGCACACCAAGCAGCGGGATGCGATCCTGGAGATCTTTCTCGGGGTTTCCGGGCACATCACCGGCGACGACCTCTACCAGCGGGTGCGCGACCTGCATCCCCAGATCGGGTACACGACCGTCTACCGGACGATGAAGCTGCTATGCGAGGCCGGGCTCGCCCACGAGCACAACTTCGACGGCACCACCCGCTACGAGATCGCTCACCAGCACCACGACCATCTCGTGTGCACCCGTTGCGGGAAGATCATCGAGTTCGAGTGCGAGATGATCGAGTCGGCCCAGGAGAAGATCGCGGCGCGCTACCACTTCCGCGTGCTGCGCCATCGCCACGAGCTCTACGGCCACTGCGGGAAGTGCCAGACCGAGCTGGCCCGCCGGCCTTCCTGAGGTCCTGAGCCGCTCGTCACCTGCCGGGGCCGTCCTGGTTGCGCTTGACAGGCATGGAGGCTCGTCGTACTGTGCGCAAGCTGAAATTGAATGTGACTTTCAATTTCAGCCGCGCTCCGAGCGGAGCGGACCTGGACAAAGAAGCCCACAAGCGGAGCGGCACGCGTGGCCAGAGCAGAGAGGAGCCGGGGCGACCGCCGGCACGATCCCAGCGAGTGCCGTTGCCTGTGCGGCAGCCTGGTGGCGCGCCGCGTGCCCGAAGGCGTCGAGCTCAAGTGCCGCCGCTGCAAGCGCAACGTCGTGCTCCCGCTGGAGCCCGCGATGCCTGCGGCCACCCTGCAAGAGACCGCCCCGTGAGCGCAACGTCGATCCACCTGCGGCCAGCGGCCATGAGCCCCGAGCCCTGCGGGCTCTCCCGAGCCCGGAGCTCGCCCGATGTACCGCACCCGCCTCTACCTGCTCGCATTGATCGGATCGCTGCTCGCCGCGTCGCCGCTCGCCGCGGCTCCCACCGACGTCGAGAAGCTCGCCTCGGACGACCGCATGGCTGATCTCGAGCGCAAGGTCGAGCTGCTCACCGACGAGCTCGCCCGCACGCGCCAAGACATGGGCGTCCCCGAGGAGCCGGAGCAGCTCGAGAGCGTCTGGGGGCTGGGACCCGCCGCCTCGAAGGTCTACGGAATTGGTCGCGGCCTCTCGATCGGCGGCTACGCCGAGAGCCTCTACACCGCCGTCGTCCACGACAAGCGGCAGTCCGGCGACAAGAACCGCTTCGACGCGCTGCGCGCGGTGCTCTACACCGGCTACAAGTTCACCGACCAGATCGTGTTCAACGCCGAGATCGAGTTCGAACACGCCACGACCAGCACCACCGAGTCGTCGGGTGGCGGCTCGGTATCGGTCGAGTTCGCGGCGCTCGATTTCCTGTTCCGCGACGAGGTGAACGCGCGCGCCGGCCTGCTGCTCGTTCCGATGGGCTTCCTGAACGAGATGCACGAGCCGCCCTTCTACTACGGCACGAACCGCCCCGATGTCGAGCGGCTGATCATTCCGAGCACCTGGCGCGAGGGGGGCGCGGGCCTGTTCGGACGCATCGGCGACAGGGTCGAGTACAAGGTCTACGCGATCACGAGCATGAACGGCGCGGGTTTCGACGACTCGGGCCTGCGCGGCGGGCGTCAGAACGGCAACCGCGCGCTCGCCGAAGACCTGGCGTTCGTCGGGCGCCTCGATTTCGAGCCGATCCCCGAGATCCTGCTCGGCGGCTCCGTCTTCGCCGGCAACACCGGGCAGGATCAAGCGCTCGTGAATGGCGCCGGTATCACGGTGGACCTGCCCGACGCGCGCCTGCTCTTGTGGGAAGCCCACGGGCAGCTCCAGACGATGGGGTTCCACAGCCGCGTGCTGTTCACGATGGCCCACGTCGACGACGCGCGACCGCTCACGCTCGCGCTCCGTCCCGCCCCGGGCGGGACCGGCGACATCGCCGCCAGCGAGGTGATCGCCGACGACATGCTCGGGGTCTACGGGGAGATCGGCTACGAGGTGATGCAATGGATCCTCCCGGAGTCGGGCTGGACCGTCGAACCGTTCGTACGCGTCGAGTACCTCGACACTCAACACGACGTGCCTAGGGGCTTCAGCGCCGACAAGGCGAACGAGTTTCTCGTGTACACGGGGGGAATCTCGGCGAAGCCGATTCCCAACGTGGTCCTGAAGATCGATTACCGCAACCGCAGCGCCCGGGAGGGAACGCTGGGCGACGAAGTGAACCTGGGGTTTGGAGTTGTCTTCTAACGCTCTCGCGAAAACGATCGGTGGTGTGCTCGTCCTGACGGTCTGCCTCGCCGCAGCGGGCGCGCAGGCGAAGGTCTTCTACAGCCGCAGTGAGGCGCTCGAGCTGGCGTTTCCCGAGGCGGACCGGATCGAGGACGAGTCGATCCTGCTCGGCGACGAGCAGGCCGGGCGGATCGAGCAGCTCGCGAAGAGCCAGCTCGAGTCGCGGCTGGTGCGCATCTACACCGGCTATCGCGGCAGCGAGCTGCTCGGCTACGCGTTCATCGACGTGCACAACGTGCGCACGCTGCCCGAGGCCTTCCTCGTGGTGCTGTCGCCCGCGGGCGACGTGCGCACTCTGCGCGTGCTGGCGTTCCACGAGCCGCTCGAGTACATGCCCTCCGCGCGCTGGTATCAGCAATTCGAGCAGAAGAGCGCCGCGGCCCCGCTGCGGCTCGGCGGCGACGTGCACGGCATCGTCGGCGCCACGCTCTCGGCGCGCGCCACCACCGAAGGTGTGCGCCGCGCGCTGGCGCTATATCGGGTCGTGGTGAGCCGGCAGGAATAGGACCGCGTTTGCGCTTCGTGATCACCGGCGAGTGGAGTCGGAATCGTCTGCTCCAGACGATCGTCACCCTCTACAGCCTCTACGTCGCCGGACTGTGGCTGACGAACGCGCTGCTCTACTTCGAGAAGATGGGTCTCACCACGGACTCGGTGGTGAGCTACTACCGCGGCAACGAGGAGCTCTTCCTCTCGCCGCGCAGCTATCAGGGCATGCTCGAGGTCGCGCACTTCCATCTGTTCGCGATGGGCCTGCTGCTGCTGGTGCTGACCCATCTGATGTTGTTCGTGCCGCTGCGCAACGGCACGAAGGCGTGGCTGATCGCGCTGCCGTTCCTGTCTGCGGCACTCGACGAGGGGGCCGGATGGCTGGTGCGCTTCGGCCACCCGGGCTTCGCGTGGCTCAAGATCGCGGGCTTCCTGATGCTGCAGGCGAGTCTCGCGGCGCTGGTGGGGCTCTCGTTGTGGTCGGTGTTCGCGGGCTCGCAGAACAACTACTCGGGCACATCGCCTCCGGACGGCGAAGTGTTTTGAGCCTCCGGATTGCGCTCGGCGTGCTGGTCGCCGGCGCCGGCTGCGCGAGCGCGCCCGCTCCTCCGCTCGAGGTCTCGGCGGGACGTTATGCGATGGGCACCGTGCTCGAGCTGACCCTGCTCGGGCACGACGCGGCGGCGCTGCACCGCGCGCGCGCGGACGCGCTCGCCCTGGTGGAGCGTCTCGAGGGTCTGTTCTCGACCTGGCGCCCCGGGAGCGACGTGAGCCGGCTCAATGCCGCAGCGGGCGGCGCTGCTCTCGCGGTCGATCCCGAGGTCGCGGCGCTGCTCTCGCGCTCGGTCGAACTGGCGCGCGCGACCGGGGGCAGCTTCGACGTGACCGTCGGGCCGCTGGTCGCGCTGTGGGCCGACGCGGCGGCGCGCAATGCGCTTCCACTGCCCGACGCACTCGCGGCGGCGCGCGCGCGCGTCGGACCGGACCGGTTGGTCGTCGAGCAGGGCAGTGCAGGCGGGCGGGTCGCGCTCGCGTCCGGCAGCGCCATCGATCTCGGCGGCGTGGCCAAGGGCTACGCACTCGACCGGGTGCGCGAGGAGCTAGGTCTCGGCGTCGAGGCGGCGCTGCTGAGCTTCGGGCAGAGCAGCACCTGGGCGGTCGGCCGTCCGCCCGACGCCGAGGGCTGGCGCCTGCTCGCGCGTGGTCCCGACGGCGGCTTCGCCGGCGTGCTGACGCTGCGCGATCGGGCGCTCTCGGTCTCTGGCAGCCTCGGCCAGTGGAGCGAGATCGCCGGCCGGCGCTACGGGCACGTGCTCGACCCGCGCAGCGGTCGGCCCCTCACCCGCCGCCGCGAGGCGCTCGTGGTGGCCAACGACGCCACCGCCGCCGAAGCGCTCTCGAAAGCCGTGCTGGTGCTCGGCCCCGTCGACGGAATCGCGCTGGTGGAGGAGTGGCCCGAGGCCGAGGCGCTGCTGCTCGACGGCGACGGCCGCGCGTGGCGTACCCGCGGCTGGGACGCAGCCACGCGCTTCGAGCCCGTGGGCAAGCGGCCGGCCGCGCGCAGCGAGTTGCGCGCAGTGAGCCGAAGGCGAGCGAAGGCCATCGGCGAGGCGGAGCCGAGCGAAGATCGGACGATCGCGCCGCACGGCTCAAGTGGCCCGGCCGGCACTCCGATCTACAGAGCCGTGGCACAGCACGAGCTCACCTGTCCGATCTGCCAGGCCGACATGCCGATGGGCGGCGACGAGCGCCCCGGGGACGAGTTCTTCTGCGGCTGCTGCGGCGCTCCTGGGATCATCGCCAAGAAGAAGGCCGGCGGCGACGAGCTGGAAGTCGAAGAAGATTTCTAGCGGCGCGATCGCGGCCCTGCTCTTGACCCGTCCGTTCATCGCGGGTATCGGACGTTGGTGATCGCGCGCGCAGCGCGCGCCCCATCGACGAGGCCACCGATGCTCGACCTCACACCCGACGAAGTCCTCACCACCACCCGTGCCGTGCGCAAGCGCCTCGATCTCGCGCGCCCGGTAGCGCGCGACGTCGTCGAGGAGTGCCTCGCGATCGCGCTCCAGGCGCCGAACGGCTCGAACCTCAACACCTGGCGCTGGATCGCGGTGGACGACCGCGCCCGCGTCGCCCGGATGGCCGAAATCTACAACGCGGGTCTCGACGACTTCGTGCGCTCGCTCGGCACAGCGACGGGCGCGAGCTACGCCGGCGCGGAGATACCCGGCTTCGAAAAGATCGACGGCTCCGTGCAACATCTGCGCGACCACCTGGGCGAGGTTCCGGTGCTGCTCGTGCCTGTGTTCGCCGGGCGCACCGAGGGTGCTTCCACGTTCTTTCAGGCGAGCCTGTGGGGGTCGGTGGTGCAGGCGGTGTGGAGCTTCATGCTGGCGCTGCGCACCCGCGGCCTCGGGAGCTGCTGGACGACAGGACATCTGCACCGCGAGCGCGAGATGGCCGAGCTGCTCGGGATCCCGCATCAGGACTTCACCCAAGTCGGTCTTTTCCCGGTCGCGTACACGAAGGGAACCAAGTTCGCGCCGGCGTGGAGAAGACCGGTCGGCGAGGTGCTCCGCTGGAACACCTACTCCGCGATCTGAGAGGACACCCGATGCCCCGCGAGTACTCGACCACCGAGCAGAGGAACATCGAGAACACTAATCGCATGTTCTCGCCGCCGCCCGGCTTCGACGTCTCGTCGCTGTTCGCCGACGACGCCGTGTGGTGGAATGGGCACCCGAAGCTGCGCGGCGAAGGGAGCTGCGAGCACGCGGGAATCGCGGCGATCCGCGGGATCCTGACCAGCGCCGGCACGGACATGAGCCGCCTCGGCATCGACGCGTATGACCTCACCACCGTGCGCAACGAGCAGGTGCTGGTGATCGCCGACGGCGACTACGTCGTGCGCCAGCACAACATGGTCGCGAAGACGCACGCCGGGCGCGACTACAGCAACGCCTATTGCTTCGTGTTCCGTTTCCGCGCGGACGGCAAGATCGCCTACCTCACCGAGCACTGGAACACCTGGTGGGCCGACCGCTTCCTGTTCGAGCAGCGCCCACCGGAGGCTCCGCAGCCGCTTCCCTAGTCTCTCTGGCTCACGCGCGACCGCGCTTCGGCGTCGAAATCGGCGAGGATCGCGGCGCTGCGCCGCTCGATCGCGGAGCGGAGGTCGAGGTGCGTGACGATGTAGAGGCGGTTCTCCCGCACGCCGCGCACCAGGATCGGGCCGACCGCTTCGGCGTCGGACATCCGCGCGTCGAGCCGGGGGCTCGCGGCGGAGTCGGGCGGCAGCTCGTCGGGTCCACCGAAGCGCTCCGGGCGGTTGCGCGCCGACGTCGCCATCAGGTTCGAGCGCGTCATCCCGGGGCAGAGCAGCGAGACGCCGATCCCCTCCGCTGCGAGCTCGTCGCGCAGCGACTCCGTGAAGCCGACGCAGGCGAACTTCGACGCGACGTACACACCCACCGGCGCTCCCGGCACCGCGACGAGCCCGCCCAGCGAGGCGGTGTTCACGATGTGCGCGTCCGGCGCACTCGCCCGCAGCTGGCGCAGGAAGGCGCGCACGCCGCGCACCGGGCCGTGGACGTTCACGTCGAACACGTACTGCCAGTCGGCCTCGCTGCGCTCCGCGAGCGGACCCAGCGGCGCCATCACCCCGGCGTTGTTGACTAGGAGGTGGATCCCGCCGGTGCGCGCCGCGGTCTCCTTCGCCGCCGCGTCGAGCGAGGCCTGCGAGGTGACGTCCGTCGGTACGGCAAACGCGATCCCGCCGCGCGCCGCGATCTCGTCCACCACGCGACCGGCGCTCGCCGCGTCGATGTCGGCGACGGCCACCTGCATCTGCTCCGCCGCGAGCGCCAGCGCGATGCCGCGCCCGATGCTGCTGCCGGCGCCCGTCACGAAAGCCGCCCTGCCCGCCAGCTCCAGCATCGGATTCCTCTCTGCCTGCGGCGAGTGTACGCTCGCGCCGACGGCTTCGGCGGATTTCTCCCGATCTTCGCGTTGCGATCCGCCGAGTCGCGCATCCAAGCACGCGCAACCGGGCGGCCGTGTGCCGACCCCGGAAGGAGGCAAACCTGTCATGAAGATCTCAACGTTCGGAGCGATCGTCGCCAGCACCGTCGTCGGGCTGGCCGGCTCGGTGGCGTTCGCGCAGGCGGGCGCTACCGCCGCCAAGGCCTGCTACCGCAGCCACTGTGGCAAGAGCGTGAAGGGCCACGAGGCGAAGTGTGGCGGCACGGTGGTCGAGGGTCTCAGCACCCAGGCCGCCTGTGAGACGGCGGGCGGCGCATGGACCACCGCCGCTGAAGCGAAGAAGTTCGAGAAGGCCAAGGAGTGATCCCACGCGGAGACGCGGCGCCGCCGCGTCTCCGCACCTCCCCTCGCCATGAGCTCGCCGCACTTCGGTCTCGGCTTCCGCACGCCCTACGCGGAGGAGATCGCGCGCGCGCCGCGCAGCGTCGACTGGCTCGAGATCGTCTCGGACCACTACCTCGGCGTCGGCGGCTCGCGCCGCGCGCTGCTCGAGCGACTGCGCAGCGATCATCCGATCGCGCTGCACGGAGTCGGCCTGGGGATCGCGGGTAGCGATCCGCTCGACGCGGCGTACCTCGACGCGTTGCACGCGCTGGTGTCGCGCTGCGAGCCCATCTACGTGAGCGACCATCTGTGCTGGACCTCGCTCGGCGGGCACCAGTCGCACGATCTCTTGCCCGTCGCCTACACGGGCGACGTGCTGCGCCACACAGCAGAGCGGGTCGCGCGCGTCCAGGACCGGATCGGACGGCGCCTGCTGGTCGAGAACGCCACCGCCTACGTAGCGTTCCGCGCTCGCGAGATGGACGAGGCGGAGTTCCTGGCCGAGCTGTGCCGCAGCACCGGCTGCGGCGTGCTACTCGACGTCAACAACCTCTTCGTCAACGCCCTGAATCTCGGCGCCGATCCGGAGCGCGCGCTGGCGCTCTTGCCCGAGAGCGCGGTGGGCTACATGCACCTCGCGGGTCACACCGTGCTCGCCGACGTGCGGATCGACACGCATGCGGACGCAGTGCCGCCGGCGGTGTGGCAGCTCTTCACAGCCGCCGTGCAGCACTTCCCGGCCGCCGACGTGATCGTGGAACGGGACGACGCGTTGCCCGCATACGCCGAGCTCGTCGCCGAGGTGGACGAGGCGCGCGCGTGCCACGCGGCCGCGCTCGCGGTCCGCAACTCTCCCGCACCGCGCCGTGACGGCGAGGCGCGCGCGCCGCATCGGAGCTCGCAGGACTGGGGCTCGCTGCAGCGCGAGTTCTGGCAGCGCGTCGTCGATCCGCCCGGCGACGCCGGGCGTGTGGGCATCGGCGCGCTGCTCGACGAAGATCTGCCGGTCGGCGCCGCGCGCGGCCTGCGCGTCTACGTCGACGCCTACGCCGCGAGCCTGCGCGCGGCGCTGGCGACCAATTTTCCCACGCTGGTCCGCGTGCTCGGGGCGGACGATTGGGTGCTTCTCTCCCGGGCCTACCTGAGCGCGCATCCGCCGCGCGGCCACGGCTTCGTCCGGCTCGGCGAAGCACTCGCCGACTTCGTTCGCGGCCACGACTTCGCGGCGGATCACGGCGTGTCGCGCACCGTCCTCGCCGAGCTCGTGCTGCTCGAGCAGGCGCAGCTCGAGGCTCAGGACGCGGCTGACCCGGAGACCGCTGTCGCGCCCGCGGAGCTCGCCGCGATCGACGCTGCGGACTGGGAGCGCGCGCGCCTCGTGTTCGCGCCGTGCGTGCGCGTCGTGCGCACGACCCACGACGTGGCCCCTGTCGTGCGCGCGGTCGGCCGCGGCGAGCTGCCCGACCGGCCGCCCGCCGCGGAGCAGGCCTATCTGGTGACGCGCCGCGGGGGTGGCGTCTGCACCGATCCGCTGGCACCCGACGACGCGGCGATGCTCGAGGCACTGCTCGCCGGGCGCGCGTTCGGCGAAGCGTGTGCGGACCTGCGCGCGGAGTCGGGCGCCGGCGAGGCGGAAGTAGCCGAGCGGGGCGCGCGCCTGTTGGTGCAGGCATCCGCGCAGGGCTGGCTCAGCCGCGTGGAGCTGTCTGCGGTGTAGCGGCGTACGCGCCTACCGGACGTCACCCTGGAAGGTGGTGGTGCCGCTCATGCCGGGTCTCGCTTCGTGAACCGTCCCCACCCAACCCCAACTGGGGCCGTACTGCGTGACGGAGGCCTGCCCGGACTCGAACCTCCCAGATCGTCGCGAGGACCGTGAGGAACTGCTGCCCCCTCACGCCCTTCGCGACGTCGCACCCGCGCAGCTCCACCATCCCACCCCAGCTCAGCACGTCCCAGAGCTTCCGCAGCGTGGCCCGCATCCGCTCGCCCTTTCCTTCGCCGTCTGCGTCCAGGGTCGGGTCGATCAGATTCTCGATGTCGATGCCGGCCCAATCGGCGTTGCGCGCCGACTCCTCTCCGCGCGAGAGGCCCACCGACCCGGAGCCGCCATGTCCCCAGATCGCGAGCTTATCGATCATTCCAGTCGGCGAATTCGCCGCTTCTTTGACGACCTTCTCGACCATCGCCGTGACGCCATTGCTCATCCCGTGGAGCTCGATCACGTGTCGCTTGTTCTGGGCGGCGAGCGCTTTGTGCGAGGCGAGTCCAACCCGGTCGTTGACGTCACAGACGTGGACTTCCATCGGGTTCCCCCTTGCGTCGACGAGGTGCGTCGAACGCGTTCGAAACCTGGGTCGCCGGCGCCGGCGGTTTCGTTACCGCCGGACGGACTGGTAATCGAGCAGCCGATCCTGCACGTCGGCGAGACGCGGCGCCGCGGCGTCCTTCGCCGACAGGATCGGCGCGTCCACCGGCCACGGGATCGCGAGGTCGGGGTCGTTCCAGGCGACGCTGAACTCGGCGTCGGGGCGGTAGAACCCGGTGCACTTGTACTCGACCTGCGCCTCGTCGCTCGTCACCAGGAAGCCGTGCAGCAGGCCCGGCGGCACGTAGACCTGCTTGAAGTTCTCGGCCGACAGCACGATCGACACGCAGCGCCCGTAGGCAGGGGATCCGCGCCGCGCATCCACCGCGACGTCGAAGACCTCGCCGGCGGTCACGCGCAGGAGCTTTCCCTGCGCGTGGGGGTTCTGGGCGTGGAGCCCGCGCAGCGTGCCGCGCGTCGAATGGGAGTGATTGTCCTGCACGAACACCACGTCGATACCGCCGGCCCGGTACTTCTCGGCCTGGTAGGTCTCGAGGAAGAAGCCGCGACCGTCGCGATGCACGTGGGGTTCGACGACGACGACGCCGGGGATCGCCGTCTCGACGAAGCGGAGCGTCACGTGAGCTCTCCCGCCGCGATGCGTCGCAGGTAGTCGCCGTAGCTCGAGCTCTTCATCTCGGCGCCGAGCGCGGCCAGCGACTCGCGGGAGATCCAACCCTTGTGGAACGCGATCTCCTCCAGGCAGGCGATGCGCAGGCCCTGCCGCTCCTGGATCGTCTCGACGAAGGTCTGCGCCTGGAGCAGAGACTGGTAGGTGCCCGTGTCGAGCCATGCCACCCCGCGTCCCAACAGCTCCACGTGCAGCTCTCCGGCGTCGAGATAGGCCCGGTTCACGTCGGTGATCTCGAGCTCGCCGCGCGCCGAGGGCGCGATCCCGTTCGCAATGTCGAGCACGCGGTTGTCGTAGAAGTAGAGGCCCGTGACGGCGTAATGGCTGCGCGGCTTGGCCGGCTTCTCCTCGATCCCCACCGCCCGGCCCTGGGAGTCGAACTCCACCACGCCGTAGCGCTGCGGGTCGCTCACCCGGTAGCCGAACACCGTGGCGCCCGTCGCGCGCGTGGCGGCGCGCTCGATCACGTCGGTGAAGCCGTGCCCGTAGAAGACGTTGTCGCCCAGCGCGAGCGCGACACGGTCGCCGCCGACGAAGTTGCGGCCGATCAGGAACGCCTGCGCGAGCCCTTCCGGCCGCGGCTGCTCGGCATAGGAGACCGCGAGGCCGATCCGGGCACCGTCGCCGAACAGGCGCCGGTACGAGGGCAGGTCCTCGGGCGTGGAGATCAGCAGGATCTCGCGGATGCCGGCCAGCATCAGGCTCGACACCGGGTAGTAGATCATCGGCTTGTCGTAGATCGGCAAGAGCTGCTTGCTGACCGCGCGCGTGATCGGGTGAAGGCGCGTGCCCGAGCCGCCCGCGAGCACGATCCCTTTCATGCAGGCCTCCGTCGAACGCGGCTAGGGCAGGAAGTGCTGTGGGTTGCGCAGCTTCGCCGGCAGATACTCGTCGATCACGTAGTTCAGGCCCCATTTCGCCAGGGCCTGCTGCTCGGCGCGAACCCCCATCTTCATCAGCTGCTCGATCGCCTTCCGCCACGGCTTGTGCACCTGGAAGAACGGGTCGTTCTTGAGCGCATCCTTGGCGCGCTTGATGTCGACGTCGAGCAGCGGGTGCGTCGGCAGGTCGTAGTCGATCACGTCCTGCGGTGTCACTCCGAGGTAGCGCGCCTGCGGAACGCAGAAGAACTGCGAGAGATGCGCCGCGTTGCCCGAGCCCACCTTGAGCGTGCGGTAGATGTTGCTGATCCCGTAGGGGTCGCAGTCGACGAACGCGTAGACCGGCAGGCGACACTCGTCGGAGAGCTTGCGGATGAAGCGCCGCGTCGCGCGCGTCGGAACGCCGGCCATCGAGATCAGGATGCAATCCGCCGTCTGCCAGAACTTGTGGCTCTGCAAGCGCTGGAAGATGCCCCCGGTCTCGATCGCGAGGATGAACTTCGCGTCGGTCTCGAAGGAGAGGTGTTCGACGGTCGAAGGGATCGAGTAGGCGCCGGAGCCGAAGCGGGTGCAGTCGATGCGCTCGACCTGACCCGTGTCGCGGTCCGGGTCGAGCACGACGAGGCGCCCGGCCACCGCGCCGCCGTGTTCGTCGGGGATGAAGCGAAGCTGCTCGCGCGAGGTGCCGCGCGTCGAGAACAACGCCTCGATGTCGTCCATCACCGCGTCAGACTCGGCCTGCTCGTCGAACTTCGCATCCTCCCAGTTCTTGCTTTGGTAGTAGGCGTCTCGCTTCGTGGCGAAGTCGTTCGTCTCGACGAGCTCCTTCGAGAGTCCCATCATGCGCAGCGTCTGGGCGAAGCTCTTGACCGTGTTGACGGTGAGCGTGCGCACCTTCTTGGCTCGTCCGATCTCGAAGTAGCCCTTCTGCGCCGAGTACGTGACGTTCTTCAACGAGCGCACCGGAAACACGAGGTCGGGCTTGCTCTGCTTCTGGATGTCCTGGTGGACCTCCGTCGCGGCAGAGCGGATCTGCTGCACCACGACGTCGTCCTGGGCCGCGTTGCGCCGGGCCACCTGCTCGGCGTGCGCGCTCGCCGCGGCCACGCCCTTCTGGGTCTTGCCGGTCTTCTTCGCCCTGCGAGCCGCCATGCGTTTGCTCCGATTACAACTTCCGGCTGCGCTCGAGCACGTCGGTGAGGCTCACGGTGACCGCGTCGCGCTGCGCGTCCGAGAGCTCGAGGATCTGCTGCAAGCCGATCGAAACCTGCGGGATGTACTTCTCGATGTAGGCGCGCTTCTTGGCTTCGTCGGCGTCGCGCCGCCGCTTGCGGATGAACATCGCGACGCGCCTCCCGCATTCCTGGAATCCCAGGCGCATCTCCTTGATGATCTCGGGATAGTGCGCGATCGCCTCCTTGCTCTCGGAGGTGAACGGCACCCACACGCTTGCGATGTGCACCATCAAGAGCATCGGGCCCAGCGGCAACGCGCCGCGGGGCTGCTGGAGCTGGTAGGACTTCCAGTCGGTGCCGGAGACACCCTTGGTGATCGCGCAGGCGCCCTGCTGGTACTGGAGCGGCACCCGGTTTGCATAGCGGTACAGCGTGATCGGCTCCTCGGCCGGGAGCTCCCCGCCGTAGGCGAGACCCACCTCGATCAGGAAAGGATTGCCACGATAGACCGTGGCGCGCCGCGTGACGGCAGCGTAGAACTCGGCATCCACCTCGGCGCGCAGCGCGCGCTCGATCAGCTCTTCGCCGATCGGGGCGATGCAGTCCATCGGTGGCGCCATGATCTTCGCCTTCTGGATCGCCGCGTGGATCTTCTCCGCCTCCTCCCGCGACAGCTCCGAAGGGCGCCGGCTCCCCGGCACCCCGGCCTGCTTGCAGATCTCGAGCGCGGTCCGGGACGAGACCCGGCTGAAGTCCGACGACAGGCACGAGCGGACGTTTCGCGCGCTCGTGTCGCGGAACATCTGCATCAGCACGCCGAGCTCGACGCCATGGGGGTGCGGCTGGATCTCCGCGGTCTCCGGCGGCATCTGCTGAGCGACGCGCGGGAAGGTGTGGCTCGCGCCGTGCTCCTCGGCTTTCGGCGGCACGTAGGTGATCTCGGCGTGCGGGTTCGCCAGCGAGATCTGGCGGATGTAGGCGTCGACCGAGTGCTGGCCGCCGCGGTAGGCGCCCTCGAGCTCGATCTCGACGCGCGTCCCGTGCTCGACGTCCCACGCGACGACGGCGTCGCGCTTCACCTTCGGCTCGTTCTTCTTGGTGTCGATCACCAGCTCGAAGTAGTGCGCTTCGCTGTTCTTTCCGGTGCGCGTGGTGATCGCGATCGGCTTGCCGGTCGTGAGCAGGCCGTACATGCCGGCCGCGCTGATCCCGATGCCCTGCTGGCCGCGGCTCTGCTTCAAGCGGTGGAACTTCGAGCCGTAGAGCAGGCTGCCGAAGATCTTCGGCACCTGCTTGCGCAGGATCCCCGGGCCGTTGTCCTGGATCGCGATCCGGAAGCGCGTCTCGGACACCTGACTGATCTCGACGCGCACGTCGGGTAGGATGCCCGCCTCTTCGCAGGCGTCGAGCGAGTTGTCGACGCCCTCCTTCACGGTCGTCAGCAACGCCTTCGACGGGTTGTCGAAGCCGAGCAGGTGGCGGTTCTTCGCGAAGAACTCGGAGACCGAGATGTCGCGGGCCTGCCGTGCCAGCTCGGCAGCCGAGCGCCGCGGCGCGCCGGTTGCCTCCCCCGCGTCCGTTCGGACTGCGGCGCCGCGTTTGGCGCTCCGCGCCGGCTTTCGCGCGCGCTTCTTGCGCTGGCTCACGGCACCTCTTGGCGCCGCACCGCTCGGCGGCTGGTGCGCGTCCCGGGCGGACGCCACCCGCGGGACCGGCTCGTCCCATTCCCCCATCAGCCCCATCAGCACTCACCCCCGGTCCGGCGAGGCGGCAGCTTCCCCGGCCCGGTCGGATATTCCTTCCCCGTCGCGGGGCGGTCAAGGCGGGGTGATCACGCGGTGTGGGGTGCACCGAGAGCGCCGAGCCGGCGCCCGCTGGAATGCTCGGCGCTATTCGAAGTCTTCGAGAGGCGCGTTGCGGAAGTTCCCGCACAACTTGACTTCGCCGCTGCGGAGCATGTGGAGGATCGTCTCGACGACCTCGCGATCGTCCGAGGTGGCTTCACTCACCGCGCGCACGAGCGCGAGCAATGTCGTTTCTCGGGATTCATGGACGGCGGCGGGCTGTTGCCTCGAGATCGAGGTGGCGGCTCTCATGACCCTTCCTCCCACACCCCGCTGAATAAGCATGGACCGTGCCAGCGCCGCGAAAGCCTGCTCCCGTCCGCGAAGACATCCGATAATCCCCATTGAATCTGATGGGTTGAAATAGTGACGGCGCACACACCGCGCGCCCGCTGGCGAGCGCGGTGCCGGACCGGAGTGACGGGTTTTGTGCGGTCGGTGTCAATTTTCGGACGCCTCTCGGGGTCATCCGCCCTCTACGGCCCCCCCGCGTCGGCGCGGAACCCGAGCGCCTCAGCCACCGCCGCGGGGCTCGTGCGCGCGTCGCCGGCGAGGTCGGCGATCGTGCGAGCGATCCGCAACACGCGCCGCGCGGCCCGCGCGGACAAGCCGAAGCCGTCGACGGCGCGGCCCAGCAGCGACCGGGCATCCGGAGTTGCGTCCACCTGCGCGTCGAGGCTCGCGTCCGGGAGGCGCGCGTTCGCGATGACCCCGCGCCGGGATTGCCGGGCGCGCGCTTCGAGGACGCGCACCCGCACCGCGCGCGTGCCCGCTCCGCGCGGCGGAGCCGCGTCGAGCTCGGCCCAGGCCACCGGCCGCACTCGCACGTGCAGATCGATCCGATCGAGCAGCGGCCCCGAAATGCGCGACCGGTAGCGCGCCACCAGGCCCTCGTCGCAGCGGCAGTCGCGGCGCCCACTGCCCAGCCATCCGCACGGACACGGATTGGCCGCGGCCACGAGCTGGAAGTCGGCGGGGAAGGTGACGTGCCCTCCGGCGCGCACGAGAACCACTCGGTGATCCTCGAGCACCTGCCGCAGCGATTCGAGCGCGCGGCGCTCGAATTCGGGTAGCTCGTCGAGGAACAGGACACCCCGGTGCGCGAGCGACACCTCGCCGGGCCGCGGCGGGCGGCCGCCGCCGATCAGGCCGGCCGTGCTGGCGGTGTGGTGCGGCGCGCGAAACGGACGCTGCGCGGCGATCGGCGCTGCGAGCGGCGCCACGGTCCCGTGGATGCGCGTGACCTCGATCGCTTCCTCCCAGCCGAGCGGCGGCAGGATGCCGGGCAGCCGCCGCGCGAGCATCGTCTTTCCCGAGCCAGGCGCACCGACGAGCAGTGCGCCGTGGCCGCCGGCGGCGGCGATCTCGAGGCCGCGCTTGGCGAGCTCCTGCCCGCGTACCTCGTCGAGGTCGGGACCCTCGAGAGCCGAATCGGCGGGCGCCGCCGGGATCGAGACCGGAAGTGCCTCGCCTCCGCGCAGGTGGGCGAGCACGGCCGCGAGGTCATCCGCGGCGCGCACGTCGAGTGGCGCAGCCAGCGCCGCCTCGGCGGCGTTCGAGCGCGGCGCGATCAGCGTCGTACAGCCGGATTCGCGCACCGCGAGCGCCAGCGCGAGGGCACCGCGCAACGGCCGCAATCGCCCGTCGAGCGCGAGCTCGCCGACGAGCGCTACACCGGCGAGCGCACCCGGGTCGATGTGACCCGCGGCGGCCAGCATCGCCACCGCGATCGGGAGGTCGAGCGCGGCGCCGCTCTTGCGCAGCTCGGCTGGCGCGAGGTGCACGGTGACGCGCCGATCCGGAATCTTCTCTCCGGAGGCGGCCAGCGCCGCCCGCACCCGCGCAGCGCTCTCGCGTACCGCCGCCTCGGGCAGGCCGACGATCTCCACGCGCGGGAGCTGGGAGCTGATGCGGACCTCGACCTCGACGGGGACACCGTCGACACCGACCAGCGCCGCGGTTCGCACTCGCGACACGCCCTGCTCTCAGCGGGACCGAGAGGGAGGGGTGCAGAAAGACGAAGGCAGGACCCCGGGGCGGGGCCCTGCCTTCAACTCTTGAAAAGCCCCACTACCGAAGAGGGGCCCACAACAGGGGAGTGGCCATTCGCGTGTCGACGTGTCACGGAAGATTGAAAAAACTCTGTACGGCAGCGAGGCGAAGCCGAGCGAAGATCGGACGGGCAAGCGGTCTGACCGCGCGCAGCGAGGCGAAGCCGAGCGAAGATCGAACGGGCAAGCGGTCTGACCGCGCGCAGCGAGGCGAAGCCGAGCGAAGATCGAACGGGTTAGAGTATTCGCCCGTACTTCCGAAGGATTCTGGTACGTGTGACGCATCTAGCCCGCGCCCTGCTGACGACGCTGCTCGCTGGCGACCTGTTCGCCTGCGGCAGTGCTCCGCCGGTTGCCCCGGACTCCGCCCTCGCAACCACCTCGGCCAGCGGCTTCTCCGGCCAGCTC
>Ga0184637_10000842_pt1 | contig 21776 bp, 21 predicted proteins | sample PLM3_127_b2_FD_133143 | JGI IMG/M metagenome (GOLD analysis project Ga0184637, IMG submission 133143) | Groundwater sediment microbial communities from an aquifer in East River, Colorado, USA - PLM3_127_b2 | ecosystem: Environmental > Terrestrial > Soil > Riparian zone | place: USA: East River... | reverse complement strand
CGATCCCGAGGTCGCCGCTGCCATGTACGCCGACGACTCGGCTGGCTAGCCATGCCTATAGCCGCCGCACGGGCATGCACAGCGAGCAGGTGAAGGCGCCGGTCTTTCCGTCCATCACGAAGTCCTTGTCGTACAGCTCGAGGGGTGGCCGGTCGTCAGCTTGGTAGCCGCTGTCCGGCAGCCACTCCGCCAGAAACCGACCCCAGGCCGCATGCACATCGGCAGATGTGCCGGCAAACTTTGCGCACGCGTAGCGCCCACCCGGAATCGTTTGCACGCCGACCTCGCCTTCGGGCTTGAATTGCGCATCGACTTCGATACAGACGTCGTAGCGGCACTTCTCGGGCGGCGTGATGTCCGGATCGTCATGGCAGATGCCATACATCGTTCGCCGCGGCTGCATGAGACCGTGCTGCTCGCACCAGCCGGCAAAGCGTTGCCAGGTGCGCGGAATGCCGACGCCGCCGTAGGGTCCCACATTGCGCATGTAGGCGACGCGCGACTCGGGCAGGTTCTTGACTTCGACGTCCATGTTGGAAGCTCCTTTCGGTGCAACGTGACCGCATGGCCACACAGTCCGATCGTGCCGAAACCCTTGCGCGATGGCTTGATGCAGCTTGCTCTCGGCTTGATGAATCTTGCTGAGTTGCACGTGATGCGACGCCGCCCAGTCGCGATACGCGCCGCGCCGCCACGCCGTCGGCGTGACGCCGAAATGCGCACGGAACGCCCGCGTGAACACTTCGGGCGAAGCGAAGCCGACGTCGATGGAGATGCTCGACGCCGCGGCGGACGGCGCCATGAGCAGCCGGCCGGCCGCCACTTCGAGTCGACGCCGGCGCACGCACTCGGCGAGCGTCTCGCCGGTCATCGCGCGGAACACGCGGTGGAAATGCCAGGGAGAGAAATGCGCTACCGACGCCAGCACCTCGAGGTCGAGTGGCTCGGCCAGACACGCATCGATATGGTCGAGCACCCGGTTGATGCGCGCGACATACGAGCTGCGATGAGTCATCGCGCCATCGCGCCTGATCGTCTCGTTCACGCGTGCGCCGCCAACGCGGCCGCCAGGCGCTCGCGCAGCGTCTCGATGGGCACGTAGCCGCGGGTCACGAGTTGCAGTCGATCGCCCGACTGCGCCAGCAGCGTCGGGAAGCCGCGAATGCCCCAAGCCTGCGACTGCTCGAAGTCGGCACGGGTCGCCTCGCGCATCTGCGTCGATTCGAACGCCGTCTCGAACTCCGGACGCGGCAGTCCCTGCTGCTCGGCCAGGCGGGCCAGAGTGTCGGTGCGCACCACGTTGCGGCCCTCCGCGTAGAACGCATGTTGAACCGCCTTGAAGTAGCGCCAGACATGCTTGGGCCAATGCGTGCGCACGGTGACGGTGGCGCGACTGGCCGGCTCGGTGTCGTACACGAATCCGCTCTCGTGCAACGCGGTGTGCGGCGCCTGCGCAAACAGCTGACCGGTGGCCTCGTGCACATGCTTCCAGTGGCCGAAGATCTCTTCGGCCATGCGGGGCGCAAGCGACTCGGTCGTGTAGGGGCGCAGCCCGCCCATCACGAGGGCCAGTTGCAACGGTGCGGCAACGCCCGGCTCGGCGAGCAGCGCCTCCATCGGCTTGGCGAAGCCATAGCACCAGGAGCACATCGGATCGGCGACGTAGATCAGGTTCATCGGCAAATCGTAGACCGATGCCGATGCATCACATGCGGGAAGGGGCGCTGTCGCGTGCACGCCTGAAGTCGATGAATCCGCGCACCGCATTGACGGCGACGAGCTCGACGCGCACGCCGTCGCCGACATCGAGCCCTTCGAATCCTTGCACGACGCGCCCTTCGACCGTGGGCCGCTCGATGCGCACCCAGGTGCCCTTCGGCGAAGCGCCGGTCACGATGGCGTCGAAGCGCTCGCCGATGCGCGGTGCGAGCAGCAGCGCAGCGGCGGACTTGCGCACCTGGCGCTCGACTTTCGCCGCGTTGTCTTCCTGCACGGTGCAGTGGCGGGCCAGCGCGGCGAGCTCCTCGTCGGCATAGGGCACGCGGTCGCCCGCGAGCGCCGCCTTCAGCAAACGCTGCGTGACGAGATCCGGGAAACGTCTGTTCGGCGCAGTCGAGTGGGTGTAGTCGTTCACCGCCAGACCGAAGTGCCCGTCGCTTGGCCGGCCGGCCGGCACGGCCATGTACTCGCCAGAGCCGAGCAGCTTGACGATCGAGAGCGACAGCTCGGCAAAGCGCGCCGGGTCCTTCTCGCGGCGCTTCGCGAGAAACGCGTCGAGCGCGATCGCACTCGGCTGCGCCGGCAGCGGCTCGCCGAGCGCCGCCGCCAGCTCGACGATGCGCTCCCAGCGCTTCGGCGTGTGCAGCATGCGTCGCAGTGATGGAAAGCCCTTGCGATCGAGGGTCCTCGCGGTGACGCCGTTCGCCGCGATCATGAAGTCCTCGATCAATTCCTTGGCGCGGTTCTTTTCGTCGGGACGCAGGTCGGTCAGCACGCCGTGGTCGAACACGGGTCGCGCCTCGGCCGTCTTCAGTCGCAGCGCACCGCGCTCGTGCCTGAGCCGTTTCAGTGCCTGGGCGGCGCGGTCCTGCATGCGCAGTTGCTCGTCGAGGCCCGGCACCGCCGCAAGCTTGGGCGGTGCGCTCGCAGCGCCGTCGAGCCAGGCGGCAACGGCGTTGTAGGTCAGCTTCGCGCGGTTGAGAACGACGGCGCGGTACACGTCGGAGCGCGTCACGTTGCCGTCGGCGCCGACCACCATCTCGATGACCATCGCCAGCCGTTCCTCGCCTTCGTTCAGCGAGGTCAGGTCGGTCGAGAGTTTCTCGGGCAGCATCGGGAAGATCTGCGCGGCCGTGTAGACCGAGGTCGTGTTGGTGCGCGCGTGGCCGTCGATGGCGCTTCCGACCTTCACCGCCGCGTCGACATCGGCAACGGCGACGAGCACCTTCACCGCACCCTGGGCGAGCGGCTCGGCGACCGACAGTTGATCGAGGTCGCGCGAATCGTCGTTGTCGATCGATGCCCACGGCAGGCCGCGCAGATCGCGAATTGCAGCCGTGCTCTCCATCGGGGCCTGCCTGATTGCTCTCGCTTCCCTGCGCACGGCGGGCGAGAACTCCGGCAGCAGGCCGCGCTGAAGCATCGCTTCGCGCGCAAACTTCTTCAGCTCGTCATGGCCCGTTCGGGTCGCCCGGTTCATCGATGCCGAGCGTACGCTATAGCTGAAGCGTGGTGCGACCGATGCCCGGGAACTCGACGCTCACGAAGTCGCCGCGCTGTGCAGGCAGAACGCCGACCCACGTGCCGGTGGTGACCACCGTCGATGCGGCCACCGTGGCGCCGTGGCGCGTCGCGTGTCGCAGCCAGATCGGCAGCAGCCAGGTCGGCTCGCCGACCGACAGCGTGCCCGTGCGAACCACGGGCTCTTGCGCGCCCACGCGCGCCTCGCAGCGTTGCGCAGACCAGTCGCGCGCCGCATACGACACCCATGCGCCGAGCGCCAGCGCGCCGTGCGACTGCGAGTCCGCGAGGCGCAACAGCGCAGGTACCTGCGAGCCCTCCTGCCAGCGCGAATCGACGATCTCGATCGAAACCGTCATCGCTTCGACCAGCGACGCGGCGTCATCGGGCGTCAGGCGCTTTGCGACTTCGGGCGTCACGTCCTCGCGGAGCCGCAACGCGATCTCGGCTTCGATGCCGCGCGTGTGCAGCGTCAGGTCGCCGAAGGCTGCAGGGCTAGCTCGCACTCCGGCCGGCGCAAGCGGCGCGTGCGTGAGCGCGGCCTGGCGCGACGCGCCGCCGGATTTCCAGTGCTGCGCCGGCGCGTCGGAAAACCAGCCGAGCGCCGCGGCGACGGCGTCCTGCACCGCGTAGGCTTGCTCGGCGCCTTGCAACGCCGTTTCCCAGCCGCCCGCGCTGACGGTGCGGCCTTCGCGCCTTGCGGCGATCAACAAGTCGGCGAGCGCCGCGGGTGTGTACGAGCTCATCGTGGATGTTTCGTGGGCTCAGCTTTCGATCTTGACGTTGGCGTCCTTCACGACCTTCGACCACTTCGCGATTTCACTGGCGATGAACTTGCTGAACTTGTCCATCGACCCCCCGCCGTCTTCGGCCCCGTAAGTGTCGAGCCGCTCCTGCACATCGGGCATCGCAAGCACCGTGTTGACGTCGCGATTGATCTTCATCGCGATCGGAGTCGGCAGCTTGCCCGGGCCGACCAGCCCATACCAGGTGGTGGCCTCGAAGCCTTCGAAGCCCTGCTCCTGCATCGTCGGCACGGTGGGGTGGCCCTTGGCGCGCTTGGCGCGCGTTTGTGCGATGGCGATGACCTTGCCGCTTTTCACGTGCGGCGTTGCTGCGGTCATCGTGTCGAAGCAGTACTGGATCTGGCCGCCGATCAGGTCGATGAGCAGCGGGCCGCTGCCTTTGTACGGCACGTGCAGCGCATCCACCTTGGCCTGCAGCTTGAACATCTCGAGCGCCAGGTGCTGCGCGGACCCCGCGCCTGCCGAGCCGAAGCTCACCTTGCCGGGCTGCGCCTTGCACAACGCGACGATGTCGGTCAGCGTCTTCGCGGGCTGCGCGGTGTTGCAGATCAGCAGATTCGGTGTCACGCCCACCAGCACGATCGGCACGAAGTCGCGATCGACGTTGTAGCGCAGCTTCGGCTGCAGGCTCGGCGCGATCGCGTGGCTGTTGATGTGCGCCATCAGCAGCGTGGTGCCGTCGCTCGGTTGCTGCGCGACGTATTCGGCCGCCAGCACGCCGGCCACGCCGGACTTGTTCTCGACGATCACCTGCTGCTTCCACATCTCGGTGAGCTTCGCCCCCACCACTCGCGCGAGCGCATCGGTGCCGCCGCCCGGCGGAAAGCCGACGATGATGCGCACCGGCTGGTTGGGCCACTCCTGCGCCAACAATCGAGGCGCTGCCAGCGTGGCGGCCGCGGCGCCCGCGGCCTGAATCAAAGTGCGTCGTTGCATGCCTATCTCCTCGTTTCGATGGGTCGAGCCGCATGGCTCGCGTACCACTCCATCGCGGCTTGCACGCCGCTGCCGGCCAGCTTCACGCCCGCGAGCTTGAGCCCCATCTCGCAACCGGCGAGCGTGGCCAGCAACGTGAGGTCGTTGCTGTCGCCGAGGTGGCCGATGCGGAACATGCGCCCCTTCAGCTTGCCGAGCCCCGTGCCGAGAGAGAGGTCGAAGCGTTCGTAGATGAGTCGGCGCACCGCGTCGGCATCGACGCCGGAAGGCAGGATCACGCCGGTCAGCACGGGCGAATAGACCTCCGGTTCGACGCACTGGATCGGCAGGCCCCATGCATCGACCGCGGCGCGAACGCCCTTGGCCCAACGCTCGTGCCGCGCGAACACGTTGTCGAGCCCCTCGGCGCGGATCATGTCGAGCGATTCGGACAAGCCGTAGAGCAGGTTGGTGTTCGGCGTGTACGGCCAGTAGCCATCCTTGTTCATCTCGACGATCTCGTCCCACGCCCAGTACGAGCGCGGCAGCCTGGCCGCCTTCGCCGCCTCGAGCGCGCGCGGCGAGATCGCGTTGAAGCCGATGCCCGGCGGCAGCATCAAGCCCTTTTGCGAACCGCCGATGGTCACGTCGACGCCCCATTCGTCGTGGCGATAGTCGGCGCTCGCGAGCCCGGAGATCGTGTCGACCATCAGCAGGGCAGGGTGCTTCGCGGCGTCGATGGCCCGCCGCACCGACGCGATGTCGGACGTGACGCCGGTCGACGTTTCGTTGTGCACGACGCACACCCCCTTGATGCGGTGCGCGCTGTCCAGGCGCAAGCGCTCCTCGATGATGTCGGCCTGCACGCCGCGCCGCCAGCTCGGCGCTTGCGGCAAGTGCTCGTCGCTGCCCTGCCACGCGAGGAACTCGGGCGCCAGGTGGAGGCGCGTTGCCATCTTCATCCACAGCGTCGCGAAATGCCCGGTCTCGTACATCAGCACGTGATCGCCGGGGCTCATCGTGTTCGACAACGCCGCCTCCCACGCACCGGTCCCGGACGAGGGGTAGATGACCACCGGGTGTCGAGTCTTGAAGACCTCGCAGATGCCCGAGAGCACCTTGCGGCCGAGCGCACCGAACTCGGGGCCGCGATGGTCGATCGTCGGCAGGCTCATGGCCCGCAGGATTCGGTCGGGCACCGGGCTCGGACCCGGGATCTGCAGGAAATGGCGCCCGGTGGGATGGAAATCGAGCTTCAGCATGGAGCGTCCTTTCACTCATCAGTTTTGCATGCAAAATGCATAGAGGCACGCTGGTTAACCCGGAAGTGTCCCGATTGTGGGCTGCATATTTTGCATGCAGAATGCAAACGGAACGGAGAGCGCATGGCAGAAGTTATCGAGATCGCAAGGCTAGGGCTGCACGACCAGGTGGCCGCCCGGCTGCGCACCATGCTCATCGAAGGGCGCATCGCGCCGGGCGCGAAGCTCAACGAACGCGAGTTGTGCGAGCAGTTGCGCGTCTCGCGCACGCCGCTGCGCGAGGCGATCAAGCTGCTGGCGGCCGAGGGCCTGGCCGACCTGCTGCCCAACCGCGGCGCGGTCGCGGTGAAGCTCAGCGAAGCCGACGTGTTGAACACCTTCGAGGTGCTGGCAGGGCTCGAAGGCATGTCGGGTGAGCTCGCCGCGCAGCGCATCAGCGATGCCGAGCTCGCCGAGGTCCGGGCGCTGCACTACGAGATGCTGGCGTGCTTCGCGCGCCGCGATCTGTCGGGCTACTACCGGCTCAACGCGCTCATCCACACCGCGATCAACAACGCCGCGCGCAACCCGGTGTTGAGCAAGACCTATCGCGAGGTCAACGCGCGCGTGCAGTCGTTGCGCTTTCGCACCAATCAGAACGAGGCAAAGTGGAAGCTCGCCGTGAGGGAGCACGAGCAGATGCTGCAGGCGCTCGACGCGCGCGACGCCGCCGCGCTGCGCAACGTGCTGGTCGAGCACCTGCTGCACAAGCGCGACACGGTGCTCGACCTGCTGCGCGCCGGCGAGATCTACCCGCGCGTCGTGCGGAAGTAGCGAAATGAGACTTCCAAGGACATCGCCTTTCGGCCTGTTGCTGCGGTTCGTCGTCCGCTTCGCGCACTCGATCACCGCGCAAGCAAGGCCCGAGGGCAGCACCCTGCCGGGGCTTAGCTGCGCCGCCCTCGCCTGCGGCGAGGGTGCGCTGCGGTCTGAGCGCCCTGGCCCGCCCGCCCGCAGCCTTGCTCGCACCAACCTCCGAGCGAAAGCATTGCAGACACTCGCGAACGGCAGCGACGGGCCGAAAGGCGAAGTTCAACGCACGGCCGCGTTTGCGGGTCGTGCCAAGCCCGGTGGGGCAACTGAGAAGACCCGATGCTGATCGACAGCGCGAAACACCTGCTGCCGCCCGGCGCGGCGCTGCCGTCCAACGAAGTCAGCGACGCGTTGGCGCAGCGCCTGCGCAAGCACACCGAAGGCGAGGTGCTGTTCGATGCCGGCTCGCGCGGCCGCTATGCCACCGACGCGTCGATCTACCAGATCATGCCGGTGGGCGTGCTCGTGCCCAGGAGCGAGCGTGACATCGCGGCCGCGATCGACATCGCGCGCGACCTGAAGGTGCCGGTGCTGCCGCGCGGCGGCGGCAGCAGCCAGTGCGGCCAGGCGACCGGCGCGGCGCTCGTCGTCGACAACACCAAGCACTTTCGCCGCGTGCTCGACGTCGACGTGCAGCAGCGCACCGCGACCGTCGAGCCGGGCCTCGTGCTCGACCACCTGAACGCGCAACTCAAGCCGCACGGCCTGTGGTTCCCGGTGGACGTGTCGACCAGCGCGCAGGCCACGCTCGGCGGCATGGCGGGCAACAACTCGTGCGGCTCGCGCTCGATCGCTTACGGGAACATGGTCCACAACGTGCTCGGCGCGAGCGTTTGGCTGTCGGACGGCGAGCTCGTGAACTTCGGCCCGGTGTCGCGCCTGGGCGCGCGCGCAGCGGACATCGCATGGTTCGTGCGCGACCTGGCGCGGCAGCACCGCGCGCAGATCGAGGAACGCTGGCCCAAGGTGTTGCGCCGAGTGGGCGGCTACAACCTCGACATCTTCGACAACCAGAGCGAGCGGCCGTACACGGAAGACGGCAGCGTCAACCTCGCGCACCTGCTGGTCGGCGCCGAGGGCACGCTCGCGTACACGCGCAGCCTGACGCTGAAGCTGTCGGCGTTGCCGAGTGCCAAGGTGCTCGGTGTCGTCAACTTCCCGACCTTCCATGCCGCGATGGACGCGGCGCAGCACATCGTCAAGCTCGGGCCCACGGCGGTGGAGCTGGTCGATCGCATCATGATCGACCTGAGCCTCGACAACCCTGCCTTTCGTCCGACGATCGAGAGCGCGTTGATCGGCAAGCCGGCGGCGATCCTGCTCGTCGAGTTCTCGGGCGACGACAAGCGAGCGCTGTTGTCGAAGCTGAAGGACCTTGTCGACCTGATGGGCGAGCTCGGCCTGCCCGGCAGCGTGATGGAGATGACCGACGACGCGCCGCAGAAGAACCTTTGGGAGGTGCGCAAGGCCGGGCTCAACATCATGATGAGCCTGAAGGGCGACGGCAAGCCGGTCAGCTTCATCGAGGACTGCGCGGTGCCGCTCGAGCATCTGGCCGAATACACGGACCACTTGACCGAGGTGTTCGGCAGGCACGGCACGCATGGCACCTGGTACGCGCACGCGTCGGTCGGCACCTTGCACGTGCGGCCGATCCTCGACATGCGGCAGGCCGGGCCGCACGGCGGCGCGGCGAAGATGCGCGCCATCGCCGAGGAAGCGTCCGAGCTTGTACGCAAGTACCGGGGTGCGTACAGCGGCGAGCACGGCGACGGGTTGTGCCGCGGCGAATGGATCGAGTGGCAGTTCGGCCCCGCGATCAACGAGGCGTTCCGCGCGATCAAGCACAAGCTCGACCCGATCGGCCTCTTCAACCCCGGCAAGATCATCGACCCGCCGAAGATGGACGACGTGTCGCTGTTTCGCTTCGCGCCGCCCGGCGCGCCGCGCCCGTACCGCACGATCGCGCTGAAGCCGGTGCTCGACTGGTCGGCGTGGGATGTGCAGAGCGACCCGCTCACCGAAGAGACGACCGCGCCCGGCACCGGCGGCGACACCACCGGCGGCTTCGCGAAGGCCGTCGAGATGTGCAACAACAACGGCCACTGCCGCAAGTTCGACGCCGGCACGATGTGCCCGAGCTACCGCGTCACGCGTGACGAGCAGCACCTGACGCGCGGGCGTGCCAACACGCTGCGGCTCGCGCTGTCGGGCCAATTGGGACCCGATGCGTTGACGAGCGACGAGATGCTTCAGGCGCTCGACCTGTGCGTCAGCTGCAAGGGCTGCAAGCGCGAGTGCCCGACCGGCGTCGACATGGCGAAGATGAAGATCGAGTTCCTTGCGCACTACAAGGCGCGCCATGGCCACACGCTGAAGGACCGCCTGGTCGCGAACCTGCCCGACTATGCGCGCGCGGCGAGTCGGCTGCCGTGGCTTTTCAACTTGCGCGATACGCTGCCGGGCGCCGCGTGGCTGAGCGAAAAGCTGCTCGGCCTGTCAGCGCAACGCAGCTTGCCGAAGTGGCGCGCCGACACGTTCTGGCGATCGGCCGACGCATCGATGTTCGCGAGCCAGGGCGACACGATCGCCACCGCGGCCGATGGCGGCAAGGCGGCCGTGCTCTTCGTCGACACCTTCAACGGCAGCTTCGAAACCGAGAACGCACTCGCCGCCGCGCGCGTGTTGAAAGCCGCGGGCTACACGCTGCACACGCTGGCAAAGAACGACGGCCATCACTGTTGCGGCCGCACGTATCTGGCCCACGGCATGGTCGACCAAGCGAAGGCGAAAACCGGCGCGTTGATCGACGCGCTGCTGCCGCTCGCACGCAACGGCGTCCCGATCGTCGGCCTCGAGCCGTCGTGCCTGCTGACGCTGCGCGACGAAGCGCTGGTGATGGGTTTCGGCGTGCGTGCCGAGATCGTCTCGAAGCAGGCGCTGCTGTTCGAAGAGTTCATCGCACGCGAAGCGAAAGCCGGGCGCTTCAAGCTGAAGCTCGACTCGGTGGACCGCGAGATCCTGCTGCACGGGCATTGCCATCAGAAGGCTTTCGGCGCGGTGAGTCCGATCCTCGCGGTGTTGCAGCTGATTCCTGGCGCGAAGGTCGAGCTCATCGAAAGCTCATGTTGCGGCATGGCCGGCAGCTTCGGCTACGAGGCGAAGCACTACGACATCTCGATGCAGATGGCCGAAGCGAGCCTGCTGCCCGCGCTGCGCAACGCGCCGGAGGCGATCGTCGTCGCCGACGGCACGAGCTGCCGCCACCAGATCGCCGATGGCGCACAGCGCGAGGCGTTGCACGTGGCGCGGTTGATGGACACGCTGCTGCGATAGCCTCACTGAACGGACCGGCAGCGATGCGATCGACACTACGGGCATGATGCTTGCCTTCATGTCCGGATCTGCAATGCGCTCGCAGGCAACCATCGGTTTGCGGATAGCCGTTCTCATCGTGATGCTGATGGGTGTCGGACTTGCCGCGCAAGCGCAGCCAGCGGAGAAACTCCCGCGCGTCGGATTCCTTGCTGCGGCCATCCCCTCGTTGATCTCGGACCGTACCGCGGCCTTCCGGCAAGGCCTGAAGGAGCTCGGCTACATCGAGGGCAAGAACATCACTGTCGAATACCGGTGGGCCGACGGAAAACTTGATCGGCTGCCCGAGCTTGCGAGCGAGCTGGTGCGCCAGAAGGTCGACGTCATCGTCACGGCGGGTCCGGCAGCGACCCGTCCCACCCGGCAAGCCACCGCCACGATTCCCATCGTCATGGCGTTCGATCACGATCCCGTCGGTGCAGGGTTCGTCGCGAGCCTCGCACGGCCGGGCGGAAACATCACCGGGCTCGCGGTGCTTGCTCCGGAGATCAGCGCAAAGCAGCTCGAGCTTCTGAAGGAGACCGTTCCCGGCCTCGTGCGCGTGGCCGTGCTCGGGGATTCGAACGAACCGGGCTACGCAGAAGTCTTGAAAATGACGCAGCGCGCCGCGGAGGCTTTGCGCCTGCAGATCGAGTACCTGAACGTACGCAGGCCCGAGGATTTCGAGACTGCTTTTCAGGCCGCGAAGACGGGGCGTGCCGACGCGCTGCTGGTGCTCAATTCGCCGCTGACGACGTTTCACCGAGCACAGATCGCAGAACTGGCGGTAAAGAGCCGGCTACCGGCGATCCATACGCCGCTGGACGCAGTGCCGAGCGCGGCACTCATGACGTTCGGCCCGAGCATCACCGAGTCGTTCCGGCGCGCCGCCACTTATGTGGACAAGATCCTGAAGGGCGCAAAGCCCGCCGATTTACCCGTGGAGCAGCCGACGAAGTTCGAGTTGATGATCAATCTGAAGACGGCCAGACAAATCGGCCTGACGATTCCGCCCCACGTGCTTGCGCGTGCGGACAAGGTGATCGAGTGAAGACCGGGCTGCACGTGGCGCGCTTGCTGGAGACGCTGCTGCCGAACTGACTGCAGACGGCGCGCACCGCGCCGCTCAAGCCAGCACCGAATAGCCGCCGTCGACCGGGATGGCTGTGCCGGTGATGAAATCGGACGCAGCGCTTGCGAGGAAAACCGCCACGCCGGGGAGGTCGTCGATGCGGCCCCACCGGCCGGCGGGAGTGCGCGCGACGACACGATCCTCCAGGCCGGCGACCTGTTGCCGCGCGCCGCGCGTGAGCTCGGTGTCGATCCAGCCCGGCAACACGGCATTCATCTGGATGTTGTCGCGTGCCCACGCCGTTGCGAGTGATCGGGTGAGCTGGACCACGCCGCCCTTGCTCGCGCCGTAGGCCGGACCGTCTCGTTGACCATCGCATCGACCGATCGCTCGTCGGCGACGTCGACGCCGAGCGCGAGCGCGTCGGAACCGAGGGAGCGCAATTCGCGCTCACGCGTCACGCCATCCCACTCCATGTACATCACGACAGACATGATTGGACCTCCATTGATACGGTGGATGAGGCTCGACCAAGCCCCATGCGGTATACGAGCGGTCGATGCGAGTGGATGCGGCGCGTCAGCGCGCCTCGCCGAGCGCGAAGGCGATCGCATCACGCCACCAGGCCGCATCGACGCGATCGGGCCAGTCGTTGTGATCGCTGGCCTTGATGACAACCAGTTGCTTCGGTCCACCGAGTGCGGCGTGCAGCGCGGTGCCGAAGCGCGCCGGCACGATGCTGTCGCGCTCGGCAACCGCCACGACCACGGGGCGATCGAATTGCGCCAGGCTCGCCAGCGTGTCGTAGCCGTCGCGCAGCATCCATTTCACCGGCAGCCACGGATAGTGGTGCGAGCCCACGTGGGCGAGCCGGTCCCACGGCGTGATGAGCAGCAGCCCGGCGGTGAGCTCCGGCTGCCGCGCGCCGGCCGCGGCCGCCACCGCCGCGCCGAGCGATTCGCCCATCAAGACGAGCGGCGCGCCGTACTGGCGATGCGCGAGCGCGACGGTCTCTTCGGCATCCGCCACCAGGCTCGTTTCGCCGAGCAGGCCGGCGCGCGGGCCGTAGCCGGGATATTCCGCAAGGATCACGCGCAAGCCGAGCGGCACGAGCGCGTGCGCATAGAACGCGCGGTGGCCGGCATGCCCCGCGTTGCCGTGAAAGACGATCGCGGTGCCGCGCACGGCGCCCGCCGGCTCGGCGACCAGGCCGCGAAACTCCTGCGGCGACGGCCACGCGCGCAGCCCTGGCGTCGCCATGCGCTCCACACCGACCTTGGTCGGCATGTAGAGCAGCTTGTCCTGAAACAGGAAGATCGCTGCCAGGAATATCAGGCACGCGATCACGAGCCACAGCACGGTTCCCATGACCTGGGGCGGTTTCGAATCCACGTTCGTTGTCGGCGCCGAAGCGGCGAGTCGTACTTCAAGCTCAGGCGGTACGGATTCTGCGTCAGGAGCAAGCTTCGACTCGTCCGAGCACAATCAGCTGATTCTCGGAGAGCGCACGATGCTCGCTGCACGATCGTTCCTCACGCTGCTGTTCGCGTTCGCGGTTTCGCTGCCGCTCGCCGCCGCCGACGAGCCACTCACGCATGCGCAGGCGCTCGCGGCGATCGAGCACCCCGCGCCCGACGTTCGGCGCACTGCCGTCGCGCGCCTCGGCGAAGTCGGCACGATGGCCGATGCCGACCGGCTTGTCGCACGGCTGCGCGACGACGACCCTCGAGTGCGCGATCTGGCGACAGCGGCGCTGTGGGAAATCTGGGGCCGATCGGGCGATCCGGTCATCGATGCCCTGTACCTGCGCGGCGTCCAGCAAATGGCAGCTTCGCAAATGGTGGCGGCGCTGGAGACGTTCTCCGAGATCATCCAGCGCCAGCCCTCGTTCGCCGAAGGCTGGAACAAGCGCGCGACGATCTACTTCCTGCTCCGCCAGTTCGAGCTCTCGATGAAGGACTGCGACGAGGTGCTCAAGCTCAACCCGAACCACTTCGGAGCGCTCACCGGCCTCGCGCAGATGCATGTCCTGCTCGGCCAACCCCAGCAGGCCATCGAGTATTTCGAACGCGCGCTGAAGCTGAACCCGAATCTCGAAGGAGCAGCGCAGGCGCTGGTGTTGCTCAAGCGCCAGCTCGAGCAGCGGCGCGGGAGATCGATCTAGCCTGGCGAGTCAGTACGTCGCCCTGCCGCCCGAAAGATCGAACACGGCGCCCGTGCTGAACGAGCATTCCTCGCTCGCGAGCCACGCCACCATGGCGGCGACCTCGTCCACTTGCAGAAAGCGACCCATCGGGATCTTGGAAAGCATGAAATCGATGTGGGCCGGGGTCATGGTCGCGAACATCCCGGTTTGAGCCGCCGCCGGTGTCACCGCGTTGACCAGTACGCCTCGCGTCGCCAGCTCCTTGGCGAGCGACTTGGTCAACGCGATGAGCCCCGCCTTCGACGCGCTGTAGTGAGACGCGTTGGGGTTGCCTTCCTTGCCCGCCACGGACGCGATGTTCACGATGCGGCCGTAGCTGCGGGCGATCATGTGGGGCACCACCGCGCGGCACGTGAAGAAGGGCGCCATGAGGTTGACCTCGATCACCTCTCGCCAGACGGCAGGCGCGAGTTCCCAGGTCGTCCCATTGCCGCCAGTGATGCCGGCGTTGTTGATGAGGATGTCGATGCGGCCGCGCTGCGCGGCCGCGGCCGCCGCCGCTTCGTCCACCGCCGCGAGGTCGGTGAGCTCGAGCTCCCGTGTGTCCACCGGCCCGTGCGCACTCAGTTCGGCGCGAGCCGATGCGAGCCGCTCGGCATCGCGGTCCCACAGCATGACGCTTGCGCCGGAGCGCAGCAATCGCTCGGCGATCGCGTAACCGATGCCCTGCGCGCCGCCGGTGACGATCGCAACGCGGTCCTGCAAGTCGATGCGGTTCACCGGGCGAGGCCTTTGAGCGCCTGCTCACGACCGGGCGAGGCTTCGCAATCGGCGATGTACTGGCGCACGCCGCGCGCAAGCAGCGTGCGCGCCAACCGCGCGCCGACAAACCCGGCGCCGCCGGTGATGAGCAGGTTCATGGTCGGGTCCTTGATAGGCGCACGCGCCCGTTGCCGGTGGCGGCCGCTTTCGCGCGACCCGTCGAAGGCCGCCCCGCCTCGCGCAGCGCGGCGTCGATCAACGCGTCGGCCATCCACAACGCGGTGCGCTCGACCTCACGATCGGGCACACCCCAGATGTCCTTCAGGATGATGTAGGCCTCGATGCCGTAGACGACCGACAGCGAGCGGTGCAACCGGTCGTGCACCTTGGCAGGCAGCTGCGGCGCGAGCGGCGCGATCGCGTGCTCGAGGATGCGCACGCGGTGCCCGCGCCGGTACGGCTCCTCTTCGAGCAGCCCGGCACGCTCGAGTGCCCATTGCTCGAGCGCCAGTTGTGCGGCCGCGCGCAACTGCGGCTCGAATTCCTTGAAGCGCGGAAACGTCTTCGCGAACAGCTCGCGCACCCTTTCGCGGCCATCGGCACGGTCGGATGCGAAGCTGCGCACCGGCCCGAGCGAGGTGTCGACCACCGCCGTCACGAGTGCGCTGCGGGTCGGGAAGTATCGGTACGCGGTGGCGCGCGACACCTTCGAGCGCGCGGCGACCTCGGCCACCGGCGGGATGTGCCCGTCCTGCTGGATCAACTGCATCGCGGTGTCGAGCAGCAGGTTGTACGTGGCAGCCTTCACGCCGCGCGCAGGTGGCTTCGGCGATTCGGTCACGCGATGTTTCGGTCGCGCCATGCGGGTTAGCCCGGCGGCCTCGGAATGTGGTTGTTCTTGCCGCGCGGAAGCGGCGGCACGTATGATGCGCCGATCCCAATTTGAGATGCAAGTCTCATTTTGGTCAAGGCGACTCATGGCGGGCAGTGTTTTCCCGCAGGAGACAAACGATGCGCATCGCCAGCTATCGCTGGGGCGATCGGCAGCACCTGGGCCTCGTGTCCGCCGACGGTCGTGAACTCACACCGCTGGCCGTCGCCGATGCGTCGCGCGGCGCGCTGCCGCTGATCGAATCCCTCGCGCACGGCGAGAGCATGCCGGCGACATCGGGTGCGCGGCTGCCGGTGCAGGCGGTGACGTTGCAGGCTCCGCTGCCGCGCCCGCTGCGCGGGCTCTTCTGCGCCGGCCGCAACTACCGCTCGCACGCCGCCGAGCTGGCGACGACGGTTTTTCGCGATGCGGTCGCCAAGGAAGAATGGCCGATCGTGTTCACGAAGTACGCCGAGTGCGTGATCGGTCCGTACGACACGGTGCGCATGCCGGGGCGCACGATCACCGAGCAGATCGACTACGAGTCGGAGCTTGCGGTCGTGATCGGCCGCGGTGGGCGCGACATCGCTCGATCGCGCGCGATGGACCATGTGTTCGGCTACACCATCGTCAACGACGTGAGCGCGCGCGACGTGCAGGTGCGCCATCAGCAGTGGGACCTCGGCAAGAGCTTCGACACCTTCTGCCCGATGGGTCCGTGGATCGTCAGCGCCGACGAGCTCGACGGCAGCAACACGCGCGTGCGCGGCTGGGTGAACGGCGAGCTGCGCCAGGACGCGAACACCAGCGACATGATCTTCGACATCGCGACGCTGATCGAGACCTGCTCGCGCGGCATCACGCTCTATCCGGGCGACGTGATCGCGACCGGCACGCCGGCGGGGGTGGGCATGGGGTTCAACCCGCCGAAGTACCTGAAGTCCGGCGACGTGATGCGCATCGAGATCGACGGCATCGGCGCGATCGAGAACCGCTTCGAGTAGTTCTCCTCCGGAGACGCAGCGTGGCCTTCCACCAGTTCGATCGCATCGCCGTCGAGGACGAGGGCGAAGGTGATGCGGTGGTCTGCGTGCACGGCCTCGGCGGCACGTCGAACAGCTTCACGCCGCTGATGCCGGTGCTCGCGCGCTACCGCGTCGTGCGCATCGACCTGCCGGGCAGCGGCCGCTCGCACCGCGTCGAAGGCGCGCTGTCGATGGCGCGCATGGTCGATGCGGCGCTGTCGGTGTGCGCGCGGCTGAGCATCGAGCGTGCGCACTGGGTCGGCCACTCGATGGGCACGATCGTGTTGCAACACCTCGCCCTCGCCGAGCCGAAGCGCGTGCGCAGCCTCGCGCTGTTCGGGCCGCTGCCGGCGCCTCCCGATGCGGCGCGCGCCGCGCTGCGCACGCGTGCCGCGAAGGCGCGATCGGAAATGGTCGCCGGCATGCAGGCGATCGCCGATGCGCTGGTCGTGGCGGCCACCTCCGCCGACACGCGCCAGCGCCTGCCGGGCGCTGTCGCGTTCGTGCGCGAGAGCCTGATGCGCCAGGACCCCGAGGCGTATGCGCGCTCGTGCGAGGCGCTGGCCGAGGCGATGCCGGCAGCGATCGAGCGCATCGAGGCGCCCACGCTGCTCGTCACCGGCGACGAGGACGCGGTCGCACCGCCGCAGGTGTCGCGCGCGATGAGCGAGCGCATGCCGAGGGCGCGCGTCGTCGTGCTGTCGCGCTGCGGCCATTGGACGCCGATCGAGCGGCCCGAAGAATGCGCACGCGAGCTGCGCGAGTTTCTCGCGGCGCAGCGCAACTGATGGAGGAATCGATGAGACCTGCGATGTCACTCGCATCGCCCCCTCTCCCGCTTGCGGGAGAGGGTTGGGGTGAGGGCATCCTCTCCCCCAGGGAGAGGGAGGAGGAACTGACATGAGCGATGTTCTGTTCACCAACGTGCGCATCTTCGACGGCTCCGGCGACATGCCGTACAGCGGCGACGTGCTGGTGCAGGGCAACCGCATCTCGCGTGTGAGCCGACAGGGCTACGGGTCGCGCAACGTGCCGGTCATCGGCGCCACCGTGATCGACGGCGCGGGGGCGTTCCTGATGCCGGGGATGGTCGAGGCCCACACGCATTTCTCGTGGAACAACCAGCCCGGCCTCGAGGCGATCCAGCGCATGCCGCCCGAGGAGCACATCCTGTGGTGCGCGCAGGTCGCGAAGCTCTATCTCGACATGGGGTGGACCTCGTGCGTCGGCGCCGCGGCCGCCAAGCCACGCCTGGACGTCGTGATCCGCAACGCGATCAACGACGGCACGCTCGTCGGGCCGCGCTACCTCGCCGCCAGCCAGGAGATCACCGTGCCCGGCGGACTCGGCGACACGACGCAGCCGCACCTGCCGCAATCCGAGTTCGCGTTCGGCGCGATCGTCAGCGGCAGCGAGGAGATGCGCCGTTGCGTGCGCATGTTCGTCAAATACGGTGTCGACTCGCTGAAGATCAACCTGTCGGGCGAATCGATCACCGGCATGCCGGGCGAGCAGTCGCAGTTCACCGAGGCAGAGGTCGCAACCTGCGTGCAGGAAGCCAAGGCCTGGGGCAAGCGCGTGTCGGCGCACGCTCGCTCGTGCTGGTCGATCAAGCAGTGCGTGAAGCAGGGCATCGAGGTCATCTACCACGCGAGCTTCACCGACACCGAGGCGCTCGACCTGCTCGAGCAGCACAAGCGCGAGCACTACATCGCGCCCGGCCTTGCATGGCTGATCAACACCAGCCACCACGCGAGCGAGTGGGGCATCACGCCCGAGGTCGCGCGCGGCATGGGCTACCACCGCGAGCTCGAGGCGGCCATCGAGTCGATGAAGGCGATGCGCCGCAGAGGCATCCGCATCCTGCCGGGCGGGGACTACGGTTTCGCATGGACGCCGCATGGCACGAACGCGAAGGACCTCGAGTACTTCGTGAAGTACATCGGGATGTCGACGATGGAGGCGCTGCTGTCGGCCACTGCGTGGGGCGGCCCGATGATGCGCATGGGCGAGCAGCTCGGGCAGATCCGCGAGGGCTATCTGGCCGATGTGCTGCTCGTCGACGGGGACCCGCTCGCCGACATCGCGGTGCTGCAGGACAAGGCGCGCATCCTCGCGGTGATGAAGGACGGCGAGTTCCATCGGGCGCCGCCGATGCGGGCTTCGCGAACGACGCGGTGGGCGGCGTGAGCAAGACCCTCACCCCAACCCTCTCCCGCGAGCGGGAGAGGGAGCCGAGCGGACTTCCACCCTCTCCCCCGGCAACGGGGGAGAGGGCAGGGGTGAGGGGGCGAGGACCGAGGGGATCGACATGACCGATACGCTCTTCACCAACGTACGCATACTGGACGGCACGCAGCAGATGCCCTACACCGGCAACGTGCTCGTGCAAGGCAACCGCATTCGCCAGGTCGGCCGCACGACGGCGGGCATCGCTGCGCCGGGGTCGACGGTGATCGACGGTGCCGGCGCCACGCTGATGCCCGGCATGGTCGAGGCGCACACGCATTTTTCGTGGAACGACGCCGCGACGCTGTCGGCGATCCAGCGCATGCCGCTCGAGGAGCACGTGCTGTGGTGCGCGAAGGTCGCGAAGCGCTATCTCGAAGCGGGCTTCACGTCGTGCGTCGGCGCGGCCTGCGCGAAGGCGCGCCTGGACGTCGTGATCCGCAACGCGATCAACTCCGGCCAGATCCCGGGGCCGCGCTACCTGGCGGCGAGCCAGGAGATCACCGTGCCCGGCGGGCTCGGCGACGAAACTCTGCCGCACCTGCCGTTTCCCGAGTTCAGCTTCGGCGTCAACGTGAACGGCGCGGAGGACATGCGCCGCATCGTGCGCATGTTCCTGAAGTACGGCGTCGACTCGATCAAGCTGAACCTGTCGGGCGACAACTTCACGCCCGATTCGCCGGCCGACACCGCCTGGATGACCGACGCCGAGGTGGCCGCCGCGATGGAGGAAGTGCGCCTGCGCGGCAAGCGCGGCACCGCGCATGCGCGCTCGGCCGCATCGGTGAAGCAGGCGCTGCGCCATGGCATGGAGGTGATCTATCACGCGAGCTTCACCGACGAGGAAACGCTCGACATGCTCGAGGCGGCGAAGGACCGCGTGTTCGTCGCGCCGGGCATCGCGATCCTCTACGCGATGCTCAACGAAGCAGCGCCGTGGGGCATCTCGAAGGAACAGGCGGTGCGCTGGGGCTATCAGATCGAGTGGGACGCCGCGCTCGAGTCGTTGCGCGCGATGCATCGGCGCGGCGTGCGCGTGCTGCCCGGCGGCGACTACGGTTTCGCGTTCACGCCGCATTGCCAGAACGCGCGCGACCTCGAGTTCTTCGTCAAGTACCTCGGCTTCACTCCGATGGAGGCGATCCGCTCGGCGACCGTGTACGGCGGGCAGATCATGAAGCTCGGCCATGAGCTCGGGCAGATCAAGGAAGGCTATCTGGCCGACCTGCTGCTCGTCGACGGCGACCCGCTCGCCAACATCGCGATCCTGCGCGACCCGAAGCGCCTGCTCGCCGTGATGAAGGACGGCGTGTTCGCGAAGGCGCCCGAGATCGCGTCGGCGCGTGCGCTCGAAAGGGCGGCGTGAAAACGGGCACGACATGATGAGCCGCTCGCGTCTTGCGTTATGGGTTTTCGTCGGCATCCCGATCGCCGCGTTCTCGATCTGGGCGATGGTCGACAGCCCGCGGCTGTACTTCGTCACGCTGCTCAACGGGCTCACGCTCGGCGCGCTGTACTTCATCGTCGCGAGCGGCTTCACGCTGGTGTTCGGCCTGATGCGCAACGTCAATCTCGCGCACGGCTCGCTGTACCTGCTGGGCGGCTACATCGGATTTGCGGTGGCCGAGAAAAGCGGCTCTTGGTTGCTCGCGGTGGCGGCGGGCTTCGCGGTCGCCGCGCTCGCCGGGCTGCTGATCCAGGTGGTGATCCTGCGTCACATGCAGAACCAGGACCTGCGCCAGACGATGGTGACGATCGGCCTCGCGATCGTCATCGCCGACCTGCTGCTGTGGGTCTACACGGCGCAGGTGCATCAGATGGAAGCGCCCGCGCTGCTTCGCGGCCCGATCCGCGGGCTGCCGATCATCAACGCGTATTCGGCGTATCGCCTGACGCTGCTCGCGATGGGCATCGGCATCGGCGTGGCGCTGTGGCTGCTGCTCAATCGCACGCGCGTGGGCATGATGATCCGCGCGGGCGTCGACGACCGCGCGATGCTTTCCGCCGCCGGCGTCAACGTGAACCTCGTGTTCGCGATCACGTTCGCGCTCGGCGCCGGGCTCGCGGGACTGGGCGGCGTGATCGGCGCGGTGGAGCTGTCGATGGTGCCCGGCGAGGACACGCGTTTGCTGCTCGCGTCGCTGATCGTCGTCATCGTCGGCGGCATGGGCAGTGTGGTCGGTGCGGCGATCGGCGCGTCGATCCTCGGGCTGGCGGAGACCTACGGGCTCGTGTACGCGCCGACTTACAGCGTCGTGTTCACGTTCGTGATCCTCGTGCTGGTGCTGGCGTTTCGGCCGCGCGGGATCATGGGGAAAGCGGCATGAGCGCGTGGCCGCCCTCACCCTCACCCCAACCCTCTCCCGCAAGCGGGAGAGGGGGCATGCAGCTCTTACTCCCTCTCCCGCTTGCGGGAGAGGGCGGGGGTGAGGGGCGATGAGCGCCGCCCAGTGGCGCCGAGCCATGAACACCAGCGCGACGGCGTCGGTGAAGCCGCTGGCGACAACGCCGCGAAGCCAGCACGCTGAGCCAACCATCCCTGACCCCTACGCCGACAGCCGCGCACCACGCTGGCTGCAATACCTGTGGCGCATGCTGTCGCCCCGCCATGTGCTGGTCGGCGCGTTCGTGCTGCTGTTCCCCTTCGTCGCCTCACCGTTCTTCACCTTCCAGATCGGCGCGCAGTCGCTCGCGCTCGGCCTGATCGCGCTTTCGCTCACCTTCCTCGGCGGCTACGGCGGCATGGTTTCGCTCGCGCAGATGACGGTCGCGGGCATCGCCGGCTACGTCGTCGCGATCCTCGGCACCAGCGGCTCGGCCGACATCAGCCTGAACTGGCCGTGGTGGATCGTGATCCCGTTCGCGATCGCGATCGCGACGGCGAGCTCGGTCTTCATCGGCTGGCTGTCGGTGCGCACCGAGGGCATCTACACGATCATGATCACGCTCGCGATCGGCGTCGCGTTCTACTACCTCGCGCTGCAGAACTACAGCATCTTCAACGGCTTCCAGGGCTTCCAGAGAGTCTACCCGCCCACCGTGTTCGGCATCGACTGGCGCAGCCCGCTGCCGTTCTACTTTCTCGTGCTGTCGTGGTCGCTCGCCGGCTACGGGCTCGTCAAATATCTGATCCGCACCCCGTTCGGCATCGCGATGCAAGGCATCCGCGACAACCCGCGGCGCATGAACTCGCTCGGCTATCACGTCCTCGCGCACCGCGTTGCCGCGTACGCGGTGGCGGG
>Ga0184637_10000841_pt1 | contig 21784 bp, 16 predicted proteins | sample PLM3_127_b2_FD_133143 | JGI IMG/M metagenome (GOLD analysis project Ga0184637, IMG submission 133143) | Groundwater sediment microbial communities from an aquifer in East River, Colorado, USA - PLM3_127_b2 | ecosystem: Environmental > Terrestrial > Soil > Riparian zone | place: USA: East River... | reverse complement strand
GCTCTCGCGCGGAGGGTGATTCACGCCGTCGGTCAGGATCAGGACGACCTGCTGGTGCGAAGGATTCGACAAGCGCCCGAGCTGCGCCAGCGCCGCCTCGAGGGACCGCCCCAGGTCGGTGTACCCCTGAGGCACCACGTTGAGCGTCCGGACGAGCTCCCCCAGGTTCTCCTTCTCCGCCTGCGACGACAGCCTCTGGCTCACGCGGATGCGGGCCTCGCTGCTGAAACCGATGACGCAGAGATAGTCCCCGGGCTCGAGATAGTCGCGAACCAGAGCTTCGGCCACGAACGCGGTGACTCTAGAGAAGATGGGCTTCATGCTGCCCGACTCGTCGAGGACTAGAAATACGTCCACGTTCCCCGCCCGCTCCCGAGCAGCGAGAGCCGGATCGGGAGCGAGCGCGAGGAGCGCGAGCCCGAGAAGAAATCTCCGCAGCGTCACTGGCACCCTACTTCTTCGGAGGCTCCTCCTTCGGCGGCGGGTTTTCGCGCAGGCGGTCGAAGAGCTTCTCCATGTTGAGACCGGTCAAGGACTCGATGACCGGCGGCACCTGGGTGATCACCTTCGCGATCTCGTTCGTCACCCGCGAGATTCCCGAGTCCCCGTTTCCGGTGTTGACGAGCGTGATGCGGTCGATCTTCGAGAGCGGCTCGGCGATGGCGCGCGCGATCTCGGGAAGAATGGGCGCCAGGATCTGAAGGACGGCGGCCTCGTTGTATTTCTTCCAGGCCTCGGCCTTCTTCTCCATCGCCAGGGCCTCGGCGAGACCTTGGGCCTTTTGGGCCTCCGCCACCGCGAGACCCTGTGCCTGCCGGATCTCCGCTTCGGCGAGACCCTGGGCCTTGTTGACCTCAGCCTGGGCGACGCCCTGCGCTTGCTTCACATGGGCCTCCGCGAGACCCTGGGTCTTGAAGGCCGCCGCCTGGTTCTCGACGCGTTTCAATTCGGCGGCGGCGAGGGTCTCGATCTCGTACCGTTTGGCGTCGGCCTGGCGCTTGATCGTGCCCTCGAGCTCCTTCTCCTTTCTCAGGTTTTCCTGCACCATAAGCTGGATCTCTATGGTCTTCTTCTGGAGCTCGTAGGCCATGTCGGCTTCGGCCTTCTTCAAGTTGGCTTCGCGCTGCTGCTCGGCGATGGCCTGCGCCGCCTGGAAGTTCGCGATCTCGGCCGCGCGCCGCGACGCCGCCCCCGCCTCCGCCGTGCGCCGGTCCTTGTCGGCTTGCGCCTCCCCGACCGCGGCGTCGCGCTTGGCTTCCGCTTCTTGGGCGAGCTTCGACGCTTCGGCCTGCCGTTCTCGAGTCTCGCGCTCCGCGTCGGCCTGGGCGACCATCGACTCCTTGGTGGCGACCGCTTCGGCGATGGCGGCGGTCTTCTTCACTTCCGCGATGCGGGGCTTTCCCAGAGCCTCGAGGTAGCCATGCTTGTCACGGATGTCGCGGATGGTGAAGGAATCGATCCCTAGCCCCATGTTCGCGAGGTCCCCGGCGGAGATCTCCTGAACCTTCTGCGCGAACTGATCGCGGTTCTTGTAGATGTCCTCGACGCTGAGCGTCCCCAGGATCGCGCGGAGGTGGCCCTGCACCGTCTCGAGAGCGATCTTCGCGATCTCTTGCGGCTGCTTCCCAAGAAACCGCTCCGCGGCGGCATGGAGCGAAGCCTCGTCTTTCTTGATCTTGATCTGGGCCACCCCGTCGACCAGGATGGGAACTCCCTGCGAGGTGTAGACCTCGGGCGTCGTCACGTCGAGGGTCATGACTTCGAGCGACAGGTTGTTCCAGGTGTGGAACAGCGGGATCACCATGCCAGCGCCGCCGGTGATGAACTTCACCCTTCCTCTGCCCGAGACCACGATGACCTCGTTCGGTCCGGCCTTCTTGAGGAAAGCAAGGAAGGTGAGGATGTACCCCACCATAGCGATGGCCATCACCGCGACCGCGGTCAGCAAGAGCACGTTTCCGAATATGAGCTCCATAGCAGGCGTCCTTCTTTCTAGAACCTCAGTTCGACTCCACGAGGAGCGTCGATCCCACCATCTTCAGCACCTTCACCTGGGCGCCTCTCGGCACCTCTCGTCCGTGAGCTTCCCGCGCGGGAGCGGTGTATCGCTGCCCTCCCACGAGCGCCGCGACCTCTCCCAGGCCGCCGGCCGGAATGGGCGTAATCACCTCGGCATGCGCTCCCGCCAGGTCCTGGAGCCGAATCTCGCTCGAGCCGAGGGAGCTCCCGACGATGCGCCAGCCGGCGTAGGTCACGAGGTAGGCGGTGACAACCGCGGCGGGAATCGCGGCCAGGATGCTGGTGGCGTCCTCCGTGCGAAATCCATGAAGCGCGATGATGCCGTAGCCGCCGATGCAAGCGAAAAGCGTCGCCAGGGCGAGGGGCGAGAAGAACGGGAAATGGAACTCGGCCGCGTGCGGTGCATGAGCCGAAGCCGAGGCGTGACCGCCGGCATCGACCCCGTAGTCCATGTGCGCGTCACCACCATCGGGGCCGTCGTGGCCGCCGTCCGCGTGGCCGTCGCCGCTTCCAGAGTCGAAATGCCCCACGAACACCGAGAACAGGAGGTAGCCCGCGCCGAGGAAAGCAAGGCCGAGATAGGTGAGGGTCAGCAAAGAGCGGCCTCCTCCCTGGTTTCGCGCTCGAAAAACGAAGTGAATCTGGGTGAAGTAGGAACTGTTTGAACAAATGTAGCGGTTTTACCGGCGGCGCGTCAAACCCAGAGTCTGGAGGCTCCCGTCGGGAAGCTTCGCCAGAACGCCGTAGAGCTTGAGAGGTGGGAGTGAGGCGCGACGGGAGACGTCGATCTCGACGAGGTAGATCTCGACCTTGCGGAACTGATAGACCACGCGACCCTCGGCGTCGGTGCCGGTCGCGTTCAGATCGACGCTCGTCGCGGCGATGCCCTCGAGGACGCGTCCGTCCACCGACAGGAACAGGTCCTCGGCGCGCGACACGCGCACGTCGGAGTCGAGACCATCGATGTCACGGGGCACGAACGTGGTGCCTGCGTTCGGAGAGAGATCGAAAGCACTTCCCGAGAGACGCGCCCGGGCCTCCTCGAGCACCCCTTCGGCGGCGAGCTCCTGCGCGATCTGATCGCGAAAGTCGATCGACTGTCGCTGCCACCGGAGCGCGAGGGTCGCGAGGACGATCGTCGGCGGCAGGAGCACGATGATGGCGACGAGCACCGTCACCAGGGCCGCCCCTTCCTCGCGGCTCAGAAAATGGTTTTTTTCCACGCGTGCATCCGAATCGAGGGCGAGAGACCCTCGCCCCGCTCCACCACCCCCGCCGCAAGCCCGATGACGTAGCGGCCCGAGGGCCGATCGAGCTCGAACTTCAGCACCAGGCTCGCCTTCCGGCATCCCATGTAGAGCGAGCCGAACGAGTCGAACGACAGGAAATCGAGCTCCTCGATTTCGAGACTTGGGAGTGCTTCCACCCCTTCAATCGCGAACGGGAGCTCGCGAGGGTCGGTCTTGACGTCCAGGAGGCCGTCGCGCCACTCCCGCAGCGAAAAGAGTGGCCTCGGCTTCGCCAGGCCCTTCAGAAACCCTCGGCTGAGCTCGATGACGACGAAATCCGCGGTCGGGTCCCGTACGAGAGCGAAGAGGTCGCCCGAAACCGGATCGCGGGTGAGGGAAACGGCGAGACCGGGGAGCGCCGCGATCCGTACCGGTTCTTGCGGGGAGAGCGTCTCGTCGAACGCCATCTTCCAGAGCGAGCCCTGCTGACCGTGGTTCATGAGGAGGTAGAGATGTCCGTCGGTACCCTCCACCAGCGCTCCCGGTGTTCCCGTGAGTCGGAACAGCCGCTCGGGTTTTCCCGGCTTTCCCTGGGGGCCGAAGGGGAATCGAAACACCGCCCCCTTCTCCTGGCTTGCCACATAGAGGGCATCGTCCGCCCCGAAGGCGATGCCTCCGGCCTGGGCGATGGCATCGGTGCCCTCGAACGTCGTGACCTCGGACTCGCGGGAGAGTCCGCCGAGGGCGTCGGGAGCGATGCGGGAGAGGTTTCCGATACGAAGGCCCCACGCGGCGACGAAGAGCGACCCGGCGAGTGGGCCGCCCTCGGGTCCGAAGGTGAGAGAGACCGGCGCTCGAACATCTTCGAGAAAGATCACGTCGTCGACGCTCGCGCTCAGGAACCGCTTCTCCATCTCGAAGGTGTAGAGGTAGGCGGGGTCCTGGCTCGGGATTTTGCCCGAGGCGAGGATGAGCGCGAAGCGGGAGCCGATGCGGGAAGCGACGCCCGCTGGGTTGTCGAGGGGATAGAAAACCCGCGAGAGCCGGAACCCGAGATCCGGTCTTTCGAAATCGACGTTCCCGGAGCGGAGCTCGAGCGCGACCCTGGTCGCAAGCTGCCTCGGCCCGAGCGCACCCTCGCCCGGAAGATAGCGAAGCGTCACCCGAACCGACGCGAGGTCTGAAGTCGTTTCCACCTGGGTGAGCGAGATGACCTCGCTCTCGGAGTCGAGATACTCGAAGCCGAGGGACAGGACGTCGCGGGTGAGGACTCGCGCCCCCACCCCGAGGGTCTCCTTGACGAGCTCTCTCCGTCCGTCTTCTCTCGGCTCCGAGAGGAAGTAGCGAACTTCGCGGAGGCCGAGGATTCTCGCTCCCAGGTTGGGCGAGTACGAACCGCGGAAACCGGCATCGCTGTCGACGAGCGGGCTCAGCGCGACCGAGCTTCCCGCGGATCGCACGACGACCGCGCCCTCGCCCCCACCCATCCAGTTCGTCAGGAGGACGTGCGCTCCCTTGTCGAACCCCGCGTTGGGGTCGACCGAGACGTCCTCTCCCGCTTCGAGCTCGGTTCGGAGCGGGCTCGCCGTCACGCCGGGGTTCGAGCGAAGGGTCAGCGCCTCGCGCGTCACTTCCGAACCCGCGTTCCCGGGAACGACGGCGGACGGGCCTTCGCCCAATCCTTGTCCTACCATGGAAAGCTCGTACGTGATGTCGTCGAGAGCGAGCGCGGCCGCCGAGGAGCTGACCGCAAGCTCGCTCTCTCGCTCGTAGATCCGCGCCACGTGGCTCATGGTCTGGCCCACGAGCGCCATCACCACGAGGGTGATCGCGAGCGAGAGGAGAACCTCGAGGAGACTAAACCCACGAGCTCCGGAGCGCGCGAACCGCAACCATACCGCCACCGGCTTGATCGTCGCAGATCGCGGGGCCGGGAGCCAGTCCGAAACTCAGAGCGTCGCGAGCTTCTTTTTCGCCTCGGGGTACGCGAGAGCCCTTTCGATGCCGTTGGCCATGGAGGCCACGACTTCCGCATACGTTTTCCGCGCGGCCTCTTTCTCCCCTTTGCGCTCGTAGGCGCGCGCGAGAAGGAGCCGGTGGAAGGGATCCTGCGGGTTGGCTTTCTCCAGGTGCTCGACGGCCTCGTCGATCTCGCCCCGCTCGAGGTTCAAGTAGCCCGCGAGGTAGTGATAGGCGGGAAGATACTGCGTTCCCGCTTCCCCGCCCTCCTCGATCATCTTTCGCACCTTCTCCGCTTCGGTCCACGCTTCCGCGTGCTTGCCCATTTTGGCGAGGGTGCGGCACTTGCCGTGCAGCAGGCGGCCGTACCACACCTGCTTCTGGTCTTCGGGAAGGGTCGACCCGGGGACGCTTTCGTAGCCCTTCTCATAGGCCTTCATCGCTTCCGCGGTATTTCCGTTCTCGAGGTAGATGCGGGCGATGGAGTTCCAGATGAAGACGTCGGGGAAGCCCTGGCTCGCGCCGCTCTCTCGATATGCGGCGAGGTATTTTTCAAGGGCGTCGACCGCCGGCTCGGGATGACCTTCATAGAGGTGGCTGAAGGCGACCCCGTAACGAATCAGGAACGGGAGCGATTCCTTGGGAAGCTCGCGCTCGATGGACTCGAAGGTGGCGCGCGCCTCTTCATACTTCTCGTGCAGGAGATCGTCATTCGCAACAAAGGAACGGGCGCGCGCGCTCGGAGGCCCGACAGCGAGAGCTCTCTCGAACGTGGCCCTCGCCTTAGCGCTGTCGTTCGAGCCTTGATAGAGCTGGCCGAGGAGCATGTACGTCAGCCGCTCTCCCGGGTAATCAGCCGCGATCTTCTCGAGAAGGGGGATGCCGTCGGCGAAATTGGCTCCCTGGTTCGCGCGCACCACCGCCATGGCCTCAATGAAGCGCCGCTCTTCCTCGGAGGCGCTCTTCGAGAGCTCGACCGCCTTATCGAGATGAGCCTGGCCCTCGTTCGGCGGCGCCACTGCCGAGAGGTAGTACTCCCCCATGGCGAATTCGGGATCGGCGGCGACGATCTTCCGCGCAATCTCCGCGAGGTGCGGTCCGGCCTCGAAGTTCTCGATACGGGCCTGCAGATCGGCGAGGAGACTCTTGGCCTCGGCCGACTCCGTTTTCCACTCGAACTTCCGCTCGGCCGGGAGGCCGAGATGCGCGCACAAGAGAAAACACGCAGCAGCGGCGATGCTACGACGTCGATTCATAGAATTGACTCCTCTATTCAATAAATTGAATTAAACTGTTTTCCGAGCCCTGGAAGGTTTACGTGGCGAAGCCGCGATGAGTTTCGTAACATGCCCGGCTCGAGATGCGATTTATCGCGGCCCTGCTCCTCTTCGCCGGATGCGCCCCGACGGGGTCGCCGACCGCGATTCGCGTTGGGGCCGACGTCGACTCGTCTTCTCTCGATCCCCGCCTGATGCGCGATACCACTTCGTACCGCGTCGTTGATTTGCTCTACGACGGTCTGGTGCGCCTCGATCGGGAGCTGACGCCCCTTCCGGCGCTCGCGACATCCTGGGAGAGCCCCGAGCCGACTCGATGGGTATTCCACCTCCGCCAGGACGTCCGATTCCATGACGGGAGCGCGCTCACTTCCGAGGACGTCGTCCATACTCTCGAGACTCTTCTCGATCCCGGCTTCGGCGCCCCGCTTCGTTCGCTTTACGAGCCCATTACCCGGGTGGAAGCGACAGACGCGCACACCGTGGTCATCCACCTGGCGAAGCCCTATGCGCCTCTTCTCAGCTACCTCGACGTCGGCATCGTGCCGCGCGAAGCGGACGAGCTCGAAAGTCGCCCCATCGGATCGGGACCCTACCGGCTGAAACGCTGGGAGCGAGGGAGCAAGATTCTGCTCGAAGCCAACGGGGACTACTGGGGCGGCCCGCCGAAGCTCGACGAGATCGAGATCGTGGTCGTCCCCGACAACACCGCCCGCGCGCAGGCGTTCGAGGCGGGCGACCTCGACCTCATCCAGTCTCCTCTCTCGCCCCAGGATATCCGTCGTCTTTCCGACGACCCGCGGTTCCGCGGGCACTTCGATAGCGGCGCCGCGATCACTTACTTCAACTTCAATACCTCGAGGCCTCCTCTCGACGAGCCGGGAGTTCGCCGCGCGGTCGCCATGCTCATCGACCAGGAGACGATCCTGAACCGCATCTACGAAGGAAGCGACGCCCGGGCGCGCTCGGTCCTCCTCCCCTCTTCCTGGGCATTTTCGCCCGACGTCACCCAGCCGGCGTACGATCCCGAGGGTGCGGAGACGCTCCTCGACCAGCTGGGCTTCCGGGACCTGGACGGCGACGGCGTCCGCGAGCGCGGAGAGCAGAAGCTCGCCTTCGAGCTCGGAACGCACGGCGAGGACGTGAATCGCGTGCAGACCGTCGAGTACCTCCAGAACCAACTGAAGAGCCACGGAGTCGAGGTCCGCTTGCGCATCACCGACTGGCCCAGCTTCTCCGTGCGGCGCGACGCTTCCGACTTCGACGTCGTTCTCCTCGGCTGGACGCAGCTCGTCGATCCCGACAAGGGGCTCTACGATCAGTTTCACTCTGAGGGTGGCCTCAACTGGGGGCGCTACCGCAACCCGAAGGTCGACGAGCTTCTGGAGAAGGGCCGTTCGACGCTGGACCGAAGCGAACGAGCTTCCCTGTATCGAGAGGTGGCCGCAATCGTAGCCGCCGATGTCCCTTACTACGTCCTCTCCTATCAGGGCTATCAGGCGTTTCACTCCCCGCGCGTCGAAGGTTTCGAGGCGGACCCTCGAGGCATGCTTCGGGGCCTCCGCGACTGAACGTGTACCGCTACATCGTTCGGCGGCTTTTCGTCTTCGTGATCACGCTCCTTGGAGTGGCGGTCGTCGTCTCTGCACTCCTTCGACTCGTGCCCGGAGACCCCGCGGTGGTGTTTCTCGGGGAGAACGCGACTCCGGAAAACGTGGCCGAGCTGCGGCACACGCTCGGACTCGACCTCTCCTGGCCCGTGCAGCTCGCGCGCTACCTCGAAGGCATCCCGACGGGGAACCTCGGCGTGTCGCTCTTCCAGAGAGTGCCGGTCTCGGAGCTCATCGCGGAGAGACTCCCGGCGACTCTGGAGCTCGCGCTCGCGGCGCTCCTGTTCGGTGTGTCGATCGGCGGTTTGCTGGGTGTGATCTCCGCCTTGAAGCGGGGCTCGCTCGCCGATCTCGCGGTCATGGTCTTCGCCCAGCTCGGGGTCTCGGTGCCGGTCTTCTGGCTCGGAATTCTGCTCTCGGCCCTCTTCGCCGTGCATTGGGGCTTGTTTCCGGCGGTGGGCAGGGGCTCGCTCGCGCACCTCGTCCTTCCGGCCCTCACCCTGGGCCTGGGGCTTGCTTCTATCGCGAGCCGCCTCGTACGGGCGTCCCTTCTCGATACGCTTCACGAAGCCTACGTGCGCGGTGCCCGCGCGCGCGGGCTTCCCGATTGGAGAGTCGTCGCCCATGCCCTCCGAAACGCTCTCCTTCCGGTGGTGAGCGTTTTCGGGGTCCGATTCGGAACGCTTCTCGGGGGCTCGGTTCTGACGGAGAGCGTCTTCGGCTGGCCCGGGCTCGGGACGCTCGCGGTGACTGCCATCTCACAGCGCGACTTTCCACTGATCCAGGGAATCGTCCTGGTTTTCGCGACGATCTTCCTCGCCCTCCATCTCGCCCTCGACCTCGTCTACGGAGTGCTGGATCCTCGCATCCGGATCGAAGCCGGAGGTGGCCCATCCGCCGCCGAATGAGCCCTCCGCTCGCCGCGGGCAGCCTCCTGGTCGTCCTCGTGATCACGGTCTCGATTTTCGCCCCCTGGCTCACACGCCACTCGCCCGAGCAAATGGACATGGAAGCGCGGCTCTCAGGCCCCTCGGCCTCGCACTGGCTCGGAACCGACAACTTCGGACGCGACCTCTGGGCCCGGGTCGCTTTCGGATCGAGAATCTCTCTCACCATCGCCCTCACTTCCGTCGCGGCAGCGCTCCTCCTTGGTACTCTGGTGGGACTCGCCTCCGGATACTTCGGAGGGCTCCTCGATCTCCTGCTCATGCGGATCGTCGATCTGTTCCTCGCCTTTCCCCCCTTCATCCTCGCTCTCGCGCTGGTCGCGGTTCTCGGCCCCGGCGTTTCGAGCGTCACCCTGGCTCTCACCGCGATCTTCTGGACGGAGTACGCGAGGCTCGTTCGAGCAATCACCCTCTCCGAATCGCGACGCGACTACGTGACCGCGGCGAGGTCTCTCGGCGCGACCCACGCCAATCTCATGTTCCGGCAGATCCTGCCTCGTGCGTTCGGCCCCCTCGCCGTCCTCGCAACCCTCGGCATTGGTATGGCGATCGTCGCCGAGTCCGGTTTGAGTTTTCTCGGATTCGGCATCGAGCCGCCCGCGCCCACCTGGGGCTGGACTCTCGCCTACGGGATGCGCTACCTGAGAAGCCACATGTGGCTTTCGACGGCGCCGGGCCTCGCGATCCTGGTGACCGTTCTCGGATTCAATCTTTTCGGAGACGGCCTTCGGGATCGCCTCGATCCCCGAGGGCTCGTGCACCGCTCATGACGAAGCGGTAGAGATCTCAGTCCGTGCTCGTCTAGAATCGCCGCACTCTTATGGTCGTCCAGCCCGGCGTCCGTCTCGGCCGCTACCAGATCGAAGCGTTGATCGGGCGGGGTGGGATGGGCGAGGTCTATCGCGCCCGCGATACGACGCTCGACCGGGCAGTGGCCATCAAGGCGCTTCCGGAATCCCTGGCAACGAATCGGGAGAGGCTTGCGCGGTTCGAGCGCGAGGCGCGCCTGCTCGCTTCGTTGAATCATCCCCACATCGCCACGATCCACGGGCTCGAAAGAAACGACGGTGCTTCGTTCCTGGTCATGGAGCTGGTCCTGGGCGAAACCCTTGCCGAGCGTTTGTCGCGAGGTCCGATGCCTCTCGAGGAGGCGCTGCCGTTGTTCCGTCAGATGGCGGAAGCGCTCGAGGCGGCACACGGGAAGGGGGTGGTTCATCGGGACTTGAAGCCATCGAACGTGAAGGTGACCCCGGAGGGGAACGTCAAGGTTCTGGATTTCGGGCTGGCGAAAGCGCTCGACGACGATTCGCGAGAGGGGGAGCTCTCGGAGTCGCCCACGAACACCTACGGGGCGACGCGAGCGGGAGTGGTTCTGGGGACGGCTTCGTACATGAGTCCGGAGCAAGCGCGGGGGAAGAGAGTAGACGAGCGAACGGACATATGGGCGCTCGGGGCGGTGATGTACGAGGCGCTTACGGGGAAGAAAGCCTTTCCCGGCGAGACCGCGTCTGACGTGATCGCTGCGATTCTTAAGAACGAACCCCACTGGGAACTCGTTCCGGGAGCAACACGGACGCTTCTGCGGCGATGTCTTCAGAAAGATCCAACGCGGAGACTTCACGACGCCGCGGACGTGAGGATCGAGATCGAAGAAGCGACAACACCTCCTGAAGCCACGGTCAGGAAGCGAAGCGTTATTCCGTGGGCTCCGTGGGCGATTGCGATTGCGGCGTTGGGCGTCGCGGCGCTCTCCCTCTGGGCGCCGTGGCGCGAGGCGCCGTCCCGTCCGGTCGTGCGTACCCGTCTCGACTTCCCCGACGTCGTGCCCGCGCCGGCAAGGGCGATGAAGGCGCTCGCGATCTCACCCGACGGGTCTCGGGTGGTCTACGCCGGAATCCGGGCGGGCGAGAGCAAGCTCTTTCTCCGGGAGCTGAGCGGGCACGAGGCCTCCGCCATCCCTGGGACCGAAGGAGGCTACGGTCCGTTCTTCTCGCCCAACGGGAAGTGGCTCGCCTTCTTCGCGGGAGGTCAGCTCAAGAAGGTTCGCACCGAAGGCGGCCCGGTTCAGGTGATCTCCAGTGCGCCGAGTCCGAGCGGCGGCACCTGGGGCGAAAGAGACGTGATCGTTTACCAGGGAGCACGCTATGCCGGGCTCAGCCGGGTGTCGGCGAACGGCGGGGCCGCGGAACCATTGACCCGGACCGAGCCCGGCGAGGACCAACCCAGTCCCCGTTTCCTCCCCGGGGGCCGGGCAGTTCTGATGGTATCGAGGCCGAACAGTGTGGACTCCGTCATCCAGGTGGTGGACCTCGAAACCAGTACCCGACGGACCTTGGTGGAGGGTGGGGACTCACCGATCTATCTCGCGAGCGGCCACCTGGTCTACAACCAGCGGGGCACTCTCTTCGCTGTACCCTTCGACCCGCGAACGCAGGAGGCGGGGGCTCAGGCGGTGGCGATCGCCGAAGGCGTTTTCGTCCACGTCAACAACCATTCTCAGTACGACGTGGCCCAAGACGGGACTCTCGTCTACCTCCGGGACGACTTCCTCCGGGAACGCCAGCTCGTCTCGGTCGACCGGATGGGAACGGTCAACCCCATCACCCCCGAACGCCGCCCCTATGGGGTTCCGAGGCTTTCCCCCGACGGGCAACGACTCGCGCTCTTACTCTACGAGGGGATGCGGGCCCGAACCATCTGGCTTTATGAGATAGGGCGTGATTCTCTCACCCGTCTTCCCTTCGAAAGAGGCTTGACCTCCTCGCCTATCTGGGCCCCCGACGGGCGAAGCCTCGCCTTTCTCGCGAGGCTCCCTGAGTTCCAGCTCTTTCGTGGTCCTGCCGACGGCGGCCAGGAGGCGGAGCCCCTCACCGAGCCGAGTTCTTATGTGATGTACGCCGATGCCTGGACCCCCGATGGCGGAACGTTGGTGTATTCGCAGTTCGACCCTTCCACGGGCTACGACCTATGGACACTTGCTTTGGACGGCGAGAGGAAGCCAAGCCCTTGGCTTCGAGCTCGCTTCAACGAGCGCGGGGGCGAGCTTTCGCCCGACGGCCGATTCCTCGCGTACATGTCGGACGAGTCGGGTCAGGATGAGATCTACATTCAGCCTTTCCCCGACTCGGGCGCGAGGTGGAAGATCTCGACCAACGGCGGGACCGAGCCCTGCTGGGCCCGCAGCGGACGAGAGCTTTTCTATCGGGAGGAGGACAAAATGATGTCGGTCGGGATCGAGACCCGCCCAGCGTTCTCCGCTACGAAACCCATCGTTCTCTTCTCCGGCCGCTACGAGACCAGCTTCCTCGTCACAGGAAACCGCTTCTACGACGTCTTCCCCGACGGCGAACATTTCATCATGGTGCGCAGCGAAGATTCCTCGGGCGCGACCGAGCTCAACCTCGTCCAGAATTGGGGCGAGGAGGTCGAGCGCCTGTCCCCCACGAAGTAGCGGCTGGAAGACGGTAGTGGGTCAGGGACACACCGACCTGTCCCGCGCGCGGCCACCCGTCTACAACGAGTCTGGCACGGGACCGGTGGAGTCTGTAGAATCGGCGCAGGTGACCGAGAAGCCAGGGATCCTTGTCCTTGCGGCGCGCATCGACGAGACGGAGCTCGCACGGCTCGTCGACCTCTACTTTCAGGACATGGTGAAGTATGTCGTCGATGTTAGACGAAGTGTCGTCGCCGTTGGTGGTGAGCTCCACGCCGACGGAGAAGGTTTGCTCCTGGAGGCGGGCAGCCGGCAACAGGATCTATGGGGTGCCAACTACTACCCCGGGCTCGGGCCGGAGCGCTGCATCCAATACACGGCGCTGATCAATATCCGTCCATCGCAGGGAAACCTCAGCATGGAGATTCAGGACGCGCATACGAGGGATTTGATACGGAAGATCACTAACGACCTGATCGGAAACGGAGAGGCACTTCGATGACCCAGCACGCGGGGCTTACCGAAGAAAGGTGGGCGACGTTCACGCTCGATCAGCAGATCCTCATGATCGCCAACGAAATGAATCGAGCGTCTGCGCTGGTCGCCTCCGAGGATTCGAGTCGAGCGCGCAATTGCTACGAGCGCGTGCTTCACCTGACCGACCTGACGGTCCGAACCCAGACCAAGAGCACACTCAGACGTGAGCTTCTGCGCTGGAGGGATCTGGTGGCCGAGCTCTACACATCCGAAGTGGTTCGTCCCGACGAGCATCGACGCGCGTTTCGATGTCTTTTGCAGTTCACGCCCGAGGCGTCGCGACAGATTCCCTTTCTCGGCGGCGCCGCGCGCTGACTCCCGGGGCATCATGACGAACCTGAAACGGATCCCCCTCGCCTCTATGGCGGACGGCGGCGAGATGGCGCTCTACCTCCACGAGATCCAGGGCGGGCAGGGGGACGGCCCGACGGTCGGGATCTGCGCCGGCATCCATGGAAACGAGAGGACAGGCACCGAGATCGTTCTCGAGATCGCGCGGCGTTACGCCGACGGGCGCTTTCGGGGACGACTGGTTCTCCTTCCCGTCGCCGATCCTCCCGCCTTCGCCGCCAACCGGCGGCATGCGCCCGTCGACGACTTGAACCTGAACCGCCTCTTCCCCGGCGACGGGCGCGGCTGGTTCTCGGATCATCTCGCCGGAGTCATCACGTCGGAGTTTCTCGAGCGGGTCGACGTTCTCCTCGATCTCCACTCCGGGGGTGACCGGCCGACCGTCGACTATATCTATATCCGCAACGCCGAGGATCTCTCACGCGCTTTCGGCTCGCGGGTTCTGTACCGCCAGACCGAGGGGAAGGAAGGCACGATTTTCTCCGGCACGTCCGTCGGGGTCGTCGAGAAACGAGGGATCCCCGCGGTCACGGTCGAGCTAGGCGGGGGGCTCGTCGACCAGAGGCCCTACGTCACCCGCGGCGTTCGAGGCATCGCGAACATCCTGGCGAAGCTCGGGATGACCGACGAGGCGGAGGCAGAGCCCCCGGAACAGATCGTGGTCGCGTCGATCGTCACCCTCCGCCCGAGGATGGGGGGTTTCCTCGAGACCGAGGCTCCCCCGCTGGGCGAAACGATTGAAGAAGGCGCCGTCCTAGGTCGGGTGGTGAGCCCTTATACCTTCGAGGAGCTCGAGGTGATCCGGAATCCAGTTCCGCACGGAATCATGATCCTCTCGCACCTGACGAGAAACGTCGTCCAGCCGGGAGATTATGGCTACATGGTCGGCGAGCCTATTTCGGAGTAAAGGTCCCGCTCTCCAGAAATCGCTGACATAGATCCGCGGTGTCCGACGCCATCATGATGAGCGTGTGGGTGTGGTGGAGGACGATGAAGTCCGACATCCCCTCGAGCTTCGCGCCCTCGACCGAGACCACCCCGTCGTTGGGCTCGTCGAAGCCGATATGGTGCCCGCGGTCGCCGGCAATAACCGCGAATTCGACGGGGGGAACGGGAAGCGTGCGGTAGAACTCGACGTCGGCGACCTTCTGGCCGGAGTCTCCCGTCCAGAAGCGAAAGAGCCGATTCTCTCGAAGATTCGAGGCGAGCTTGGCGGGGCGGTTCGGCGGAGCCAGCATCACGATGCGGCCTAGCCCCGGGCGAAAGCCCTCGCGAAAGCCGTTGCGCACGATGACGTTTCCCAGAGAATGGCCGATGAAGTGATAGACCGGGGCACGGACTCTCTTCTCGACGAAGCTCCGGAGCGCGCGCGAAAGTTCGTCGAGCGTCGGCCGCCTCGGGTGATAGCCGAAAAGATGCGCTTCGTAGCCGCGACGCTTCAAGCGATGACCGAGAAGGGCCATCGAGATCCACGTGCGCCCCATCCCGTGAAGGAGAACGACAGCTTCACGCTTCACGAGGGAAACCGGAGCTCCCGCCGTGCGACGTTCCTGTACACGAGCCGGTCCGACTCCGAGAAGCAGCAGAAGATCACGAGAGCGGGAACCGCGCTCTCCTCGAGAAACGTTCTCACCGTCGACTGCGCCACGGCGGCCGCGAGCTCGATGGGATAGCCGAAGGCGCCGGTCGAGATCGAAGGAAAAGCGATGGAAGCGAGGCCGTGGTCTCGAGCGAGACCGAGGCTCCTCTCGTAGCAGCTCGCGAGAAGCTCCGGCTCGCACCGATCCCCCCCGTGCCATACCGGCCCGACCGTATGAATCACGTGCTTGGCCTCGAGCCGATAGCCCCTTGTGATCTTGGCCTCTCCGGTCGAGGCCCCGCCGAGCGTTCGGCACTCGGCGAGAAGCTCGGGGCCGGCGGCGCGGTGGATGGCGCCGTCGACTCCCCCGCCTCCGAGAAGCGCCGGGTTCGCGGCGTTAACGATCGCGTCCACATCGAGCGCCGTGATGTCGCCGCGCACGATGCGCACCCGCGACGGGTCGAGTGACATCGGATTACTCCCCCTTGATGGGTCGATCGTCGGTTTCGTAGATCCCTTCGAGGAGCCAGGGGTAGGCGCCGTACGGCTTCGCCTGGGGCCAGACTTCATCGAGAGTGGCACCGTCGTAGAGAACGCCATCCCTCATCACGTACACGATGTCCTTCGTGTTCCGGATGTCGTCGAGAGGGTTCTTTTCGAGAACCACGAGATCGCCTAGCTTCCCGGGCACGATCGACCCGAGCTCGTCGCTGAGGCCCAGGAAGTGCGCGCCGCCGAGGCTCGCGACCTCGAGAGCCGCCATCGGGCCGAGGGCGGAAGCCGCCATCCAGACCTCCCAGTGGGAGCCGAGACCGTGGTGCTGTCCGTGCGAGCCGATGGCGCCGTGACCACCCTCGGCGATGATGTCCGCGAGCCCCTGGGCGATGAGAGGGTAGCTGTAATCCGTCAGAGGCCGCTGTGGCCGGCGACGGGTGTGCGGAACGAGCATGCGCCAGGGAAGAAACCTCTGCTGCTTGGGATCCTTCCAGATCTCGCTCTCCTGCCAGAAATACTCCTCGTTCCACACCGCGGGACCGCCGACGACGAAGGTCGCGGAATAGACGGCGTTCGCCCGCCCGAAAAACTTGGCGACGTCGGAGTAGATCGGGGTGTAGCTCAATGGATGCTCCCAGCCCGTTTGTCCGTCCATCATCAGGCTCAGGTTGTACTCGAGGTCGCCGCCTTCCCCTGTAACCTTCATGCCGCGCTTTCGCGCCACGTCCGCGATCCACTGTCTCTGGTCGCGCCGCGGCTGCTGGTACGACTTGATGCTCGGAGCACCCCAGGAGGCGAGCCGCGAGACGTTCTGCTCCGCCACCTCGTAGCTCGAGATCTCGTTCTGACGCGGGCCGTCGCCGGAGTACAGGGGATCGCCTGTCGAGAACGTGCGCGGCCCCGCCATCTCTCCCGCCTCGATGAGCTCGGCGGCGGTAAAGACGTTCTGGGACCACATGGAGTTGTCGAGCGTAGTGGTGACGCCGTAGGCGAGGTATACCGCCGATTCCCAGTTGTGGCGGGGAAGAACACCCGTGTGATCGCGATGGTGGTGCGCGTGCATGTCGATGAGCCCGGGAATGATGGTCTTCCCATCGACTTCGACGACGCGGTCCACGGAAGCCGTCGAGCAATCGGCGCCGGCGCAGCGGATCCATCCATCCTCGACGACCACCGTGCCGCGCTCGATCACCCGTCGGGAGTCGAGGGTCACGATCCGTGCCCCCGTGAGCGCGATGGTTCCCCGCGCGCGAGCCCGAGGAAGCTCGAGCGAGATCTCGGTCGTCGACGTCGTCTTCGAGCCTACGTCGTACGCGAAGTGGCGGCTTCCGCTTCCGAAATCGAGAACGGTCGCATTCCTCCATCGGGGGAAGAGACCGCCCTCGAAGCTGAGCTGGGTTACCGGCAGCTTCGGCTTCTTGCGGTCGATGTGGGGAGGCTCCTTCCCGGCGCCCGCGAATGGAAGGGGGGTCAGGTGGACGTTGTCTCCCTCGGAGAACGCCACCCACTTGCCGTCGGGGGACGGCACCGATTCATCGGCGTAGGGGAACGTCATGTGGACTCTCTTGTCCGATCCGTCGAGCTTCACCGAGAGAAGCGCGGTTTGCTCCAGGGTCTCCCCGTCCTTCTTAATCCCGCTCTGCTCGGGATAGAACACCCGGCCTTCGGGTCCGAACGATGGAGCCACGATCTGGCGGCGCGGCATGAGAGGCCGTCCTTCGTTGAACGGTCGCTTCGTTTTCACGATGAGCTCGGCCTCGCCACCCGTGGTGGGAATTCGCACCAGGTCGTACCAGAGGTTGTTCGACCAGGAGCGGCCGCGCTGAGTCGCGCCGGAGCCGCGCGCGAGGACAATCTGAGTGCCGTCCGGCGACCACGCCGGATGAAGGTACTCTCCCGGCTCGCGATTGAGCTTCTCGGGAGATCCTCCGGACGGAGAAATCCTCCACAGATCACCGGCGGTGTCGTCCCAGCTGGTGAAGGCGACCCACTTCCCATCGGGTGAGAAGGCCGGGGACAGCTCGAAGCTCGCGAAGGAATCGGTTGTGAGCCTCCGTGGCATTCCTGCGGGGAGGTCCTGGATCCAGATCTTCCCCGCGGCTACGAACGCGAGCATTCTCCCGTCAGGCGATACCGCGGGCCAGCGGGTGAAGCGCACGGGGAACGTCTGGCTCTTCACACTGATCTTTCCGTAGGCCATCTCGGAGACCGGGCGGCGCACGCGCGCGGTGAACGGAATCTTCGTGGTCGCGCCGGTCGCCACGTCGAGCCTTTCCAGGCGTCCGCCGCGGGAGAGGAAGATCTCCTTTCCATCGCGCGAGAACGCGTATCCGGGGAGTACCCGCAGAGTTTTCATTCCCTCGGCGGCGTCCATCTCGATCGGATCCAGAAGGATTCGCTCGCCGCCGGTGCGGAGATCGCGAAACCAGAGGGCGTTTCGCGGTCCGAAGCGGTGCCCCTTGTACGAGAGGGTTCCCCCGGGAATGCGGCGGGCGAAGGCGAGAAAGCGGCCGTCGGGAGACGCCTCGGGAGCGATGGCACCGCCGCTCGAGCCCTGGTACTGCTGTTGCACGACTCCCGCCGTGACCTCGATCGTCTCTCCCGTCTCTCGATCCAGACGGTTCAGCTGAAACCCGCCGCGGATCAGATCGACATCCTCACCCCCGGGTGCAGCCGAGTAGTGGTAATAGAGGTAGCGGCCGTCGGGAGATAGCGACGGGAAGCCCGCGCGCCGCACGTCCTTGCCCACGAGCTCGATGCCCTCGCCTCCATCCCGGTGGTACATCCAGATGCCGGCGGTCCGCGGTTGCCCCATGGTCTGTCGCGAGACCACGACGTACTCGCCGTCCGGTGTCCAGACCGGCTCGACCACCCGGGTCATCAGGTCCTGGAATACCGGACGGGGGTTACTCCCGTCGGAGTCCATGATCCAGAGGTTGTTCTGTCCGGCGCGGTCGGAGACGAAGGCGATGGATCGGCCGTCGGGAGAGTAGCGGGGATGAAAGTTCAAGGCGACCCCGCTATCCGCGGTGAGACATTCCGCCGTTCCTCCCCCGACGGGGACGCGATAGACGTGCGCCAGCAGATCGAAGACCAGATAGCGTCCGTCGGGAGAGACGTCGACGGACATGAACGTCCCTTCGTCCGTCTCGAAGTCGATCTCGTAGCTGTTCCCGCGGGCCTGGGTCACGTCCCAGGTGGAAGCGGCGACGGCGCCGACGAGTAACCACTGAATCATGTTTCGGACCTCCCTGCGCGATAGCGCTCCATGATTTCGTAGACGGGTTTGCTGTCGGCGTAGACTTGCCAGCTCTCGATGAGATTCTCTCGCACCTCGGCGAGCCACGCCGCGGGAATCTCCCATCGGTTCTCCTCGCGGAGGGCGCCCTCGGGAGCGAACGTGCCCCGGGCGGCCCCGATTATCGCGACCCGCCGTCCCTGGACCAGAATCTCCTCGATCTCGATGCGGTAATCGGGCATCCAGCCTAAGTAGGTCCGCCATGCCGCGAGGGCCGGCTCGCGGCCTTCGACCGAGGTTCCCAGCGAGTCGGTGAAGCGGTGATCGACGTCGAGAAGCCGCTTCATCTGGTCGAGGTCCTGGTCGTTGATAGCCTCGATGAAAAGACGCGCGATCTCCTTGGATGTGCTCATTTTCGGCTGCTGAAATGCCCCCTCGGGTCTGCTATCCTATTCCCAGTCCCATAAAATCTCACTCCCATGCGAGCGGTGTCCGACCGAACAGCTCTGGTCATCGACGAGGACGCGGCGTTCCGCGAGCGTCTGACTGCGCTTCTGTCCGGGCTCGGGGTCCGGGTGGAAACGGCCCAGGGAGCGGACCAGATTCTGGAGTCCCTCGGAAGACGGGTTCCCGAGGCAGTCTTCCTCGCGGTGGACCTTCCGAAAAAGGAAGGCTACGGTCTTTTCAGCAAGATCAAGAAAGCGCGACGCCGCGTCCCGGTGGCGCTCGTGACCTCCACCATCTCCGCCGCCGATCTGAAGCTCCACGAGAAGCTCAAGGTCCACGCCGAGCTCTACCTGGACAAGAAATCGATTACCGATGACGAGCTCCGCGAAGCGATCGAGACCCGCCTCGGAATCTCCCCGGCGGAGCCCGCCCCCGAACCGCCGCGACAGGAAGCCCCCGCGAAGGAAGAGCATAGCGACGCTCGGGAGGAGGAGGACGAGGAGGAACACGACGTCGCGCCCATCGGGCCCGTTGGGGAAGCGCCGAAGGCGGTCAAGGGCACAATCGAGCCATGGCTCGCCGAGCTCCTCGACCCCGAGACCACCGCCATCCTTGCGGACCTCGACGAGGAGTCGTCGCTCGCACGCGCTCCGAGAACTCCGTCGGTCTCGGGGGAGGTCTCCGCGGAAAGAGTCGGCGAGCTGGAAGAAGAGCTCGAGAGCCTTCGACAGGACCTGGATCACGCGCGTAGGGACGCAAGGAGCTCTCCCTTCTCCAGCGAGTTCCTGGTCCTTCGCGAGGAAGCCTCGGCGAAAGACAAACGACTGCGGGCGCTTCGAGAGGCTCTCGGCCGCCGCGACTCCCAGGTGGGAGTCGTCAAGTCAAGCCTCACCGAGCTCGCGAGAAGGCTCCTCGACGCCCGGCGCGACGCCGACCAAGGCCGCGAGCAGGTCTCCGATCTCAAAGGCGAGCTCGAGGCAGCGCAGGGAAAGCTCCAGCGCCTCTTCGACGAGGTCGAAGACCACGAGCGGAAGCACGACGACGACCAGAAGGCGCTGCAGAAAGAAATCGTCGACGCTGAGGCGGGCCACGCGGCAGCCCGCCGGGAGCTCGAAGCCGAGATCGCTTCGTTGAAGGCGGCGCACGCGAAGACGAGTGAGAGCCAGGAAAGCGAGCACACATCGTCCCTCGACGCGCTCGAGCGCAAGCTCAAGGAGCAGAAGAGCCACCTTGCGGACGAGCTCAAATCGAAGTACGGCGAGAAGCTCAAGGAGCTCCAGTCGAGCCACGGCCGCGCCCTCGCCTCCGTCCGGGAGGAGCAAGAGAGGGATACGCAGGCGATCCACGACTCTTACCGCGAGGCGGCGGCGCGCGGGGCGGCGGAGGCGCAGGAGGCGCTGCGCCAGGCTGGCGACACGAGCGTTTCGGCTCTCGAAGGCGCGAACCGTCAGCGTCTCGCGGAGCTCGCGCGGGTCGAGGAACAGCGGCGGGCGGAGCATCTGGAGTACGAGAAGCGCCAGCGCGACGAGCTCCAGGCGCTCGAACAGAAGCATCGCGCCGACAAGGAGCTCCTGGCGAAGGAAGTGGCGTCGGCCCAGGCCCGGATCGAGAGGATCTCCGCGGAGTTCGGCGCCAAGGTCCAGGACGTGGTCAAGGGCCTCGACGAGGAGCGAGCGCGCCACCAGGAAACCCGCGACAGATACGAGCAGGAGCTCGGAGCCCTCCAGACGGCGCACTCGAAGGCCGTCGAGCAGTCGGAGCAGGACCAGTTCTCCGCGCTCGCCGGTCTGTCGCGAAAGTTTCGCGACGATCGCACGCGGTTCATGGACAGCGAACGCGTGAAATGGGAGGAGACCGCGCGCACCCTCCACCTCGACCACGCCCGGGCGCTCGAGGGGATCGAGAAACAGTATCAGGACGAGTCCACGGCGCTGAAGGCCGCTCACGAAGCCTCGCTGCTCCAGAGGGACGCGGAAGCGGAGCAAGCGCGCAAGATGGAAGTGGACAGAGCTCGGGCCCAGACCCAGGAGAGTTTCGAAAAGACGCTGAGGGGCCACGCCGACGAGCTCGCTTCGCTTCGACAGGAGCACGAGAAAGAGGTCTCCTCGCTGCGAGCGGCTCAGATGGAGGCCCTCCAGAAGCGCGATCGTGAAAGCCAGCAAGCGCTCCGGGAGGCGGTAGAGGCGGCGAAGACCGAGTCTTTCGACCGCACCGACCGGGCGCGGGGAGAGGCATCGGAGGCGCTCGCCTCGCAGCGGCGGGAATATGAAGAGGAATTCGCCGCTTTCGAAAAAGCGCACCAGCAGACGGTGGCGAAGCTCGATGGGGACGCCCGCGAGGCGCTGCGCCGCGCGGAGGAGGAGCGCGACCAGTCGAGAGAAACCGCCGATGGCCTGCGAGCGCAGATCGCCCAGATCGATGCCCGGAACCGTTCGAGCTCGACCCTCGCCGACGAGAAGCACAAATCCGACCTGAAGGAGGTCACCAAGGATTTCAAGACCCGGATGGCGCAGCTCGAGGAGGAGAAGCAGTTCCTCTCGGCCTCCGTCGAGAAGCTGAAGCGGCAGTCGTCGACCGAGCTCACCCGGACCCTCGACTCGCTCGCTCACGAGAAAAAGCTTCACCAGAGCTCGCAGGACCGCTACGAGAGGCGTCTCTCGGAG
>Ga0184637_10000840_pt1 | contig 21790 bp, 20 predicted proteins | sample PLM3_127_b2_FD_133143 | JGI IMG/M metagenome (GOLD analysis project Ga0184637, IMG submission 133143) | Groundwater sediment microbial communities from an aquifer in East River, Colorado, USA - PLM3_127_b2 | ecosystem: Environmental > Terrestrial > Soil > Riparian zone | place: USA: East River... | reverse complement strand
CGATGCGCGCGTCGCGTGGATCCAGCTCCGGCACAGGGAGCGTAGATCACATCCTTCACCGAGTGTCGATCCCCCTCGCCCAAGCGATCGATCTCATGGGACTTCTGGGCGTGAACGGTTACCATCCCCGCAGCCGACCTGCCGAGCCTGCGTGTGGAGGCTGAACGTCTCCGCACGACGCGGGTTGCCTCAGCGCTGGCTGAACGCGGCAAGATCGGCCGGAATGAGCAGTGCCCCTGCGGGAGCGGCGAGAAGTTCAAGAGGTGCCACGGACGTTAGGCCTGGCAGATGAGCGGCCCAGCGGGGGTGCACCAGCTCAGGTTCCCGGCTTTCGTCAGTCCTGACTGCCTCGCGCCCGTGATGCCCGCCTCTCTACCGCGCGATTCCCCGTTTCCCTAGCCGCATCGTGTTCGTCACGAGTTGCCTGATGAAGGTTTCCCAGTCACGGTACACCCGAAGTGAATTGCGGCGCTGCCACTGAGGACCCTCGGTCTCCGTGAGCTTCTTCATCACACGCCAGAGCCCCTGAGCAACCCTAGATGGCCAGATGTAGCGGCTGCGGTTCGGCACGTAGTGCGTATCGACGAACCCCCGCGCGAGGTTGTCGGGCAGACGTTGTGCGTTCTCGATCCAGTAGCCCTTCTCGGCCTCGCTTGGCTGGACGACCCCCGTCCGGTAATCCGCCGACCATGACTCTGCGTCCGCAGCGATCCGGCCGAACAACTGCGACGAGACGGCAGTGAAGTCGAGGTCCGAGCGAGGATGGAACACGCGCCCGAAGTCGGCTGTCGGAGACATCGAGTACCCGATGCGGGCACTTCCGATGATGGTGAGTTCGCGCGCGTCGATATCGATCTGTTCGGCGAGGTACGCCCGTGCCGTCTGCCAGAGCATGGGCCGATGCCGGAACGCATACGGGATGCCTTCCGCAACCCATAGCTCGAGAAAGTGCCGCACCTCGGGAGGAGGCGCCGATCTGATGAACTCCGTTACGTTCGCGCTAGGTGGATACGTCGATTGAAGCTGCCGTGAGCACTCGCTCAGCGCGAACGGTCTCATCGTTCGTCCCCGTCACAGATGACAATACGTGAATGATAAACTTCGCCCTCGACGAGATCTGCGCTCGTCGCGCGGCAGAGGGGTGGCGCGGCTGCGGGTACTTGAGCCGCGCGACGACCAGCGCCGCTTGGTAAGCCGTGAGCTCCGATACCTTGAAGCCGGTTCTCGCGCAGGCTTCGTGCACCCCGTTCATCCGCCAGCCGAAGTACGCAACACTCAGGTACGTTCGAATGATGTCACTCTTAGACGCGACATCACCGACCGTCGTGGCGAGGAGAACCTCGCGAATCTTTCGTGTCAACGTCCTCTCATAGCGGCGCGTGATCGTGCGTACCAGCTGCTGCTCGATGGTGCTTCCCCCTCCGCGTTGTGTGCTCAAGATCATCCCGCTGAGCGCGCGCGCTACAGCGATGGGGTCAACTCCCGAGTGCCCGAGAAATCGCCGGTCTTCCGCCGCGATGAGGGCCCCGGCCAGTCGGTGTGAAACAGTCACTTGTCGCCGACGAGACTCCGCTGCGAGATCCCGCACGCGAGCATGCAACCCCCTGACCTCCGCGGCCATCAGTCGGTACGCCACCCAGCGACAGACCATCGCACCGATGCTCGCTACGATGCGGAAGCCGAGTCGACAGGAGCGGTCGCTTCCCGTCGCAGGCATCGCCACGGTCACGCTGCCCAGTCCGCCGCGAGCAGTTCTGCCTGCTTCATCACGGTCTCGACTGCCTTCGCCTGCTGGTCGGGCGGGTAGCCGCGTAGCTTGAGGATGCGCCGCACCTTCACACGGATGGCGGCCTGCACGTTCGCGCGCGCGGTCCAGTCGATGGTGACCGACTCGCGGATGGTCTTCGTGAGGTCCCGGGCGATCTCGGCGAGGGCCTGGTCGCCCATAGCCTGCTTGGCCGACTCGTTGTCGGCGAGGGCGTCATAGAACGCGGCCTCGTCCTCGGTGAGCTTCAAGTCCTCGCCGCGCCGCTGGGCTTCGCGCATCTCCTTGGCGAGCCGGATGAGCTCCTCGATGACCTGGGCGGTCTCGATAGCGCGGTTGCGGTACTTGAGAATGGTCCGCTCCAGCTTCTCGGAGAACGCCTCGGACCGGACGAGGTTCTTCTTCTTGCGGACCTTGAGCTCGTCGTTGAGCAGCTTCCGCAGGAGCTCCACCGCCAGGTTCTTGTGCGGCAGGTTCTTCACGTCGGCGAGAAACTCCTCGGACAGGATGGAGATGTCGGGCTTCTTAAGCCCGGCGGCCGCGAAGACGTCCACCACGCCGTCGGCGGCGATGGCGCTGGAGACGATCTGGCGGATCGCCAGGTCCATCTCGGCGTCGGTCTTGCCGCCCCCGGCCGAGGAGGACTTCACCACCGCGGCCTTCACCGCCTGGAAGAAGGCCACCTCGTCCCGCACGCCCATCGCCTTCGGGTGCGGGACCGCGAGCGCGAAGGCGCGCACCAGCTCGGTCACCGCCTTCACCAGCCGGTCGCGGCCCTCGTCCACGGCGAAGATGTGCTGCTGCGCCGACGGGAGGAGTCGCAGCCGGTCGGCCGGGGTGCCGGAGAGGAACCTCGAGTAGTCGAAGCCGTGGAAGATGGCACGGCACACCTCCACCTTCTCCAACACCACCTTGACCGCCTCCTCCTGGTCGATGGCGGTGCGCCCGGCGCCGCCCGCCGCCGTGTAGGTGGCGAGCGCGCTCTTCAGCTCGTCGGCGAGCCCGAGGTAGTCCACTACCAGGCCGCCCGGCTTGTCCTTGAAGACGCGGTTCACCCGGGCGATGGCCTGCATGAGGCCGTGCCCGCGCATCGGCTTGTCCACGTACAGGGTGTGCAAGCACGGGGCGTCGAACCCGGTGAGCCACATGTCGCGCACGATCACGGCCTTCAGTGGGCCGGCCGGGTCCTTGAACCGCTTGGCCAGGTCGAGGAGCTGCGTCTTGCTGCGCCGGTGAGGCTGGAAGCTCTCGGGGTCGGACGAGGACCCGGTCATCACCACCTTGATGGCCCCCTTGCCGTCGTCGGGGTCGTGCCACTCCGGCCGGAGCTTGGTGATGGCCGCGTACATGTCCACGCAGATGCGCCGGGACATGCAGACCACCATCGCCTTGCCGTCCATCGCCTCGATGCGCGCCTCGAAGTGGCGGATCAGGTCCTCGCCGATGAGCCGGACCCGCTTCTCCTCCCCAACCACGGCCTCCAGAGCCGCCCACTTCGAGCGGAGCGCGGCCCGGCGGTTCTCTTCCTCGCCCTCCGTGACCTCCTCGAACTCCTCGTCGATGACCGGCTTCTGCTCCTCCTTGAGCGAGAGCTTGGCGAGCCGGCTCTCGTAGTAGATGGGCACGGTGGCGCCGTCGGCAACGGCGCGCTGGATGTCGTAGATGGAGATGTACTCGCCGAAGACCGCCTTGGTATTCCGGTCGGTCTGCTCGACGGGCGTGCCGGTGAAGCCGATGAAAGACGCGCCCGGCAGCGCGTCGCGCATGTGCTGGGCGAACCCGGCCACGAGCTGGCCGCCGCCCTCGCCCGCGACCATGCGGCTGCGGAAGCCGTACTGGCTGCGGTGCGCCTCGTCGGCGATCACCACCACGTTACGCCGCGTGGAGAGCGGCGGGACCTTCTCGCCCGGCTCCGCCGGCAGGAACTTCTGGATGGTGGTGAAGATGACGCCGCCGGCCGCGACGTTGAGCTTCGCCATGAGGTCGTCGCGGCTCTCGGCCTGCACCGGCTTCTGGCGGAGCAGCTCTTGGCAGCGGCCGAACGTCTGGAAGAGTTGGTCGTCGAGGTCGTTGCGGTCGGTGATGACCACCAGCGTCGGGTTCTCCATCGCCGGCTCCTGCACCACCTTGCCGGCGTAGAAGGTCATGGTGAGCGACTTGCCCGAGCCCTGCGTGTGCCAGACCACGCCGACCTTGCGGTCGCCGCCCGGCCCCGTCGCGCGCACCGTCTCGTCCACCGCCGTCCGCACCGCGTGGAACTGGTGGTAGCCGGCGAGCTTCTTCAGGACCACGGCGCCGTCGTCCTCGAAGACGATGAAGTTGCGGACGAGGTCGAGGAACCGCGCTTTCTCGAACACGCCGTCCAGCAGGGTCGAGAGCTCCAGCGCGCCCGGGTGGGCGACGACGTTGCCGTCCACCGTGCGCCAGGGAGCGAACCGCTCCCAGTTGGAGGTCAGCGTGCCGACGCGGGCGAGCATCCCGTCGGAGATGACGACCAGCGCGTTGTAGACGAAGAGCGACGGGAGCTGCTTCGCGTAGTTCTGGACCTGCTGGTAGGCGTCCTGGATGGTGGCTTTCTCGTCGGCGGCGTTCTTGAGCTCCAGGAGCCCAACCGGCATCCCGTTCAGGAAGACCACGACGTCGGGCCGGCGGTTGACCTGCCCCTCGACCACCGTGAACTGGTTGACGGCGAGCAGGTCGTTCCGCTCCGGGTCCTCCCAATCCGCGAGGTTGACGTGGACGCCCCGCACCTCGCCGCCGGCGCCCGCGACGTCCACCTCGACGCCGTCGCGGAGCATCTTGTGGAGCGCACGGTTGTTCGTGATGAGAGAAGGCGCGGCCGGGTGGAGCACCTTCCGCATCGCCTCGTCGAGCGCGACGGCCGGCACGCCCGGGTTCAGGCGCCGCAGAGCGTCTTCGAGACGCCCGCGAAGGACCACGTCCTCGTAGCGGTCACGCTCGGCCCTCGCCTCGCCGGGCGCGATGTTGGGCCCGTGGACGACGCCGTAGCCCAGGTTGGCGAAGTGCTGGAGCGCCAGGTCCTCGACGTCGGACTCGGCGACGGCAAGCGGGGTGGACGGTCCAGGTGTCACACGATCCAGCTTACGCGATTACACGGCGCGTTCCACGATCCGGTCGGCGTCGCGCACACGCAGTGCGCCGGACAGTAGCTTGGGAAGGAGCGCGTCGCGGATCAGACCCAAGGTGCGGGTCTGTTCGTTGTTGGCGTTTACGGTCTCGGACATAGGCTCGGTAAGCTCGGCGAAGCGCGCGAGCACCAGTCCGGGGGGCAGTACCAGGCGAACGGACTCCAAGTGGCCCTTCGTGACGGCCTGACGTGAACCTCCTGCATCCATGCCCAGCAAGTAGCTCTTGGTGGCCGGCTGCAACAGGTGCTGGTGGATGTACTCCGGGGGCACGCCCGGCGTCGCCCGCACGATGGCTACGTGCTGGCTAACCCTGGCAGGCAGGACGGCCCGTTCAACGACGCAGGTTCGCAGAATGGACGCTCCGGTGATGTTGATCAGGACATCGCCGTTTTGAACTGTGACCCCGCGCAGCTGCTCGGCAGCCTCGTCCGAGATCCGAGCTAGACCATCCCACACGAACAGCGAATCGTAGACATTCTGGCTCCGAATGAACGCCGTTCCGAAGTTCACGTAGCTACGATCCCCACCGCGTGGCGTCGCACCACTTCCGATCTTGGAGGTCACATTCTTCAGTGTGCTGACGGACCATCCCGCCGGGATCGGCCCCAGTTCACCCGCGGCGAAGCTCGCGGGGAAGAGAGCCGCTGTGTCTGGGTCCATGCAGGCCGGCGGCCGCCCCTTGGCCTTGGCGCGCACGGGGTCGAAGTCCACGAACCAGGACGTGAAAAGCGCCCTCGCCATCGCCTCCAATGTCTCGTTCGTGCGAGCGTTCAGGTCGATCTTGTCGTCGAGGGCGCCCAGGACCCCCGCGATGGCCCGCTGGATCCCGATTGGCGGTACCGGAACCTTGAGCCCGCGCTGATTGGTGAGGCTCACGTAATCCGCCATGTCCGTCTCGCCCTTGAACGCAGTGAGCTGGTTCTGGAAGACGGCAGACTTCAGGTAGGCGAACAAGAAGCGGCGGTCTAGCTCGTCCCGGTTGAGAGATCGCCAGAACGTGGTCTGCGGGGAGCAGACGAACGCGGGCGCCTCCAGCGGTACGAGAGCCACCTTGCCGACCGTTCCCTTGTGCGACAGCAGGACATCACCCGGAGCCCCGATCCCCTTCCTGATGCGCTGACGTGCGACCGCGTTGATGTTGGACGCTCGGTCGAACAGAACGCGGCCGCGGTCCATGTCTGCGGCCCGAATGAACGCGACGCCCTCGTCCGCGAACTCGTCGGGGCGCGGACGATCATCGCCATGATTCCCGTCTTCGACCAGGAGTACCCCTCGGTCCTGAAGCTCACGGACGGTGAGCTCCCGGGAATCACTCGTGTCAATCATGAACGAGTCGCTCCAAGGTCTTGAGGATCGTATCCTGGAACACGGCGCCGGCAGCGAATTGCTCCTCCAGGTTCGCTACCAGCTTCGGGAACCGCTCCTCGAACGGCTCGCCGTCGTCCGCTACCTCCTCGGCACCGACGTACCGGCCCGGCGTGAGGACGTGCCCGTGGCCACGGATCTCGTCCAGCATAGCGCTCTTACAGAATCCGGCCACGTCGGCGTACTTCGCCGCGCCCCTGTCGGCGCGCCAGGCGTGGTAGGCCCCGGCGATCTTCCAGACGTCCTCGGGCGCAAGCTCACGCTGCGTCTTGTCGATCATCCGCCCGAGCTTGCGCGCGTCGATGAAGAGTACCTGCCCCCGCCGGTCGCGGAACCGCCCGTTCCGCTTGTCGCGCGCGAGGAACCAGAGACAGACGGGGATCTGCGTCGAGTAGAATAGTTGGCCCGGCAGCGCTACCATGCAGTCCACCAGGTCCGCTTCCACGATAGCCCTGCGGATCTCCCCCTCGCCTGATTGCGCCGACGACGTCGAGCCGTTGGCCAGAACGAACCCGGCTGTGCCCGTCGGCGACAGGTGGTGGATGAAGTGCTGCACCCACCCGAAGTTGGCGTTTCCGGCCGACGGCGAGCCGTACTTCCACCGGACGTCGTCCTGGAGCCGGTCCCCGCCCCAGTCACTGTCGTTGAACGGCGGGTTGGCGAGGACGAAGTCGGCCTTCAGGTCCTTGTGCAGGTCGCGGTGGAACGTGTCGGCGTTCTCGACGCCGAGGTTGGCCTCGATGCCCCGGATGGCGAGATTCATGCGGGCGAGGCGCCAGGTCGTCGGGTTCGACTCCTGGCCGTAGATGCTGATGTCGCCGACCTTGCCGCCGTGCTCCTCGATGAACCGCTCCGACTGCACGAACATCCCGCCCGAGCCGCAGCACGGGTCGTAGACCCGCCCCTTGTACGGGGCCAGCATCTCGACGAGGAGCCGCACCACCGACCGCGCCGTGTAGAACTGGCCGCCCTTCTTCCCCTCGGCGAGCGCGAACTCCCCCAGGAAGTACTCGTAGACGCGGCCGAGGATGTCCTTCGAGCGATGCTCTTCGGTGCCGAAGCCGATGGTGGAGATCAGGTCCACGAGCTCGCCAAGCCTCTGCTTGTCGAGCTGCGGGCGCCCGTAGTTCTTCGAGAGCACGCCCTTGAGCGTGGGGTTGTCTCGCTCGATGGCGACCATCGCGTTGTCGATGAGCTGCCCGATGCCCGCCTGCTTCCCGTTCGCCTGGATGTGCGACCAGCGGGCCTCCTTCGGCACCCAGAACACCCGCTCGGCGACGTACTCGTCCTTGGACTCCGGATCGGCGCCCTTGTCGGCCTCGGCTACGAGCCGCGCGTGCAGCTCCTCGAAGGCGTCGCTGATGTACTTGAGGAAGATGAGGCCGAGGACGACGTGCTTGTACTCGGCCGCGTCCATGTTGTTGCGGAGCTTGTCCGCCGCCTGGAAGAGCTTGTCCTCGAACCCGAGGTCGCCACCGTTGGAGCCGTTCGCCTTGGCGCGCCTCGCGGCGCGGGGCGCTTCCGGCTGCGCCTCGACCGCTGCCGGCGACGGCGCCGCTCCGCCACCCTCGACCGCGAGGATGCGCTCGACGATGGGTTCCTTCTCCTTGCCCGAGGTGTCCAGGCCGAGGGCCATGCAGATGGCCTTGAGGTCGTCGCGGGAGAGCAGGCGCAGGACGTCGCCGAACGGCCTGCCCTTGGCCTTGAGGATGGCCTCGACGTGGGCGGCCTGGGCGCGGCGGTCCTCGACCACCAGGTCGAGCTTGCCGGTGACGGCGGCCACGGCGTCGCGGGAGAGGGCTTCGAGCGCCTTGCGGCGCAGCTTCGGGGAGGGGTCGGTCATCGGCGCGCGATCCTACCCGAGACACGGACAGGCTACCCGGCCCCATTCGCCATGACCTCCTTGATCGGCGTCAGGACGTCGCGGCGCGCCCGTGCGTCTCGCACCGATGCTGGTCGGCGTGGCGCGGTAGAGTGCCGGAGCAGCGCGGCAGGCCAGCTCGGGGGAGACCACACGACGATGAGCATCGCGGAGCGCGTGCAGCGCGACATCCAGGCGGACAAGTACTACGAGCAGCAGTACTCGAACGACGGGGAGCGGTTCCTCGCCTGGTACCTGCGCAACGTGTTCCTGCGCACCCGCGAGCAGGCGCGGGCGGAGGTCACCGACGGCGCGAACGACAAGCAGATCGACGCCATCGTGATCGACGACGAGCAGCGCCGCATCATCATCCTCCAGGGCAAGTTCTACGGCACGACCGTGGTGGACGCCGTGCCGCTCCAGGAGATCCTCGCCGCCTGGGCGCAGATCAAGAATCTCCCCAAGCTGGAGGAGTCGGCGAACGACCGGCTCCGCATGAAGCTGATGGAGATCGACGAGTCGCTCAAGGAGGACTACGAGGTCGAGTTCGAACTCGTGACCACTGGCAAACTCACGGCGGCGGCCGAGGCCGACCTCGCGTCCTTCCAGGAAACGCTCGCGACGTTCGACCACCCCTCTTGCAGCCTCGTCCTCGTGGACGAGGCCATGCTCGCCGTGCGGCTCGCCGAGGCCGAGTCGCGCGAGCTTCCGGAGCTGCGCCACAAGGTCCAGCTCCAGCCCGGCAAGTACCTGCCGCTCCAGATGGCCGGCTACAAGACCATCGTCGCGGCCGTGCCGGTGGCGGAGTGCCTGAAGCTGCCCGGCGTGAAGGACGGGCGGCTGTTCCGGCGGAACGTGCGCCAGTCCCTCGGGCAGAACAAGGTGAACAAGGGGCTCAAGGCCACCCTATCCAGCGACCAGGCCCCCTACTTCTTCCTGTACCACAACGGGATCACCGCGCTCTGCCGCGAACTCACGCTCGATCCGGCGACGCACGTCGTCGACCTGAAGGACCTCGCCGTGGTGAACGGCTGCCAGTCGCTCACGACGATGCTCCAGAACGGGCTCAAGGTGAAGAGCGCGGCGGACGCCCACGTCCTCTTTCGCTTCTACGAGATCCCGCAGCGGGACGTGGCCGACCGGATCAGCACCTACACGAACTCGCAGAGCGCGGTGAAGCCGCGCGACCTGAGGAGCAACGACAAGCGCATCCTCTCGCTCAAGCGCGCGTTCGAGCAGACCTACGCCGACGGGTACCTCATCACCAAGCGCGGCGAGGCTGCGCCCGCCGATCGCGACCAGGAGAGGGTCGTGGACGTGGCGGCGCTCGCCAAGGGCTTCGTGTCCTGGCACGGCCAGCGCCCCAACATCGCGTTCAACGACAACAAGCTGTTCGACAAGTACTTCGAGCAGCTCTTCCACGCCGACTACCCGCCGGCTGACGTGCTGGCGCTCCACCGCTGGATGACGGCCATCGAGGCCGCCTGGAAGGGCGGCGCCCTCGGCCTCAACGAGGAGCTGCTCTCGGTGCCGGCCTACTCCCGCTCGCATCTGCTGTTCACGATCTCCGCTCTCGTGACGCGCGTGAGCAACCAGCAGGGCGACATGGTACCGAAGCCGTCGGCGACGGTGGGCCTGATGGAGCAGGTGAACGCCTACCTCGGCGTCGCGGTGAGCTGCTTCAACACCGCTCTGGAAGGGGCGCTCAACGAGGCGAAGGAGAAGGGTAAGATCCTGAGCCCCGCCAACTGGCTGAAGTCGAAGGACAGCGTGCTGAAGCTCCAGACCGCGATCACGTTCTGGATCTCCATGACCGGCGGGATCCCGGGCGCGGCGGACCTCAAGAAGCGGCTCGTGCTCCAGCCGGACCGCTTCAGCACCAGGTGGTCGGCCGAGTAGGGCGTGCGCGCCACGCTCATCCGGATCGGTATCGACCAGGCCTACGGCGGCTGGAACGCCCCCGTCGATCCCGAGACGAACGAGTTCGTGTACGTGCCCATCCCTGAGGGCGCGATGGCGCCCCAGCACCCCGCGCTGGCGACGACCTACGCGACCGTGGTCCCGGCGCTAGCGAGGTTCGCCGCCAACCGGCGGGAGGTGGCCGCGCGGATCGTGAACCTCCCGTCCGTCCTGAGCGACGCGGCCACCCACCTCGACCCGGACTTCGACCAACTCACCTATGGTGATAACGGCGAGCGGCGTGGCAAGGCGATCAGCACTTTCGAGAAGGGCGATGTGCTCGTGTTCTACGCCGGCCTGCGACCCGTGATGCCGTGCCCGCACCGGCTGCTGTACGCGCTCGTGGGGCTCTACCGCGTGGCGTCGGTGTCGCGGGTGGCCGACTTCCCGAGGTCCAGGTGGAACGAGAACGCGCACCTGCGCCGCCTCAACGCCCGGCCCACCGACGTCGTGGTTCACGCTGAGCCCGGACGGAGCGGGCGGTTGCGGCGCTGCATCCCCGTCGGCGAGTTCCGCAGCGGCGCCTACCGCGTGCGCCCGGACCTGCTCGCCGCCTGGGGCGGGCTGTCGTGCAAGGACGGCTTCATCCAGCGCAGCGCCGTGCCACCGCGCTTCACCGATCCGCTGCGGTTCCAGGGCTGGTTCGAGCGGACCGGGGCGGAGCTCGTGGCGGCCAACGCTTGAGGAAGGGGAATCGAATCATGAAGTACTGGGTGTACAAGATGACCTACGACACTGGCGCGGCTCCACACGTCCGCGACGGTCTGCTCTCCCTGGCCATTTGCAAGCCGCGCATCCGGGAAGATGCCGTGGAAGGTGATGTCATCTTCGGGATCTCTGGGCGCTCGCGGCGCGTGAACCGAGGCGAGCGCCTGATCTACGTGGCCGAGGTCACGAAGAAGCTCCGCACTCCCGGCGAGTACTACGAGCGCGCGAAGTACCGAGACCGGTGGGACTGCATCTACGACCGCCTGGGCGACAAGTTGTCGTGGCGGCCGGGCAGCCTCTTTCACAAGGACGACCCGGTCGCGCTGCGCCGGGACATCGGCCCCGCGCCGCTGTACCACCGCGCCATTGCCCTCCTGAGCGACGACTTCCGGTACCTGGGCAGCGAAGGCACCTCTGACTTCGCACGGCGGTGGCCGAACCTGGGCACGTTCGTTTACGAGATCGGCATCATGGAGCAGGACGTGGAGCCTGAGTCCGACATCGGCCGGATGCTCACCGCAGTGAAGCAGGACCTGTGGCGGAAGTGTCCGGCCTCGCGGGTCGGCACGCCAACCGAGCGCGAGCCTCAAGTGCCCGCATGGACCGCCCAGGGCGGCGGCAGGGAGAGTACCTCCGGGAACCCGTGCACCGGCACGGCCCCGGCGAAGAAGGGTTGCCGGGGAAGCGCGGCCGCGAGGACGTGCCGCTGAGGGACCTACCGCCGGGGCGAAACCACCTTCAGAACGCGCCCCGCGAAGCGCGCGCCGAGTCGCTCGACCTCCTGTTGGTAGTCGTTCCGCTTCTTCGTCGGCGGCACAACGGTGCGGGGGCGCGACGGCATCTCGTCGTAGGTATTGCGGTCGAGCTCGCGCCCGAAGCGGCCCTTCGGGTAGCCGCCCCACTGCTTGAAGAAGAACGGAACACTCGCCGCCTTACACTGGTCGCGAAGGGTGACCACCCACTCGCGCTCCATCGGACGAGCTCCGGGCCCGCTCTCGCCGCCGACGATCACCCACGACATGTCGGAGAGGTCGACGTCGCCAAGGTGTTCGAGAAGCGGCTCGACCGAGAGGAACCGTGTCGTCGCCGGCGCGGCGCGGAGGTGAGCGATCCTGGGAACGCCATGCTTCCGGTCCTCGACGCTGACGCCCCACCAGACGTGGGCGTCCCGCGCGACGAACGACAGCTTCCCGCCAAGCAGGTCTCGCATCCGGCGCGACCGCTTCGTGAGCACCTGGTAGGTGTGCCAGCTCGCGAGCTGCATCACCCTTCCCACCGCCACCACGTACTCGTCGGGAACGTTCTCGTGAAACAGGTCGCTCATCGAGTTCACGAAGACCATGCGCGGCGTCTTCCACCGGAGCGGCTCCGCGAGCTTCTCGGGGACGAGCCGGAGGTCGAACCCTCGCTCGTAAGGATGTCCGCGCACCCCCCGAAACCGCTCGGCGAATGTCTCGGCGTAGCAGTGCTTGCAGCCGGGGGAGATCTTCGTGCAGCCGCGCACCGGATTCCAGGTCGCGTCGGTCCACTCGATGGCGCTGTGATCCGACATGACGTGGGTGGCTCCGGTCGAGGCGCGTGGTTCTAAGCGAGATCGCTGGCGGCCGCAATCACGGGCGCAGCTCAGGGAAGCTCACGGCCACGTCGTCAGGCAGCGTAACCTCGCCCTTGTTCCGACGCCGGCTCTCGGCCTGCGGGTTCATGCGAGCGCGCCCGGCGTCCTCCAGAATCCGCAGCGCCGCCTTGTAATTCGCAGGGATGTACCGCCTGCCGACGTGGTGCTCGTCGATGAGGGCCCGGACCGTGAGCGCCCTGCCGGCGAACTCGATGGTCAGCTCGTCGGCGAGCCGGCGAATCGGCTCGTCGAGCATGTCCAGCAGCGACGGCTGGCGGACGTCCGCTGGGTTGTAGTGAAACGCAGGGACGCCGCCGGCGTGAGCGGAGCTGCGCTTCGCCATGATGCCCTTCATGATCTCGTAGCCCTTCGCCCCCTTGCTGACGAAGACGAGGTGGTGGCTCATCCGCGCACCGCTGTCCTTGAAGAACGGGAACGTGAGCGTGTACTCGCCGCCCTCTTCCTTCAGTGCATCAACGAGGGCGTCCACCACCAGCTCGCCCCTGTCGGCCGGGGCGAGCCCGTCGAGCTTCGGTCGGAGTGCAGCGGCGCGGTCTGCGCCGAAGAGCTCGTTCACGTGCTCCGCGAACAGGTGGTTGTTCAGCGCCGCGTTCACGCGGTTGTAGTTGAAGAAGAAGATGACGTCGCAGCCCCATCCGCGGAAGGCGGCCTTGATCAGGCGCAGCGTCAGCCCTTTGTAGCCCCAGGGGTCGAAGAAGAAGAGCGTGGGGTCGAACCTGGTCCTCTCGAACGCCTCCGCCGTCGCGAGCGTGACCTCGTCGGACGTCACCTCCGGCCGGTACTCAAGTGATCCGACGCCAGGCGTCGACGCGATGGCGGCGCGGAGGGCGGAGGCGTTCGCCGCGTTCGCGTCGTTGAACCGCAGCGTGAGCAACCCCCGGAGATCCGGATCGCGGATGGCCTCCTCCAAGATGCGGATCGGCGTCGACTTGACCCCGTTCTCGTAGATGCCGGGCCCGCTATAGAGGTCCACGTACCCGAGCTGCGGCCGGGGTCTCTTCTTCGCCTCGGAGACCATCACGTTGGCCCAGCCCCTGAAGTACGCCGATACGATCTCGGCCTTCACCCCGGACTGCTCGCTCGGCTTGCTGAAGAAGTCGTCGGTCGACATCGCGCTCCTTGGGCGCGCCCTCGCGCACGAGGAGCGGATCCTGCCAGATGGGTCCGACACGCGTCACCTCTCCCGGGCCGCCGGCTGACGGCCCGTGGCGGCATACTTGCGGCGCATGCCCACGCACCTGCCAATCCCGCTCGCGTACTTCCCTCGCACCGAGCAGGACCTCGCCACAGCCGGTGAGCGCCTCGCGAGCGAGGTGTCGCTCCACGTCGGGCCGCTCGTCGAGAAGACGGTCGTGGTGAACGGCGCGCCGGTGACGAAGAAGTCGCCGTCGTTCGTCGAGTGGTGGCTGGAGTATCCAGCGGAGTTCGTCGTCGCCGGCTCCGCCCCGCCAGCCCCCGCCGACGACCGCGTGCGCGAGCTGCTCGCGACGACGGCGCGCATCGCCGCGAACGCCTGGGCGAAGGAGTTCAAGACGGCGAAGGGCTGGCCGCCCGAGCCACCGCCCCTGTTCGCACCGAACACGAATGCGCCGCCGCTCCCGTTCGCGCCGGCCACCGACCGGAAGGGGTCGAAGTGAACCACATCGTCGCCGCCTACGCGCGCTACTCGACGTCTGCGCAGAAGGCCACGTCCATCGACGACCAGCTCCGGAACGTCCGCAAGCTCGTCGAGCAGGAGGGCGACACGCTCCCTCCCGACCTCGTCTTCACGGACGAGGCGGTGTCAGGCACAACGGAGGCCGGGCGCGACGGCTTCCGTCGGATGCGGGAAGCCATCTTCCGCCGCCCGCCTCCCGTGTCCGCGCTCGTCGTGGACGATCTCTCGCGGCTCGGCCGCAACATGGCCGAGGCTCTCACGTTCCAGGAGGACTGCGACTACTACGGCATCGAGCTCATCACGGTGGACGGGCTCCGCAGCTCGAACCCCACCTCGAACCTCGGGTTCAAGCTGAAGAGCCTCATCGACGACGTCTATATCCAGGACCTGCGCCACAAGACTCTGCGCGGCCTGGAGGGACAGGTCCACCGAGGGCTCAGCACCGGCGGCCGGGCCTTCGGCTACCGCTCCGTGCCGGTCCCCGACCCGGCGGGCCGCGTAGACTCCAGCGGGAGTCCGCTAAGCGCCGGCAAGAGGGTCGTGGTCCACGAGCCACAGGCGAGGTCGTCCGGCGCGCGTACCAGCTCCGGCTCGAAGGGCGCTCGCTGTCCGACATCGTCGAGACGCTCGTGAAGGAGAAGGCGCCCGCGCCCGACACCGGGAAGAGGACGGGCCGCGGAACCTGTCAACGTGAATGAGACAGCCCGTTGCTGCGGTCTCGCGGTGCGCCAGCATCCAGCCCACCACGTACCGGCTGTAAACGTCGAGGATCACGTACAGGTGGAAGTAGGTCCACTTCTGCGGGCCGAGGAGCTTCGTGATGTCCCAGCTCCAGAGCTGGTTCGGCGCGGTGGCGAGCAGCTCGGGCGCCTTGTAGGCCGGGTGGCGCAGCTGGTCGCGGCGCTCGCGGACCTCCGCGTTCTCCGCGAGGACGCGGTACATCGTGCGCTCCGAGCAGAGATAGCGCCCCTCGTCGAGCAGCGTCGCGTGGACCTCGGCCGGCGCGAGATCGGCGAAGCGCTGCTCGTTCAGCACGTCGAGTACGCCGCGCCGCTCGTCGGCGCCCAAGGCGCGGTGGGAAGTCCTCTTCGGCCGTGGCAGCTGCGGCCTGAGGCGGCGGTAGAACGTGGCCTTGGGGAGCCCCACGGCCGCGCAGGCCGCCGCGAAGCCGAGGCGCGGGCCGAGTTCGGTGACGGCCTGCATCACCGCTCCTCGTCGGGCTTCGGGAGCTGGATCCCCAGCAGCTCCGACACTTTTTTTTGGAGCTCAACGAGACCTTCCGCGCGCTCCGCGCGCCGCGTTGCTCGCCCGACCTCGCGCTCGAGCTCGGCGACCTTCCGCTCGAGCGGGTGCGGTACCTTCGGCGCAGGCCCCCGCTTCTTGGGCGCGAGCCCGGCCAGAGCCCCGCTGTCGCGGGCGCGCCGCCACTCCACGAGGTGCGACGAGTACAGGCCCTCGCTACGGAGCAGGGCGCCGATCTCGCCCGCCTTCGTGCACGCCTCGGCCTCGGCCAAGACCTTGCGCTTGTACTCGGCGGTGAACTGCCGCCTGCGCGCCTTCGCCGTCACCTCGGTCTCCTGCCCAACCAACCCGATCTCTGCGCTGCTGCTCACCGTGAAGTCCAAGCTCGCCCTTCTACACTAAACTCCGTGGGGGTCGCTGTCTCACTCACGTTGGCAGAGAGGGCCGCACGCGCGGGTGGAGCCTGTCCTCGCTCCAGTACCTCCTCAAGAACCGCATCTACCGGGGCGAGGTCATCTACAAGCGCGACCGCTTCATGAAGAACCGGAAGACCGGGAAGCGGGTCGCCCGGCGCCGGCCCGAGAGCGAGTGGATCGTGACCCCTCGCCCGGACCTGGCCATCGTCCCGCGCGACGTCTTCGACCGGGTTCAGGCGCTCGCCGAGGCGCGGGCCGGGAAGCTGAAGCGCAGCCGCGGTGGCCGCTACCTGGGGAGCGAGCCGGGCCGGTGCTACTCGCCGTACCTCCTGAGCGGCCTCCTCAAGTGCGGCATCTGCGGCGCCTCGATGGTCGTGTACGGCGGCAAGAGGAACGAGAACACCGGGCGCGTCTACCGGGGCTACCAATGCCCAAGCCGGAAGCGGCGCGGCTCCTCGACCTGCTCGAACAAGCTCACCGTCTCGCAGGAGAAGATCGAGACGGCGGTCATCGAGGAGCTGAAGAAGAAGCTCTTCACGCCCGAGAACCTCGCATTCTACGAGGACCAGTTCCGGCAGGCGTTCGCCGATGCCCGCAAGGAGCAGGGGCTGGACGCGCACGCCAATGACGTCGAGCGCCAGCTCGGGGACGCGAAGAAGGCGGTCGAGAACCTCCTCGGCTACCTCAAGAACCAGGGCCACTCCGAGGCCGTCGCCCGCGAGCTGACGCAGGCGGAGACCCGCGTCCGGACCCTGGAGGCCGAGCTCGCGGCGCTCATGCCAAACGGCCGGCTGGTCTTCTCGCCGCCGAAGAAGGCGATCCGGGACGGGCTCCTGCGGCTCCAGGAGACCCTCTACGCGGACCCGGTCGCCGCCCGCGAGATGCTGAAGGCGGTCGTGGGGGAGCTCACGCTGACGCCAAGGCCGGCGGCCGAGGTCGGGCTGACGAAGCCGACGAAGGCCGCCACCACAGGGGCCCAGAAAGACGAGAGCCGGACACCCTGCTATGAGGTGTCCGGCTCCGTCTTCTTGCCGAACCTCCTGATCCCGTTGGGTTCAGGTGGTCCGTCCGTGGTTGCGGGGGCAGGATTTGAACCTGCGACCTTCGGGTTATGAGCCCGACGAGCTACCTGGCTGCTCCACCCCGCGTCAGGTTTGGAAAGCGGTGAAACGGAGCGCGGTTCTACGCGCGAAGGCCCCCGCGGTCAAGGGGGTTCTTCCGGTCACCTGCACGGCCGGCCTGCGCTGGGCTGGCGCCCGCTTCCCGCAGCGCGTCGCGCGTCCGTGCAGGCGCGCAGGTGGTCGCGACGGAACGGACTCCAGAGACGACACGGGCTCCCGCCCGGCCGACCTGCCTGCCCTCCGCCGCCAGGACTTCCCGGCCCCGAGCGCGCGGCGCAGCTCGGCGTCGGCGGGGATGACCGACAGATGGAGCCGCTCGCCCATGACGGTCACGCTGCGGTCCGCTTCCACTCCCCCATGTCGAGCTGTTGCGAGACGACGCGGGCGCCGGGCCGGAGCTCCGCGAGCGGCTTGGGGCGGAGCTCGAGGTTCATGCGGCGCGACAGGTTGAGCGTCACCAATCGGCGCGGCTCGCGACGCCCGCGCGCTGCGCGGCCTCGCGCGCCTCGGCCACGAGCCGGCCCCACGTCCACCCCGACGCCCGCGCGCCGTGCGCCGTGCGCCGTGCGCCGTCGCCGCCCGGAGGACGATCCGGCCGTCCCCGCAAGCCCGTCGGCGGGAGCCCGGGCAGGAGCCCCCCCTACCCCGCCCCCCTCCGGAGCGCCCCGGGGATCGTCATCAGGGCCGCGAGCGCCACCATCGTCGCGCCGGTGGGAAGCTCGAAGACCCAGGACAGGACGTAGCCCGCGGCGGCGGCGACGATGCCGATCCCGGCCGCCACGGCGAACGCGCTCCGGAAGCCGACCCGGAGCGTGAGCGCCCCCGCGGCAGGCAGCGCCAGGAACGCGAAGACGGGCAAGGCGCCGAGGGCCCGGGCGGTCACCGGGATGGCGAGGCCGACCGTCAGGAACAGCACCGCGTCCCAGAGCCGCACGTTCATCCCGAGCGCCTGGGCGGTCTCGCCGTCGAACGACACGAACGCGAGCTCCTTCGCGAACAGCGCGTGGATGGCGGTGCAGACGACGGCCACCGCCGCGATGAGCGCGAGGTCGGTCGCCGGGACGGCGACGGCGTTGCCGAACACGAGGCCGCCGAGGTCGTGCGCGGCGTGGACGAGGCGCGACGCGCCGAGGACCACCAGCGCCGAGGCCACCACCCACGCGGCGCCGACGGTGGCCTCGGCGGGGAGGCGGCGGGGGCGGAACGCGCCGAGCAGCAGCGCGCCCACCACCGCGACGACGATCGAGACCGCGACCTGCTCCGAGGCGTGCTCGGCCTCGATATGGAGCTGCTCCTCGACGAGCAGCGTCGCGACGAGGCCGAGCGTCGAGAGCTGGGTGAGCGCCGCGGACACGAAGACCGTGCGGCGGAGCACGACGTAGACCCCGAGCGCGCCGAGCAGGGCGCCCGAGATCACCGACGCGGCGAGCGGCACCTCCCAGATCTCGCGCGCGGCGAGGAACTCCTGGAGGGCGCTCATGCGTTCCCGTCCTCCGCGCGCCGCTCCTCGGCGCTCGTCGGATACACGAACCAGCGGCCGTTCTCCCGCCGCACCGAGACGGCGCGGCCGTAGAGCGCCCCGAGCGCCTCGGGCCGGAGCATCTCGTCGAGGCTCCCGACCCGAAACAGCGCCTGGTCCTTGTCCACGAAGGCCAGCGAGCTCGCGTAGTTTGCGACGTTCTCGAGGCGGTGCGAGACCATCACGATCGCGAGCTTCCCACCGCCGTGCAGCTCGCGGAGCAGATCCATCGTCCCGAGCTCGGCGGCGGGATCCATCCCGTTCGTCGGCTCGTCGAGCGCGAGCAGCTCCGGGTCCGCGGCCAGCGCGCGTGCGATGAGCGTCCGCTGCCGTTGCCCGCCGGAGAGCTCGCCGTACTGCTGATCGGCGAGGTGCTCGATCCCGACGCGCGCCATCGCGCGCCGGACCTGCTCCCGGTCCGCGGGGCCCGGCCGGCGCCAGGGCCCGATCCCCGGAACGCGTCCCATGAGCGCCACCTCGAAGGAGGTCAGGGGCCAGATGTTGTCCACGTGCTCGCGCTGCGGGACGTACCCGACGCGCAACGGGGGCGCCCGGACGACCCGGCCGGCGATCGGCGTGAGCGCCCCCAGCAACGTCAAGAGCACCGTGGTCTTGCCCCCGCCGTTGGGGCCGACGATGGCGAGGAAGTCGCGGGGCATCACCGCGAGGTGGACGCCTGCGAGGAAGGGACGGCCGCCGTAGCCGACGGCCGCCCCCTCGAGCGCCACGAGAGGCGCGCTGGGCTCGCTCACCGGAGCGCCCCGGTGATGCGTGACACGAGCAGGTCCACGTACGCCTCGTAGGTCTTCGCGCCCGGCTCGCCGCCGACGTCGCCGGGGATCTTCACGACCTTGGCCCCGGAGTGCTTCGCGACGACCTCGTCCGAGCGCGGGTCGTAGTAGTTCTCCACCACGATCGCGCGGATCCCCTCGCGCTTCGCCTGGAGCACGACCTCCGCGAGGTGGCCGGGCGGGGGCGGCACCCCGGGCCGCGGCTCGAGCTCCCCCGCCGAGACGAGGCCGCTCCAGTCGAGGAAGTACGTCAGCGTCCGGTGGTGCGTGAGCAGCTTGGCCCCGTGCAGTGGCGCGAGCGCCGCCTCCCAGCGGCCCCGGGACTTCTCGAGCCGCGCGGTGAAGTCCGCCACGCGGGTGCGATAACCCTCGGCCGCGCCGGGATCGATGGCGGCGAGCCGCTCGGCGATCGCCGCCGCGACCTTCGCGGCCCGGCGCGGGTCGGTGAGGAAGTGGGGGTTCCCACCCGGGTGGAGGTCGCCCTTGCTCCGGTCCACCGGGCCGGTGGGCACGTCCAGCACGGCCACCACGCTCGCCGCGGTGAGCCGGCGCGGGCCGCCGGGGAGGATCCTCGAGTTGCGCGACTGGAGGACGAGCGGCGGGAGCCAGCCCACCTCGAGGTCGAGCCCCACGTCCACGAGCAGGTCGGCGCCGCGGAGCTTCACCGCGAGCATGGGGTTCGCGTCCACGAAGTGCGGGTCCTGGATGCCTCGCGAGAGGCTCTCCACCTTCGCGGCGTCGCCGGCCACCTCCCGCGCGAGCGCTGCGAGCCCCTCCGTGGTGGTGACGACGCGCGGTGCCGCCGCCGAAGAGAGCGGCGCCGCGACGAGCACGAGGAGCGCGGCGATGAGTGAGTTCGTGCGCATGACGTTCTCCTAGAACGGATGCGCGCCGTGCGCGCCGATGCCGAACTCCACCTGCACGAGTCCCGACACGCCGTCCTCGCCGCCAGGCAGCCGATCGTACGAGACCTGGAGCCGCAGGCGCTGGAACTCGGAGGGGAACCACCCGAACAGCGCCGAGAGCCGCTCCTCGTCGCCGCCCTCGTCGAGGGGGGCCTGCTCCCAGCGGACGCCCGCGCCGGCGTAGGGGCCGAACCGGCCGAAGACCTGGGCCCAGTATCCCGTGTCGAAGTCCTCGGAGACGTCCTCGACGCCGACGAACCGGCGGCCGTAGAGCTCGCCCGAGAACGTCACGTACGAGCGGGAGGCGAGCGGCCGCCACTTGAGGTAGACGTCGCCGCCGGCGAGGTCGCGGAACTGGCTGCGTGCCTCGTCACGCCGCGCGGCCGAGAGCCCGACGCCGAGCGTGGCCGTCTCCGCGAGCGGAAAGAACTGCGCGAGGCGCGCGACCCCGGTGAGCCGCGGCTCGTCCTCCTCGCCTGGCGCGGTGCTCTGGCCGGCGAGGTGCAGCTCGGCGAACCAGGGCAGCGGCGCGAGCCACGCGACCGAGAGACCCGCGCCGCCGAGGGACTCCTCCGCGAGGAGGCGCTGCGCGAGCGGCGCGTCCACGAACTCCCAGACGTGCGGGTGCGTCTGGTTCAGCCGGCCGAACGGCGCGAAGAACTTGCCGGCCTCGAGCTGAAGCCCGGCGGGGAGGGCGAGGGTCGTGACGAACGCCTCCTCGATCTCGGCGCCCTCGTCAGAGAACGCGACGAAGATGTCAGCGCGAGCGTACGGGTCCACCACCGCCTGGAACGCGAGCTCGAGCTCCTCGAAGGCGAAGGCGGGCTTGTTCGTCTGGTCCTCCCAGGCGAGGGCCGCGCTGCCGATCGCGCTGATGTCCGGCAGGAGCAGCAGCCGCGCGACCGGGCTCCCCCCGGCCTGGGCCGCCTGCGTCCCCTGCGCCGCGATCCGCGCCTCGGGCGCGCGCGGCACCGTGGACCGGCCCATGTCGCGCCGGATCTCCTCCTCGAGCCGCTTGCGCTGCGCTTCCGCCGCGTCGGCGGGGGGCGCCGCGTTCGCCGCGCCCGGCTCCTTCTCCGGCGCGGCCGGGGTCTGGGCGGTCACCGTGAGTGGAAATACGAGGATCGCGGCGATGAGGGCCGCCGCTGCCCGGACGTCCTGCTGCATGTCATGTGCTCCCCGGGCGCGGCTCGCGCGCCCACGTCGTTCCTGGTCGTTGCCTGGAGACTGCCCTGCGTCGCGGTGTTACGCGGCGGCGAGGGGAGGCGACTGACCGGGGATCGCACCCTGGGGCGCGCCGGTGACCGGCGGCAGGCCGGGGAGGAGGACGACGTCGGACGCGCACACCACGCGCGGCACCGCATCGGGCACCGCGGGGTCCGCAGGCTCGGCGCTCCGGAGCTGGCACACGGCGCAGGGGGCGTCGTGGTGCCGCGCGGAGTCCGCGTCGTGCACGTGCGCCTGTGCCGCGGAGGCGGCGAGGAACGCGGCGAGACCGGCGGCGAGCAAGGCGCGGAGCATCGGACCGGAATGGAATGCCGTCCCACGGGCGCCCTGTCAAGCCGGAGCGGATGCCTCCGCGAGGGCACCCTTCACGCGCCGAGAACGCCGGCGTCGCGCAAGCCCGCGATCTCCGCCGGGGAGAAGCCCGCCTCGCGCAGGACCTCCTCGCCGTGCTCGCCGAGCCGCGGCGCGG
>Ga0184637_10000839_pt1 | contig 21800 bp, 15 predicted proteins | sample PLM3_127_b2_FD_133143 | JGI IMG/M metagenome (GOLD analysis project Ga0184637, IMG submission 133143) | Groundwater sediment microbial communities from an aquifer in East River, Colorado, USA - PLM3_127_b2 | ecosystem: Environmental > Terrestrial > Soil > Riparian zone | place: USA: East River... | reverse complement strand
GATCGCAACGGCGTTTCCGTCGGCGTCGAAGCGTGCACGCAGGTTCGCGCCGTTGATCGCGGGTGTGGGCTCCTGGAGCGCGCGCGCGTAGTAGACGCGATCGCCGGATCCGAACTCTGCGTCTTCGAACTGCACCAGGCAGCCGGCGGGATCCGGGGGGCACGCGAGCCGGAGCCACGGGTCCTCGATCCGCATCGCGAGGTCGCGCGGGTCGGCTCCCGGGCGGATCCGCACGATCTCGATCGCCTCGATCCGCGAGCGTTGCTCGGACGGGTGGTAGCACTCGCCGAGACACAGCCGCTCGATCCGTTCGCGCGACAGCGCCGCGTGCGTGGACGCGGGGCAGCCGGGTTGCTGGACGAAGCTGCCGACCGTGCGCACCTCGAAGCGCGGTGCTGCCTCCTGCACCACGGCCGAGCCCATCGGCGTGCGGCCGTCCGGGCCGTTCAGCAGGTCGAACCAGAGCAGGATCCGCGGCCCGCTGGTTGCGTACACCTCGCGCCGCATCAGCGCGTCCCAGATGCTGCGCCGATCGCGACCGGTCGCGTGCACCGCGACGAGACCGCCCGGGTACAGGAAGCTGGCCGAGCGTTCGACGTCGAGCAGGCCGCGGAATCCCGCTGCAGACGGAGGAGTGGGCACCGCCCGGCCCGGCTCGGACGGCGCACCGCCGACGAGGGCCGTCAGCCAGCGCTCGCTGCGCTCGGAGTTGAAGCCGCGCGCGTCCGTCATGCCCTTGCGTCCGACCTGCTTGTAGCCGCTACCGGCGCGCGCGCTATGCGTGTCGCTCGAGCCGATCAGGCCGAAACGGAAGCGCAGCGGAGCGCCGTTGGCGTCGCGCTCGCTCGGGCTCTCGAGCGCGAGCGCCGCCTGGGCGCTCTGATAGGGGCGCGGGCTCAGCGCGGACTTGAACTCGCCGCGCACCTGATCGCAGTCGAGCCAGTCCTCCACCGCCGTGTCGGGCAGCACCCAGTGCGGCTCGCGCCCGGCCTCGAGCGCGAGGCGGCGCGCCTCGTCGACGCGCTCCCGGCATAACGCGGAGCCCGGGTCTTCGCAGCGCTTGCGGACGATCTCACCGGCCTGCCAGCAGCACGGCAGGAAGTCCGCCGTCGGCTCGGCGCAGATGCCGCCGCGGGCCGCGTCGTCGGCGCGCGCGGCGGCCGCGTCGAAGCGCTCGGCCGCGCCATGGCCCGAGTAGATCTCCAGCAGGCGCTGCCGGTCCGGATCGTGGCGCTCGCCGGTGAGCTGCGCGGCGAGCGTCGCGCCCGGCGGCGCGTGGATGCCCCAGCTGAGACCGTGCGGAATCACCAGCGACTCGCCGCCCCACTGCGCGAGCTTCTCGAACAGCACGCCGGGGTCGGGGGCATTCTCCTGGCAGTCGAGCGGCAGCGCGTGCACGTCGATGCCGGGCTCGCACATCGGTGTCTCGGCGAGCCGGCGGATCCACCACAGGAAGTCGGCGTAGGGCTCGAAGCCGAGGCTGAGCGCCGCCTCGGCGCCGCGCGCCAGCCACAAGAAGCGCGCGCGGTCCATCACGTCGTCGGCGAGCGCGGAGATCGGGCGCGTCGGCAGCTCCGCATCGCGCAGGCCTGGGAAGATCACGTTCTTGTGACCGAAATGGGTGTCGGGGGTGGTGCCGCTCTGGGTCCACTCCCAGCCGACGAACGCGACCAGGTCGGGGTCTTCCGGATCGCCGGCGCGCGCGTTGCACTCGCGGACGCTGTCGATCGAGCGCCGCCAGCGCGGACCGGTCAAGCCCTCGGCGTGGTCGTTCAGCGAGAAGAAGTCGAGCTCGGAGCAGTAGCGCGCGAAGTCGCAGGCGTCGGCCGGCGGGTGCGCGCCCTCGCCGCCGAGCAGCGGGAGGCCGTACAGGAACGCGTCGATCGAGTAGGTGGTGTGGACGTGGAGGTCGCCGAACAGGATCCGCCTCTCGGACTCCGGGGCGACCGGCGAGCGCTCGGCCTGGGGTCGACGCGCGCCCTCGATCTCACCGGCGGGCTGATCCGACCCTCCGCATGCCGACCACGCCAGGAGAAGCACAGTACACGCAGCGGACCGCCAGGAGAATCGCGCGGGCATGTTCGGCCGCGGAGTATAATGGCTCCTCTGTCTTGAACACCCCCAACTCCGCGGGAGGATCCCATGCGCATCGGTCTCATGTTCGGTGGATCAGACACGTCGCTCGCCGGCGCGACGGCACAGGCGCGGCGCGCCGAGAGCAGCGGCTTCGCCACGTTCTGGCTGCCGAACATCTTCGGCATCGACGCGATCACCGCGGCAGCGATCGCCGGCCGCGACATAGGCCGCATCGAGTTCGGCACGGCCGTCGTGCCGACCTATCCGCGCCATCCCGTAGCACTCGCGCAGCAGGCGCTCACCGCGGCCGCCGCCACGGGAGGCCGCTTCACGCTCGGCATCGGCCTCTCCCACAAGGTCGTGATCGAGAACATGTTCGGTCTCGACTACTCGAAGCCCGCCCGACACATGCGCGAGTATCTGGAGGTGCTGACGCCGCTGCTGCGCGGCGAGCCCGCGAAGCACGAGGGCGTCGAATATCGCGTCAACGCTGGGCTCGCGGTTCCCGGCGCCACGCACGTGCCGCTGCTCGTGGCAGCGCTCGGGCCGGTGCTGCTCGGCCTGGCCGGGCGGCTGGCCGACGGCACGATCACCTGGATGACGGGCCCGGCCACGCTCGCGAAGCACATCGTTCCGACGCTGGGTCGCGCGGCGAGCGCGGCGGGGCGCCCGACTCCGCGCGTGGTCGCGGGGCTGCCGATCGCGCTCGTCCGCGATGCCGCCGCGGCGCGCGAGGCGATCGGGAAGGGCTTCGAGATCTACGGCACGCTGCCCTCGTACCGCGCCATGCTCGATCGCGAAGGCGCGGCCGGGCCGGCCGATGTCGCGCTGGTCGGCGACGAGGCCGCGCTGCGCGCGCAGCTCGGCCGCCTGCGCGACGCCGGCGTGACCGACTTCGACGCCGCGGTGACGGCGGTGGAGGAAGGTTGCGAGGCGCGCACGCTCGAGTTCCTCGCGAGCCAGGTCTAACGACGGCCGCGGGAGACGTCCGCCGATCTTCCATCCAATGGAGCTGCTGCGCGTCACCTATCGCCTCGAGGGAGATCCCTCCGGCGCCGAAGCGCGCGCCGAGGCGATCGCGCTCGAGCAGACGGTCGAGGTGCCGCGCGTCGTCGCGATCCGCGACGCGTTCATCGCGAACGAGATCGTGGGTCGCGTCGAGGCGATCGAGGCGGCGTCCGACGGCGCGCGCCTCGCGACGATCGCCTATCCGGTGGCGGCGACCGCGCTCGACCCGGCTCAGCTGCTCGGGGTGCTATTCGGAAACAGCTCGCTGCACGCCGACGTATCGTGCGTCGACTTCGATCCGCCGCCCTCGCTGTGCGAGGCGCTGCGCGGCCCGCGCTTCGGGATCGCCGGGCTGCGCGCGCTCACCGGCGTCGGCGAGCGCGCGCTGACCTGCACCGCGGTGAAGCCGCTCGGCCACACGCCCGCGGCGTTGGCGGATCTCTTGCGCACGTTCGCGCGCGCCGGCATCGACGTGGTGAAGGACGACCAGGGCCTCGCCGACCACCCATTCTGCCGGTTCGAGGCGCGCGTATCGGCGTGTCTCGCCGCGGCCGAACAGGTGGCCGACGAGACCGGACACCGCGTGCTGTACGTCCCCAACCTGATCGGCACGCCCGAGCGCGTGTTCGCACAGCTCCGCTTCGCCGAGCAGCACGGCGCGCGCGCGGTGATGGTCTCGCCGCTGCTGCTCGGTCTTCCGACGTTCTGGGAGCTCTGCCATCGCCACGCGTCGGTGCCGGTGCTCGCGCATCCCTGCCTCGGTGGTGCCGTCCGCTACGCGCCAGAGCTCTTGTTCGGGAAGCTCTTGCGACTCTACGGCGCCGACGCGGTGATCTTCGTCGGCGACGCCGGTCGCTTGGGTACGCCGCGGGCGACGGGCGCCGCGATCGCCGCAAACCTGCGCGGTGCGTGGCACGGCCTCGTGCCGAGCCTGCCGGTCCCGGGCGGCGGCATCGAGCTCGACAACGCGGCCGAAGTGGTCCGCTTCTACGGCCGCGACGCAATGCTGCTCGTCGGCGGGAGTCTCCAGGTAGAGGAGGGCAGAACGCTCGAGCGGAGCCGGGCGCTGGTGGAGGCAGTGCGAAAGGCTTCCGTAGTCTCGTAGGTACCCCCAGCCCAACCTCGCCAGCTCATACAGACATGTAGTAGGGCGGGCGCAACCCGCCATGACGCGGAAGGCGGGATTCTCCGCCCTACGCGGGCAGCATCCGGTGCGCGGCGGAGAAAGTCATTAACGAGTTAGGCCGCACGGAGAACCAGGAGCGTCCACGCGGTTTTCCATCACCTGTGGGACGCGCTTCCTCGATCGTCTGAATGACTCGCGCGGAGAGCGAACTGGAACATCTCAGGCCCAGAATTCATGCCGAGCTCGGCCAAGGTCTGCTGGGCCGCCAAAAACTTGTCAAGGCCTTCGCTCGAACTTCAGTCCTGAACAGGATTTGAATCCTGTTGCGGACGTCGCCACGGACCGACGCGATCCGGTACCTCGAGTTCGGCGACCTGCTGGTAGTCAGTGGCTCGACGGCAGTGCCTGGCCTTCCAACTCGTCGAGCAGCTTCGAGGCCTCATGGGTGGCGCCGTGCGACCTGAGGACGACGCGGCGCAGCAGCTCGATCGCGCGCTCGCGGTGGCCCGCGCGATGGTGGAGGTGAGCGAGCGGAAGCTGGATGGCCGGGTGCGAGGGCAACAGGGTCTCCGCCCGTTCCAGCGCCGCGATCCCCGGCTCGGGCGCCGTGTTGTCGATCAGGTAGGTCATCCCGAGCATCGCGTGACCTTCCGGGATCTCGGGCGCGAGCTCGATCGCCCTGTGAAAATGCTCGCGGGCCTGGCCGAGGCGCTCGTCGCGCTGCGGCTCTTCCCGCATCGCGCGATCGAGGAGGTACTCGCCGAACTCGAGGTGGTTCTCCCAGTCGTCCGGGCCCAGCTCCAGCGAGCGCCGGTAGGCGGGCTCCGCCTCATCCCACCGCTCCTGGAACTTGCGGGCGTCTGCGATGCCCGCCATCGCCCGCGAGCTGGCCGGGTCGGCGGCCAACGCCCGTTCGAAGAAGCCCTGCGCGAGATCCACCTTTCCGACGAAGAGCGCCAGCCAGCCGAGCTTCGTGCTGATCTCGCCCTGCGCTACGACGCGGACCTCCGTCTCGAACTCCGCGTCGAGCTGCTCGAGCGGGATGCCGAACGACGGGATCGCTTTCACATAGGCCTTCATCCGTTCTTCCAGCTCACGGAAGTCCATGCCGAACGCGTCGCGGAAGGCCTGCTCTTCGTCGGTGCGCTGCTCGACGAGCTCGACGTAGCGCCGGAGGCGCGGCGCGAAGTCGCCTTCCTGCATCCCCTGCCCGTAGATCAGATAGTGCACGATCAGCCAGGACTGCGCGTAGAACATCGCGATGTCCTCCGACGACCAATCCTCCAATCCCCGAGCTCGAATCACGCGCGAATACGGCAGGCTCTTCAGATAGCGGAGGTCGTTCAGGCGATGCGGGGGGACGATTCCGACCCGCACCATGCCACCTCGCACGTCGACGGAGCTGAACAGCTCGGCGAAGCCCTCGTCGAACCACGGCGGGTATGGCGCCCGACTCTCGTTGTGCACCAGGAAGTGCGTGTACTCGTGATAGAGGATCGGTCGGGCAGCGAGTCCGTTCTCGCCCGCGGACAACGCCACCACGTTGCTGCGCAGCCCGGGCAGGAAGAAGCCGGGGGTGTCGAGTCGGGGTTGGAAGGGGCGGTATTCGCCGGCCGATCCGAACGCGTAGATCTCGGTCGGAACGCGAGGGGTCTGATCACGGACCTTGGTGAGCCTCGCGACCGTGGCGCGAAACAGCTCGAGATCCTCCAGGAGATCGCGGGCCTCCGGCTCCGCGAGGGTCGTGTAAATCGCGAAGTTCTCGGAGCGAAGCTCGATCCAGCTCCGCTCGAGCAGCGCCGTAGGCGTCGCGCAGCCGGTGACGCAGAGCAGGAGCGCTGCGGCGACTCCGTACGCATGGGCTCGCATTTCGAACACTCTACAGCAACCCGAGCTGGCGCGGCTCGCCCAGCGCGTCTTCGGTGTGTTCGCCTAGCGCCTCCAGGATCGCGTCGGCGATCGGGCGCAGCACGCGCTCGACATAGTGGTGGCGGTCGATGTCGGCCGGCAGCGGCTGGCCGTGTAAGACCGGCTCGGGCCCGGTCGCGGTGACGACGTAGCGCACGACCCGACCGGCGCGCGCGCCGGCCTTGCGCGCGGCTTGGACGTGCGGCGGCGTCGCGGCGGTGTAGCGGTCGAGCGATCCCTTGCGCACGCGCTTGGCGTACACGAGCTCGTCGTCGAGGTCGCCGCGGCGCACAGCGTCCACGGTGGCGCGCACGAACGGAAGCACCGGGGCGTCGGTGAACACGCGCTCGAGCATCCCGCGCTGCAGGCGGCGCGCGACGGCCGGCCAGTCGCGGCGCACCGATTCGAGCCCCACCACCTCGAGGCGCCCGGCGCTCCAGCCCGCATAGCGCTTTTTGCTGCCCGCGCGGCCGCCGCGCACGCGCGGCATGAAGAAGCGCTGGTAGATGCATTCGAGCTCGAGATCGAGGTGGGAGGGCACGCGGTAGGCGTCGCGGATGTGATCGGCGATGCGCTGCTGTACGCGGGCTCGCAAGTGCGCGGCCTCGGCGTCGACGTCGCGCGCTCGCCCCGCGAGCTGCACGAACACCGAGTCGGTGTCGCCGTAGATCACCGCGACGCCCGCTGCCTCGAACGCGTCACGCGTACGGTGCAGGATCTCCTGTCCGAATCCGGTGATCGCGTTGGCGATCGCCGGGTCGAAGAAGCGGCAGGAGGCAGCCCCGAGCACGCCGAACAGCGCGTTCATCATGATCTTGATCGCCTGGTCGGCGTGGCGGTCGCCGCGCGCCTTGGCGGCCGCGCGCCGCTCCATGAAGCGCTCGATCACCTCCGGCAGGATCGCGCCCTCGCGCGCAAAGCGCGCGCCGCCGGGCGCTTCGATCGCATCATCCCCCGCGAGCGCGTGGGCGAGCGGATCGAGCGAGAAGGTGCGGATCAGGCTCGGGTAGAGGCTCTTGAAATCGAATACCGCGACGTTCGCGAACAGGCCCGGCACCGAGTCGAGCACCGCGCCGCCGCGCACGACGACCTCGCTTGCGCGCGACGCGTCGACGCTCGGCGCCGCGAAGCCGCGCCGCCGCAGCTCCGGCAGGTAGAGCAGGTCGAACGACGCGATGCTCGCGCCGACCCGATCGAGCTGCATGCCCGACAGCAGGCTGCGCTCGACCGCGAGCGCGATCAGCCCCTCGCGCTCGAGGATGTCGAGTACCAGGCGGGCGTCCTCCCGGTTGTACGCGACCAGCGCCTCGGGATCGTCGCGATACATCCGGTCGATCTCGGCCGCCGGATCCGCGACCTCCGCGATCCGCTTGCCGTGGCCCAGCAGCGCGTGCGCGACGGACCCGAGCCGGTAGTCGTCGAGGCGCAGCGCGTCGCGCACCAGCGCCAGACCGTCGAGCACCACCCGCCCGAGCACGACGGCGCGCGCCTCGCGCGTAAAGCCCATCTCCTGCTGGAACAGCACGTCGCCCGCGACGCGCCCGAGCCGCAGCGGCGCGCGCAATGCCTCGCCCCGCCGCGCCCATAGGCGCAGGTCGAAGTCGACGACGTTCCAGCCGGTGATCACGTCGGGGTCGGCGTCGCGGATCCGGCGGGCCGCCGCTTCGAGCAGCGAGCGCTCGTCGTCGTGCGCGATCGCGCCGGCCACCGCGCCGCGGCCGGCGAGGTGCACCTCGTCGATGCCATCGCCGACCAGCGCGACCGAGCGAATCACGCGCGCCTCGGGGTCCGTCTCGAGGTCGAGAGAGAGGACGCGCAGCGCGGGATGCACCGGCGCCGGGGCGAGGATCGGGTTCGCGAAGTAGACGAGACCTTCGCGCAGCGCGGCGTGTCCCTCGATCGAGACGCCGGTGCGCAGCCCGGCGTCGATCAGGTAGCGGTACGGGAAGCGCACGTCCGCCTCGAACGCCGGCTTCCCGGCGCGGGTGATCCGGTCGCGCAGCGCGGGCACCGCTGCCGGCACCGGCACCACCACTCGGGCCAGCGCATGTCCCGCGAAATCGCGCAGCGCGGACGGCTCGACCGATGCCCGCGCGTCGCCAAGCAGCAGATCGGCGTCCTGCGCGCGGATGAAGAAGTAGGGGCGGAAGCGGTCGTCCTCGACCTGGAACGCCCGCCCATCCTCCAGGCGCCCGTAGAGCTGCACCACCGGGACGCCATCCCGGACCCGATAGGTCGGTTGAAGGACGAATCCGGTGGGCAGGGCTGCGACCTCCGGCCGTTCGAGCTCGAGCGGTGGCAAACCGGTGACGATTCCGAGACGCTTATCGGAACTCGTGCGCGCCCGGATCACCCGGGAACGCCGTCCACGATAGCCTCTACGCGTATGGGTCAGCGCATCCTCGTCGTCGACGACGAGCCCGATCTCCTCGAGCTCGTCCGCGTCAACCTCAACCAGGCTGGCTTCGAGGTGGACACGGCCGAGACCGGCCGCCAGGCCCTCGAGCGGCTGCGGCGGGCCGCACCGGATCTCTTGATTCTCGACCTGATGCTGCCCGACCTCTCCGGCACCGAGGTGTGTCGTCATGTTCGGGCGGACTCTTCCCTCGCGGAGATCCCGATCATCATGCTGACGGCGCGGGCCGACGAGGTCGACCGCGTGGTGGGCCTCGAGCTCGGCGCCGACGACTACGTCACCAAGCCGTTCAGCCCGCGCGAGCTCACGCTGCGCGTGCGCGCGGTGCTGCGCCGCCGGCAGCCGGCGAGCGCGGGCGGGTTGCCGGTGCTCGAGCGCGCGGCGCTGCGCCTCGACCCCGAGCGCCATCGCTGCTTCGTCGAGCAGACCGAGATCGAGCTGACGGCCAAGGAGTTCGCGCTGCTGCACGGGCTGATGTTGCGCCCCGGTCGGGTGATGACCCGCGAGCAGCTGCTCGACGACGTCTGGGGAACAGACATCTCCGTCACGACGCGCACGATCGACACCCACTTGAAGCGCCTGCGCGAGAAGCTCGGACCGGCGAGCCACCTGATCGAGACCGTTCGTGGGATCGGTTACCGCTTCGCGGAGTAGCGACGCGCGTCCGACTCGCGCACGCTCTCGCTGCGCATTCGCTTTCCCGCTTTCCGTGGGGTGGTCCGATGCTCGGGAGCCCGCTCACCCGAACCGCGGCGTTCGCCGCGCTGCTCACGCTGCTGCTCGTCGGCTGGGAGCAGTGCGCGTCGCGCGATCTGCGGGATGAAGCGCTCGCGCAGCTCGACCAGTCCCTGGAAGAGACCGCGCGCGCGGTGGCGGCCAACCTCGAGGGTCACGCGATCGACGCGATTCCGGCCGCGCGCCTCGCCGCACTGGCCGACCAGGCCGGGCACGTCGCCGGTGTGCGCGTCACGCTGATCGACGCGGCGGGATCGGTACGGGCCGACACGGAGGTGACCGCCGCGAACCTCGCCGCGATCGAGAACCACGCCGGGCGCGAGGAGGTGATGGCCGCCGCCGCGGGCCAGGTGGGAAAGGCATCGCGCACGAGCGGCACGGTCGGGCGCGAGCTCCGCTACGTGGCGGTGCCGGCTCCGGGTGGCGGCGTCGTGCGCGTTGCCGACGATCTCGCAGACGTCGAAGCGCCGATCGCGCTCGCGCGCGGCCACGCGCTGGAGCTGATCGCGATCGCGGCGCTCGCGGCGCTGGCGCTGCTGCACGGCTTCGTGTGGCTCTTCCACCAGCGGCCGATCGCGCAGGTGCGGCGGATGGCCGCGGACGTGGCCGACGGCCGGCTCGACGTCCGCGCGCCGCGGACCGGCGACGCCGACCTTGCGCGCGTCACGCGCGCGATCCAGCAAATTGCCGGCCAGCTGCGTTCGCGGCTGCACGAAGTGTCGCAGGACGAGGAGCAGCTCGGCGCGGTGCTCGAGGCGATGGTGGAGGGTGTTCTGCTGGTCGACGCGCGCGGCGCGATCCAGCTCGCGAACTCGCGGCTGCGCGAGCTGTTCGAGATCCACGGCGCGATCGAAGGGCGCCCGCTGCTCGAGGGGGTTCGCAACGCGGATCTCGACGCGATCCTCGCCGAGGCCATCCAGACCAACGAGACCGTCGCGCGCAGCATCGCGCTCCCCGGGCCGAGCCGCCGCACGCTCCAGGTGCTCGCGGCGCGCTTTCCGAGCGAGGGCGAGCGCACCGGCACGGTGGCGGTGTTCCACGACGTCACCGAGCTGATGCGCCTCGAGGAGGTGCGGCGCGACTTCGTGGCCAACGCGTCCCACGAGCTGCGCACGCCGCTGGCGGCGATCCGCGGCTTCGCCGAGACGCTGCTCGAGAGCGCGTCGCTCTCCCCGGAAGACCAGAAGTCCTACCTCGAAGTGATCCATCGCCACTCGCAGCGGCTGTCGAACCTCGTCGAGGATCTGCTCGAGCTCTCGACGATCGAGAGCCGCAATCTGCGGCTCGAGATCGCACCGGTCGACGTCGCGCGCACGGCCGAGAACCTGATCGCCGACTGGCGCCTGCGCCTCGAAGAGCGAAGGACCCTGGCCTCGCTGCGCAGCGAGGGCCGCCCGCTCGCGCTGGCCGACGCGCGCGCGCTCGATCAGATCCTCGGCAACCTGCTCGACAACGCGGTGAAGTACACCGAGCCCGGTGGCTCGATCGAGGTGGTGGTCGAACAGCACATCGACCGCGTGCGTGTCAGCGTCGCTGATTCCGGAATCGGTATTCCCGCCGCGGAGACCGCGCGGATCTTCGAGCGCTTCTACCGGGTCGATCGCGCGCGCTCGCGCGCGCTCGGCGGCACCGGGCTCGGCCTCTCGATCGTGAAGCACCTCGTGCAGGCGCTGGGCGGCGAGATCTTCGTCCGGAGCGAGGTCGGCCGCGGCTCGACCTTCGTGTTCACGCTTCCGGCCGCGGAGCCCGGTGCCGACTCCGCGGCGTCGCCGCTCGCGGAGTAGGCGTCAGGCCTCGAATCCGTTCTCGGCGGCGACGCGCCCGTACCAGCGGCCCGATTCCTTGAGCGTGCGGCTTCCGGTCGCGAAGTCGACCCACACCAGGCCGAAGCGCTGCTCGTAGCCCTCGGACCACTCGAAGTTGTCGAGCAGCGTCCAGGCGTGATAGCCGCGGACGTCGGCTCCGTGCTCGATCGCCCGCGCCACCGCCTCGAGGTAGCCGCGGTAGAAGTCGATGCGCCGGTGGTCGCGGATCACGCCGCTCGCATCGGGCGCGTCGGCGTAGGAGCAGCCGTTCTCGGTGATCTCGATCCGCGGGCGGTCGTAGTCGCGCGTGATCCGCACGAGCACGTCGTAGAGCGCTTTGGGCCACACCTCCCAGCCGAAGTCGGTCTTCGGCCCCTGGCTTCCGCCGAGCGGGCCGGCCGCGATCGCCCGCACGCCGAGCGGCTCCACCTCGCGGTGCGCGACCAGCGTGCGCATGTAGAGGTTGATGCCGAGGAAGTCGAGCGGCGCGCGCACCCTCTCGAGATCGTCGTCGCGAACCCCCATCCGATCGAACGGCGGCCCGTCGACGAACGCATCGGGATAGCGCCCGCGCAGCGCGGGCTCGAGGAACCACAGGTTGGTGTATGCGTGCCAGCGCTCGGCGGCGGCGAGATCTTCGTCGGTATCGCGCGCGGGCTCGCACGCCGACATGCTGAACGCAGTGCCGATCACCGCGCCGGACCGCGCCGCGCGCATTGCGCGGAACGCCTCGCCCTGTGCGAGGTTCACCGTGTGCGTTGCGCGCAGGTACGCGGCCGGATCCCGGCGGCCGGGCGCGTGGATTCCGGCGAGGTAGCCCATCACGGTGAAGATCGCCGGCTCGTTGAAGATCATCCAATCCGTCACGCGGTCGCCGAGCGCGCGCACCACCTTCTCGGCGTAATCCGCGAAGCGACCGGCGGTGTCGCGCTCCGGCCAGCCGCCGCGCTCCTCGAGCGCCTGCGGCAGGTCCCAGTGGTAGAGCGTCGGGAACGGCCGGATGCCGGCGTCGAGCAGCGCGTCGACGCGGCGGCGGTAGTGGTCGAGCCCCTTCGCGTTCGCGGGGCCGACGCCCTGCGGCTGGATGCGCGGCCACGCGATCGAGAAGCGGCAGCTCGTCTGCTGCATCTCGCGCATCAGCGCGATGTCCTCGGCGAAGCGATGATAGGAGTCGCACGCGACGTCGCCGGTGTGCCCGCCCTTGATCGTGCCCGGCGTGTGCGTGAAGCGGTCCCAGATCGACTCGCCCTTGCCGTCCTCCTGCCACGCGCCTTCGATCTGATACGACGCGGTGGCGGTGCCCCACTGGAAGCCGTCCGGAAACCGCACGCGTGACATCCCCGAGCCTCCGTTCGCGCGCTCTGCCGCGCCGGGCGCCGATCATACGAGGGAATCGGCGCCGCAGCAGCGGCGCCTTCCCGAAGATGCCGAAGACACGCGCCCCGTAGGCAACGCCGCGTCGGGCGGGCCGGGGCTGCGGCTACGGCGCCACCTTCAGGCGAGCGATGCCCGCGATCCGTTGGAACACTGCGTCCGTGGCGAGCAGAATCCCATCCATATCCAGCGCGCACTGTGCGACGTGAGCATCAGGTGTCGAGACGGAGAGTCCGGCCGTACGCAGCCGCGGCGCAGTGCCCCGACCCGCATCCAGTGCTCCCGAGGCGTCGGCACCAGGTCGAGGGTCCGAGCCAGATCCTCGACCCGGATCGTGTCGCCCCGCGTCGTCGCGCCGGAGACCAGCTCTGCCACCACGAGCGGAGGGACGCGCACACGGCCCTCTGCGAGAGCTTCCTCGAGCAGCGGAATCTCCCGCCCGCGGAAGAACTCGATCCAGGCCGAACTATCGACGACGACGACGGCGCTCACGGGAGGCGTCGAGGTCGAGGTGCGGGCGCAGCCTGCCCTTCAAGGCCATGGCCTTGGGGTACGCACGAGTGCGCCGCACCAGCCGGAGACCCTCGGTCAGGGTCTCCGTGATTCCCTCACCGGTGACCTGCATGGCCTCCGCGAGGAGCTCGTCGGGAAGGTTGGCGGTGACGCGCCGTGTTCGGTTCATACGAAGATCATACGGTGAATTCGAGTCGACCACACAATCAAAGACCGATCGCGAGTGCGTGAAGGCCGCGCGACGTTTTCGAGAGGGTCGGCCGCGGGTGTTCTAGCGGGCGGACGGCTTGCCGATCGCCTCGAGCCGCGTCTGAAGGTTCAGGCGATCGAGCGACGCGATCGGCAGGCACGTGAAGAGCTCGATGCGCCGATCGAGCTCCGTGTAGGCGCGCCGGAACGCGAGCAGGGCGAGATCCTCCGGGCCCTCGGCAGCGACAGGATCGGCGACGCCCCAGTGCGCGCTGACCGGCCGGCCGGGCCACACCGGGCACGTCTCGCCCCGGGCGTTATCACAGACGGTGATCACGAAGTGCAGCTCAGGCGCGCCGGGCGCCGCGAACTCGTCCCAGCTCTTCGAGCGCAGGCCCGACACGTCGTAGTGCAGCGAGCGGAGCAGCGCGAGCGCGCGCGGATGCGGCGCGCCGGTCGGTCGGCTGCCGGCGCTGAACGCGCGGAAGCGGTCCGGTCCGCGGCGGCTCAGCGCGCACTCGGCCATCAGGCTGCGAGCCGAGTTGCCGGTGCACAGGAACAGCGCGTTGTATACGGGGGGTGCCATCCGTCGCTCAGAGGAACGCGTGTAGCACGCGACCGACGAAGCCGCGATTCGCGGCCAGCACCTGGGTCTTGCGGTACTGCAACACCAGCGGAGCTGCCGTCACCATTCGGTGACGGAGCGCCGAGCCACATCGAGGGATGGGGGAGGGGGCCGCTTGCGCGACCCCCTCCGAATCCCGCGCCTGCCGCACCGTCTCGCCGGCGGGGGGTCCGCCAGCAACTGGTTCGGCGTTCGCAATTCGTGGGGGCGTCCTGTCGGTTCGGTGAGGGATGGGATGGTTGCGAAAGAACGCTCCGCCCACGCGAGCGTATCCTAGGGCCGCGCGATGTCGTTCGGATGAAGAACGCGTCGAGCTATGGTGACCCCGTCCGGGGGGCGAGGATGAGAACGCTGTGGCTCTTGCGACACGCGAAGGCGAGCTTGGGGCGGAAGGGGCTAGCCGATCACGAGCGGCCGCTCAATGCGCGCGGCCGCGACGCGGCAGCGCGCATCGGCCGCCATCTCGCGCAGCGCGCCGTGTGCCCCGACCTGGCGCTCTGCTCTTCGGCGCTGCGCGCGCGGCAGACGCTCGAGCGCGTGATCGCCGCGCTCGACGCCGAGCCGGAGATCCGCGTGGAGAGCGATCTCTACCTCGCCAGCGAAGGCGCGCTGCTGCGGCGCCTCGAGGAGCTGCCGGACGGCGCGTCGTCGGTGCTGCTGGTCGGTCACAACCCCGGCATCGGTGAGCTTGCCGCTCAGCTCGCGGTGCGCGGCGGATCTGATGGGGTCGAGGAAGTGCGCGAGGCGTACCCCACGGGTGCACTCGCGGAGCTTCGGCTGGGTTCGCAGCGCTGGCGTGATCTCGCCCGGGGCTGCGAGCTGGTCGCATTCGTGACGCCTAAGCAGCTCCGCGCTTAGGGTATTCTGGTCGGGTGGACGAGCATCGCGAGATCGAGCTCAAGCTCGAGGCGTCGCCGGAGGACCTGAAGCGACTCCAGCGCCACCCGCTGGTGCACAGCCTTTCCCAGGGCCGGGCCGTCGCCCAGACGCTCAACTCGGTGTACTTCGACACGCCCGAGCACGACCTTGCGGCGGCGGGCTTCGGCCTGCGCGTGCGGCGCGCCGGCACACAACGCGTCCAGACCCTGAAGGGCGAGCGGTCGGTGTCCGGAGGGCTCTTCGATCGCACCGAGGTCGAGATCCCGCTCGACGCCGACGAGCCCGATCTCGAGCGGATCCCCGACCCGGAGCTGCGCGCGCGCGTGACCGGGATCGCCGCCGGGAAGCCGCTGGTGGCGGTGTTCCGCACCGAGTTCCGCCGCACGCGGCGCGTGCTCCGCAACGCGGACAGCGAGTGGACGCTCGACGTCGACGACGGGGCGATCGTCGCCGGCGACGACCGCGTGCCGGTCCGCGAGGTCGAGCTCGAGCTGCGCTCGGGCGAGCCCGCGCAGTTGTTCGAGTTCGCGTTGCTGCTGCACGAGCAGTTCGACGTGCGGCCCGCGGCGCGCAGCAAGGCCGAGCGCGGCTATGCGCTGGCGCGCGGCGAGGGAGCGGCCGCGCACTCCTCTCGGCGCGTCGAGCTCGAGCCCACCGCAGCGCTCGAGGACGCGCTCGTCGCGAGCCTCTCGCAGTGCTTCGCGCATTTCACGACCAACGCCGATTGCGCGTGCGAGGGGGCCGATCCCGAGGGCGTGCACCAGATGCGGGTCGGGGTGCGGCGCACACGCGCCGCGCTGGCCGTCTTCGCCCCGCTGCTGCCCCCCGAGCAGATCCGCCTGTTCCGCTCCGAGCTGCGCGGGCTCGGGAGAGGGCTCGGCTCTGCGCGCGACCTCGATGTCTTCACGCGCGAGACTCTGGCTCCGCTCGAGTCGCACCGTGGCGACGACCCGGCGTTCGAGCGCTTGCGAGAGGAGGCGGTCGCGCTGCGCACCGAGTGCTACGGTGGGGTTCGTGCGTCGGTGCGCTCACCGCGCTATGCGCGGCTCGTGCTCGAGCTCGGGGCGTGGCTCGCGGCGCGCCGCTGGCGCAACCAGCCGCTCTCCGAGGAGTCGGCGCGCCTGTTCACCCCTGCGCGCGAGTTCGCGAGCGCGCTGCTCGACCGGCGCCACCGCAAGGTTCGCAGGCTCGCGGCCCGGATCGACGAGTCCGACGAGGCGCGGCACGCCGTCCGCATCGAGCTGAAGAAGCTGCGCTACACGGGCGAGTTCTTCCGCGACCTCTACCCCGGCAGCGGAGCCAAGCGTTTCTTGCGCCGCACCGCGCGCGTGCAGGCGGCGCTCGGGCGCATGAACGACGTCGCCAGCGCGGAGCGCATCCTCGACACGCTGCTCGGGCGGCTCGGCGCCGAGCGCCTACCTGCTCACGAACGCACCGCGGGCTTCGTCGCAGGCTGGACAGCGCAGCACGCTGCAGGCGGACTCCGCGAAATCAACGACGCCTGGGAGCGCCTCGAGCGCACGCGCCCGTTCTGGCTGTAGCGGCCGCCAGTAGCTCGGGCTTCGCACGATCGCCTCCGGATCGCCTTTCTTCACGCTTCCGTCACACAGAAGACATGATTCCTTCGGTGAATGCGGGTAGGGTTCGGCGCACTTCGGACCCCACCCGAACGCCAACCGCGTGACGCGAACACCCAAGGAGGCCTTTTCGTGAGGACGACCCTGCGCCGGTTCCGAACTGCGCACGTACTTTGTCTGCTCAGCGTGGCGATCGCCGCCCCGGCCGTGGCCGAGGAGGAGCCGACGCTGACCGAGATCGTGAACATCCTGCGCGAGAAGGGGTTGCTCGACGAAGATCAACACGCCGACCTGGCCGCGAAGGCCGCCAAGGAGCAGGACAAGCAGGACTGGACCGATCGCGTCTCGGTCTGGGGCGACTTCCGCGCCCGCTTCGAGGCGTTCCAGTTCGAGCAGGACGTCTACTCGCGCTCGACCGGCACGCGCCTCCACGACCGCTACCGCGGCCGCTACCGGGGCCGCCTGAACGTCAGCGGCAAGGTCGCGAGCCGCGCGACGGTGTACCTCGGCATGGCTTCGGGCGGCGCCGACCCGCGCAGCGCCAACCAGTCGCTCGGCAGTGGGCTCGACTTCGACAAGGACGAGTTCCGCTTCGACCTCGCCTACGCGACGCTGTCTCCGTTCCCGGACGGCGAGCTGCCGGGCATCGAGAACGGCTATCTCGCGGTCGACGTCGGCAAGGTGAAGAACCCGTTCATCTGGAAGCAGCTCGGGGTCGACAACCTGCTCTTCGACAACGACATCAACCCCGAGGGCGCGAACCTGCGCATCACCGGCAATGCGGGCCCGGTGCTGCTGTTCGCGAACGGCGGCGTCTACGTGATCGACGAGAACAGCGCGGCGAAGGACCCGCTGCTCTCGGGCGGCCAGCTCGGCGCCTCGCTCGAGATCGCCGACCACATCTCGATCGGCGCGCGCGGAACGCTCTACCACTTCTTCTCGCTCGACAGCGATTTCGCGACGCGCGGCGCCGCCAATCCCGGCGGCCTTGGCGGAACCGGGGGCAACATCCTGGACGGACTCTCGCGGCGCAACGGCTCGATCCAGGTCGCCGAGACCTCGGCGTTCCTGAACATCGGCGTGTTGGAGCTGTTCCCGGTGCTCTTCTATGGGTCCTACGCGCGCAACCTCTCGGCGCGCAGCTCGCTGGTCGCTCCGGGCGTCGGACGCGAAGACGACGCCTGGACCGTCGGCGTGTTCGTCGGTGACAAGGCGACATTGGTCCGGCTCGGGTTCGCCTACTACTACCTCGAGGCGAACGCGCTCCCGTCGATGTTCGTCGAGAGCGACGTCCTCGACGGAACGCCGAACCGCCACGGTTACATGGCCAGCGTGGAGCGCCAGCTGTTCGAGAACGTCGACCTCGTGCTCAAGGGCTTCGCTTCCGACCGGATCGAAGGGGGCGTGCCGTTCGCCAACTCGGGACCCGCGTCGGACCGCCTGCGCGGCCAGGCCGACCTGGTCTTCAAGTTCTGATCCTCTGATGGGGCGCGATCATTCATCGTACTGTCACACGAACGTACGAAGCCGGTCATGCGCTCCACCTAGAGTCGTCGTCAACCCAAGAAACAGGAGGGGAGCATGTCCCTCGGAATCCGCTTCACCACCGGGATCCTCGCTGCGGCCGCCGTGCTGGCCGCCGCGCCCGCCGGCGCCCGCGACCAGATCCGGATCGTCGGTTCCTCGACCGTGTATCCGTTCGCGACCGCCGTCGCCGAGGAGTTCGGCCGGAGTTCCTCGTTCAAGACCCCGATCATCGAGAGCACCGGAACTGGCGGCGGCATGAAGCTGTTCTGCGGCGGCGTGGGTGTGGAGCACCCCGACGTCACGAACGCGTCGCGCCGGATCAAGCAGACCGAGGTCGATCTGTGCGCACAGAACGGCGTGAAGGAGATCACCGAGATCAAGATCGGCTACGACGGGATCGTGCTCGCCAACGCGAAGCAGTCGCCGCGCTACAAGGTGACGCTCCAGCAGCTCTTCCAGGCTTTGGCCAAGCAGGTCCCGGCGCCCGGCGGCGGGCTGATCCCGAACCCGAACAAGACCTGGAAGGACGTCGACCCCTCACTGCCGAACGTGAAGATCGAGGTGCTCGGGCCGCCGCCGACCTCGGGCACGCGCGACGCGTTCAACGAGCTCGTGATCGAGGGCGGCTGCAACGCGTATCCGGAGCTGAAGGCGCTCAAGGACAAGGATGAGAACCGGTACAAGCAGATCTGCCTGGCGGTCCGCGAGGACGGCGCCTATGTCGAGGCGGGCGAGAACGACAACCTGATCGTGCAGAAGCTCGGCGCCAATCCCAACGCGCTCGGTGTGTTCGGTTTCAGCTTCCTGGACCAGAACGCAGACGTGATCCAGGGCAGCATCGTCGGCGGCGCGGAGCCCACGTTCGAGAACATCGCCGCCGGCAAGTACCCGGTGTCGCGGTCGCTCTTCATCTACGTGAAGAACGCCCACGTGAAGTCGATTCCGGGCATCCGCGAGTACGTCGCGGAGTTCACCAGCGAGAAGGCGGTCGGAGACGACGGCTACCTCGCGGATCGCGGGCTGATTCCCGCACCCGCGGCGGAGCGGCAGAAGTACCGCGCCGATGCCAAGAACCTGGCCCCGCTGAAGCTGGCCGCCGGCCACTGAGCCTCGGACGCGGCCGGCCCGACCGGGCCGGGTCGCGTTGGGCCGCTCCCCGATGTCCGTCCTACTACTCCTCGCGGTGGTCGCCGCACTCGCGGCGGGCAGCTTCTGGCTGGCCCGCCGCAGAGCGCTTGCTGCGGCGGTGGCGGGCGGCGTGCGCCTCCACTCGCTGCCGGGCTACCACGGGTGGTACGGGGCGCTCTGGTGCGCGCTCCCCGGGATCGCAGTAGTCGTCGCCTGGCTCGTCGCCGCCCCGGCGCTGCTCGAGACGATGACGCTATCGGGTGCTGCAGCCTCCGCCGTGCCCGAGGACCCGGCGCAGCTCGAGCTCTTCCTCAACGACGTCCAGAACATCGCGCGCGGCAACATCGCGTCGACCAGCGCCGGGGAGGCCGCGCGGGCCGCGGCCGAGCGCTACCTCGCGCTGCGCGAGCGCGCGCTCGCGGGCGCGCTGGCGCTGGCGCTGTTGCTCGGGCTCGCCGGCGCGGCGGTGGCGCTGCGCGGCATCCGGCCCGAGCTCGCGGCGCGGGTCCACGTCGAGCGGGTGCTGCGCGCCGTGCTGATGCTGTGCTCGACGCTCGCGATCCTGGTGACGATCGGGATCGTGTTGTCGCTCGTCTTCGAGACCCTGCGCTTCTTCGAGACGGTAACGCTCCGCGAGTTCCTGTTTGGAACCCATTGGAGCCCGCAGACCGCGCTGCGCGCGGACCAGGTCGCCAGCTCGGGGTCGTTCGGGGCGGTTCCCGTCTTCGCCGGAACGCTCCTGATCACCGGAATCGCGATGCTGGTGGCGGTTCCGATCGGCCTGCTATCGGCGATTCACATGACCTTCTACGCGACCGCGCGCACGCGCGACATCGTGAAGCCGCTACTCGAAATCCTGGCCGGCGTCCCGACCGTGGTCTACGGCTTCTTCGCCGCGCTGGTGGTGGCGCCCGCGATGCGCGACCTGGGAGCGGCCGTCGGGCTCTCGGTGGCGTCCGAGAGCGCGCTGGCCGCGGGCCTCGTGATGGGCATCATGATCGTCCCGTTCATCTCGTCGCTCTCGGACGACGCGATCACCGCCGTGCCGCTGTCGCTGCGCGACGGCTCGTTCGCGCTCGGTGCGACGCGCTCCGAGACGATCCGACTCGTGATCATTCCGGCCGCGCTGCCCGGCATCATGGGCGGCTTCCTGCTGGCCGTGTCGAGGGCGATCGGCGAGACCATGATCGTCGTGATGGCCGCGGGTATGGCCGCGAATCTGACGCTCAACCCGCTCGCCGCGGTCACGACGGTGACCGTACAGATCGTCAACATCCTTACCGGCGACCAGGAGTTCGACAGCCCGAAGACGCTCGCGGCGTTCGCGCTCGGCCTCACGCTCTTCGTCGTGACGCTCGCGTTGAACATCGCGGCGCTGCGCATCGTGAAGCGCTACCGGGAGAAGTATGACTGAGCCGAATCCGGGCGCGCGCTGGTCGTCCCCCGAGATGCAGCAGCGGCTGCGGGTTCGTCACCGGGACGAACGCCGCTTCCGGCGCGCCGGAGCGGTTGCGATCGGGCTGGCGTTGCTGGGCCTCGCGACGCTGCTCGCCAGCATCGCCGCGAACGGTTTCTCGGCGTTCCGCTCGACCGAGATCCTGCTCGACGTGACCTTCGAACCCTCGGTCTTCGAGGGTGTGGCCGAGGCGTCTCGAACGGATCGCGACGACCTGCTCGCGCGCGCGGATTATGCCGCGCTGGTGCGCGGCGCGATTCGCGGCCTCTTCCCCGAAGTGGAGGGCCGAGGCCCGCTGCGCGACCTCCAGCACCTGGTGAGCTCGGGTGCCCGCGCCGAGCTGCGCCTGGCCGTGATCGCCGATCCGGCGTCGATCGGCACCACGCGCGCGTTCTGGCTGCCCGCCGACGACGAGGTCGATGTCTACTGGAAAGGGGACGTCTCGCGCGACGTCCCCGAGAGCGATCGCCGCCTCTCCGACGCGCAGCTCGCCTGGATCGACTCGCTGGCCGAGCGCGGCCGGCTGCGGTCGAGCTTCGCGACCCGGTTCTTCGTTTCGGGCGACTCGCGCGAGCCCGAGCTGGCCGGCATCTGGGGCGCCGTCGTCGGATCGTTCCTGATGCTGGTCGTGACGCTCGTGCTCGTCTTCCCGCTCGGCGTGTCGGCGGCGGTCTACATGGAGGAGTTCGCGCCGCGCAACCGCTTCACCGACCTGATCGAGGTGAACGTCAACAACCTGGCCGCGGTCCCGTCGATCGTGTTCGGTTTGCTCGGCCTGGCGGTGTTCCTGAACTTCTTTCATCTGCCGCGCTCGGCGCCGCTGGTCGGTGGCCTCACGCTCGCGCTGATGACGCTGCCGACGATCATCATCACCGCGCGCGTCGCGATCGAAGCGGTGCCCCCGTCGATTCGCGAGGCGGCGCGTGGGCTCGGCGCGTCTCCCGTCCAGGTGGTGCTGCACCACGTGCTCCCGCTGGCGATGCCGGGCATCCTCACCGGCACTATCATCGGCATGGCGCGGGCGCTCGGCGAGACGGCGCCGCTCTTGATGATCGGGATGGTGGCGTTCATCGTGGACGTTCCGAACAGCATCGTCGACGCGGCCACCGCCCTGCCGGTGCAGATCTTCTTGTGGGCCGATAGCCCGGAGCGGGCGTTCGTCGCGAAGACCTCGGGCGCGATCCTCGTGCTGCTGGGCTTCCTCGTCGCGATGAACGGGGCGGCGGTCTGGCTGCGGAGCCGCTTCGAGAAGCACGGGTAGAGCGATGGCGGAACCGATCATGGCACGAGAGATCGCGAATGAGGCTCCGGAGGCGAAGCGGGCCCCGCAAAGTGGCGCCCCGGTGAAGATGCGCGCGCGGGACGTCCACGTCTTCTACGGTGACAACCACGCGCTGCAAGGCGTCGATCTCGACATCACCCGCGACGAGGTCACCGCGCTGATCGGACCGTCGGGCT
>Ga0184637_10000838_pt1 | contig 21815 bp, 13 predicted proteins | sample PLM3_127_b2_FD_133143 | JGI IMG/M metagenome (GOLD analysis project Ga0184637, IMG submission 133143) | Groundwater sediment microbial communities from an aquifer in East River, Colorado, USA - PLM3_127_b2 | ecosystem: Environmental > Terrestrial > Soil > Riparian zone | place: USA: East River... | reverse complement strand
CGTGGGCGGCGGCGACCGCATCGGCCAGGGGAATCGCGATCTCGAAGAACTTCGCGAGCGAGAGTCCCTTCCTGGGGATGACCTCCGAGAGCGTCTTTCCTCGAACGAGCTCCATGGTGATGAAGTGAACGCCTTCGGCCTCCTCGAAGGAGTGCACGGTGACGATATGGGGATGGTTGAGCGCCGCGACCGCTTTCGCCTCTCGCTGGAAACGCGATCGCCGCTCCTCACTCTCCGCGAGGTCGGGCGGAAGCACTTTGAGGGCAATCTGTCGGCCGAGGTCGCTATCTTCGGCGAGATAGACGTCTCCCATCCCACCCGAGCCGAGCTTCTGGAGAATCTTGTAGTGGGAGAGGGTACGCCCAATCATCGTGGGCTCGTGCTGGTCTCGGAGGCTAGTTCCCTTTCTGACGCGATGTCAAGCTCGTGAGGTGCCCCTCGTCTCGTCAGGCCCCCTCCTTCAAAATCTCGTCCGGACGAGATTTTCCCTCGGGCGCGATTAAGGCGTCAGCCGATACAGCATCCTCGGAAACGGGATCGCCTCTCTCAGATGCTCGAGCTTCGCGATCCAGGACACGAGCCTCTCGATCCCCATTCCGAAACCCGAGTGGGGAACGCTTCCGAACCGCCGGAGGTCGAGGTACCACTGGAAGTCCTTCTCGGGGAGACCGTGCTCCTCGAGCCTCTTCTTCAGGAGAGCCAGGTCGTGGATCCGCTGGCCGCCTCCGACGATCTCGCCGTAGCCCTCGGGGGCGAGGATGTCGACTCCGAGCACTCGGTCGGGCCTCTCGGGATGGGGCTGCATGTAGAACGCCTTCACCTGGGTCGGGTAGTGGGTGACGGCGAGAGGGCGGTCGAGACCCTCGGTGAGGACGGTCTCGTCCTGGGCGCCGAAGTCGTTTCCGAGCTCGAAGTCCGTCCCCTTGTCCTTCAGCTTCACCGCCGCGTCGTCGTACGTCATCCGGTGGAAGGGTTTCTTCACGGACTCGAGCTTCGAGACGTCGCGCTCGAGGACATCGAGCTCCGTCCGCCTTCGGATCAACACCGACTCGATGATGGCGCAGATCAGATCTTCCGCGAGTGAGATCGTATCCTCGAGCTCCGCGTAGGCCACCTCCGGCTCGATCATCCAGAATTCGATGAGGTGCCGCTTCGTCTTCGACTTCTCCGCGCGGAACGTCGGACCAAAGCAGTAGGTTTTCCCGACGGCCATGGCGATGGCTTCGTTGTAGAGCTGTCCGCTCTGGGAGAGATAGGCCGTCTGGTCGAAGTACTTCGTCTCGAAGAGGGTCGTCGTCCCTTCGCACGCGTTGGGCGTGAAGATCGGCGTATCCGAACAGAGGAACCCGCGGTCGTCGAGGAAACGCCGCGCCGACAGGATGACCTCGTTCCGGATTCGCAGGATCGCGTGCTGCCGTTTGGACCGGAGCCACAAATGACGATGGTCGAGGAGGAAGCTCGTCCCGTGCTCCTTGGGCGTGATGGGAAACTCCTCCGCGATCTGGTAGACCTCGAGGCCGCTCACAGTGAGCTCGTAACCCCCGGGCGCCCGGGAGTCCTTGCGCACCGTGCCGGTGAGCGCGAGCGAGCTCTCCTGCGTGAGGGCGTTCGCCTTCTCCCAGTCCGCTTCCGAGACGCCGGCCTTCGAGATCACCGCCTGCATGAACCCGGTGCCGTCGCGAAAGATCAGGAACTGGAGCTTTCCGCCCGACCGGCGATTGTGGAGCCAGCCCTTCATGGTGACGGTCTCACCCTCGTGGCGGGACAACTGATCGATGTAGACCTGCACTTCTGTTGGCATAGTGTTTTACCGGAGCTCGGAGAGATGCCTCGCGAGCGCCGACCTGAGCCTATCCCACCTCGGGTTCGCCTCCAAGTTTCTGCGCAAAAGCTCGAGCGTATGAGGGACGTAGCGGCGATACACGTCGTTTCCCCGGGCGGAGATCTGGTAGCCGAAGGTTCCCAGGGCTTTCAGATTTCGCTGGAGCGCCGCCACGTCGTACTCCGCTCCGACGTCCGCCCCGGTCTCCCGTGAGAAGAGCTCCTTCATCTCGCGGACGACCGAAGCCTCGTGGGTCACGTAGGAGTCGTTGAGAAGCGAGGCGAGATCGTAGCACCTCGGACCCATCCGGGCATCCTGGTGATCGATGACCGCGAGCTCGTCGCCGCACAGGATGAGGTTGCGCGAGTGGTAATCGCGATGACAAAGGGCGTACGGCTGCGAAGCGAGCTCCGACGACAGAGCTCGAAACTCGGAATCCAGCTCGCACCCGTCCCCATCCGAGAGCTCGCGGCCCGAAAAGCCCTCGAGAAAGTGAAGGCGGAAGAATGCGAGCTCGTCGCCGAATTTCTTGTCGTCGAAGGCGAGTCGAAACGCTCCGAAGGGACGACCCTCCCGGGAGAGCTCCGCCCCGCGGGCCTGGAGCCGGACGAGCATCGACACCGACTCGCGATAGAGGGCGTTCTTCTTGTCCTCGTTCGAGCCTCGCTCGACCGCATCCTGGAGAAGGAGATCTCCGAGATCCTCGAGAAGGAGGATGCCGAGATCCCCCGCGACTTCGTGAATCCTCGGGACGCGAAGGGGAATCGCCTCGAACAGCTTCGAGGCGTCGAGAAACGTGAGCTCCTTCGGATCGAACGGCGCGGGCAAGAGGGCGAGAACCCTCGTTTCGGCGGCGTCCGCCTCGACCCGAAAATAGAGACGGTTCGACGCGTCCCCCGCGAGCTTCGTGAGCCGCGCCGAAGAGAGATCGGGAGCTCGCGTTCTCGCGAGGAACTCTCTTACTCGAGCTTCGATCAAAGAGACGACGTTCTCCCGCTCTTGAGCTCGGCCACCACGAGGCTGTCTTGGATCTCGCGCCTTCTCAAGCCCGATCGATCGGGCCCGAGCTTGAGGATCACCTTGTCCTTGAGCTCACAGTCGGACGGCAGCACCACCCAGTCGGTCACGACGCAGTTTCCGAGCGAGGCGCCCGAGGGGATCGAAATGTCGTCCCAGCAGACCACGTTCTCGAGCTTCGCCCCGTGAGCCACGTGGCACCGGGCTCCGAGAATCACGGTGCCCAGGAAGCGCACGCCTTCCTCGACGCGCGAATCGGCTCCGGCGAGGACCCGGGCCGAGGCGCCGTCCACGACCGCGTGCGGCCTCCTTCTTACCGCCCACTCCTCCTCGAAGATTCGGTCTCGTACCATGGTGAGCGAAGCCTCCCAGTAGCGGCGCGGGGTGTCGATGGTGATCCATCGCCCGTCCGAGACCGAAGCGAAGGCCCGCTTCTCCTCGATGAGCCGCGGCAGCAGTTCCTCCTCGAGCCCCCCCGGCTCGCCCGACAGGAGCTCGAGGACGGACGAGTCGAGGAGCCAGACCCCCGCGAACATCAGCTCGGAGCTTTTCTCACCGGCCTCCCGGCCGCGCTCGATGCCCAGGATCTCCCCGCGTTTTCCGACGCGGATCCCGGAATAGCCGACTCCCGCGGGCCTCGGCCGCAGGAGCAGAGTCGCTTTCGCTTTCGAACGGGCGTGGACCTCGAACATGTTCGGAAGATCGAAGTCGCAAAGGGTGTCGCCGTTCAGGAGGAGAAAAACCCCCTGCCCCAGAAGCTTCGCCGCTTTCTTCAAGCCTCCCGCGGTTCCGAGAATCTCGGTCTCGAGCGATCGATGGACCAAAAGCGTCTCGGACGCGCGCTCGAGAGCGGGCTCGAGCGTTTCCGGCCGGTGGTGGAGGTTCACCACCACCTCCCGGATCCCCTGACGCGCGATTCCTCGAAGGGTGTACTCGATCATGGGCCGGCCGAGAAGAGGAAGCGCCGGCTTCGCATAGTAGGTGGTGAGCGGCCTCAGGCGCTTGCCGAAGCCCGCAGCCAGGATCATCGCGCGATGGGGTAGCTTCGAGCTCATGTACCTCAAGAGGACGCTGCGATCTCGCGTGCAAACACCATAAACTCCGATGCTCCCGGGTTCTCGGCGCGGTGGAGCTGGTAGAGCCTCGGATAAGACAGGCTCATCGCGTCCTTCATATCGAGAGACAGCCGCTCGGCAATCCGCGCGATCTCCTCCGGGGAGCCCTCGATTTCGAGAAACGCTCCGATGGGCGTCTCATCGCAGCACACCTCGGCCTCGCTCAAACGAAAGGACGCCCGATACTTCTCGTAGCGAAAGCGGACCTCGAGCCCCATGGACTCGAGAATCGCCTCCATCGCCCGGCCGTCGCCGAGAAAGGTCTCGGATTCCCGCCTCTGTTTGATCTTTCCACTCCCGTGGTTCGGGCCCTTGTAGGTGAGCCACGCCTGGTCTCCCACGAAGCGGAGCCGCAGGACCGAGTCGCGCTTGCCGATGCGGGAGTCGGAATGGTCGAAGAGCTGGTTCGACTCGAAGTGTCGCGGGCACGTATTGGTCGCGCCCGCGGCCTCGATGCGGCGGATTCCGTCGTCCCAGGACGGAAGGCGAAACTTTACCTCCTGCTCGAGCTGGATAGTCAAGGTGATAGAAAGTCTAGCGCGGCGGTCGTCAGCCGGCTACCGCTTCGACGGCCCCGGCACGGCTCTCGACCAGACTCACCGACACCAGCTTCGAGATCCCCGGCTCTTCCATGGTGACCCCGTAGAGCTGGTCGGCCATCTCCATCGTCTTGCGGCTGTGGGTGATGAGGATGAACTGCGTCGTGTCGCGAAGCTCGCGCAGCATCGTGAGAAATCTCCCGATGTTGGCGTCGTCGAGGGGGGCGTCGACCTCGTCGAGGAGGCAGAACGGCGAGGGACGGTAGCGGAAGATGGCGAAGAGAAGCGCTATCGCGGTCATCGCCTTCTCTCCGCCCGAGAGCAGGAGCACGTTCTGGAGCTTCTTTCCCGGGGGCTGAGCCGCGATGTCGATCCCGCTCTCGAGGAGGTCCTCCTCGTCGACCAGCCGGAGGCCCGCGCCTCCGCCTCCGAAGAGCTGGCGGAAGGTGAGATGGAACTCGCGGTTGATCGCCTCGAAAGCTTCTTTGAACCGCTGGCGCGAGCTCCGGTCGATGCGGCCGATGGCGGTCTCGGTCTGGGAGATCGCATCCAGGAGATCCTGACGCTGCGTGGTGACGAAATCGTTGCGGGTCTCGAGCTCGCGATACTCCTCGTCGGCCATCGGATTGACGGGGCCGATGGCGTCGAGCTTCTCCTTGATTCCGAGGAGCTCCGCCTGCGTTCCCGCGTCGTCCTTCGACAGCTCCTGGGGTGAGAGAAGGGAGGCCGCGTGGGAGAGAGAGATCCCGTGGGCTCCCTCGAAGCTCTGGCGCAGATGCTCCCGATCGGACTCCTCGCGCGCCAGCACCACCTCCTCGGAGGAGCGGCGCTCACGCACCGTCTCGAGCTCGCGCCGGCGCGTTTTTAGGGCGGCGTCGGTGATCTCGATGCGGCGCTTCAGAATCGAGACCCGGGCCTCGAGCGAACGGCCGCCGTCGACTTTCTCGGATCTCGACACCATCGAGACCTCGAGCTCCCGCTTGGCGCGCTCGATCGCCTCCTTCAAGCTCGATTCCCGCTCGGCGAGACCGGCCTCCTCCCGCTTCGCAGCCTCGACCCGCAGCGACAGCTCCGCAACTCCTTCGCGGAGGCGCTCCACGTCGAGCCGCAGCGCGTCTCTTCGTTCTCGCAGGGCGGCGAGACGGGACTGCTCCTCGGCCGCTTTCACCTGGAGGGATTCCACGGCCTCGCGTCTCGAGGCCATCTCTCCCCGTAGACTCTCGAGCGCCGTCTCTGCGCCGTCCTTCGAGCGCTCTTCGCTCTCGAGGGCCGCCTCCATCTCGGTGCGCTTCGAGCCGAGGACGCTCCTCTCGGAAGCGGCGCGGGACCGCTCGCTCTCGAGCACTTCTCGCTTTCGAGACGCGCGGGCGAGATCCTCGCCGAGCTGGCTCGCGCGATGCTCGAACGAAACCAGAGTCTTTTCGAGGGCGTGGAGATCGTCGCGCAGAGACGCGGATTGCCGGTCGCCTTCCGCGAGCTCGGCCTGGAGGGAGCGGCGCCGCCCCGCGCACTCTTCGAATCGGGACTTCGCCGCGGAAACGCCCTCCTCGAGCTCTCGTATCTCCCGGCGGGTCGCGAGGAGACCGGCGCTCGCGCCTCCGGGGCCGAGAGCGACGACTCCCGGGGGCGCCACCACCTCGCCCGAAAGGCTGACGTACGCGGCGGGAATCTCCCGATAGCAGCGAATGGCTTGAGCGAGGCTCTGAACCACGATGGCGTCGGGAAGCCCCGCCACCGGCGGGTCCGAGGTGTAGCGCAGGCGGTCGCTCAGAAGACCCACGAGCCCTTCCATTCCACGCGCCTCGAGCTCTCCCAGCACGGATCGAAGGTCTTCTTCCGCCGGCTTCGAAAGCGACTCCACGAGAAGCTCGGAGCGACCCGACACCTCCTCGGAGGCGAGGAGCTCGAGCGCCCGATCGACGTCGCTCTCGTTTTGGACGCGGACGCGCTGGAGGGCGGAATCGAGAAACGCTTCCGCCGCCCGCTCGAGACCGGGCTCGACGTCGATCGCATCCGCGACCGACCCGAGCAAGAAGACGCCTCTCTCCTGTCCCTTGGTGAGGAGGAGCCGAGCGCCCGCCCCGAAGTGAGCCCGGGCCGCGACGAGCTCCTCGAGCGACGACCACCGGGCCTGAAGCCCGGAGAGCTCGTCTTTACCCCGGGAGAGCTCGAGATCGAGAGCGTCACGCTCCGCGCGGCGTTTCTCGAGCGTAACTTCGAGGGCTTCCCTCTGCGCCTTGAGAAGCTCGCGCTTCTCGCGCACCGTCTCGAGCTCGCGGCGTCCCTCCGCCGAGGCTCTCTCGAGCCGCGCTCTCTCGGCGTCGACCTCGGAGACCTCGGCCTCGAGCTTGAAGAGCTCGGCCGACACCTTCTCGCCGTTCGCCAAAACGCCCTGGAGAAAATTGTTGAGCGCGGCAATCTTGCTGATGCGGTGAACGATCTCGCCTCTTCGATCCTCGATCGAGGATTCGAGCGAGAGAAGAGACGTCGAGGCCTGCTTCAAACGCCCCTGATGGGTCTCGGAGTCCGCTTCCCGGCTTCCGAGCTCCCGCGCGAGCTCGCGTTCCTCTTTTTCCCTCGCCTCGAGCCGCGCGACGACCGGTCCGTGGCGCGCTTCGAGCTCTTTCGCCTCGACCGCGAGCTCGCCCCGGCGCTCGTCGAGCTCGGTGATTTGCCGGCGGTCGCGCTCGATGCCCTGATCCAGCCTCTCGATCGTGAGCTCGAGCTGATGGAGAACCTCGCGAGTATCGGCGAGCGCGCGCTCCTTCTCCGCCTCCATCAGCCGGGCGCGCTCGAGGAACGTCTCGGTGGTCGAGAGACTCGTGACCCGTCGAAGCTCTTCGTCTCCGATCGAAGCGAGTCGCGTCCGGATCTCCGCCAGGCGGGAATCCAGAACGCGAGCTTTCTTCACCGCCACGACTTTCTCGAGCCGGGTTAAGGCTTCGGAAAGCCTCCGGTAGCGGCGGGCCTTCCCTGCCTGCCGCTTGAGGGAGCTCATCTGGCGGGTGATCTCGTAGACGATGTCGTTCACCCGGAAAAGGTTCTGCTTCGCCGCCTGGAGCTTCAGCTCGGCGGCGTGGCGGCGCGACTTGTACTTGGTGATGCCCGCCGCCTCTTCGATCAGCGTTCTGCGGTCCGTGGGCTTGCTCGAGAGGATGAGGCCGATTTTCCCCTGCTCGATGATGGCGTAGGCCGTCGTTCCCACGCCCGTTCCCATGAAGAGCTCCTGGACGTCCCGGAGACGGCTTATGACTCCGTCGATCAGGTACTCGCTTGCCCCGCTCCGGTCGAGTCGCCGGGTGACGACGACTTCCCCTCGGGCGCTCTTCTGCGGCTTCCGTCGATTGAGGCCCTCCTCATCCTCGACCAGGACGGGCTCGCCGGGAAACTGGATGTTGGAGACGTGGAGGTTGACCTCGGCGAGAGACAGGGGAGGCCGCGCCTGGCTTCCGTTGAAGATGACGTCCTCCATCTTCTGCCCGCGGAGGCTCTTCGCGCTCTGCTCTCCGAGCACCCACCCGATGCAATCTGCGATGTTGCTCTTTCCGCAGCCGTTCGGGCCGACGATGGCCGTCACTCCCTCGTGGAAGGTGAGCTCGACCTTGTCCCCAAAACTCTTGAATCCGCTGATGTCGAGGCGTTCCAGCTTCATTCTTTATGGCGCTTCCGAAGGCTCCGGCTCGCGCTTCTCCCTTCGGGCTCGCGGAGCCCGCGTCAACCCCTGGCGTCCTTTACCCGAGAGTGCGAGTCTACCCACAAGGGAGGGAGGGGTCAAGAGGATTTGCCACTAGATGTGGTGGACTTTCCGCCGACCTTTCGGGCGATATGGTGCAAGCGCAGTGCCTGTGCTAAGTTGCGCTCACTTCCGATTCCCACGAGCATGCTGCGCATCCTCGACCGATACATACTGAAGGAGGTCACTCCGAGCTTTCTTCTTGGAATCGGCGTCTTCACTTTCGTCCTCCTTCTGAACGAGATCCTACGCCTCGCTCAACGCCTGGTGACGCAGTCGGCGACCGCCTCCGAGACCGTCGGCATCCTCTTCAATTTACTCCCGAGCGTTCTCTGCCTCACGATCCCCATGGGTTTTCTCCTCGGAGTCCTGATCGCATTCGGCAGGCTCTCCGCCGACAGCGAGATCGTCGCGATGCGGGCGAGCGGAATCAGCCTCTATCGCCTCCTTTTCCCCGTCCTTCTGACCGCCGCCTTCGGGTGGCTCGCGACGTCGCACCTCATCATCTCCGTCCTTCCCGACTCGAACCAAAGGGTTCGTCAGCTTCTCTTTCAGGTAATGACCTCGCAGGCCGGAACCGAGGTGCGGCCGCGCGTGTTCTACGACCGGCTATTCCCCAACCTCATGTTCCTGGTCATGGACACCCCCACCGGCGCCGACTACTGGCAAGACGTCATCCTCGCGGATCTCTCGGCGCCCGACTCGCCGCGGGTGACGTTCGCCGAGGAGGGGCGGCTCCTCGTCAACCGCGACGAGAGAACGGTCTCGTTCTATCTCAAGAACGCGGAGCTCCACCAGGTATCGCAGATGGAGCCCGACGACTACCAGAGGCAGGTCTCCGCGGAAATCTGGCTCCCGCTTCCGACTGCGAGCTTCTTCCCGCCGGAGGACGTCGACGTGCCCCGGGGCGCCCGCGAGCTCGGTCTCCCCCAACTCCATGCGGCGTACGCCGAGACCGGCCTTCCCGTTTATCTGACGGAGATCCACAAGAAGTTCTCGATCCCCTTCGCCTGTTTCGTATTCGGAGTCCTCGGGCTCGCACTCGGCATCCGCAACCGGCGCGACGGACGATCGTGGGGGTTCATCGCGAGCCTTTCGATCCTCTTCGTCTATTACGTCCTCATCGACGTCGGCGAGAGCATGGCCAACAGCGGACGACTTTCGCCGCTTCTCGGGATGTGGGCCGCGAATCTGGTGATGGGGACCGGGGCGTTGCTCCTTCTGGTCCGCGCCGCCCGCGAGGCCCCGATTGGCCTTCCCTCCCTCTCGGGCTTCGCCCGGGCGATCGGCGCGCGCTTGGGTCGTCCTCCGGCGCCGGCCCGAGCGAATCGACCCGTGGTGATCCTGCGGGTGCCGCGATTCTCTCTCCGCTTCCCCAACACCATGGACCGGTACATCGCGCGGGAGTTCACCCGTTATTTCTTGCTGATCCTCGCGGCGCTCGTCGTGGTCTACGTTCTCGGGCTCCTCATCGACGTCATCGCCGACGCATTCCAGAACCGAATCAAGGGGAAGGTGATTTTCCAGTACCTCGCGTTCGAGCAGCCGCAGATCCTCTTCTTCATGCTTCCGCTCGCAACCTTGATGGCGACTCTGGTGAACTTCGCCATCTTCACCAAGACGAGCGAGCTCACCGCGGCGAAGGCCGGGGGGATGAGCCTCTACCGGCTGTCGGTTCCGGTGGTGCTCATGGGACTCCTCATGAGCGGAGGGTGCTTCGCGCTTCAGGAATATCTTCTTCCCTACGCCAACCGCCGAGCCGCCGAGCTCAAGGACGAGATCAAGAAGCGGCCCGTCGAAACCTACAACGTTCTCGACCGGCGGTGGATGGTGGGCCAGGAGAACCAGATCTACAACTACGCGTTCTACGATCCCGCCCGGCGCCGTTTCAACGGCCTCGCGGTCTATCGCTATTCCGCGGAGCCCTTCGGTCTCGCCGAGCGATTCTACGCCCGCGAGGCGGACTGGATCGCCTCGGAAGGGGCCTGGACGTTCAAGAACGGCTGGCGAAGGAATTTTCGCGAGGGGGGGAAGGTCGAGACGTTCGACGAGCGAAAGGTCCTGGGCATGGAGCCTCCGTCGTACTTCGTCAAGGAAGAGCGGCGGTCGGAGCAGATGACCTACCTCGAGCTCGGCGGCTACGTCGCCGACCTGAAACGGGCCGGTTTCGACGTCGTGCGTCTCGAAGTGGCGCTGCAGTCGAAGTTCGCGTTTCCCCTGGCGGCGCTGGTGACGGTCCTCATCGCGATTCCCTTCTCCTTTACTCCAGGAAAGAAGGGCGCGCTCTACGGAATCGGAATGGCGATCGGAATCGGTCTCTCGTACTACGTCGCCACGCGTCTTTTCGCCTTCATGGGAGAGACGGCAATGCTGCCGCCGGGCATCGCCGCCTGGGCCCCGAACGCCCTCTTCAGCATCGGCGCTTTGTACGGCCTGTTCAACGTGAGGACCTGAAGAAAAACCAATACAAGGGGGATAAGGGGATAGGAGGGGATAAGGGGATGGGATCTGGGATCATCCGGCCGGTCTTATCCCCTTATCTCCTCCTATCTCCCTATCCCCCTTCTTACACTCTTTGGGTTTTCCTCAGGAACCGGCTTTGCGCAGCTCCTCGGCTTTGTCGGTTTTCTCCCACGTGAAGGTGGGCTCGTTCCGGCCGAAGTGGCCGTAGGCCGCCGTCTTTCTATAGATCGGCTTCCTCAGGTCGAGGTGGGCGATGATTTCCTTGGGAGTCAATGGGAAATGCTCGCGGATGAGATCCGCAAGCTTCCGCTCTTCCACTTTCCCGGTTCCGAAGGCGTCGACCATGATCGAAACTGGATCGGCGACGCCGATGGCGTAGGCGAGCTGCACTTCGACTTTTCGAGCGAGTCCCGAGGCGACGATGTTCTTCGCGATGTAGCGAGCCATGTAGGATGCCGACCGGTCCACCTTCGTCGGGTCCTTTCCCGAGAACGCGCCGCCGCCGTGGCTTCCAACGCCGCCGTAGGTATCGACGATGATCTTTCGTCCGGTGAGCCCGCAGTCTCCCTGGGGACCTCCGACCACGAAGCGGCCCGTGGGGTTGATGTAGTAGCGCGTGCGGTCGTCCAGGAGCTCCGCGGGAACCACCGATCGGATCACCTGCTCCTTGACCTCGTCGCGGAGGGTCTCGATCTTCACCAGATTGCTGTGCTGGCAGGAGATGACGACCGTGTCGATGCGCACGGGGCGGCCCTCGTCGTACTCGACCGTGACCTGGCTCTTGCCGTCGGGACGGAGGTAGTCGAGCGTCTCGTTCTTCCGGACCTCAGCCAGCCTCCTCACCAGCTTGTGGGCGAGGATGATCGGCATCGGCATCAGCTCATCGGTCTCATCGCAGGCGTAGCCGAACATCAGCCCCTGGTCGCCGGCGCCGCCCGGGTCCACACCCATGGCGATGTCCGGAGACTGCTCGTTGATGGTGGAAAGGACGGCGCAGGTCTCGTGGTCGAACCCGAACTTGGCGCGGGTGTAGCCGACGTCTCGGATCGTCTCTCGCACGATCTTGGGAAGGTCCGCGTAGGTCTTGCTCGTGATCTCGCCGGCGATGATCGCGATTCCCGTGGTCACCAGCGTCTCGCAGGCCACGCGGGACATCGGGTCCTCGGCGATTAGCGCGTCCAGAATGGCGTCGGAAATCTGGTCGGCGATCTTGTCGGGATGTCCCTCGGTCACCGACTCTGAGGTGAATAGATGTCTACCGTCCTGGCTCATTGTGCTCCTCCGACCGGGTGGGTCGTTGACTTCGGCAAAACATACATTTTTAGCACAAGGGCCGATCGAGATCAACGCTTCCGCTGGAACGCTTGAACCAAGGCTCTTGGTGAGATTCAATCCACGGGTGCCCCGGATGATCCAGAAGAAGAGGGCGGCCCCGCCACAGCACCGGCCGTCGAGGGGGCCGTCGAGGGGGCCGTCGAGGGGGATGGGCGCGCGTGTTGCTCGTCGTCCTCATGCCCGGCCCGTCATTCCGCCCTCGCCCACGCCCCTCCGCGATTTCGGCTGGGCGATCCTGATCTACGCCGTCGCCACCGTGGTCCTGAGCTACCCGCTCGCCTTCCATCCGGCGAGCCTCTCGCGGCTCGACAACGGCGACGCGCGCTTGAACGCCTGGGCGATGTCCTTTGTCGCTCACCAGGTGGTTCACGATCCGCTGAGTCTCTTCGAGGCGAATACGTTTCACCCTCTTCCCCATTCGCTCGCCTACTCCGAGCATCTCGCGCTCCTCGGAGTCCTGGCGCTCCCGCTCCTCCACTTCACGGACGATCTGGTCCTAACGAACAATCTCCTCTTGCTCTTCTCAATGTGGGCGACGGCCATGGGGATGTACTTCCTCGCGCGCACCCTCACCCGGAATCATCTCGCCTCTCTCCTCGCGGGGCTCTTCTTCTCCTTCGCCGCCTTTCGCTTCAATCGCCTGCCTCACATCCAGATGCAGCTCTATGCTTTTCTCCCGCTCTTGCTCGCTTGCTGGCACAGGTACCTCGAGGAGCGGAGAACGAGGGACCTCGTTCTGATGGGCTCGTTCTTCGTTCTTCAGGCCCTCTCGGGAACCTATCTGGGGGCGATCTCCGCGGTCGCGCTCGTGACCGCTCTCATCACCCTAACGCCTTTCTCCGGCCTTTCCCGTAGAGACGTTCTCAGCGTGGTGCTGGTTCTCACCGTCGCCGCGGCGGTCCTCGCCCCTTTCGCCGCGCCGTACCTCTGGGTCCATCGCGAGCTAGGGGTCGAGTGGGACCTTCCGGGAGTGGGCTCCCTCTCGGCGACTCCTTCGTCCTACCTCGCGTCTTCGTCTCACCTCTATCGAGCGTTGAGCGAGCATCTCTTTCGAGACCAACCCCCGACCGACTACCTCTTTCCCGGGCTCGCCCTATCGGTGCTCGCGCTCGCCGGCGTCGTCGCCCTGGCGCGGACGAAAGAACGCCGGCAAGTTCTCCTCTGTTACTCTCTCATCTTCATCCTGGGCTTCTTGATCTCCCTCGGCCCGCGAACGCCTTTTTACCCATTTCTCTACGAGCACGTGATCTTCTTTCGCGGACTGAGGGCCCTCACGCGCTTCGGGCTTCTGCCTCTTCTTTCGATGACGGTTCTGGCAGCGGTGGCTCTCGCCTGGCTCCTGGAGACGCGGGGCGGTCTTTCCCGGCGGAAGCTCGTCACTCTCGCGATCGCCGCCTTCTTCGTCGCGGAGTCGACGGCGCTCCCCTATCGCCTCGAGCCCTGGACGGACGACCCGCCCGAGGTGTACCGCTGGCTCGCGGAGGCCAAACCCGGTCCGATCGCGGAGCTTCCCTTCAAAGTCATCGATACCCAGTACATGTTCTGGGCCCGGCACCACGGGTTTCGCCCCATGCTGAACGGTGACAGCGGCTTCGTGCCGATGTCGCACCAGTGGATTAAAAACGCGTTCGCCCGCTTCCCTTCTCCCGACTCCGTCGCCCTCCTGCGGCGTCTCAAGGTCCGCTACGTCGTGCTTCACCTCGGCGCATTTCGCGAAGGGGCGCTTCTCCGCCTCCTCGGGGGGATGGAAAGGCATCGCTCTGAGCTCGTGCCGGTGCGGGATTTCGGGCGCGATCTCGTGTTCGAGGTCGTCCCCGAGAGGGACCCCTGGAAAGCGCCGCGGGCGGCTCGAGTGAACGTCTCCGGCAGCGTTGCCGCCCTGTTCGATCGCGATGTGAACACCGCCGTCTCTCTCCCGGGGCCGGATTTCACGGTCGCTCTCGACTTCCCCGACGTTTCCAACGGGGCGAAGCTCGCGGGCCTGAAGCTCCACTACGGAGCGGCGCCAAGAGTGCCCGTCGAGCGGGTCGAGATCCTGAGAGAGACCGAAACGGGCTTCGAGATCGTCTGGGCGACCGGAGCCGACTGGCCCGCACTGACCGAGCTGGTCTCGGGTCTCCTCGAAACGCCGCGCGACGGAACGCAAACGATGTATGTGGATTCCGGCGGCCCGGCGCTCGCGGGCCGACTCCAGCTTCGACTCTACGGCATCGATGCCGAGACCCCGGAGCTCACCGAAATCGAGGTTTTGACCGAGTAGCGGCTCGTCAGTTTCATCCGCTTTTCGCGCCGCCGCGCCATGAGATCCATCGACTCGACACGGCGCGAACGATCAGCATCACGATGAAGAGCGACAGCGGCTGCCAGGTGAGTCCGCCCACCAGATGCCCCAAAAAATGAAGATCCGCAGGCATTCCAAACGAGTACTGGGGCACGTGGAAGATCGTCGTCTTACCCGTGGCCCACGTGTATCCGATGCCTCCAAGCTCGACCGCCATATATGGCAGGATGAGGAGGTACGAGACCTTCACCAGCTCCTTCCAGGAAAGGCCGAGAGCTCCGAAGTAAATGCATCCCAAAAGAATCACGACCGTCATACTGGCGTACTTGCTGATTTCACCGGAGCCAGCGACCGTCAGACCCACGCGGGCCAGACCGACGAGAACGATGGACGCCATGAATCCTGCGATCGCGCCCTTGGAGTTGCGTTTGCCGTTCATTTTGAGGTCACCCAACCATTGCCCTCGCCATGGTGTCCGTCCAACACTCGGGCTCAGCGGCGTGGCCAAGCTTGAACGCCAGCACGACCCGTCGAAAGCGGTGCGCTTTCATTGCGACGCCCGATTGAAAGAGCCACGTCCGCTGCAACCCGAAGTTGGACGGGCCATTGTGTTATTCACCGAAGCAATCGTCGAACCACGAACGCTGGAGCGGAATGAACTTGTACACCGCTTGCGCGAGTTGTGCGCCAGGGGTCGCTGATGCGGCGAACATTTTCTTCCCTGCCTCGGCAACCGCTTTGACGGCCGGCGTGAAGTCCCCGTCTGCTGAAAGGAGATACGCGGTGTCGTATTCGTTTCGCTCGGCCATGCGAACCATATCGACGGCAAGCATGACGTCGACAGCCTTCTCGACGGTTACCGACATGACGGCATGCCGCACCGCAAGGGAAAGGAGGTCCTTGTAGACAGCTGGGTCTATTCGTACCTTCAATTCAGCAAGATACCGCTTCAGTTCGGCTGCCGCGTCGTTTCGTGCCGGCCTCTGTTCGAGCCGGCCATAATGAATGCTGATTCGCGGATCTCGTGCTCCGAGCCACGCCATGTACCGCCGCTGGGCGGAGTATAGGATCGTGTCTAGTTGCTGGCGAACCTGGCCGACATAGTATCTGGTAGCCGTCCATTCACGAGGGCCGACAAGCTTGCGCGACACCTTCGCGTAGTTGAGCCTCCCGAGGTTACTGATGCCCAGTTTGGTGAGTGAATGGTACCAGTTGTTCCCATCCACGAACACGACAGAACGTTCGGGCATAGAGAAGAAAAAAGAAAACCCCGGCGTGTGGTCCGCAAAGACCAGACCCCGGGGGGATCAGAACCGGAACCCCGTAAGGTCCCAGCAAGTGGAATTATGGGCACCCTAACTCAGAAAGTCAAGCGCTCCGTGCCACTTCGTGCCGAAACACTCGTTCGAAGTGATACGCCGTTTCATTGGGCTACTCTTTCGGACGACAACGAGAGCCACGTCAGCTCGATCCGTTTGTTACAAGCGTCCAGTTCGGACCAATGAACGAACGATAGCGCTGCCCGTCGACGACCGCGATGATGCCGGAGTCGTCCGGAATGACGTGCTCACCGAACTCTGGCACGTCGTCTTTTTGGTTGGCCACCTGCCTAGCTCAGCTCGATTCGCTAATCCCGGCTGAACACCGGGAAGGCGATCACCCGCTCGAATCCCATCGATCGATAGAGGTCGAGGGCCCGGTGGTTGTCCCGGCTGACCATGAGGGAAATCCCGTCGTAGCCCATGTCCGAAAGGCGCCCGATCACCCGGGAGAGAATCCGCCGGCCGAGACCACGGCCCTGGTAGTCGGGGGCCACCGCAAGTTGCGCGAGATGCGCTTTTCGAACCGAGGTCTCGGTTACGACCGCGAAGGCGACTGCGCGATCGGTCCGGGGATCGCGGGCGACCGACGATGCGTCGAGGATCGCGGAGCCGCACCCTCGATGGCGGAGGACGCTCGTCAAAAGGGACCGGCATCCCTCGCTCGAGCGGTAGAGCTCGTTCATCCGGGCGTCGATCCCCGAGACGTGGGCGCTCTCCATGACCTGGGATGCCTCGGTCAGGTTCCACGACTTCCAGCTTCGATAGATGAAAGGGTCTGGCGTTTCGGGTGGCTCCTCCGGGCACGGAGGGCACGAGCCCCGGGGCTTCAACGCCAGACGGCGAAACTCGCGCGCGTAACTCTCGAACCCCTCCGACTCGAAGCAGGGCACGAGCCAGGGCGCGTCGTACGACAAGAACTGGCTTTCGATGCGCACGACCCCTCGAAGCACGAGCTCTTGTATCATCGCGCGCACCAGGAGCGGGCCGACGTCCCTTGCCCGCCACTCGGGAGCGACCGCGAGACCGGTGAGGACGCCGCGACCCGATTCGACGACGAAGTACCCGTACCCCGCGGTAGACGATCCGCAGCGAATGGCCTTTCCTAGCACTCCACCGCGCTCGAGGGCTCGCCGAAAGGCAGTGACCGCCGAGGAGACGTCCCACGACAGCCGGTCCCGCCAGAGGGCGAGCTCGCGGCGGAAGAACCCCTCGAGCTCCGGGGGGCGGATCGTATCCAGGTCCACGATCTGAAGCTCCGGTTCCCGAGTCTCGAGAAGAAGCGTGCTCATTCTCGACGCTTAGTCTACTCCTACTCCCGGTGCTTTCGCCTTGGAGCGAGCGTGCTACCATCGTCTTCGATGCAAGCGGTCATCATGGCGGCGGGTCGATCGACCCGCACTCATCCTCTGACCGCGACGAGACCGAAGCCGCTCGTGCCCCTCTGGGATCGGCCGCTCCTCGAGCACCAGCTTCGTCAGCTCGAGGGGCTCGTGGACGAGGTCCTCCTGGTCGTCGGTTTCCTTCGAGAGCAGATCGAGGGCCGGTTCGGCGATACCTTCGGGGGAATCCGAATCCGGTACGTGGTTCAGGTGCTCCAGCGCGGCACCGCGGACGCCCTTCTCGCGGCGCGGCCCCATGTGACCGCGCGCTGCCTCGTCCTGAACGGTGACGACTTCTACCACAAAGACGACTTGAGGGGACTCGCGGAGAGGGGACGGGGGCTTCTGGTCACCCAGGCGAAAGACCCCGAGAACCGCGCCGTCGTTCAAATGGAAGGGGACGTCATCACCGGCATCGTCGAGAAGCCGAAAGATCCGCCGAAGGACGCCTGGTGCAGCGTCGGAGGGTACTCCGTCGAGAGGGACGACCTCCGCCACCTCGACGAAGTCGTCCCGAGCCCACGCGGTGAGCTCGAGCTCCCGGACTTCATTCTCCGGCTTGTGGACGAGAGTGTCGTCCGCGCGAAGAGGATCGAGCGGTTCTGGCTTCCCATTACCTATTCCTGGGACGTGCTGCAGGCGGCGCTCTTCTTGTGGGAGGACCCCGTTCGAGCTCGAGAGCTCGGCCTCGTCGCCGAAACGCCGTCCGCGATCCGCGGCCGGGGCGACGTGACTCTGGGGCGGGACGTCGCCCTCGAAGGACCGATCCGGCTCGGAGCGAACGTCCGAATCGAGGACGGAGTGCGACTCGTCGGCCCGATTGCGATCGGCTCCGGAGCTCGGATCGCGGAGGGAGCGGTCGTCGAGCGGTCGATCCTTTTCGACGACGTCGTCGTCGGCGCGGGCGCCCTTGTTCTCGATTCGGTTCTTGGAGAGAGAGTCTCGGTAGGAGCCGCCGCCTGCATCGAAAGCCGTCCCGGCGCCGAGCTTGCGATCGAGGTCAAGGGAAAGCGGGTCGTCCCCGAAATCGCGCGGCTTGGGGTCGTGGCCGGGGACGGTGTCTCGATCGACGCGAGCGCGATTGTACCCGCGGGAACGCTGATTTAACGCAGCCAGCCCGGCGGAATCCCCGCCCGCCGAGCGTCGTCCTGAATCCGCTTCAAGTCGAGCTCCGCGGCGGCAAGCTCTTCTTTCGCCTCCTTCGTCAGACGCTGGAGGTGGTCGATGGAATCGATCACCGTTCTGCCCTGTGCGTCTACATAGCGACTTTCCGGAGCCAAGTAGAGCTCTTCGAAGAACTGAACCGTCTTCTGGGCGTCGGCGATGCGCGCCCGCGCGGCCGAGACTTTCGAACGCCACTCCGCCTCGCTGCGCTTGCGCTCGCGGCTTTCTTTCTCGAACTTTTCGCCCTCGTCCTCGAGCTTCTCGTCCCCTCCGGGAATCACCGCGTCATCCTCTAGGGAAGGTCCATCGCTCGATTCGATTTGCTCGCCAGCTTCGTCTTCGGGAGCCTTCTCTTCCTCTTTCTCGCCGAACACCTCCTCTTCGCTGAACTCCCGAGCGGCGACGCCGTCTTTCTTGTTTTTGTCGCGCCGTTCGCGTTCCTTCTTGGCGACGCTACCCAGGCTTTGGGCTTCCGAGAGGAGTGGTAGGGACAGACCGACCAGAAGCAAGCAGGCGATTCCGGCAATCCTCATCTTGACTCCTCGGAGGGGGGGGTCAATTCTTGCTGCGCGAAAGCGACCGGAAATACTCCTCGACGAGCTGCCGGTAGTCCGGCGGCACCTGGTCCGAGCCCGCGAGGTAGAGCTGCTCCTCGCCGATCCCCTCGAGCTCGCGCCGGAGCCAGTACTCGAACTGCTTCAGGTCGGCGAGCACGTCCTCCTCGAGCTTCTCGAGGCCGAGCGGGTTCAGGAAGATCTGCTTTCTCTCGAACTCCTCCATGCGGCGGATGATCTCGCTCAGATCCGGCACGTCGAGGTTCTGACGGGCGAGCTCGCGCTTGAGGTTCTCGGCGTCTTTCACCCGCTCGCGGAACTCCCGGCGGAGCTGGCGGATCTCCTCGGTCGAGAACGCGCCCGGCTGATAATTGGGTCCGTTCGGCGAGCCGGAGCCGATGAACGCCTCGCCGCCCCCGGCTTCCCGCGAGCCCGTGGGGTCGGTGCCGCCCGCCTGGGATCCGGCCGCCTGGCGCGACTCGGAGCCTTCGGAGCCCTCGGACCCCTCTCGCTGGCCGTCCGAAGCCTCCCCTTGGGAGGACTGACCCTCCTGGGACTCGCCCTGGCCGCCCGGCTTCAAGCCCCGACGCTTTTCTTGCTGGCCTTTCTGGCCTTGCTGGCCCTCCTGGCCTTGCTCACCTTCCTCACCCGGCTTTCCCTGCTGGCCTCTCTCGCGGATTCGCTCCGAGAGCGACTCGAGATTTCGCACCAGATCCCGGGTCTGATCGATGGCTTCGGCAACCTTGGTCTCTTCGGATTTCCCGAGCGAGCCGGCGGCATCCTCGAGCTTCTGCCGGAGGTTCTCGACGTCCTCTCCGATGAGCTTCTCGAAATTCTGCGCGTACTCGGGCGAGCGACCCTGAACCACTCCTTTGGAGTAGCGGATCTTCTCCTTGAGCTTGCTGTCGCGGATGGAGTTGGCGGCATCCTGGATCTTTCGCGAAGCTTCCTTCTGCTCGCTCCGGCCCTCGCGCGCCATCCGGTCGAGGTGCGACTCGAGGTTAAGAACCTCCTCCGCGAGCTCGTCCTTGCGCTCGAAGACACGCTGCACGCGCTCGCCGGAATTTCCTCCGCCCTCCGCCCCTTCTTCGGACATGCGATTCACTTCAGAAGCGACCCGCTCCTGCTGGGACTGGATTCGCTCCATCTGCTCTCGTGCGTCCTCCATGTCCCGCTCGAGACGGACGGACCGGTTCTTGTCGAGAAGCCGTCGAGCATCTTTGAGCTTGTCGAGCGCCGAGAGTCCCTCGGCGAGCGCTCCCGCCTCTCCCCGCGCACCCGCGCGCCGCATGGAATCCGCCGCCTGCTGGAGCCTCCGCGCGGTGTCCTCCAGGTTTTCGATGGACTGCTCCCGCGCGAGCCGCTCGAGCTTGCGGGCGAGCTCCTCGGTCTCGTCGGCGAGGTCCTGCTGACCGCCTCCTCCTCCGCCTCCCTGATTCTGGAGACGACTCGCCTGGCGCTTCAGCCGCTCGTTCTCCTGCTGCTGCCGGCGAGCCAGCTCCTGGAGTCGCTGCAGCGCTTCGTCGACTTCATTGTCGGTCGACTGCTGCGCGCCGCGCTCGACCGTCTCGTACTGGTTGCGCAGCTTGTCGAGCTCGAGCTCGAAGAGATCCGCCAGGTCTTCGGCGCTCGCCGCCTGGCCGCCCCCGCCGCCTCCCGACTGGAACGACACCTGGACGTCGCGGAAGATCGCATCCGCGCGCTGGAGATGCTGGAGGGCGCGCTGCTCGGGCGGAAGCGCGTCGTCGGGGTCCTTGGCCGCGAGCTTCTCCTCCGCCGGACCCATCTCCTCGAGAGCCTTCTTCAGGGACTCGCTGATGGTCGCGAATTCCCCGTCCATCTCGGTAATCCCGCGATTGCTCATGCGCCTCAGGAGGTTCTCCACCTGTTCGCGGAGACGCCCCTGCATGAGGGCGATGGTGGTGAGGTTCTCCTCCCAGTCGCGTTTCGCATACTCCGCCTTGTCGCGGATGAGCTTGAAGGTGGCCGCCACGATCTGACGCTGGCGGACGGAGAGCGTTCCCTCCATTCCGCCCCCGCCTCCGCCTCCGGGCATCCCGCCCTCGGCCTGGCTGTAGCGGCGATCGAAAGGCCGCGCCTCGATGAAGTAGATGTCGGTCGTCGCGATCCGCGAGCCGCCAGCATCCGTCGCCCGGGCGAAGTACGAGATGAAATCACCGGGCTCGAGGCCGAAGTCCTCGAGGAAGAACGTGTGCCCCGCGATCATCTCCTTTTTCTGCCCTCCCCCGTAGAGGGGGACGACCTTCTCTTCCGATCCGTTGACGGAGTAGACCAGCTCCACCTTGGAGAGGCCGTAGTCGTCCTCGGCCTTCACCTCGGCGAAGACCTCCTCGATCGGGCTCACTTTCGAGTCGCGGCCAGGCTTGGTAATCGACACCGACGGCGGCTGATCGGAGAGAACTTCGATCGCGTAGTCCGGAGACGCGGGACGGGAGTTCCCGTCGAAGCCCTGGAGCTCGATGCGGTAGAAGCCGTCGGTATCGACGTTCAGAGTCGCCGAAAGGCTCCCGTTCTCGCCGAGCTCGAGCGGCACGGGCTCGACCCCCTCGACCCGAAGCGAGCCCCCCGGCACCTGGACCGTGGGATGGACGAGGACCTTTACTCTCGTGCCGCGGAGCGCCGCCACGTCGCCGCCGTCCTCCACCTTTTGAGGGGAGAGCCCGGTGTACTCGGGGAAGAGGTACTCGAGGTCGATCTGGCGCACGTAAGGCAGATCCGAGACGGCGATGCGGAAGAGCTCCGAACGAACGCCGTTCGCCTCGACGAAGTACTCGGTCGAGGAGTCGAGGTCGAACATCATGAAAGCGTAGCGGCCTTCCGCTTCGTCATAGGTCATGGGCCAGCGCTTCCACTCGCCCTCGCCGCCCCCTTTCGCGTCGTCGGTTTCGAGCTTCATCGCGATCTCGGTGTCCTCGCTCGCGAACCCCGAAAGCTCGGCGGTCACGAGCTGGTCCGCCCCTCGGGCGACGTCGACGCTCCCCGGCTGTACCTGGATGGCGTAGGGGCTCGCCGCCTGGGCGCTGCGCAGCGGGTTGAGAAGGAGAGAAGCGCCATAGCGCAGGAAGCCGGG
>Ga0184637_10000837_pt1 | contig 21822 bp, 14 predicted proteins | sample PLM3_127_b2_FD_133143 | JGI IMG/M metagenome (GOLD analysis project Ga0184637, IMG submission 133143) | Groundwater sediment microbial communities from an aquifer in East River, Colorado, USA - PLM3_127_b2 | ecosystem: Environmental > Terrestrial > Soil > Riparian zone | place: USA: East River... | reverse complement strand
CGGCCGCGTGCGCTCGTCGCCGACGCCGCGCGCGGGGTCGATTTCATCGACGCCGTGCTGGCTGTACGGCGACTGGTGGAGGGGCACTTCCTGCCGGCGCGCGATATCCGGCGGCACGTTCGTGCCGAGTACGAAGCGTCCGCGGAAGAGCGGCATCCGATCCTGCTCGAGTACGCGTCGGCGCTTGCGGAGCAGGGATACCGTGTCCTCGGCATGCCCGACCTCCGCATCAATCCAAAGATGGACGTCTACCAGCGGGTGAACCTCGATTTCGGATTCTGCAACGTGCTGCCGGGACTGCACCGGAATCGCCCGGCCGTGTATCACTTCATTTCCGGCGTGCGGGCCCTCGATGAAGACGCGTCGCGCCGCATGCGCCAGGCCGATGTCGATCCCGTTCCGGTATCCACGGCGGATGTCGCGTCGGCGCTGATGCTCCTGCAGGGCGGGCTGCACTGCTGTTGCGGTTCCATGTGAGGCGCCAAGGTCCGGCTAAAGCCGGACACTACGTACGAAGGAAACACGCGCGAATGGCTCAAGACGAAGACGCCATCGACAGGGCCGTGCGGCTGCACGGTGAGGCGATGAGCGCGGCGGAGGATGGCCGGCTCGATGCCGCGTCCACGCTCGCGGGCGAAGCGCTGGAGCTGTTCGAACGGGAGTCCGGTCCCCTGCATCCGGACCTCGCGAACGTCCTGAACTGTCTCGCTGACGTGCACGAGCAGCGCGCCGAGTACGCCGAGGCCGAAGCGTGCAGCCGCCGGTCCGTCGAGATCATGCGGGGCGTGCGCGCCCGGGCGTCGGGCCAGGACATGGATCGTCTCTACGTCCAGTCGTTGACGAAGCTCGGCAGCCTCGTGCGAGTGCTCGGCCGCTACCACGAAGCCGAGCCCGTCCTGCGTGAGGCGCTCGCGGTCGCGGAAGCGTCGCTCGGCGAAGAGGACGCGGACGTGATCACTTCGCTCAATGCCCTGGCCGTGCTGTTCAAGTACACCGGACGATTCGACGAGGCGGCGGCGCTCTACGACCGGGCGCTGCGGCTGGCCGAGCGCGTGGGCGGGCCCGACGACGCATCGCTCGCGACGCTCCTGCACAATATCGGCGGTCTGGATCACGCCCGCGGCGAGTACGTGCGCGGAGAGCCAGCCGCGCGGCGGGCGGTCGAGCTCCGGGAACGTACGCACGGCGCCGATCATCCCGCCGTGGCCGCTGATGTGGCCGCGCTGGCCGCGATCGTCGACGGGCAGGGACGTCACGACGAGGCCGAGCAGATGTACCGGCGTGCGCTCGACATCTTCGAGCGCGTCTACGGTCCCGATCATTATGAGATTGCAGTGAACCTCAACAACCTCGCGGGGATCCGCGAGGGACAGGGACATCGTGACGAGGCGGAAGCGCTGTATCGCCGGGCGCTGACGATCAAGGAGTCCCTGTTCGGCGCCGATCACCCGGACGTGGCGATGACGCTCAACAATCTCGCCCTGCTGCTCGCGGGCATGGGCCGGGGTGATGAGGCGGAGCCGTTGTACGAGCGCGCACTGCGAACGTTCGCGTCCCGGCTCGAGCCCGGTCACCCGAAGGTTCGAGCGTGTGTGGACAACTATGCGGCGCTCCTTCGGGATCGCGGGCGCGGAGCGGCGGCGCGGGCGCTCGAGAAGCGGTATTGAGCCTGATCTACCGATTCGGGGTCGCTCGTGGAGTGGTGTGGTTCGGGAACTCTTCCTGGAGAAACCGCTCCAACGCCCTGCTCAACGGCGACGTCGGCCGCTTCCTCACCGCCCCCATCTCCGCGTACGTCTCGGTGCTGCCTTCGGGAATGAAAATCGGATCCCAGTTGGCCTTGTTGTACTCGCCGCGCGCACGGTCGGCCACCTCGCCGCGAGTCTCTCCGATGAACAGGCGGATTTGCTTGCCGTCACAGTAGCCGAGAATCGCGCGCGCCGTGGCGCGACGTGAATCGTCCGCGCGCAGGAACCCGCACAGCCGGTCCCCAACGGCGTTCCAAATGAGCTTGCCCATTGGCCCTGGGAGGTCGGGAAGACCATCGAAGAACAATCCGCCATGCTCCACGACGCACGGCTGCCGGAGATACTGATACGCGGCCAGGGCCTTCCAGCGCACGACCTTTTCGAGATCGGGATGCATGATTTCCTGCACATCATGCCGCACCACGCAGAGCTCGATGTGTCTGTCCACCGCGAGGTCGCTCTCCGCGAAGAAGGCGGCCGCTTCCGCGGCCTTGTTGTCGTTGGTCGTGAGGAAGTACAGCCTCACAGCAGTGCCTCCAGGAAGTCATCGATGCTCTTCGACTTGTCGAGAGGGTCGAGGTCAATGATGGACACATCCCAGCGGGCCAGCAAGGTTCGCTGAATTTCTCCGGTCCCGAAGGTCGTGAGGTACGCGCTCGGCGTACGTTTTCCAGTTCGCGTCGCCTGCTCTCTGAGTTTGTGCAGCTTGTAGAGCATGTAACGAATGTTGACGTCGCTGAGGCTGTAGCCGATGAACAGGAGCGAGCGGCCCAGCGTGTCGGCGCGCAGCTTGATGTCGATCGCGGACTCGAACTGCAGGCGCTCGAAGTAGCTCGACTCGGTGAGCACCAGGCTCGCATCGTCGCTGAACGTGCCGTGGAACTTCACGAGGTGCGTGACATCGGATGGCGCGCTGGCGATGTCATCGATGTTCGATATGGCGTGGCAGGGCTCATTCTTCAGCTGGAAGGCCCGCTCGATGATGGCGTCGTAGTTCGTCGTATAGATGAGCGGCAGCTTCATCGCGGCCAGCGCAGAATGCGCTCTCGATTGCGCGATCTTCGCGTCGACCGGGTTGAACGCCTTGTCCATCACGCTTCGCAGCGGACCGATGCTCCCCTTCGTGGCGACGTAATACTCGGCGAGTTGAAGCTCGTCGCCGTTGCACTTGAAGACATCGGGGTCGTAGCCCAGCTGCTCGGCGATCAAATCGATCAGATCACCCCACGATGGGAGGCCGAGGGGGCGAGAGAGCCCGGCACCGACGAAAGGGATCAGCTTTCCGTCCGTGCGAAGGTCGCGCAAGGTCTGCAGCTCGTCGGCAAATGAGATCATGCCTTCATGCTCTCGGTGGGGTCGGCGTCACGTGCGCACGGATCCGGCCGCGCGGACCTCCATGATACTCACGGCGACCCGGAACCACCTCAAACCCGGTCCGGCTAAAGCCGGACACTACGTACTGGTGAAATGACGGGATTCAGGTTAGGGGTATGGGGGAACAGCGAAGGTGTTCAGCGCGCTGGAATCGACAACCCGGGTTGCCGCGTTACGAGGACCGAGCGGTGCGGCCGCCGACCACTCGCAGGTCGCGCGCCGCACGAATGGACGTGGTGTCGCCCTGGCCACTGACGGGCGAGTGACGCAGCACGCCGAGCATTCGAGCCAGATGGGGGGCCAGCGTCTCGGCCACCCGGCCGTCCGCCGGGGTAAACGGCTTCGCGGCCTCCCTGTACACCGTCATGACTCCTGCCAGCGCGTCGCCCTCGCCGATCGCGGTGCTCAGACACGTGTGGGGGACGCTGTCGCCCGCAACGACATCGCACAGATCCAGTTGCGCGTCCGAGTTGACGATCGTACGGCGATACGCCGCGACCCATCCCGTCAGCTTCTGCCCTATCGGGATGAAGGATCCGGCCAGCGACGCGGCGAGAGGGCCTGACGCGAATTCCATGACCAGCCTGCGGCCGTCCCCAGAGAGCAGGTAAATCGCGCAGGTGCCACCGCCGACGACGCGGCGCAGATTCGCCGTCGCAAGGCTCAAGACATCAGGCAACGATGACGCGGCGCTCACCACTCTTGTGAGGCTGATGATTTCGGCCAGCAGGCTGGCGACGTCGTCTGACGGATTCTCCAATACGGGAGCCGCGGGCGCAGCCACGGTCGCGGCTGCTGACTGACTGATCTGCACCAGGGCCGCATTGTGGGGTGGAGGCGCGGCCATGCCTTCCGCAATGTCTGGCAGCACTCGAATGAACGTGTCCACCACGAAGGGATCGTAGGTCGTCCCGCGGCGTTCCATCAGGATCGCGATCGCCCCGTCACGGCTCAGGGCGCGCCGATACGGGCGGTCCGAGGTCAACGCGTCGTAGCAGTCGACAACGGAGAGGATGCGGGCGCCGATGGGGATGTCCGTGCCCCGCACCCCCCCGGGGTAGCCCGAGCCGTCCCAGTTTTCATGATGACAGCGGACGATGGGCACGACCGGGTAGGGAAAATCGATCGCCGACAGGATGTCCGCCCCGACGTCCACATGCAGCTTCATCTGCTCGAACTCGGAGGGCGTCAGCTTGCCCGGCTTGTTGAGGATGTGCTCCGGAACGGCGAGCTTGCCGGTGTCGTGGAGCAGGGCGGCGGCCTCGATCGCCTTGATCGTGGACTCGTCGCGCACCTCGAGCGCTCTCGCGAGCGCCACCGCGTAGGTCTGTACGCGGCGGATGTGATCGTGCGTCACGCCGTCCTTCGCTTCGATGGCGGTGGCCAGCGTCTCGACGGTCGACAGGTAGAGACGATCGACCTTGGCGATGTGCTGCTGCGCGTCTTCGAGCCGCCCCAGCCACGACTGGATCGTCAGGTGAAAGATGAACACGACGGGCAGCACGGCGGCGGCCGCGGTCAGACTTGCATGGTTCAGGACAATGACCACGGAAAAGGCCGCGGAGGCCGCGGCGGCGTAGTTCACGGAGAACAATGCGAATCGCTTCCACACCTTGAACAGGGGCGTGCCCGACTCGAGCGCGAGAGCCATGGCCGTGAGCCCCGAGTTCAGGACGAACCAGATGGCCGTCATGGCCGCCAGGGGCAGGATCAGGGACGGAATCGGGACCTGTTGAGATGCCAGCGGCGGCCCACCGGATATCGCGAAGAATGCATGGGTCGCCACATAGAGCGACAGTGCCGGGCCGCACGCGTTGAAGAGCAGCTTGACGCGGCTGTAGCTGCGCCGCCACGACATGATTGAGCTGTCGACCGCGATCGCCAGCATCGCCGGTGCCGGCCCAAAGAGCATCCCCGATGCGAGGAAGAACGTATCGGACACCGAGATGCGGGCGTTCAGGCCGGGGACCTTCACCGCATACGTGCCGGCCAGCACACCGAGCACGGCGAACAGCGTCCATTCCCGGACGAACGGCGTCGCCGGGAGCTGGGCAATCGATACAGTGATCGCGGCGGCGCCGAGTACGATGACCGTCGTGACGTACAACCGTAATCGCAGCGACGCAGGCGCAGCGGGGCGGGGCGCCTGTGCGCTCATTAATCCTCGATGCCGCCTGTCGAGTCGCCCCAGATGATGTGATACCCCTCCGTCATCTGTGTGTCGCCCCAGATGATGTGCTGTCCCTCGGGCGAGGTCACCGAGTCGCCCCAGATGATGTGGTTGCTGTCAGTCCAGTACGAGACGTCGCCCCAGATGATGTGGTTCGCGCTGCTCGAGCCGAGGGGATTAGTCCCACCGACGAGGTGCAGCGTGTCCCGCGCCAGGCTCGAGGGGTAGAGCAGCGCCCCCACGAGATCGCCCAGGCCAAGGAGATGGAGGCCGGGGCCATCATAGATTCGCTCCGACATGGGGCCGGCGTCCCAGAACACCACGCCGCCCGGCGCACTGAAAAGCCCGCCAATCAAGGGCAGCGCCCCCAGCAGGTCGTCGAGGCCGTTCACAGCGGCGCGCCGGGACGACCAGAGGTTGACGCTGCCGGCGCCAGCCGCCACCAGGCCATCCCGCACCAGGTAACTGGACCCTGTCTGGAGAAGCAGCTTGACCTGATCAGGCGTGAGCTTTGGGCTCCCCTGGAGGAGCAAGGCGACTCCACCAGACACCACACCGGTCGCCATGCTGCTGCCGCTCAGCCGCATGTAGGCGTTCGAGCCGCTGCCCGCGACGTGCGTCGCCGGGTATGCGGCCCGGAGGTACGATCCGGCAGCCTCGAGAGAGACGATCTTGTTGCCCGGGGCGACGACGTCGGGTTTGACCGCGAGGTCGAAGCGCGTCGGGCCCCGCGAGCTGTATGTCGTGACGCTATCGTCGGACCGGTTGACGGTGGTCCAGGTGTTGAGCGCGCCGACCGTAATCGCATGTGGCGAGTTCCCCGGCGAAGTGATGCCCCCAAGGATCGGTTGGCCTGCATCCGTCTTGCCGCGGTTTCCCGCCGACGCGATGACCACGATTCCGGCCTGCACCGCCCGCTCGACGGCCTCGCAGAGGGGATCGGTCGCCGCCGATTCCATCACCGCATGACCGAGAGACAGGTTGATGATGCGGATGTTGTACGTGGCCTTGTTCGCGATCACCCAATCAATGCCGTTGATGACATCGCTCGTGAGCCCCGTGCCATCCGGCCCGAGCACGCGCACGTTCACGAGGTTCGCACCTGGCGCGATCCCGCCGGTATAGGCCTTGGTGATGCCGACCGCGGCGGACGCACTGCCACTGATGAGTCCCGCGATGTGTGTGCCGTGGCCGAACGCGTCCAATTTACTGGTATTGCCGGAGACGAAGCTCACGCTCTTCACCACTCGCGTGCCGAGCGCCGTGTGAGTCGAGATCCCGGAATCGAGCAGCGCGATTCCGATGCCCTTGCCAGTGACACCGGGAATGGTGCCGAGGAGGCCGAGAAGGCCGGCCTTCCCGGCCCGCGTCTGGTCTGCCGCCGTCGACCGGTTCGAGACCGACATGGCGGAGCGGACGGGCACGTCGCCGGACAACCGTGCGATCGCCACGTCGGACGCCATCCCGTTGATCTGGGCGCCGGTGGCTTCGACGACGACCTCGTGCTGAAGGACCCGCACGACGCGAACGCCGTGGCGACTCGCCAGTGCACGCAGCGCCTCGGGGTCGCCCTGCACGATCACCCGGGCCCGCTCGCGCGACCGGCTCCTCAGATGGACCTCGAGGTCCGCAGACAGCGGTGCGCGCGATTGCGCGATGACCACCGGACGCGGAGGCGTCACGACGAGGCAGAGCGCGATCACAACGGGAAGCAGCAGCATGCGGCGCATGGACAGAGTCCTTCTGTTATTGAGTTGCCGTTACGAGACGGAACTGCCTTCTGCTAGGCAAGCGGCGAACCGAAGCACGGCCGTGCAGCTCACGCAGCCGAAGTGACTGCGGTCGAAGGAGTTGTCGCGCAGTTACAAAATCAGCGCGGGGCGAGGGCTGTCGCAATATCGGACGTGCGTCCCCGACGCGAAAGTCAGGAAGCGACTCGGAATGCCAGCGTACACCTCCGTTTGCCGGTTTGTGCCGCGCCGGCACAGAGCGGTCGACAATCCGACACCCGAACCGGCCGGTCAGAGCGGAATAGCTTACGGTTCTGTCAGGCGACGATCGCGACCCTGATCACTGAACGAGGCCGTGATCGATCGCGTAGAGGACGTCCGGAGCGGCATCCTTCGTCACGTAGCCCGAGGCGCCGGCCGGAGCACCAGGACGGCATGCTGATCTTCAGGATGCGCGCTGACCACTACTCTTGGGCGCCTGCGTTCGGTTCCGGACCGAAAGCCAGCACCGGCCAGTGGAATCGCGCACTCATCGGTACCGACGAATCAATCCCCTCGAAGGCCTACACGCACTTATGCGCCCGCATAGAATGAATGACGTGAAGTGGCGAAGGCCGTCAGCGTGCGGCGTGGCGAACCGGAGGATGAGCAGAATGAAGAGACCACTTGCCGTTACCTTCCTGGCTGTCCTTCTGACCCAGGGCGCCGCCCGTGATTCCGCTGCGCAGGATCTGGTGATTACCAACGCCAGGATCATCGTCGGCAACGGCAATGTGATCAACCAGGGTTCCCTCGTCATACGTGCCGGGCGGATCGTCGCCGTGGCTCAGGGCGCTGCGAATGGGCAGACGGCGCCGACCATCGACGCGAAAGGCATGACCGTCATGCCCGGGTTCATCGACGCCCACCGTCACATCATCAATGGAAACGACGCCCAGTGGTTCAGGGAGCAATCCGTCGTCCGTATGCAGGAGTTTCTCGAAGCCGGCTACACGACGCTGATGTCGGGAGGCGGTCCTGTGCCCGGGATCATCGAGCTCAAGCAGCGTGTGGACAAAGGCGAGCTCACAGGGCCTCGCATCATCACATCCGGGCGCGCCGACACCAACCTCAAGACTGCCGACGAGGCGCGCGCGCAAGTGCGGATGTTCGCCCAGGCCGGGGTTGAGATTATCAAGGCGCGAATCGATAACGAGGCAGAGCCGCGACAGGTGGAAATGCTCGCGGTCATCACGGACGAGGCACGGAAGCATCGCCTCGACGTGATGGTGCATGCGGCGACCGTGCCGGCCATGCTCGGGGCTGTCAAAGCCGGCGCAGCCAAGCTCGTACATACCCCGCATGCGGGTTGGTTGAGCGAGTCGGATGCCCGCATCGTGGCCAACGCTGGAATTGAAACGTTGTCCACCATCGGCTTCGGCGTCCCTGTATTCGGCGTATTCAACGAGACCAACGTACCCACGTTTCGCGACGGGAAACCGTGGCCGGAGGGGATCAGCGACGATGGTGGCGGCGGCAGAGGGCGCGAAGCCGGCGAGAAAGCCGTGAATGCCCGCACTCTTTGGGATGCCGGCGTGACCTACGGATTCGGCACCGACACCGGATATCACCCGAAGGCAGGTCTCGCCCATGAATTGCGAGCCCTCAACCTGATGTTCTCGATGCAGGACATCATCAGACTCATGGGGCCGAACACGGCCGCCTTCATCGACAAAAGCAGGGACCTCGGAACCCTGGAGCCGGGCAAGCTGGCCGATATCGTCATCCTTGACGGTAATCCGCTCGATGGCTACTGGAACCTGTTGAACGCCACAGTCGTGGTCAAGGGCGGCGTCATCGTCGTTGACAAGCGTTAGCCACGTTGTTTTTGACACCTCCAGTCGATGGGTTTAGAGTTCCCACACTTGATCCCGGTCCATGCGAAGCACACGGGAGGTCCACACCAGCGCGTCTCTATTTCACATCGGGGGGTATCTATGAAGAAGCTGCACACATTGTCCCTCTTACTTGCTGGCGTGGTGCTGGTCGCGCCGCCGCTGGCCGCGCATCACGGCCGGGGACAGACGTTCGATATGAAAAAGCAGATCACGTTGAAGGGCACCGTCTCGCAGGTGAAATGGCAGAATCCGCATGTCTTGATTTTTATCGACGTCAAGGACGATGCCGGCATGATTGTCACCTGGGGTTTCGAAAACAGCAACGTGCACACATTGGCCTCCCAGGGCTATAACAGGAACACGCTGAAAGTCGGTCAGCCAGTCACGGCGATCCTCAATCCCGCGGCCAACGGCGCCCCGCTGGGCATTATCGTGAAGGTCATTCTCGCCGATGGCCGGGAAATCATGTCTCGCGAACGCGGCGCCAACCCCGTCGATTGAGGAGTCCAGATGCGAAATCGGTCAATAGTGTTGACGCTGGCGCTGGTCCTTGGCTTCGGGTTGTCAGCGTCCGCGATCGCTCAGGCCCAATTCAATCCACGGGATCTGTCCGGAGTCTGGACGATCCGGGGGCATCGCAGCATCAGCGCGAATGTGCCCCCCATGACGCCGGAGGGCGAAGCCAGGCTGAATGCGAACAAACCCACGCGGGGACGTTTTCTGGGCGAGCCGCTCAATGGCCAGCATCCGGGCTTTGTGAGGGCTGTTGCGATCCCTTCGATGGGAAACGACCCAGCTCACAGATGTAACCCGAACGGCTTTCCACGGCTGCTGCTCGATCCGGAACCGGTTGAATTCGTCCAGACTGAAGGGCGGCTGCTTCAACTGTTCCAGTGGGAGCGCACACTCCGCGAGCTGTGGATGGACGGACGATCAGTGCCGGCTGGCGAAAACCTCGACAACCTCGGACCAGCGTGGTACGGCCACACGGCGGGGGCATGGGAGGGAAACACGCTCGTCATGAACACCGTCGGCCTCGATGACAGGGCCTGGATCGATATTTTCGGTTTCCCGAAAAGCACGGACGCGCGGATTGAAGAGCGCTACACGCGCACCGGCCCCGATACCATCGAGCTTCGAATGACGATGTACGATCCGAAGTTTTACAAGGCGCCATGGGTGTCCGACGTGAAAACCTTCACGCGGGTGAAGCGCGAAGCCACGACCTATTTTGGATGGTATGGGTTGTTTTCAGGAATCACTGAAGGCGTCTGCGCGCCCCTCAACGAGGTGGATTCCTACAACACCCTTGTGCGGGATCCTGCAGGCAAGGGCCTCGGCAAATAAGGGATCAAAAGGAGCGAAAGCGGCGGCTGGATCCGTCAGCGAATGTCGTCCAGTAACTGAAGGACGGCGTCGGCAACCGCGTCGGGCTGGCTGTTTCCGATCAGGTGCGTGCTGGCAGGGACCATCTGCCACGTGCCGCGCGTCGATCGCTTCGCCAGCTGTTGATGCGTCCCACGCATCCCGGCGCTGAGCGTTTCGGCGCTGACGAAGCGCTCCAGACGCGAAGGCAGCAGGTCGGTGGCGCTCGAAGCGCTGAGCACGATCAGCGGAATGTCGTCAGGCAATGGCGGTGCCCGATCGAACTCCTGCTGGCTCGCCGAGAGGCCGCGGGCCATCGCGCACGTCTGACCCCACGCGCGCGTGTTGTACGCGATCGCCGCCGCTCGCCGGGCATCCTCGGAATCCTCACCTATGTTCAACGGGTCCAGCAGACGGACCAGGCCGAAATGCGCCAGGGTGCTCGCGGTGCACGCCGCAGCCGTCACCGTGCCAGGCCGCGACGCGAGGAGCGGAAGGCTCAGGCTGCTGGCCGCATCAACGAACACCAGTCCCGCCACCCGCTCCGGAAACTCTCGCGCGAACATCTCCGCCGTCAGCCCGCCGATGGATGCGGCGACGATCACGAACGGCGCGCGGAGCTTCGCTCGATCCTGCAGCACGGCGAGGTCGCGCGCGAGGGACGCGACCGACGCGACGCCCTGCCCCGCATCGCTCCACCCCGTTCCCGGGCGATCGTAGCTGCACACCCTGGTGCGGGTGGCGACCCGCTCACGCACGGCCGGTGAACTGAGGGCGCTTCCCCACCCGCTCGACTCGAACAGGACGATCGGCTCGCCCTCGCCGATGCAGATCAGATGGAGGCGGCGCCCGCCGACATCGACCAATATGCCTGGCGGTGGGAACTCACGCGCATCCCTGGCGTCTGCGTACGCCTCATAGATCAGCCCGGCGACCGGCAGCGCGAGCGCCACACTCAGACATGCAAGACGGAGCGCCTTGCGGCTGGGGAACACCCACCGTGGGACACGTGCCGCATACCGCTTCCATTCGTCCTTGTGGGTGCGCGCGAGCCACGGCTCTTCGCTGAACACGACACGCAGATGAAACGCGACCATGACGGTCACTGCGTAGAGCAGGAGCACCCAGGACCGAAAGCCGATCGCCCAGCCCACGAGCACGAGGCTCACGGCGATGTACATCGGGTTGCGCGACACATGGTATGGCCCCGCGACGACAAGGCGCCGCGGCGGATCCCAGGGAGCCAGCGTTCCCTTGCCGGTGACGTAGACGTCGCGCACGCACCAAAGCAGAAGGAAGACGCCCGTCAGCAGCGGGACGAGCGCGATCCACCGAAACGATCCGTCTTGCACGTCCGGCCACGCAATCAGCAGCGGCGCGACGAACGCCACCAGTCCTGGCAATGCAATGAAGGCGAGCAGCGCGCGCGTAAACATGAACGGCAGGCATTAGACCACGAAGAACACGAATGCCTCGAAGGTCACGAAAGGCAAGCTGGGACGCGCTGAGGCGAGTTCGTCGTACATTTTGCGCATATCGAGATTCCGACTATTCTTACGCCCATGGCTGAAACCGTCGAGTTCAAGAGCAATGGAACTGTCGCGTCTGGCTATCTGGTCAAGCCTGCCGCTGGTTCTGGCCCCGGCGTACTGGTCATCCAGGAATGGTGGGGCCTCGATTCAGGAATCAAGGAGATGGCGAACCGCCTCGGGGCCGCGGGGTTCGTGGCGCTCGCGCCCGATCTCTACCACGGGGAACTTGCCGCGCACAATGAGATGGACAAGGCCGCCCACCTGATGAACAGCCTCCCGCCCGACCGGGCCGGTCGAGACATGAGCGGCGCGGTCGACTACCTCTCCAATCACCCGTCGGTCACCAGCAAGGGCATCGGCGTCGTGGGCTTCTGCATGGGCGGCATGCTCGCGTTCATCATCGCGGCGAATCGTCCGGACAAGGTCAAGGCGGTTGTGCCGTTCTACGGATTCCCGCAGGGCGCCGCGGAGCCGGACTGGTCGAAGATGACGGCGTCGGTCAGCGGGCATATGGCGGAGAAAGACGACTTCTTCCCGCCCGCAGCTGCACGTGCACTCGAAGCCAAGCTCAAGGCCATGGGCAAAAACGTCGCGCTGACTGTCCACCCCGGCACGGGTCACGCCTTCATGGCACCGCACAACGCCCTGGGGACGTTCAACGAAACACTCGCGGCGCAGATTTGGCCGAAGGTCGTGTCGTTCCTGCACGAAACCGTGCGCTGAGCCGCGGGGGCGTGGTCAGGTGAACAGCGGCGTACAATAGACCCTCCTGGTTGGGTCGAATGCCAAGGCCACCTATTCAGATCCGCAAGTACGAAATCGTCCGCCGGCTTGGCCATGGCGGCATGGGAACCGTGTATCTGGCACGCGATCCCGATCTCGATCGTCTGCTCGCGATCAAGGTGTTGCGCGACCCGCTTTTTGACGAGGAGTTGCTTCAACGGTTTCTCCGCGAAGCCCGCGCGGCAGCCAATCTGCGCCACGACAATATCATCACGGTCTACGAAGTCGGGCAGCACGAACACCAGCCGTTCATGGCGATGGAATACGTCGACGGCACTTCGTTAGCCGACGTGATTCGCAGCCGTCCATCGCTCACACTCGGCGACAAGCTCTCGTACATCGACCAAATCTGTTCCGGGCTGCACTACGCCCATGGCGAGGGGCTCGTCCATCGAGACATCAAGCCGGCAAACCTGATGGTCGATCGCCACGGCGTCATTCGCATTCTGGACTTCGGGATCGCGCGGATCCAAGGCTCGGGCATGACACGCGACGGCGCCATGATCGGCACTCTCAACTACATGTCCCCCGAACAGATGCTCGGACGCCCGGTCGACTACCGCAGCGACATCTTCGCGGTGGGGGCGGTCGCGTACGAACTGCTGGCGTATCAGCAGGCGTTCGGTGGGACGCTCGACGACGGGCTTCTTCACAGGCTGCCCCATGAGGATCCCCCGTCACTGGACGAGCTCTGCCCCGGTTTGCCGAGCGAGTTGGTACGGATCGTCATGCGCGCGCTTGCGAAGCGACCCGAGGACCGCTTCGCCAACCTTGAAGAAGCACGAGTCTCCGTTCGTGAGATCCGACGCAACCTGGACCCGGAGATCGAGCGCACGATCCTGGCTCCGCGGCACCGGAACCTGCCAGGTGCGCAGTCATCGGCACCGGGATCCTCTGCGGAGCGTCGCGAGCTGCTCGAGCGCCGTGCGCGTCAGATCGCGGTCCACAGAGACGCCGCACAGGCCGCCTTCGCCCGACACGACTTGGACAGCGCCATCGCCGCCTGCGAAGACGCCCTGACGCTCGACCCCGACGATGCGAAGGCGCTGCAACTACTCGGCGAGATTCAGCGCGCGAAGCAGCGGCGCGATCAGGAGTCCAAAGAGCGCCACGAGCGCGAGCGAACCGTCCGGCAGCGGATTGCCGATGCGGATCTGCGACTCTCCCGTGGAGATGTGTCCGCTGCGGCCGCAGCGTTGCAGCAAGCCCTTGCCATGGATCCGCAGAACCCAGCGGCGCTGGCATTGCTGCCGCGGCTCACCCACGCGGCGACAACGGCAGGCCTCGAGCTTCCCACATTGCCTGTGGACGAAGCCGGAAGTGCGTCGGGCCTCGACTCGCAGGCCGTCACCAGGGTGCCGTACGCGTTCCAGCCGACCGTCATCGCAGACCGTGCGCCACTCCCCTGGTGGCAGGGCGTGCTGGCGTCGCACGGCCGATCGCTCGCCGTGCTTGCCTCCGTCGCCGTGGCCGTGAGCGGAGCGATTGTGGTCGGCGTCCTCTGGCAGACTCCCAATGATGATCGCCCCGCCTCCGGGCAGCCCAATCCTGACTCTCCAGCCCCATTGGCGGCCGCCCCCGCAACCTCCGCCACGCCCCAACCTGCCACGACGCCCGCTCCCGATCTACCGGCACCAACCGTCAGCCCGGAGAGCTCGCTGCAGCAGCAGCTCGACCGCGTCAATGCGGCGTACGCAGGTGGCGATCTCGGCGGGGCGCTGCTGCTCATCGAGCCACTGCTCAAAACAAGTGGCGACGGTAGGCTGCAGGACCGCGCCAGGCAGATTGCGCGCGGCGCATTGCAGTCAATGGGCTCCGCGGAAGCGGCGGCGACGAGACAAAAGGCATCGGAGCTCTCGCCCGGCACACTCGCGGTCGCCAATCGAGCCAAGTTGCGCGCTGATGAGGCGCTCAGAAGGAACGATTACGTCGAGGCCGGGAGGCAGGCCCTCGCTGCCGAAACCAGCTATAAGCGCGCGGAAAGTGAGGCATTGCTTGCGGCGGCTCGGCGTGTCCCGCTTCCTGCACCCGCGCCCGAGGCGGCGCCGCCGTCTCCAATCGTGATCGCGCCGCCGCCTGCACCGGCCCCGACCAGTACGCCAGCCCCCGTCGCCACGCCACCAATCGCGGCAAACCCAGCGCCGTCAAATACCCCCGCCCCGACGGCTGCTCTGCCGATGAATCCGCTGGACCGCGAGCGCGCCGGCATCCTCGCGATTCTGACCCGATACCAGGACGCGTACCGCGACATGAGCGTGCAAGCGGTTCGGGAGGTGTATCCGTCGCTGCCACGTGAAGAGGGCCAGACGCTGGAGAAGAACTTCAGGAACTGCCGTTCCTTCGATGCCGCGTTCACCAACATCCAGCCGACGATGGGCGACGACCCGAACCAGGCGACGGTACAGGTTCGGACAACGTATACCTGTACGCCCAAGACCGGACAGGCACCGCCATCTCAGCCCGTCCAGGAGGTCTTTCAGCTACGCAAACTCCTGGGTGCGTGGATTATCGAGCGCGCCGGAATCATGGATACCGGCCGGCGGCGTTAGTCGCTTCCAGGCGCCATGATTCCGATCCGAGTCAGGCAGCAGCTTCAGGGGCCCATGGTGACGAGCGGGCTCGCCACTCGGACCCGGTTGCCATTGGCATCGCTGCCGCTGAAGAACGCCTGATACGTCCCCGCCATCGGGCTGCACGCGCCATACGTCCGCCGACTTCCGCCTTTCAGATCCGTAAAGGGCATGTCCAAGGTGTTTGACGTCACGCCCCCGACACCGCGGCGCTCCTCAGTCACGAATCTCGAATCGAACGTCACGTCGATGCCGGAGGTTTCCTTCATCTCCACCGTAAATGGAAATCCTGACACTCCCCCGGCGCACGTGCCTCGCGCGACGCTCGGGCCCCCGAGCACCGTGATCACGACGCTCGCACGACTTGGGAAGTCCCCGGGGATAGGGCTGACGGCGACGGCCAGTGCCTGCGAGGTGGTGTTGAGGCCGGCGCAGTTGTCGTAGGTCGTCGAACCGCTCGTCCACGAAAGATTGCGGCCTGACAAGGCGCCGATGACCTGGCCTCGTCCCTCGCACGTCACCGTCGCCGCGCCCTGATTCGCAGACGTCAGCACGAGAACCGTGGCCTCGAATGTGCCGCTTCCCAAATCACCCCTGAGAATGCCGATCAGGCTTCCGCTGCTGTTGCCGGACTCGAACCGTCCCGTGATCTGATTGCCCTCACGAACCACGAGTGAGAGGTTCAGCGTCTGCGTGACTTCCGAAATGGAGTAGTTCCCTCCAAGTCGACGGTACGTAATCGAGCCGTTGTACCGGCCTCCACCGCCACCGGCGCCGAGGGGACTTGGCGATCCAGGCAGGGTGCCGGGGCTGCAAGCGGCCGCGCTCGTCAGGACCGCCGCGGCGACGAACAGACGAGCAACGGCCCATGTATGTGCTGCGCTCACGATAGGTATCCGCATGCTAACGATCCTGTCCAAGCAGATAGGAAAACGACACGCTGACCACTTGAAAACCCGGCATGTTGAAGCCACCGCTGACGCGCACCTTCAACCGCTCGCCCGCCAGCGCGGCCACCGCCAGTTCAGCGCGCCCAAGAGGAAGCCAATCGATTTCCCTGCCTGTGACAAGGAATGCGTCCGGGAACGGCAGGGTAAAATCGGTTGTCGTCGTGCGTCTATACGTACCGGTCACGAAGCCACGCAGCTGCGCAATGCCACCGCCGAGGTTGATCCCCACCTGGACCCGCTCCCCGGCTCGAGCAAACGGAAAGAATCGATGCACCTCGACGCCCAGAAGCTCCGCGTCGTTGGCGACGACGATCAGGACGTCACGCGATCCCTCGATGGCCAGCGTGGACTCCTTCGACAGGCGCTTGTGGATCAAGGAGATCCCCCATTCCCCGCCGAGCGTGGTGCCTCGGATGACGCCGAGCCTGAACTCGGGCCCTTTGACATCGAGCGTGGTGGCGTCGAACAGTTTCGCGAGCATCGTGCCGGGCATGCTCCACTGAGGACTGAATCCCGCCGTGATGCCCCAGGACGTATCGTCAATTTGCGCGTTCGCCTGCGCAGGGACCAGACTCAGGCACGCGAAGAACAGCAGCGCCGCGCAGCGTCGCGTCATCATCAGAACCCCCAGTCCAGGCCGACGATTGGCGTCAGGCGATCCCGGAGGCCCGCATCGTTCAAGGGCAGCAGGACATTCGCCGTCAGCAGCGCCGTTCCAGCGAAGTTCCATTTGATCCCGCCCCCGACGGATGTCCGATGCAGCCCGCGCGGATCAACGGAAGCCACCGACGCCGTCGTGAGTCCGAATGCATTGCCGCGCAGCGGGAGGTCCCGATACTCCAGCCTGCCGCCGTTGCGAATGGTGCGACCCATAATCTCTCCGTTGACCGTCAGCCGGTCGGTTCCAGCCCATTCGACTCCCGCCTCGTACGCCACGCCATGACGCCCCGCGTCGACAGCCGCCTGCTGCAGCGGGTCGTAGACCTGAAACGGGTCGCTCCAGTATTCAAATCCGAACGAGGCATGGGGCGCCAGCGAGCCCACGGTGGTCGACCAGATTCCACTGACGAGCGTCCGAGAGACGCCTGCGCCGAGCATCGCCTCCTGATCGCCGGTGGGAATGCGCAAATCGATCCCAAGGGCGACCCCACCCTGATCCCGAGGATAGAGGCGAATCTTGCCGCGCAGGGCGATGTCACCGAGTCCTGCGGCGGACGCGTTGCCTTCGGCGAGCTGGTCGGCGATCTGGTGCGTTCCGTCGATACGGAGGTCGACGAAGGGAACGGCCAGCGCCACGTCGAACCAGCTATTGAGCGCGATGTTCGTAAACACCACGAACGTGTCTGTCGTGATGTTCAGCTGAGCGGTGCCCGAGAACAGTGGGGCGGTCCCGCTGCGCAACACCACGGTCTGAAGAGACCCGTCGCCAATATCGACTCCATCAAGTGTGTCGTAGGTCGTGTGAATGAAGTTGATCCCGAAGCTCGCGCGCCCCTCCCCCGCCGTGATGGCCCGCTCCCCGAACATCGGCCCGAAGGAGGGCGCCGCCCTCGTGAACGAGCGCGTGGCCGGGTCGAACGTGAACGTGAATCCCCCGGCCGACGATCCGATCGGCGCGGTGGAGACCTCGAGGCCAACCAGGTCTGCGATCAACTCACCCACGTTCGAGACACCGCTTCCGTCTCCCGCAGCGGTGGCCAATCGAATCAGGACCTGTCGCGGCGTCAGCCCCGTATCGGTGGTCTGCGCGCTGGCGCGCTCGGACGGCACGGTCAACACACACAGCACAATCAACCCGTGTAGCAGACGCGACCGATGAGGCATGTATGCTCCTGTGGATGTCGCTCGCTGAGAAACGCCGATTATAGCCGGAACTCGAACTGGAATCCGCGAATCGCTTTTCGTGCGTTTATCGAGTTTTGTTTGGATTCGGCGGAGATTGGCCACATCGAGCCGTACACGCGACTTCTCGCCGCCGGCGGGCCAGGTGCTTGAAGGATTGCCGTGGACGTTCTAACGTATTCATGGATATGGCGAAGATCGCGGGGCGCTACGAGATCACGGCGAAGCTTGGCGCAGGCGGTATGGGCGTGGTCTATCGCGCCTACGACCCGCCTCCCATGGACCGCGAGGTCGCCGTCAAGACGTTGCACGAATTTGCGGATCCGCTGGCGCTGGAGCTCTTCTATAAGGAATGCACCGCGCTCAAATCCATCAGCCACCCGAACATCGTCGAGATCTTCGACATGGGCGAGTTCGAGGAGGCCGGTCACAAGAAACCGTTCTTTGTCATGCCTCTTCTCCCGGGGCAGACGCTGGATCAACTGATTCGACGCGAGAGCCACCGCCTGACCGTCGAGCGAGTCGTCGAAATCATCTCGCAGACGTGTCGCGGCCTCCAGGCCGCCCACGAGCGTGGGCTGGTGCACCGCGACTTGAAGCCGAGCAACATCTTCGTGATGGCGGATGACTCGGTGAAGATCATCGATTTCGGCGTCGCCCATGCGGTGAGCGTGCATTCGCAGTCCGGCGGCTTCGACAAGGGCACGCTCCTGTACATGGCGCCGGAGCAGGTGCAGCACAAGCCTGTGTCCGTCCAGTCCGACATTTATTCACTGGGTGTCGCCACCTACGAAGCCTTGACCCGGAGGCAGCCGTTCCGCGGCGCCACCGAAGAGGCCGTCGTGCACGCCATCCTGACGCACATTCCGCCGCCAGCCTCGGACCTGAGCCCGACCGTGAGCCACCTGATCAGTCGGGTGGTGCACAAAGCCATGGCCAAGCAGCCCTGGAATCGGTACGACACCGCCCGCGAGTTCGGCGAAACGCTGCAGAAAGCGTCCCGCAACGAACACATCGCGCAGTTCGACCCCGCGCGGACGCAGCCGCGGATTCAGACCGCTTCGAAGGCGCTCGAGAGAGGCGATTATCAGTTTGCGGGCGAAATCGTCGGCGAACTGGAGGCGGAAGGTAACATCGATCCCCAGCTCACGCTGCTGCGAACCCAGATTGACCAGATTGCACGACAGAAGACGCTCGCTCAGCTTCTCGAGAGTGCCCGCGCACGCTACGAGGAAGAAGAGGATCCGCTGGCGCTGCAGAAGATTCAAGAGATCCTCAAGCTGGACTCCACCAATGTCGGAGCACTCGGGCTCAAGAGCAAGATCGAGGATCGTCGCAGCGAACGCCAGATTGAGCAGTGGATTCAACTGGCCCGCCAGCATGTCGACAATCACTCGTACGGGCATGCTCGGGAGGCGCTGCAGAACGCCCTCCTGCTTCGGCCCAAGGACTCGCGCGCCTTACGACTCCTCAAGGAGATTGAGTCGGATGAACAGGAGTACGTTGGGCTGCGGCGGGAAAAGACCGATATCTACAATGCTGCCGTCAACGCATGGAAGAACGGCGATGTCAGCGAAGCGCTGAGCCAGATGAGGCTCGTGCTGGAGTTGGATAGCCGGGCTCCCGACGCCTCCTCGCCAGATGCCACTGGCACGTACCAGAGCTTTTACAACAAGATCCGCTCCGAACACGATGCGATCAGCAGCGGTTACGCAGAGGCCCGGCGGTATCTCGCGGACAAGGAGTTCGCGTCCGCGCTGAAGATTTGCCGCGACTTTTTGGAGAAGTACCCAGGGCAGGCGCTCTTTCAGGCCCTGAGGTTCGACGTCGAAGAACAGCAGCGACAACAGCTCTCAGCGTTTATTGCGGATGTGGATCGCCGGCTGGAGGCGGAGCCGGATCTCGAAGCCAAGGTCAGCCTGCTGCGCGAGGCCGTGACCGAGTACCCCGAGGAGGACCACTTCAAGCGTCTGGCCAAGACGATCGGTGACAAACGAGACCTGGTCAATTCCATCGTGGAGAGGGCGCGCCTTCACGAAGCCCGTAGCCAGTTCAGCGAAGCTGTGGCCGACCTGGAAACCCTGCAGACAATCTACAGCGTGTACCCGGGGCTGAAGTTCGAGAAAGAGAGGCTGCAGAAGCGTCTCGAGCAACACACTCGGGATGCCGCACGAGCGAGGTGGGTCAGGCAGATAGATGGACAGCTCCAGGCCGGGAACTACACGCGCGCGGCTGAATTGCTGGACAAAGCAGAGATCGAGTTCTCCGAGGATGCCGAGCTCGCGGAGCTGCGAAGGCTGACCATCCTGGGAACCGAGCGCAAAAGCCGCGCCGAACGCCTCGTGGCGGAAGGACAGCAGCTCCGTGCGCAAGGCCAGTTCGAGCAGGGTGTCGAGCTTCTCGAGAGCGCCCTTCAACTCGACGACCGCCCCTCGGTTCGCTTGTCGCTTCGCGATGTGTTCGTGGCGCAGGCGCAAATCGGCCTGGAAACGAATTGGCGCGCCGCTGAGGCATTTGCCGACCGGGCGCTGACGCTCGATCCCAATCACACGCTCGCGAAGAGCCTCAAGGCGCAGGCCCTCGACAAAAAGCGAGAGGCGCTGATCCCTGAGCATGTGTCACAGGCACAGCGTCTCCAAGCGGCTGGCGATATCGAGGGCGCGATAGCGGAGATAGAGAACGCCCTTGCGTCTTACCCTTCCGATCCAAGGCTCAGCGTCGTTGCGGACGCCTTGCGCAAGGAGCTGGGACTCGCGCAGGAGCCCGACCGCCTCCAAGACTCCGAGCAACCGCCCGCGCACCGCCAGACCGTGGAATCCACACGTGGCGAGCCGCCGCCCCAGCCACCGGTCGAACCCACCCGACTGGTCCCCGGTCGCCGCCAGGCGGAGGTCGATGCTCGAACCGTCGTTCGCAGCGCTGGGCCGATCATGACTGGCCGCGAACACCCCGATGCAGCCAGTCATGGAGATGCAGGCGCGTCGCACCGGCCTCCACGTCCGCCCGCTTCCTCACGTCGGCTTGTCTGGGCTGCGGTGGCCGTCGTGGCGGTGATCGGCGCTGTGGCAGTGGCGCGATTTGTTCAGAGGGATCGCGTGAGTGAGGTGGTCGTTCAGGAGAATCAGCCGCCGGAGGGCCAGAGTCGGAACCCGAGCGAAGTATCGCCGCCCCCAGATCCGGTTGCGGCAGCTCCCGTGTCGACGCCGGCCCAAGGGCTTTCGACTCTCATGGTTCAACAAGCGGCGCCTGGGATGCAGGTGTCGCTGGACGACATCGTGATAGGGACTGTTGGTCCAGGGGGATCACTCACCTACCCTGGGATCAAACCAGGGCCACATACCCTGCGTTTTGCGAGGCCAGGTTACGAACCTGTGACGCTCAATCGAGCCTTCGCTGCGGACGAGACGCTCGGCATCTCGAGCACGGACGTGACACTGCGGCCCGCATCTGCGGTGATGGAGCTTCTGGCTGATGCCACCACAGCGGTGACGGTCTCGCAAGGAGGGCGGATGATTCAGCAGCTTGCCGGTTCGACAAAGTTGTCGGTCCCGGCCGGGTCTTATGAGGTCGTCGCCAGAGGTCCCGCCGGTGTTCCGACGTCGGAGACCGTCTCAATAGCTGCCGGCGATTCCCGCACCGTGGATCTTCGGAGCATCGTCACCGGGATGGAAGGGTTCGCGCCTGGAGGCTGGACTCGAAAGGACACGTGGTTCACACGGCGTGGCGGAGGCTTCGTTCTCTACAATCGCACGAGCCCTGGCGGAAGAGTCACGTTCACCGTCAGGTTGGACCGCAGCCGCAATCCCTTTTCCAGCGGGCCGCGACTCAAGTGGGTGGTCGGCTTCGTCGATGTCAACAACTACGCACTGATCCAGCTCGAT
>Ga0184637_10000836_pt1 | contig 21851 bp, 17 predicted proteins | sample PLM3_127_b2_FD_133143 | JGI IMG/M metagenome (GOLD analysis project Ga0184637, IMG submission 133143) | Groundwater sediment microbial communities from an aquifer in East River, Colorado, USA - PLM3_127_b2 | ecosystem: Environmental > Terrestrial > Soil > Riparian zone | place: USA: East River... | reverse complement strand
GAACGCGCCCGAGGTGCGCTGGGTGGACGAAGTGCCCTACCACCCGAGCGCCGACGTGCTGCTCGAGACGGTCACCGAGAAGATGTCGAAGAGCCGCGGCAACGTGGTGAACCCCGACGAGGTCGTCGCGCGCTTCGGCACCGACGCGATGCGGCTCTACGAGATGTTCATGGGGCCGATCGAGAAGGGCGCACCGTGGTCGGACGAGGCGATCCCGGGCCTGCACCGGTTCCTGCAGCGCGCCCACCGCCTCGTCACTGGCGAGGACGGCGGCGGCGAACCCGAGTCCGGGGTGGGGACCGACGACCAGGCCCGCCTCACCGCGGAGACGATCGCCGGCGTCACCGACGACGTCGAGAACGTGCGCTTCAACACCGCGATCGCGAAGCTGATGGTGTTCGCGCGCGACATCGCGAAGGACGCGCCGCTGCCGCGCGACGCGGCCGATGCATTCGTGCGCTTGCTGTGCCCGTTCGCGCCGCATCTCGCGGAGGAGCTCTGGCGCCACCTCGGCCACACGACCTCCGCCGCGCTGGCCGCGTGGCCCGAGGCGGACCGCGCCCGGCTGGTCAAGACCGCCGTGCGGCTCGCGGTGCAGGTGAACGGCAAGCGCCGCGACGAGATCGAGGTGGCCGCCGACGCCGACGAGTCGGCGATCCGGGCAGCCGCGCTGGCATCCCCGAGCGTCCAGCGTCACCTCGACGGCCGGCCGCCGAAAAAAGTGATCGTGGTCCCGGGGCGGCTCGTGAGCATCGTCGGCTAGAACTCAGTAAACTAACACGAGAGTTCGCGAGGCGAATCACCTCACGGGGTCGGTCGCGCTCCCCGTCCCGTATCGATCCGCCTGGGTCGTCGCCCGGATCCGTCGAGCGGACCGAGGTACTCCTCGGCGGACCGACGCGGCTGCTCGCACTCTTCGAACGTGCACTGGCTCCATAACGCTTCGATCACCCGGCGATCGAAGGGCACCGCATGGTGGTAGAAGTTCAGGAAGCGTTCGGTGATCTGGCTGGCCAGCATCAGCGGGCGATCGCTGGGCTCCCCAGCGTCGCCCGCGTGCAACCGGACGAGTGAGTTCAACATGGGCTCGCGCAACAGATCGCCGGGCTTGGCGTCGCGGGGCTCCGGGGGCGGCGTGTCATAGACCTCTTTGGGCATCTGCAGCGGAGCGAACGGAATGAATTCGAGACACAGTCCGCCATCGACCGACGGCTCGTAGTGGGGCCGCTCCGGAGTGACCCCGACCCAGAGGCGATCGAAGGGCATCTCGGGGGTGACGCGGGCCACCCGGAAGGGGAGCCGCTTCCGAGCCAGGCGGTCCGCGACCTCCATCACGTCCTTCGCGACGAGCACGGTCGAATGGGTCTTGAGCGGACGCTCGTGTCCCTGGAACGCGGAGAGGCCTTCCAGGTGGGCGGGGAAGAGCGGATCGCCGAGGTTCGGCTTGTCCAGGTGCCCTTGAGGCTCGAGGCGCGTCGGAGCCACGGCCATCGCCTTGTGTACCCGGAGGAACCAAGCGATGTAGGTGTGATTCGGAAATGCCTGACGCCAGTTCGGGTGCTTGTGGATCCCGAGACGCTGGTGAAGCGACTCGGCCATGGCGTCGGGATCCGGAACCATGAAGTCCGCGGAGAGAAGCAGCTCGTACATGCCCTCGGTCTCCTTTCCCCCAACGCCGACTCGCGGGAATGTGCCAACCGTTCAGCGGCCCGCCACCCCACCCCCGACGAGCCCTCGACCCTCCCCGCGGGTCTGCAAGGATCGCCCTGATCCGCCGATGCATCTCTACACCACTCACGTGTGGAGGTGAAATCGTGGCCCGACGTGCCGCCGAGGCGGAAGAGACGGATAAGCAGGGAGAGGTCCAGGGTGCGGTGCTGGAGCCGATCCGCGTCGTGGAACGGAAACTCACTCGACCCGACGGCACGACCGTGATCGTGGCGGTTCCGGTCTATCCGCCGTTCCGTCTCGCCGAGCGGCCGAGCCGCAAGCCCGCGCGCAGCCGATCCGCTCCGTCGTTGAAGCGCAAACAGCGCTCCGGGCCGCCGCCGGGAGACGAGGAAGCGAGCGGCTGACGCGGCTGGAGCTGCGGCGGCGTGCCGGACGCTAGATCGCGCGATCGACTAGCATCGCGAGGAACAGCGCGAACAGGTACAGCAGCGACACGTGGAAGGTGCGCCGCGCCGCCGCGTCGGTGCGCTCCCGCAGCACGCGCACGACGTGCCACAGGAACCAGCCGTCGAGCGCGATCGCGCAGGCCAGGTACAGCGGTCCGAGCAGGCCGAGCAGCGCCGGCGCCAGCGTGAACGGCACGAGCGCCAGCGTGTAGAGCAGCATGCGCCGCCGGGTGGGCTGGTCGCCAATCACATTCGGGAGCATCGGGATGCCCGCGCGCGCGTAGTCGTCCTTGCGGAACAGCGCGATCGCCCACACGTGGGGCGGCTGCCAGAAGAAGATGATCGCGAACAACAGCCAGCCCGCGGCGCCGACCTGCCCGTTCACGGCCGCGTCCGCGATCAGTGGGGCCGCCGCGCCGGCTGCTCCACCGATCACCGCGTTGAGCGAGGAGCGGGGCTTCAGCCACACCGTGTAGACGAACACGTAGAACAGGATGCTGGCGACGCCGAGCGCAGCCGCGAGCGGCCCCGCGACCCGCTGGAGCAGCAGCGTCGACACGAGCGAGAGCGCCAGACCGAACGCGAGGGCCGCCGCCGGGGAGATCTCCCGCGCAGGGAGCGGACGCATCCGGGTTCGCTCCATCAGCGCATCGAGATCGCGCTCGATGTAGCAGTTGAAGGTGTTCGCGGCGCCGGCGGCCAGCGCGATCCCGAGCAGTGTCGCGGCGACGAAGGACGGCGCCGGCCAGCCACCCGCAGCCATCCCCATCACCGGCAGCCCGGTGAAGATCACGAGCAGCAAGATGCGCGGCTTGGTCAGCGCGACGTAGCCGCGAAGGGTCTGGAGGGCCGCTTCGGACATGGGGTGGGGCAGGGGGTAGCACGCGGCCTACGGGTGGTCGACAACCCCGTCCGATCTTCGCTCGGCAATCGGTACCTTGCATCGCTTGTCGCCCGGCGATCTCGCGCTCGTCCTCGTGTCCGCCTTCCTGCACGCGGTGTGGAGCGTCGCGATCAAGCAGAGCGGCGACCCGCTGTGCTTCAACCTGCTCCAGACCTGGCTCGCCGTCGCCGGGCTCGCGGCGGTCGCGCCGTGGATCGCCTGGCACGCGATTCCGCTCGAGGTGTGGGGCCTGCTCGCGCTGACCGGACCCGCGCACGGCCTCTACCTGTACTGGATGAGCCGAGCGTTCGAGCACGGCGACCTGTCACTCGTGTATCCGATCGCGCGCTCGACGCCCGCCTTCCTGCCGCTCGTCGCGGTGCCGCTGTTCGGCGAGTCGCTGCACCCGATCGGGGTGCTGGGGATCGCGGTGGTAGTCGGCGGGATCTGGCTGGTGCACGTCGGACCCGCAAGTCGTGAGAAGCGCCGCGAGAGATTCGCGGGGGCCGCGACCCGCTTCGCCTACCTCACGCTGCTCGCGACGGTCGTCTACTCGCTGGTGGACAAGGCCGCGATGGCCGCGTTCGCGGCGAGCGCGTGGCCGACGCCGCTGCCGCGCTCGCTCGCATACTCGCTCTTGCTCTACCTCGCCCACGGCGTTTTCTTCACGCCGCTCGTTCTGCGCTCGCGCGGGATGGCCGCGCTGCGCGACGTCGTGCGCATGGATCTGGCAAGGGCCACCGCCGCCGCGCTGATCTCGGTGGTCGGATACGCGCTGATCCTCTCCGCGCTCGAGACGTCGCTCGTGAGCTACGTGGTCACGGTGCGCCAGTCGAGCGTGCTGTTCGCGGTGGTGCTCGGAGCCCTGTGGCTGCGTGAGCGCCCCGGGCGGCCCCGCGTGCTCGGCGCCGCGGTGACCGTGCTGGGGGTCGCAATGATCGCCTGGTTCAGCTAGTCCGATCTACGTTCGCCCCACCCCTCACTGCGCGCGCCCTTACGATGGTCTTCGCTCGCCTTCGGCTCGCTGCGCGAAACTTGCGGGCGCTTGCAGCTCCTGCTCGACGATCCCGCGCAGCCAGGGTCCGATGTCGGGATGGTCGAGCAGACCCGCGCGGACCAGGCGCTCGGCGCCGACGGCGCGCACCTCCTTCGCGGTGCCCGCCTCCCGGGCGCGCCGCGCATCGGCCTCGGCATCGCCCTGATCGAGCGCGTGCACGATCTCCTTCACGATCGGCACGGCGCTCGGCGTCACCGAGAGCTCACCGATCCCGAGCCCGACCAGGATCGGGACGGCCAGCGGGTTGCTGGCCATCTCGCCACAGACGGAGATCGGGATGCCGGCGCGCTTGGCGCCCCGGACGCTGCGGTCGATCAGCTCGAGCACGGCCGGGTGCAGCGGATCGAAGAGATGCGCGATGTGCTCGTTGCCGCGGTCGACCGCGAGCGTGTACTGGGTGAGGTCGTTGGTCCCGATGCTGAAGAAGTCGCACTCGCGCGCGAGCGCGTCCGCGATCAGCGCGGCCGAGGGCACTTCGATCATGATGCCGACCGGGAGCCCCGGGTCGAAGGGCTTGCCCGCGCCGCGCATCGCTTCCTTCGTCTCCTCGAGGATCGCGCGTGCGCGCCGCAGCTCGTCGAGCGAGGAGATCATCGGCAACAAGAGCCGCACGTTGCCGGTGGCGCTCGCGCGCAGGATCGCGCGCAGCTGGGCACGGAACGCCTCCAGGTGCGTGAAGGAGAGCCGGATCGAGCGGCAGCCGAGCTGCGGGTTCTCCTCGTGGGGCAGCGTGAGGTTCGCCACTTCCTTGTCGCCGCCGAGATCGAGCGTGCGGATCGTCACCGGCCGCGGCGCGAGCAGCGTGGCGACGCGCTCGTAGAGCTGCTCCTGCTCTTCCTCTTCGGGGTAGCCTCGATGTGCGACGGCCAGCATCTCGGTGCGGAAGAGCCCGACGCCCTCGGCGCCGTGCTGCTCGACCAGGCGGAGGTCGCTCACCAGCCCGCAGTTGGCGGTCAGCGCGATGCGCCGGCCATCACGCGTCTCGGCGGGCAGCGCGCGCAGCGCATCGAGATGCTCGGCGGCGATCTCGAAGCGCTCGCGTGCGCGCTTGTACTCGGCCACCAGCCGCTCGTCGGGCGATAGGAAGATCGTGCCCTCGCCGCCGTCGACGATCGCGAGCTCGCCCGGCCGCAGCGCCGCGATCAAGCCCGGCACACCAGTCACCGCGGGGATCTCGAGGGTGCGCGCGAAGATCGCGCCGTGGGAGGTCGAACCGCCGTGCTCCGACACGATCGCGGCCACGCGGTCGAGATCGAGCCGGGCGAAGTGGCTCGGCAGGATGTTGTCGCTCACGACGATCGAGCCGTCCTCCATCGTGGGGCGCACGTGGCGGTCGCCGAGCAGCTGCTCCATCACGCGGCGGCCGATGTCCTCGACGTCCATGATGCGGTCGCGGAAGTAGGTGTCCTCGATCCGTCCGAATGTCTTGCGATAGGCGTTCAGCACCTCCTGGAGCGCGGCGCGGGCGTTGCCGCTCTCGTGGACGGCCTTGCGCAGCTTCGCGACGAAGCCCTTGTCTTCGAGGATCTGGATGTGGGTGTGGAACACGGCCGAGAAATCGGGGCCAAACTTGTCGCCCAGCTCTTCGCGGTTGACGTCGAGGTCGCGGCGCACGAGCTGGATCGCCTGGAGCAGATCGATCTCCTCGGCCGCAGCACTCGACCGCGGCTCGTACTGGAGCTCGGCCAGATCGAGCGGGTTCTCCATCCGGTAGATCCGCCCGATCGCGATCCCGCGCGACGTCCCCGTGCCGCGGAACTCGACGTTGCGCTCGGCGCGGGGCAGAGGGGGTGCCGCGACCCGGATGCCGTGCGCCGCGAGCTCCGCGGAGCTGCGCTGCATCACCTCGTCCGACACGTCCACCAGCGACAGCAGCCGGGCGTTCATCACGACCGGGCAGATCAGCTGCGCGCAGGTCTGGAACAGGTCGATGTCGTGCGGCTCGAAGGTCCGGCGCTCCACGGTCTGGATCACCAGCACGCCGATCGTGACGTTCCGCATCAACAGCGGTACCGCCACCAGCGACGCGAAGCGCTCCTCGCCGGTCTCCGGGAAATACTTGTAGTGAGGGTGATTCTGCGCGTCGTCGCTGACCACTGGCGCGCGCAGCTGCGCGGCCAGGCCGACGAGCCCCTCGCCGATCGGGAGCTGAACGCGCCCGATCGATTCGCGGTTGAGGCCGATCGTGGCCGACAGCGTCAGTCGGGTGAGGTCGGCCTCGACCAGGTAGATCGAGCAGACGTCGGCGTCGAGCCGCTTGCCCACCAGCTCGACCACGTTGCCGAGCGTCTCGTGAAGATCGTGCGATCGCGCGACGATCTCGGCGACGTCCGCCAGCAGTGTGACCCGATCCGGAATGGACGCGGTCCCCCTCGCGACGCCGGCTCGCGCAGCGGGGTCGACCTGCGCGGACCGATGCCTGGGGATGGTACCCCACGACCCTCGCTGGGGCGTTCAGAAGCTCGACGGCGAGTGAGGTGTCGGATCGCCGGAAAGGTTGTCGGAGAACATCCGACCCGGCGGGAATACGTGATCCTTGTCTTCGAAGCGCAACCCGAGCGCCAGCAGGATCTTCCGCTTGGTGTCCATTCGGCAGTTCATGCCCTTCTCGACGCTGTGGATCGTGCGCAGCGCAACCTTGGCCTTGCGAGCCAGCTGCGCCTGCGTCATCAGGCGGTTTTCGCGCAGCTCTCGGACCCGATTCATCCGGATTGCCTTCGATCGATTACTCTCCATGCGCACACTCCCCTTCGGTCGGCCGGACACAGGAGCCGACTGGGTTCAACTCCACTTGGCTGCGTTTCGTCCGCAGCCAGGTTTTCTTTAGGCAAAATGCGGTCTTGGCCATGCTCTGGGGGGAGGGCCCCGCGATCCAATCCGCAGGCCGCGGCGCAGGATCCCGCCCCCCGACGCACATTCGTGAACCGCGCAGGATCAGCGCGCCAGCGATCGCGAGCTTCCCAAAGGGCGTGAGAGCCTCGGGCTCGCCCGATCTGGGTCATCCTGCCCACCCCATCGGTGCGGAGGTCCCCGTGTTCGAGTTTTCTCCGGTCTTCGGGCTCGCCGCCTGCGGCGACGAAGCGCAGCCGTGAGCCGGGGCCGCGCCGCGCGCGACCGAGTGCTCACGCGCAACGCGGCGCGCGCCGCCGTGCGCGCCGCGCAGCGCCACGGGGAGCGGGTGGTGTTCACCAACGGCTGCTTCGACCTGCTCCACGTCGGCCACGTGCGCAGCCTCGAGCAGGCACGCAGCTTCGGCGATCGCCTCATCGTCGGGGTGAATCGGGACGCGTCGGTCCGGCGTCTCAAGGGCCGCTCGCGGCCGATCGTCGCCGAGCGCCAGCGCGCCGAGCTGCTCGCCGCGCTCGCTTGCGTCGACTGGGTGGTGCTGTTCGGCGAGGCGACCCCGCGCGCGCTGATCCGGAGCCTGCGCCCCGACGTGCTCGCGAAGGGTGGCGACTGGCGGCAGGGCGAGATCGTCGGACGCGAAGACGTGGAGAGCTGGGGCGGTCGCGTCGCGCGGCTGCGCGTGGTGCCCGGCATCCGCAGCACGCAGCTCATCGAGCGCGCGCGGCGATCCTGATGTCGGTGCGCGGCGAGTTTCGGCGCATCCTGGGCGATCTCCTCGCCGCGCTGCGCGATGCCGGGCTCGCGCCCGACACCGCCAGCGCGCTCGAGCCGCTGCTCGAGCGCGCTGGCGATGATCTCAGCGGGGCCGCGGAAGCCGCGCTCGCGCTGCTCCCTCGTCTTCGAGCCGGCGCGTTCTCCGACGCCATCGTGCGACGTCGCTTTGAAGACGCCTTCGAGCGCCTGGAAGCGGTGTGCCGGATCATCGTCGGGCGCCCGGCCTCACAGCGATAGGCGGCCCTCCGCGCGCGCGTGATCCTCGGATGTGTTCAGATTCGTCAGCGCCGCGCCGTCGGGATCCACCGCGTGCAGGTCTTCGCCCTCGAAGTAGCGCGTTGCGACGGCGTCGAGCAGCGCGCGCAGCGCCAGGCGCTCCTGCGCGAGGTGGCGGCGCGCGACCGCGAGCGCGCTCTCGCGCCGGTACACCGCGCAGAGCGGGTGCGCGCCGTCGGCGGTGCGCGGCACCACCGCGTCGGCCTCCGGCCACGCGATCAGCGCGAGCAAGAGGTCGGGCGTGACGAACGGCAGATCGGTCGCGACGACCAGCACGCGCTCGGCGCGTGCGGCCTCGAGCGCGCCCACCAGTCCGCGCAGCGCGCAGCGCGGGCCGGCGCCGTCGGGAGCGCGGCGGCCCGGTGCGTCCGCGGGCGGATCTCCGCCCACCAGTACGACGTCCTCGCACAACAGCGCGAGACAGCGCGCAACGCGCGTGGCCGACGGCAGACCGCCGACCGCGAGCCGCGCCTTGTCGCTCCCCATGCGCGACGAGGCCCCGCCGGTCAGCACGGCGCCCGCGACGTTGCGGAAGCGACTGGATCCGGGAGCCACGCGGAGCTCAGAAGCCCGGCGTGTCGGAGGCCAGGAAATCGCCGTCGAGCACCTGGACGGTCGCGGTGGCGCCAACGGCGAGCTCGCTCGCGTCGGCTTCGAAGATCAGGATGCCCTGCGCGCGGATCATCGACTTCAGCACACCCGAGCTCTGGTTCCCGGTGCTCTGCGCGATGATCGCGTCGCCCTCGCGGGACAACGTGACGCGCACGAAGTGCAGCCGCCCGGGCTTCTTGTGCAACGCCTCAGCGACCCGCACGGACACCAGCGGCCGGTGCAAGCGGCGCGCCCCGCGCCTCCGCAACAGCGCCGGTCGCACGAACTGCTCGAACGTCATCATCGCCGACACCGGGTTGCCGGGCAGGCCGAAGACGAGCGGTCCGCGCCCGTCCGCACCGACCCGGCCGAACGCGAGCGGATAACCGGGCTTCATCTTGACGCCCCAGAAGTGCAGCCGGCAGCCGAGCTTCTCCAGCACGTCGCGCACGAAGTCGCGGTCGCCGACCGACACCCCGGCGGAGCTGACGATCACGTCGGCGGCGAGCCCTGCGCGCAAGCGGCGCTCGATGTCTTCGGGCGCGTCGCGCGCGATGCCGAGATAGACCGGCTCTGCGCCGAGCTCGCGGCACTGGGCCGCGATCGACCACGAGTTCGACGAGACGATGCGCCCGCCGGCGATATCGCCGTCGGGCTCCACCAGCTCGTCGCCGCCCGACAGGATCGCGACGCGCGCGCGCTGGTGGACCGCGACGATCGAGCGCCCGAGCGACGCGAGCATGCCGATCTGCGCGGCGCCGAGCCGCACGCCGGCCTCGAGGACGCGCTCACCCCGCTCCACGTCCTCGCCGGCGCGGCGGACGTGCTCGCCCTTCTCGGGCTCGACCCGGATCGCCACGCGGTGGCCGGAGCGCAGGGCGTCCTCCTGGCGCACCACGCTGTCGGACCCAGCGGGCAGCGGCGCGCCAGTCAGGATGCGCGCGGCGGATCCGCACTCGAGGCGCGGCACTTCCGCGGCGCCAGCCGGCACCTCGAACGCGACCGGAAGCCAGACCGGCGCCCGCTCGGAAGCGCCCGCGCAGTCGGCGGCTCGCACTGCGTAGCCATCCATCGCCGAGTTGTCGGCCGGCGGCAGCACGCGGGTCGACAGCACCGGCTCCGCCAACACTCTCCCGAGCACATCGCCGAGCGCGACCGTCTCGGAGCCGAGCACCGGCGTCTCCGCCAGCACCAGCGCCAGCGCCTCGGCGGCCGTGATGTCGCGCTGCACGCCGCCAACCTTACCGGCCCCTCGCAGGCCGCGCCGCGAAACCCGAACGGACTCGCTAATCTGCCCAAACTTTGGGCAACGAAGTGGGCGATGGCGAAGCGCGACCTCCAGGACGTCCTCGAGGCGGTGCTCGACGGCGTGGTCGTCGTGGATCGCGACGGGCGCGTCGAGTTCCTGAACAGCGAGGCTTGCCGCATGCTCGAGACGTCCGACGAGGCCGCGTCGGGCGAGCCACTCTCGCGCGTGGCGGGCAGCCCCGGGTTCGATGCGCTCGTGCGTTCGGTGCTCGAGAGCGGGCGCGCCGTCGTCCAGGACGATCGCGTGCTCGAGCGCCGCTTCTCCCCGGACGGGGTCGTGGACGTTGCGGCGTCGCCGCTGTGGGACGAGCAGCGCGCGCCCTCGGGCGTGGTGCTCGCGCTGCGCGATCGCACCGTCCACCGCTCGCTGGCCGAGCGCGCGGCCGAGCGCGAGCGCCTGTCGGTCTACGGCACGATCGCCGCCGGCATCGCTCACGAGGTGAAGAACCCGCTCGGCGGGATCCGCGGTGCGGCGGAGATCCTCGCGGCGCGCACCAGCGACGCGAAGGCGCGCGATGCGGCGGCTCTGATCGTGCGCGAGGTCGAGCGCATCCGCTCGCTGGTCGACGACCTGATGGTGTTCAACCAGGGTGAGGCGCTGCGCCTCGGGTCGACGAACATCCACCGCGTGCTCGACGAGGTGTTGGAGCTGCTCGCGATGGATCCGCTCGCCGCCGGGGTGAAGCTCGAGCGCAGCTTCGATCCTTCGATCCCCGAGCTGTGCGCCGACCCCGCCCGGCTGACCCAGGTGTTCCTGAACCTCGGGCGCAACGCGCTCCAAGCGCTCGACGGCGACGGCACGCTGGTCGTCGAGACGCGGATGGCCCTCGACCAGCGCCTCCCGTCGCCGCGCGGCGCGAGCACGCCGACCGTCGCGATCACCGTCGCGGACGACGGCCCCGGGATCGAGCCGGACGTCTTCGAGCAGCTCTCCACCCCGTTCTTCACCACCCGCGCCGGCGGCACCGGGCTCGGTCTCGCGGTCAGCCGGCACTGGGTGGCACGACACGGCGGCGCGCTGCGCCTTTCGAGCGAGCCCGGTCATGGAACGCGGGCGCTCGTATTACTGCCGATCGGCGGACCCGATCCGAAGGAGCGTGAATGAACGGGCTGGGGGCGCGCGTGCTCGTGGCCGACGACGAGCCGTCGATCCGCTTCGTGCTGCGCGAGACGCTGGAGGAGCTCGGCTGCGAGGTGGCCGACGTCGACGACGGCGACAGCGCACTGGAGGCGCTCGCCTCGGGCAGGCACGCGCTGGCGTTCCTCGACATCCGCATGCCGGGGCTGTCGGGGCTCGAGCTGCTCGACCGCGTGTCGAGCCTCGGGATCGACACGGCGGTGGTGATCATCACCGCGCAGAACACCTACGAGAACGCCGTCGAGGCAATGAAGCGCGGCGCGTTCGACTACCTGGTGAAGCCGTTCGGCCTGGAGGAGGTGAAGGCGCTCGCCACCAAGGTGCTGCGCAACCGCGAGCTCGAGCGCGAGGTGAAGGAGCTGCGCCGCGAGGTCGGCCGCCGGACGGTGCCCGGCGAGCGCCTGGTCGGAAAGTCGGCGGCGATGCTCGAGGTGTTCAAGACGATCGGCCGCGTCGCGCCGCGCGACGTTCCGGTGCTGGTGACCGGCGAGAGCGGAACCGGCAAGGAGCTGGTCGCGCGCGCGATCCACGCGGCCAGCCCGCGCGCGGATCGCCCGTTCGTCGCGGTGAACACCGCCGCGATCCCGCGCGAGCTGCTCGAGAGCGAGCTGTTTGGCCACGAGCGCGGGGCGTTCACCGGCGCGGTGGCAGCGCGCGCCGGGCGCTTTCGCGAGGCCGCCGGTGGCACGCTCTTCCTCGACGAGATCGGCGACATGTCGGGCGATCTCCAGGCGAAGCTCCTGCGCGTGCTCCAGGACCACCAGGTCACGCCGGTCGGCAGCAGTGCGATGCAGACCGTCGACGTGCGGATCGTGACGGCGACCCACCGCGACCTCGACGCGGCGGTGCAGGACGGGAGCTTCCGCGAGGACCTGCTCTACCGGCTGCGCGTCGTTCCGCTGCACTTGCCCCCGCTGCGCGAGCGGCGCGAGGACGTGCGCCTGCTTTCTGAGCACTTCGCGCAGCGCTATGCGATCGAGCTGGCCGGCGCCCCGCGCGCGCTGGCCGGCGAGGCGCTCGAGCTGCTCAGCCGGCACTCGTGGCCGGGCAACGTGCGCGAGCTCGAGAACGCGCTGAAGCGCGCGCTCGTGCTCGGCAGCTCCGCGCTGCTCACACCCGACGACTTCGCATTCGTCCGCGAGCCCGGCGCGGTGCACCGCACCGCGACGCTCGCCGACCTGGTGCGCAGCGAGACCGAGGCCGAGCTCGACGGCGAAGCGGGCCTGATCTACCACCGGATGATCGAGCGCGTCGAGCGGCCGCTGATCGAGGCCGCGCTGGCGCGCACCGATGGCAACCAGATCCGCGCGGCCGCGCTGCTCGGCATCAACCGCAACACGCTGCGCAAGAAGATCGTCGACCTCGCGATCGCGCTGCCGGGACGCGAGTGAGTCATCCGCCCGACCCGCGCTGGCACGGGCTGCACGTGCTCGCCGACGACGATCCGCGCTGGAAGCAGGGCCCGGTGGCGCAGGCGCAGGCGGCGTGCGCCGGCGGCGCCGCGGTGGTGCAGCTGCGCGCGAAGCTCGCCACCGACCGCGCGGCGCTCGCCTGGGGCGAGGCGATCCGCGCGGCGACGCGCCGGGCCGGCGCGCTGTTCACCGTGAACGACCGCGCCGACCTGGCGCTCGCGTGCGGCGCCGACGGCGTTCACCTGGGCCAGCGTGACGTCCCGCCCGGCCGGATCCCCGAGGCCTGGCGCCGGCAGCTCGCGATCGGCCGCTCCACCCACACCCCGGAGCAGGTCGCCGCCGCGTGCGCCGAAGGCGTCGACTACGTCGCGTTCGGCCCGGTGTTCGACACGGGTTCGAAGCCGCAGGCCGGGGACGCGCGCGGGCTCTTCGCGCTGGCCGGCGCGGCGGCGCGCGCGGCGCCCCGCCCGCTGGTGGCGATCGGCGGCATCGATTCGGAACGCGTCGCGGCGGTGCGCGCTGCCGGCGCCGCCGGCTTCGCGGTGATCTCGGCGGTCGCCGGCGCGGCGTCGCCGGAGACCGCGGTTCGCGACCTGGTGCGCGCCTGGCGCGCGGCCGCCGCGTGAACGACGTCTCGGCGCGCGCGGTGTCCGCGGCGGGCTTCGCGTGCTGGATGATCGCCGCGTGGGCGCTGTCGGAGAACCGGCGCCTGGTGCCGTGGCGCACCGTGACCTGGGGGATCGCGCTGCAGCTCAGCCTCGGCCTCTTGCTGCTGAAGACACCCGTCGGTGACGGCTTCTTCGCGCTGACGAACGCGCTGGTCAGCGCGCTGACCGTATGCACCGACGCCGGGGTTCGCTTCGTGTTCGGCGCGCTGGTGGACACGGGCTTCTCGTTCGCGGTGAACGTGTTGCCGACGATCGTATTCATGGGCAGCCTGTTCGCGCTGCTCTACCACGTTGGCCTGCTCCAGCTCGTCGTGCGCGGGCTCTCCGCAGCATTCGCGCGCACGATGCGGATCTCGGGCGCGGAGAGCCTGGCCGCCGTCGCGAACGTCTTCCTGGGCATGGTCGAGTCGGCGCTGGTCGTGCGTCCGTACCTCGACGGCATGACGCGCTCGGAGCTCTTCTCGCTGATGACGCTCGGCATGGCGACCGTCGCCGGCTCGGTGATGCTGGCCTACGTCGGAATGCTCGGTGGCGGCGACTACGCCGGCCACCTCGCGACGGCCAGCCTGCTGTCGGCGCCGGCCGGCGTGCTGATGGCGAAGCTGATGGTGCCCGAGACCGGGACGCCCGCGACCGCCGCCGGCGGCACGCTACGGCTCGAGAGCGGCGCCGAGAACGCGATCGACGCGGCCGCCCAGGGCGCGATCGCCGGGCTGCGGCTGGCGGGCTATGTCGGCGCGATGCTGGTCGCGTTCGTCGCGCTGATCGCGCTGGCGAATGGCGCGCTCGCGGTGCTCGGCGACGCGCTGGGCGTGCCCGACCTGACGCTCCAGCGGCTCTTCGGCGTGCTGATGGCACCCGCGGCCTGGCTGCTCGGCGTGCCATGGGCCGATGCGAACGCGGTCGGGTCGCTGATCGGCCTGAAGACCGTGCTGAACGAGTTCCTCGCCTATCAAGAGTTGGCCCGATACGTGGCAGACGGCACGCTGGCTCCGCGCTCGGCGGTGATCGCCTCCTACGCGCTGTGCGGCTTCGCGAACTTCGGCTCGCTGGCGATCCTGCTCGGCGGGATCGGCGGCCTTGCCCCCGGGCGGCGCGGCGAGGTCGCGCAGCTCGGGCTGCGCAGCATCGCCGCCGGAACACTGGCGAGCTTCTCGACGGCCTGCGTGGCCGGAATGCTGCTATAGAAGTGCGCGTGCCGCGCGTCCGGATGCTGCTCTGTCTGTCGATTGCCGCAGCGCTCGCCGGCCCGGCGCCGCCAGCCGGTGCGCAGCGCGCCGGAGCTCCGCAGAGCTACCCGGTGTCGGCGTTCGTCATCGAGTACCCGCTGCCCCACCCCGAGCATCCGCCGCTCCGCGAGCTGGAAGGCCTCGAGCTCGAGATGCGCGTCACGAGCGGCGGCCTGATGCAGCCCCATCCCAGCACGCAGAACGTGCGCTTCCGGCTCGGCGAGGTGCCGCCCGGCACGCGGATCTGGAGCACAGGGCTCCAGCACATCAACCGGATGATTCTTGCGGAGCTCGAACGCCGCGGGATCGGCGGCGTGATCATCACGCTGCCCGATCTCGAGGAGCGCACCGGTCGCGACCTGCGCGCCGCCGGCGAGCAGCGCCTGCGCGTCCGCATCTGGACCGGGCGCGTCGAGAACATCGCGACGATCGCCGACGGCGACCGCTTCGCTGGCACGCCCGCCGAGCGCACGAACCGCTCCGAGCACCGGTTCGTGCGCGACGGCTCGCCAGTGCGCGCGGGCGGCGATCACAGCCTGATCCACTCCGGCGAGATCGAGGACTACACGCGGCGGCTGTCGCGCCACCCGGGCCGCCGCGTCGACGCGAAGCTCGAGCCAGGTGAGCTCCCCGGCACGACGCGGCTCGTGTACCACGTCGCGGAGCACAAGCCGTGGCTCGCGTACGCGCAGCTCGCCAACAACGGCACCGAGGCCACGACCGAGTGGCGCGAGCGCTTCGGCTTCTCCCACACCCAGCTCACCGGCCGCGACGACGTGCTGCGCCTCGACTACGTGACCGGCGGCTTCGACGACGTGCACGCCGGCTTCGGCTCCTACGAGGTGCCGATCTGGAAGCTGGATTGGCTGCGCGTGCGCGCGTACGGGAGCTACAGCGAGTACGACGCGTCGGAGGTGGGTGTCACGCGCCTCGACTACCGCGGCGACCAGTGGGAGGGCGGCGGGCGCCTGATCGCCAACGCGCTCCAGTGGAGCGGGTTCTTCGTCGACGCGTACGGCGGCGCGCGCTGGCGGCAGGTGGGCGTCGAGAACGAGTTCACCTTCGTCGGCGAGTCGGCGCTGCGCGGCAGCGAGGAGCAGGACTTCTTCCTGCCCGAGACCGGTCTGGCCGCGCACTACGACGGCCTCACCGCGCGCCTCTCGCTGGAGGCCGGTATCGAGTGGAACGTGCCGGACGTCGCCGACACCGAGACGAGTCGCCTGATCAATCTCGGCCGCACGGATCCCGACGCGACCTTCGAGCTGCTGCGTTGGGACGGCAGCTTCTCGTTCTATCTCGAGCCGATCCTCTTGTACCGCCGCGGCTGGGGCGACCCGGGCGCGCCGTCGCGCTCGACGCTCGCGCACGAGGTGGTGCTGAGCTCGCGCGGGCAGTGGTCGTTCGGCGACCGGCTGGTGCCGCAATTCCAGCAGGTGGCGGGCGGCCTCTACACGGTGCGCGGCTACGAGCAGTCGGTGGTCGCGGGCGACAGCGCGGCGATCGGCTCGGCCGAGTACCGGCTGCACCTGGCACGCCTGCTCGACCCGGGCGGCGAGCCGATCGAGCTGCCGGTGATCGGGCCGTTCCACGCGTTTCCGCGCACGGTGTTCGCGCGGCCGGACTGGGATCTGATCCTGAAGGCGTTCGTCGACGGCGGCCTCACCTACCAGGAGGACGGCGACGATCCCAGCGCGGTGGTCGCCAACGAAGAAGACGAGAGTCTGTTCGCCGTCGGCCTCGGCGCCGAGCTCCAGTTCATGCGCTACCTGCGTGCCGGCGTCGACGTCGCGTGGCCGCGCAGCCAGCTCGAAGATGGCTCGCGCGGCGGCGACAGCCCCGAGCTTCACGTCGTGGTCACGGTCATGTTCTAATGCGGCACACACAACCACCCTCGCGGAGAACGCGGATGCAGAGCGGCGCCAGCTTCCCCAACGGTCACGGCTCGTTCCAGCGCGGCGTTGCGCACAGCCTGCTGGTCGTGTTCCTGGCAACGCTCCCGGGCTCACCGCCGATCCGGGCCGAGATCGCGGGCGAACAGGTGATCTCGGGCGATGTGACCTTCCAGCAGCAGGGCGACGTCACGACGATCCACGCCAGCGACGGCGCGATCATTCACTACGACCAGCTCGACGTCTGGGCACACGAGGAGCTGCACTTCGTACAGCCCGACAGCCAGGCGCGCGTGCTGAACCGCGTGTTCGGCGACGCGACCCACATCGACGGCGGATTGTTCGCGAACGGCATCGTCTACATCGTGAATCCGGCTGGCATCTTCTTTGGCGGCAGCGCGGTGGTGGACGTCGCGGGGCTCGTCGCCGCCGCCGGCAACATCAGCAACGACGACTTCCTCGCCGGCACCGATCACTTCGAGCTGACCGGCCGGGTGATCAACGCGGGCCAGATCGACGCCGGGTCGGTCGCGCTGCTCGGCACCTCGGTGGCCAACCACGGCAGCATCCGCGCGCCCGACGGCACGATCGCACTCGTCGCGGGCGAGCAGGTGGTGCTGACGCGCCTCGGCGGGCACCTGTACGTCGAGGTGGAGGGAACCGCCGGAGACGCCGATACCGCGGCGATCGAGCAGACCGGCAGCGTCGACGCCGGCGCCGGCGAGGTGTCGTTCACCACCGGCGACGTCTACTCGCTCGCGATCAATCACGACGGCATCACGCGCGGCCGCACGATCGAGCTGCGCGCCGCGAGCGGCACCGTGTCGGTTGCGGGGCTGCTCGACGCGAGCGACCGCAGCGCGGGCGCCACCGGCGGCAGCATCGCGGTGACCGGCGAGCGCATCGCACTGCTCGGCGCCGAGCTCGACGCGTCGGGCGACGCCGGCGGCGGCACGATCCGCGTCGGCGGTGACCTGCGCGGCGAGGGCACGCTGCCGGCGGCGAAGCGCACCTTCGTCAACGGCGACAGCGTGCTGCGCGCCGACGCGATCGGGTCGGGTGACGGCGGCCGAGTGATCGTGTGGGCCGACGAGGCGACCGCGTTCCACGGCGCGCTCTCGGCGCGCGGCGGCGCGGCGGGCGGCGACGGCGGCTTCGCCGAGATCTCCGGCGCGGTGTTCCTGTGGTCGGACGGCGACGTCGACCTGCGCGCGGTGTCGGGCGCGAACGGCACGCTGCTCTACGACCCGAAGGACATCGTGCTCGCGGGCGGAACCGTAGATGGGGACGACAACGAGAATGTTGACGCCGGCGAACTCGACCAGATCGGCCGAGACGCGGGACAGATCCTGTTCGGCGACCCCGATGAGCTGACGACGCCGTTCACGATCTACGAATCGGAGATCGAGGGTACCGACGCCAACGTCGTGCTCGAGGCCACCAACAGCATCACGACGTCGGGGGCCGGCACGTTCGTCAACGACACGGGCGAAGGCGTCGACGTGCTCCGCATCAGCGACGGCAACTCGCTGACGATGCGCACGCGCAACAGCGCAGGCGATGCGACGGGCAGCACGACGGCGCCGGGCATCAACCTCGCCGGCCTCTCGTTGCTGACGACCGGCGGCGCGGTCACGCTCTCGACCGGCGACGGCAACGTCGCCGTGGCCGGCATCACGACCCGCGGCGACGCCGCCACCGGCGGGCCCGGCGGCGCGGTGACGCTCACGGCCGGCGGCGACGGCTCGGTGACAGCGGGCGCGATCGACACCTCCGGTGGCGCCAGCGCGACGGCCGCGGGCGGCGCCGGCGGCGCCGCATCGCTGACGACCGTCGACGGCGCGATCACCGTGGCCAGCGTCACCACCTCCGGCGGCGCGGGCGCCACGAACGGCGGCGCGGGCGGCGCGATCAATCTCAGCGCCGGCGACTTCGACGCAAGCCGCGACAGCGACGTGACCGCGACGGGCGACCTGCGCAGCCGTGGCGGAGACGGCGGGACGGGGATCGGCGGCGACGGGGGAAGCGTGACTGTCGGGTCCGAAGGAGTCGAGGTCCCGATCGGCGGTACCACCGACCCAATCCGGGGCGGCGGCGCCCTCGCGCTCGCCGACGTCGACACGATCGGCGGCGGTGGCGCGACCACCGGAGGACGCGGCGGTGCGGTCCGCATCGTGACGAGCGATGGAGCGATCGACACCGGCGACGTTGATACATCTGGCGGCGATGGCGGTAGCCGGGGTGGGAACGCCGGCGCGATCAGCGTGTTCTCGGCGGACGCGAACATGGACGATGCCAACGCGATCGCGACGGGTGTGCTGCGCGCTGTTGGCGGCGCCGGGACCACCCCGACGACCAGTGCCGGCGGTGCCGGCGGCGCGATCCTGGTGCGGAGCTTGCCCTCGTCGAGCGTCGACGACGATTCGGATCCCCCGGTCGAACTGCAGGCGGCCACCGGAGGCGGTGACGTCACGGTGGAGAGCGCCATCTCGAGCGGCGGTGACGGCGGCGACGTGGGCGGGCGCGCAGGCGAAGTCATCCTCGCCGCCGCCGGCGCGCACACCCTCACCGCCGGCGACGCGGCGACCGCGGCGGTGATCGCCGTCGGCGGCAGCGGCGAGAACGGCGGCGGCAACGGCGGCCGCACGCTGGTGGGCGCCGGGGACGGAGACGTGCTGGTCGGTGCGATCGACACGCGAGGTGGCAACGCGGGCGCAGCGGGCACCGCGCGGGGTGGCAACGGCGGCGAGATCCTCGCGCAAGCCGGCTTCGAAGAAGACGGCGGCGGAAACCTCACGCTGCTCGGCAACTTCGATGCCCGCGAGGGCAACAGCGGATCCGGGGTCACGGACGCATTGCTCGCCGGGCGCGACGGCGGGCTCGTCACGCTGATCGCTGGCGACGATCTCGAGCACGCCGCCGGCATGGCGGGCCCACACGTGCGCACCACCGGCGACGTGACGTTGACGAGCGGCGGGAATCTCGGTGCCACCGGCCAGTTCCTGATCGAGGGCAGCGGGGAAAGCCGCACCAACATTTTCGGCAACACCGTCGACGACGATACGCTGACGGTCAGCGCAGCCGGACGCGCCGACGTGCAGGTGACGAACGCCGGCTTCCTCCGCTCGATCGAAGTCACGGCCACCGATGTCGGGGCCGACATCGATGTGACCCAGAGTGGCGGCGACGTGATCGACATGGCTGGGGTTGGCGGTCAGATGGTCGTCACGACCGTCGATACGACCGGCAACGCGATCGACGCGGTGATCCGGCTCGACAGCCCGGAGGACGCGCTCACCGACGACACGCTCGTGATCGCCACGGGCCCCGCGCCCGGCGTGGGCTCGGTCACGGCCGGCGGTTCTTTCGACGCCCTCAGCGACGGCGACCTGGTGGTAGGCAACGGCGACGGCGTCGCGATCACCGCGAGCGCGGTGCCGGGTCCGAACGCCGGCCGCGTCGCTCTGTTCGCCGACGCCGACGCCGACGGCTCGGGAGCGATTTTCGACGCTCCCGGCTCTGACACCGGCCGGATCGACATGCTCGCCGGTGCCGATCAGCCCGGCCAGCTCGACTTGGAGGCCAGCTCGGGGATCGGAACCGCCGCCGATTTCGTCACCGTGATCGGTGGCGGTCGGGTCTCGGCGTTGAACACGCCGTTGAAGGCCAACGACGACCCCGACTTCGACCCCGAAGATCCGAGCACCGGAGACCCGTTCATCCCCGATCCCGGTGCGATGAGCGGCATCTTCGTGCGCAACACCGTCAGCGGCGATCTGACGGTTGGCGACATCGAGATCAGCGCCGGCAGCGGTGACATCGGCATCACCAACGAAGCGGGTGATCTGACGGTCGCGGGCCCGGTGAGCGCCAAGCCCGAGAACGAAACCGACGGCGCCGGCGGCGACGTGACCTTCAGGGTTCTCGGCTCGACGAGCCAGATCGTGCTCGATACTCCCTCCACGATCAGATCTCCCTTTGCGGTCGAATCGGGCGGGATGCAGATCTACGACGGCGACGTCGCGCTGGCCCGCAACACCGACGTCCGGGCCGACGGAGGCCTCGAGATTCGCGGGGACCTCGATTCGCTCGACACCGCTACGCGGGACGCGGATTTCAACGCCGCTCTCGGCGACGGGACGACTCTCGCGGTGGACGGAGGCGTCGGCGCCAACCGGAAGCTGTTGAGCTTCGGCGTATTCTCGACGGTCGCCGACGGTGAGGTGACGCTCGACCTTCCATCGATCAACACCTCGGGTCTGCAAGCCTTCGGCTCCGACGTTCGCATCGCGCAGGACCTGACGCTCACCTCGGATGGCGGGGTGCTCTTCTTCGGGGATGTCGACGCCGATCCGGCCGCCACAAGCTCGAACGTCGCGATCCGGGCGCTGACTGTCGGGTTCGACGGAGATGTGGTCTTGACCAGCCTCGATGTGACGGCTTCTCTCACCACCTTCGGGTCGGACGGCCCGCAGAGTGTAACGACCGGTGCCGGTGGCATCCGCATCGGCGACGGCGGCGCCATATCGCCGATCGCGGACGTCGCAAAATCTGCAGGTGTCCTGCACCTCGAGAGCATCGGCGGCGCCGTGACCATCGGCGACGGCGAGAAACTCAGCGTCGCCGGCCGGCTCGAACTGGTGGGCGACACCGTCCGCTTCACCGACCTCTCGGCGATCGACATCTGCGTGGAAGGGGACGTCACGCAGATCTTCGCGCGGGCGCCGGGGCTGGTGACGCTGGCCGACGGGCGCCAGATCGCGGACGGCGGCACCGACCTCTTGGGGAACACCGTGGCGTTCCTCCGCGCCAACCCGACGGTCGTCGGCAGCGGCCCCGCGCCGCGCATCGCGACGCAGTCCGGCAGCGCGCAGAACGCGGGTGCGCTCACCGTGACGACGCTGCCCGCTCCGATCTCGGTAGCCGACATCGCCAGCGGATCGCGTGTGCTCGACCTCGCGATCCCCACCTCCGATCCCGGCCACGAGACCCCCGAGCTTCCGGGCGATGCGGTCGAAGCGCCGCTCGCGCTCTACGCCTCGCAGGACATGGCGACTCCCGGCGCGCCGTTGTCTTCGGCCGAGATCGTCGCGTTCCTCGCGTGCGCGCCGCTCGGCGACCGCGATGCGCCGCCCGGCTGCGCGCCCGCGGCGCCGCCGCCCTACGGCTCGGCGCTCGACACCGAGCGCGCGGTCGAGGTCGCGCGCGCCTACCGCGAGCTGCTCGGCGACTCCGCGCGCGCGCGCGCGGGCCGCGAGGCGCTCGCGCGCGCTGCGGCCGACCCCGAGGCAAAGCTCGCGAGCGCGACCAGCCCGGCGGGACGCGTCTATCTCACCGAGCTGGCTCGCGTTCTGGCGCAGACCCGGATGCTCGGGCTCAGCGCCGCCAGCTACGGCGAGGTGCGCGGCGACCTGCTCGCCGGGGTGGTCGCCGCGATCGGGTCGCAGCAGCTCGACGCCGCGCGCCTCGCCGCGGCGGTCGAGGCCGGCGCGATGGGGATGCCCATCTGAGAACGGTGCTTGCTAGTCCTTTCGAGCTTCGCTCGGCAATCCCGTCCGATCTTCGCTCGGCTTCACCTCGCCGCGCGCCGGACGGCTTGCCTCGCTGCGCGCGAGGCTGCGCCTCGCTTGCTACTCTCGCGGCCCCGCGGACCCCCCCCGAG
>Ga0184637_10000835_pt1 | contig 21864 bp, 15 predicted proteins | sample PLM3_127_b2_FD_133143 | JGI IMG/M metagenome (GOLD analysis project Ga0184637, IMG submission 133143) | Groundwater sediment microbial communities from an aquifer in East River, Colorado, USA - PLM3_127_b2 | ecosystem: Environmental > Terrestrial > Soil > Riparian zone | place: USA: East River... | reverse complement strand
GCTTTCTGTGCCGGCGTGTGGTGGAAAATCGCCGAGCGGTACTGGCTGCCGACGTCGTTGCCCTGGCGATCGAGCGTGGTCGGATCGTGGATCACGAAAAAGACTTCCAGCAGATCGCGGTAGCTGAGCACCTTCGGATCGAAAGTGACGCGCACCACCTCTGCATGCCCGGTGTCGCCGTTACACACCGCTTCGTAGGTCGGATTGGGTCGCTGTCCGCCCATGTAACCGGACTCCACGCTTTCCACACCCTGCAGCCGGTCGAACACCGCCTCCAGGCACCAGAAACACCCGCCCGCAAGTGTCGCGATTTCCTTGCCGTCCTGAGCCTGTTCCATCCCCGACCTCCACCATTGCCGTATTCACAGTGTAGCGGCATCGCGATTGGTCGAGGGCAACCTTTGGGTCTTACAACTCGACCCTGATGCCGGACCGGAGGCCGCGCGAGCGGCCGGGCAGGCGGCTACAACGTCCTGATACGTGGCGACCAGTTTTCGCGCCAGCGCATCGGCGTGCCACTCGCGCACGTAAGCGCGGCCTTCTTCGGCCAGCCGCGCGTGCAGATCGCCGTCGCGCATCAATCTGACGATGTGCTCGGCGAAATCGACTTCGTCGTCGTCCGGCACCAGCGCGCCGCGCTTCGGCCCGACGATGTCGCGCGTGCCCATCACGGCGGTGGAGATCACCGGAAGCCCGAGCGCCATCGCCTCCAGCAGCACCAATCCCTGGGTCTCGGTGCGCGAGGCGAACACGAACGCGTCCGCGGCGCGGTAGCAATCGAGCAAGGCGCCGCGCCTGTCGAGGTAGCCGACGAACAATGTGTGTTCCTGGAGGTTGAGTTTCGCGGCGAGTTTTTTCAGCGGTGCCAGCGCCGGCCCCTCGCCGGCGATCACCAGCAGCAGGTCGGGAATGGTGGCAACGGCCCGCTCCAGCGCCCGCAGCAGGAAGTCGATGTTCTTCTCGAACGCCACCCGTCCGACAAACAGCAGCACCCGGCGCTCCCTGGGAATATCATGCGCGACGCGAAACGCATCGCCATTGCCCGCGGCGAACTGCGCGAGCGGGATGCCGGTGGGAACGACATGCATCGGCACGCGCACGCCATACTCCATCAGCTTGTCGCGCATCGCCGCCGACGGCACCACCAGCGCGTCCATCTGATTGCACTGGGTGCGCGAAAAACGCCGCGACAACGCCCGCAGCACGGCCTTTGGAACCACAGGCACGTAATGGAAAAGATATTCCTCGAAAAAAGTGTGGTAGGTCTCCACCCTGGGGATATCAAGCAGGTTGGCGATCTCGATGCCCAGGTAGTGCGCGACGAACGGCGTCTGGATATGGACCAGGTCATAGGCGGTTTCGCGCAACTGCGGCAACAGCCTGTGCACTTCGCCGGGAATCATCATCCTGTCTTCTGGATCGAACGGAAGATACCGGGAGGGCACACGCAACGTGCGATTTACCTCGATGTATGGCGCGGGGTAGGCAGGCGCGATCAGGTCCACTTGATGGCCGAGCGTCGCAAGCTCGCGACGGAACGTCTGGATGGACGTGGATACGCCGTTCACCCGCGGGAAGTACACATCCGAAATCATCAGGATTTTCATGGTTCTTTTCGGTTACGCTATGCCCGCCAGCGTATTACCGCGACATGACAGATTGAAGACACTTGACGGTCAGCGGGTAAAATCCCGTGAACACACGGAAACCGGCGAGTAATGATCGGGCTGCTGCAGCGGGTCAGCGAAGCGCATGTGGACGTGGACTGCAAGACGGTCGGCGCGATCGGCCCCGGACTGATGGTGTTGGTCTGCGCCGAGCGCGGCGACACCGTGACGGAGGCGGAACGTCTGCTGGAGCGGCTGCTCGATTATCGCGTGTTTGCCGATGCCGCCGGCAAGATGAATCTGAGCCTGAGGGATGTAGCTGGCGGACTGCTCCTGGTGCCGCAGTTCACGCTGGCGGCGGACACCGGCAAGGGCACACGCCCCAGTTTCACTCCTGCCGCCCCGCCCGATGCAGGCAGACGGCTGTTCGAACATATGCTGGTGCGCGCGCGACGCGAACACTCCCCGGTTGCGACCGGCGAATTCGGCGCCATGATGAAAGTGTCTTTGACAAACGACGGTCCGGTCACGCTGTGGCTGCAAGTGCGCCCGCGATCCGGCCGCCCCGCGGAGGCTGCGCCCCGGGAATGAAAGGAGGCGCAGCGTTTTCGAGGCCACCGACCACTATGGCAGAATGCGCACAACGCATTTGAGGAGAACAGCATGAAACGATTCGATCCGGTCACCCAGGCCCGAATAGACCTGACCGCGGCGCTGCGCTCCGCTGCCCGCATGGGGCTGAACGAGGGCGTCTGCAATCACTTCAGCCTGGAAATGCCGGGCGATCCCGGCAAGTTCCTGATCAATCCTCAGGGCCTTCACTGGTCCGAGATCACTCCCGCCGACTTGATGGTCGTCGACGAAAAAGGCGTGGTGGTCGAGGGCAAACATACGGTGGAGCCGACCGCGTTCTTCATCCACGGCCGCATTCATCTGGGCAAGCGCAAGAGATGCGTGCTGCATACCCACATGCCCTTTGCTACCGCGCTGACGTTGCTCGACGGCGGTGAACTCGACGTGTTCGCCAACCAGAACGCCATGCGCTACTACGGCCGCATCGGCTACGACCGCGGGTACGGCGGCGTTGCGCTGGACAACGCCGAGGGCGATCGCATCTGCAACGCGCTCGGCGACAACGAGGTGGTCTTCATGCAGCATCACGGCGTCATCGTCTGCGGCGACAACGTCGCCTACGCCTTCGATGACCTCTATTATCTCGAGCGCTCCTGCATGGTGCAGATACTGGCACAAGGCACCGGCGGGAAACTCAAACGCGTGCCGGAAAAAATGGTCGCCGAAGCGGCGAGGCAGATCGGCGGCGAACGTCAACAGTCCGTACTGCACTTCGAAGCGCTGAAGCGCCTGCTCGATCGCGACGAGCCGGGTTGGTCGCGGCTGAACTGATCGATCCGTCGCTTCAAGGTGTTTGCGCCCAACCGCGAAACCACCGGCACGGTGGAAACGATGGCGTTTTACGCCGGGCAGAGCGCAGGAATGGTGCGCGAACAAAAACCCGCAGGGACAATTGTGGCTGAGCTGATGCGGCAGGCGACGGAGCTGATGAACGATCTCTCCGGCCGCGGCCGCTGATCGCCCACGCCAACCCCGGCCGGCCGGCAAATACTGCGACAGCAATTTCTGCGCTAGACGGGCAATCGTTCTCTCCTCGCCGGTCGCAATGCGCGACCTTGCCGGGCTATGTCGAAGGTCATATGACTTTCGCCATATTTCCGACAGCGGCAGCTATACCTATATTTAGCATCACACGCGAGGCGAATTTCCCTCCGACACCTCCGAACCAGCTGTTCCTGGGATTCGAAAGCAGAGGTCGGAAAGGTCGCCCAGTCGAGCGGCACAGACTTTCGATGCGGCCATCGGTTGCGACAGCAAAGGGCCGCCACGTGCAAACAGGGGCAGCCGCATTCGCGACGACGCCCCTTTGAACGAAACACTTTTTGTGAAGGAGCAAATCATGAAACAGCAACGTCAACCGCGCATCTCCATCGGATGGCTGGTCGCTACGGCGATCGCACTGGCATCCGTCGGTAGCTTTGCCGAAGACATGGGTAACGTGCAAAGCGGCGGAGGTTCCGTGAACGAGGTCTATGGTCGCGCTTCGGCGACGATCCCCGGAGCGAATCCGGTGCGCTCGATCTCCAGCAAGGTAAACGTCAGCGAGGTCTTCGGTCGCGGCAGCGGCATCAAGTCGGATGGGATCGGCGCGATCGTCGCAACCGGAAAGGCAGGCGTCAACGACGTTCTCGGGCGTTCGTCCGGCGGCCCCACCGTCGCGGCATCCAAGTCGCGGAGCGACAACCAGACCGCGGCGCTGCACAGGTAACCCGTGTAGGTTACCCACAGGACGGCCAGGCTTTTCGTCCGGCTGCAGAATTGATGCGCATCATCCCCGAAGGCTTTGGGTGCAAAACACCCAAGGCCTTCGTCGTTTCTGCCGGCGCATCGCGGCCGGCGATTGCCACCGCTCCGGGAAACGTGGTAACAAGTCCGGTCTGGGAGAGGATTTCGTGAAGATCCTGGTTGCATCGCCGCAGGGATGGGCCACCGAGGCTCTGTGTGGCCTGCTGGCCAGGCTCGACCCCGGCTGCGAAGTCGAGGTGTTGCACGACATCTCGTCTCTGCTGTCGCTGCCCCCGGCGACGTCTTCCGGAACGCCGGACCTGGTGCTGGTCGATGTGGACGCCGCTCCGGCTGATTCCAGCGCAACAATCCGAGGTTTTCTGTGGAAATTTCCCGGTGCACGCATCCTCGCTCTGGGTTCACGCCTTGACGATGCGTTCGTGGAAATGGCGCTCGAGGCCGGTGCCCTTGGCTACCTTCCGAAATCGCATTCCGAGGCGGTCGCCCTCTGCGTTCTCAGGCTGCTCTTGAGCGGAGGAGCGTACCGCCCATACCTCCCCTCGAAAACAAAAACGGATGCGCAGCCGAATACCTCGGGTGCAATTGACGAGACTGCAACGCCAAATGCCCCGGAACCGCTCCGCGACTACGGGCTCTCGGAACGGCAGATTGAAGTGCTGTCGCTGGCGTCCCAGGGCAAATCGAACCTGGCGATTGCCAAGCACCTCGGTATCGCGGAGGGCACGGTGAAACTGCACATGAGCGCAATCTTCAAGGCACTCAATGTGCAGAACCGCAGCGAGGCGGTGCTGCTCGCCTCCCGATTGCAGAGCGTTAATTTCCGGCAGATCAAGGAAGCCGAAGGCGGCGCGATGGATCTGGACTGGCTGCTACCGCACATGACTCACCGGCGCCTGCCCAGGGACACGATCATCTTTCGCAAAGGCGATACCGGCGAGGAACTCCTCTACCTGCAACGCGGTTCCATCCGGCTGGAGGAAATCGGCGCCGAGATCACCGCCGGCACCATGTTCGGAGAAATCGGCATCTTTTCCCCGTTCCATGAACGCACCTCTACTGCGGTGTGCACCAGCGATGTCGATCTTTTCACGCTGACCTCGAATCAGGTCAAGCGCTTATACCTGCTCAATCCGCAGTTCGCGCTGTTCGTGGTCCACCTGATCGCCAAGCGGTTGATGGCCGATCGGGCGCGGACCATCTGATCCCGGGATGGCGCGCCCGCCACTTCTCCGCGACCCCTGCATGGAGGGAGCATGAGGAAACCCTGGGCCATGCTGGCCGTGGCGCTGGTTGTCGCGATCATCAGCGCGGCGATCTGCTGGATACCGGCGTCCGAGTTCCTCGAGCGGAACATCGGTCTGGGCTGGCTCTTCCATTTGCGTGGTCCTATAGAGCCCCCAAGCGAAATTGTGCTGGTGACGATCAGCCCAAGCACCGCGGCGAACATCTTCCTGCCGAATGATGCGCAACGGTTTCATCGCTGCGAAGGCATCGGATTCGGAGTCCGTCCTTCCACGCACCTCGGCCTGCCAACGATGCCCTCGCGCTGGCCTCGATGCCTGCACGCCATGCTGATCGACAAACTCGCAAGGGCGGGCGCCAGGACCATCGTGTTCGACGTGCTGTTCCGTCCCCGCCCGCCTCTGCCGGGGTTCGCACGTGATCCCAACGCCGAACAGGACGCACAGTTAGGCGCTGCGATGGCGCGCTCGCGCGGGGTATTGATCGCCCAGAAGCTGGAGTCTTCGGGTGCGGGAATCGATACCGCAGAGGAACACTTGATCGAATTGAGCGCTGCGATCGACGCCGCCGCGCTGGGCGCGGCGCCCTTTCTGATCATCGGCGACTCGGAGAGACGATTTGACCGTTTTCTCGCATTCAAGGATCCGGGGTGGGCCACCCCGAGTCTGGCAAGCCTTGCGGTGCAGGCCTACACGCTCGACACTTACGCCCAGTTTCGAAGCGCGCTTCAAAGCGTCGCTCCGGATGCAGCGCAATGGTTGCCCGCCGATGCCAAGGAAATCCGCCGCACCGGCGGCCTCCAGGCAAGCATGCTGATGATGAGGCAGATTTTCACCGGCGAGCGTGAACTTGCCACCCGCATGCGGGCCGCGCTGGAGGCAGATCAATCTCTTGCGGCGGATCCCGCAACCCGCGAGCAGATCGAGGCGCTCATTGACCTTTACTCTGGAGAGGGCATTCGGCTGCTCAACTTCGTCGGCCCTGCCGGCACCATTCCGGCGTTCGGCTTTGACGAGGCGCTGGCGATGAATGATGAAGAGGCCTCGAGCGCCTTTCACGGCAAGGCGGTGATCGTCGGCTACGCGGAGTTTGCGCAGCCCGAGCAGGTCGAGCACTTCAACACGGTGTTCTCGACGGCGGCGGGATTGGAGTTGAGCGGCACGGAGATTGCCGCAACCGCGTTCGCCAATCTTCTGCACGGCGACACGATCAGACCGACCGCCAGGACGACCTGGACGTTGGTCGCACTGCTCGCAGGGCTGATCTGCACGGCTCTCTGCATGTGGCTATCGAACCGCCTCGCCTTCCTGACGGTAGCAGCACTGGTTTTCGGATATGGGGCGATCGCCTTCTTAGTGTTCGCGAAGCATTCCGTATGGTTGCCGGTGGTGATCCCGATGTTCGTCGCCGCCCCACTGGGGCTTGGAGCCGGAACCTTATGGAAGTACGAGATGGCGCGCCGGCAGCGCAACCGGATTCGCGAGGCGTTTACGCAGTTCGTTCCGAAGGAAGTGGTGGCAATGCTGGAACAGAACGCGGCGCACCTCGGCAGGACACGAGAATCGGTGGAGTGTGCCTGCGTAGCGACCGACGCGGCGAACTTCACCACGCTTGCCGAAACCCTGTCGCCCGAGCAACTCGCCGATTTTCTGAACGTTTACTACGAAGCCCTGTTCCGTCCGATCCCCAAGCATGGCGGGTTTGTTTCCGATGTCGTCGGCGACGCGATGCTGGCGATCTGGCCGAATCGCACACCCGATACGCGGCGTCACGTCTGCGCTGCTCTGTTGGAGATGCGTGAAGCCGCCGGCCAATTCAACCAGCGACTTGCCTCCAACCGGCTGAGCACACGGTTCGGCGTGGACTGGGGACGGGTGGTGCTCACCACGGTCGGCGCGCATGGTCATTATGAGTATCGGGCGGTCGGTGATCCCGTCAACACCGCGGACCGGGTTCAGGACCTGAACAAGAAGCTCGGCACCCGGGTTCTGATATCGGAGCCGGCGCTGGATGGAGTGAAGGACTTCCTGCTGCGCGAGGTCGGTTACTTTCTTCTGCGGGGCAAGACGCGCCCGGTGCACCTGTTCGAGCTGATCGGGCTACGGGAAACGGCTGCCCCCATCGAACTGGAACTGTGCGAACGCTTCGCAGGTGCGGTGGCCCAGCTGCTGCGAGGAGAACCGGGACAAGCTCTCAAGGCTTTCCGCGCCCTGGCTGCCGACTTTCCTGGCGACTGCCCGACGGCGTTTTACGTGCGAGCACTGAAATCCGGAGCAATGCTTCGCGACGGTGCGCTGAAGGTGGACTGACCGCCGCAACCTGCTCGCCGCGCGGCGCTCCCATTTGTCATGGCGCCGTGCGCTACCACTAAAGTCTTATTGCGCTTCTCCGAATAAGGGCCTATGTTGAAATCGGCAGTCGATCGTCGTACCTGAAGTCTTTTAACCCTTGGGAGGGGGTAGAAGATGCGAAGGTTTCGTTGGATCGCGCTGCAGGGGAGTTCCCGGGGGTTGTGGGCCCCCCTGCTGCTGTTTGCTTTTCTTATAACGACAAGCGCGATACCTGCTTTTGCTGCAGACGTTTCGGCCGCCTGCATTTCTCCTGTTGCCCGCGTAGTTTCGATCCAGGGCTCGATAGAAGTACTTCGGGCCCGCCAGAACGACTGGTCCAAGGTCACCCGCCTCGACACCACGCTGTGCGAGGGGGACCGGTTGCGCACCGGCGCGCTCAGCCGCGCGGCGCTGTTCATCCAGCCGGAAACCCTGCTCAGGGTGGACCAGAACACCAGCATTGCCATCAGCCAGACCGCGGAAGAAACGCTTGTCGAGTTTACCCAGGAGGACGTGCTGCCGGCGGTTGCCGGTGCATACTCCTGCGGCGCCGGCTACTTTATCACCCGGTTTCCACGCAAGTTCAGGGTCAATACACCGCACCTCAACGCCGCGGTCGAGGGCACCGAATTCCTGGTGGCGATGCGCTGCGAGAGCACCGAGCTTTCGGTATTCGAGGGCAAGGTACTCGCGGCAGGCGCCGGAGCCAACATATTCCCCGCCCAATCGATCTCCAGCGGCCAAGTCCTTACGATCGGCGGCACTGAACCCCCGGCAGTAAAACTCCTGGTCAAGCCAGCCGACGCGGTGCAATGGGTGCTGTACTACCCGCCTCTCAGCGATGCGACGGCGGAGGCCGAGTTGCCGTCGACTGAGCAATGCCGCAGCCTGCCCAAGCCTCTGGATCAAACCTGTCTGACACAGCGGGCAGAAGCACTACTGCGCCTGGGACGGGTTGACGAAGCTCAGCGCGAAGTGGACGCCGCGGTGGCACTCGATCCCGGGAGTGGGGACGGGAATGCGTTGCGCGCCATCATCAGCATCGCCAGGAATAACAAGGCCGGTGCAATAGAAGCGGCGACGGCGGCAACTACTGCGTCGCCGAATTCCTTCCGTGCCTGGCTCGCGCTTTCCTACGCTCAGCAGGCATCGTTCAAGCTGGAAGATTCATTGTCGAGCGCGCGAAAAGCCCAAGCTCTCGAACCGAACAGCTCGGTCACCAATGCGCGCGTTGCCGAACTGCTAATGTCCCTCGGCCGTATCAACGACGCGGAAGTCGCCGCCCGCGCAGCAGTTGACGCTAACCCGTCAGAAAGTCGCGCCCACACGGTGCTGGGATTCGTCCACTTGGCCCAGATCAACACCAATGCGGCGCGTGCAGACTTCGAGGCCGCGATCGAGCGCGATTCATCCGACCCCCTTCCGCGACTGGGGCTGGGTCTGGCGATCATCCGGGACGGCAAACTTGCTGATGGCCGCGAACAACTCGAGATCGCCGTTGCCCTCGACCCGACCAACTCGCTCATTCGCAGCTACGTCGGCAAGGCGTATTACGAGGAGAATACGAAAGAACGCGATAGGCTTGCTGGGACGGAGTTTGATCTCGCCAAGCAGTTCGATCCCAACGACCCGACGCCATGGTTTTACGCGGCGATACTGAAGCAGTCGCAGAATCGACCGGTGAAGGCGCTGAAAGACCTGCAGCGGTCAATAGAGCTCAATGACAACAGAGCCGTCTACCGATCTCGCTTGTTGCTTGACGAGGACCGCGGAGCGAGAGGCGCCAGCTTAGCCCGCGTCTATCAAGATCTTGGCTTCGACCACCTTGCCGTCGTTGAAGCGGGCAAGTCGCTTGCCGCCGATCCAGGCAACTACTCTGCCCACCTTTTCCTCGCGGATGCCTACGAACGGTCGCCACGATCGGAAATCGCCCGAGAGAGTGAATATCTCCAATCGCAGCTCCGACAGCCACTCAGCCTCACACCGCTCTCACCGTTTCGTTCTCAAACCAACCCTCTGTCAGCTTCGCTACCGCCATCGGGAATCGTACCAGCGATTGGTGCGGCGCGTGCCACCTTCAACGAATTTAATCCGCTGTTTGACCGGCAAGGCGTTTTATTTTCCTTAGACGGGCTCGTCGCTGGGCAGGGTACTAACGGCCAACAGTTCGTCGTTTCAGCGCTCGGTGATCGCCTAGCTATAGGGCTTGGCGGAGGTCACCTTGAAACAGATGGGTTCCTGGAGAATCGGGATTTTTCACAAGACGTCCTTGACCTGTTTGCTCAAGCTCGCCTGTCCTCAGACTTGAGCATCCAAGCAGAACACCGAGAGTCGCGCGTGGAGCGCGGCCAGTCCTTCGTCGCGTTCGATCCGGCTGCGGAAGTTCCGTTTCGATTGCAGGAACTTGGGCAGACGACAAGGGTGGGCGGCAGATATCGTGCTGATGAAACGTCCGAGATTTTACTCTCTGCAATTTATCAGAGTTACGACATCGATATTTTCCTTCCCGTCTTCGGCGTCGAGGGTGAACTCCGGAGCGATACATTTATCGGCGAGGCGCAGTACACGCGCTCGGGCAACTGGCTCACGTTAGTCGCTGGCGCAGGCCTCGTCGACGGCGATCGCGAGAACGTTGGTGCCGACCCCCTGCCGGGCACCTACTATGAAAACGCCTATCTTTACGGGCATCTTCGTGATGCTACCGGGCGCCTCCGGGTGCAACTGGGAGCAAGCTTCGACTCCTTTCGACAAGGGGAGCTTGACTACGGCATCGTATCCCCGAAGTTAGGCGTGATCTGGACCCCCACGGTGCAGACGACGATCCGGACCGCTGCCTTTCGTGCTGCAAAGCGCTCCTTTATCGCCGGCCACACCATTGAGCCCACTCAGGTGGCGGGCTTCAACCAGTTCTTCGACGACCCTGATGGCGCTACCTCTTGGCGCTATGGCGCGGGACTCGACCAGGTGTTGCCGTTCGGCATTCGGGTTGGTGTAGAACACACCGAGCGGAGCATTGAAACGCCCAAATTGCTCATCTATAGCACATGGCATGAGCAACAGGAACGCCTCTATTTCTACTGGCTAATTACCCGGCTGCCAGAAGCTCGTGCGTCTGCCAGTTGGTCCGCGGCTCTCAGCGCAGAATACCAAGAAGAACAGCTAGAACGTCCTGAAGAGGATACCGGCTTCGAGGGAATTGTCTCGCTCCGCACGCGGTACTTGCCTGTAGGCATTGTCCTGTTTCCAGGTCGCGGAACATCCCTGCAGGTAAGGACTACTCATGTTACCCAGAAGGGACGTCTCCAACAGGACGTCGGCACCACGGCCTTCCCTGTCGAAAGTAATTTCTGGGTCACGGATATCGCGATGGGACATCGCTTCCCGGGCATTCGTGGAGAGTTTTCAGTGGGGGTCAGTAATCTGTTCGATCGCCAATTCGCCTACGTAGATCCAGATGCCGCCAGTCCACGTCTTGCTCGAGAGCGCATGGCATTCGCGCGTCTTACGGTGCAGTTCTGATGGTTGTGAGTTCGAAATCGATCACTAGTAAACTTGTTTATCCAGTCACATCGAAAGGAGATTGTCATGCGGTCACGAATTACAAGATGTCTTGTTGTTTGCTTGTCCGCGGTATGGTCTTTCCTGGTGTCGCATCAGGCGGCCGCACTTGACGTGAAAGACCTCAAAGTGGGACATTTTCTTTTCGCAGTGGAGGGTACAGTGGACCGCGTTCAAAGCTTTTACGGGAAGTACGCGGAAAACTATGTTGCACTAGGCAGCACAATTGGGAACTTATGTACTCAGACCAGCAACATCTACCACGACGCCTACTACTACGTTGTCTTCATGTGCAACCCGGACCCAAACGCACCTCAACTAGTGCAGGATGTGTTCGATAGCGTTGCGCCCGACATCATGTCCGATAGCGAGTCGTTAAGCATGACCACTACAAATACATTAACAATCGGTGGTAATCCAGTAAGCTGTGCCGGGAAGAAATGCAAGCGGGCTGCAGATTCCGGCGCCACTTGCACGTACTATCAGTGCCCCATTGATCCTTGGTGTTACCACACCGGCTTAGCATGCCAAGGCACACATAAATGCCCGTAGAGCACTCACCCAGGAAGACCGCATTTCTAGGAAAAGAAACGAAGCGCTGACAACACTGCGAGATGACCACATCTTATCTTGACCAGCCAGTGACAACCTCTGGCTGCAACCATTTCGAAGAAAGGATCCCTTTATGCCAGTCCGAACAATGCTGCATCTGCGTCTCGGGGTATTTCTCGCGCTCTTGTCTTTGATCGGCACCGCGGATGCTCAGGTCATCGCGGGTCATCTAGCGTTTAATGTCGATGGCGACGCCGCCCTAGTTAACAATTTCGAGAAGGAGTTAAAGAAGAAAAGTAGTTTAGTGAATGACTGCTCCCACAAGCTGTTTGAGGAATTTGCGGACCCTGTGACACAGAAAAAACAGCGCGGGCTTCTGGTTACGTGCAAATCAAAGAAGTCCTATCCAGAGGTCTCCGAGATTTTTCGTGTTGTCACTAAAGGTGAAGACAAGAAACATCTAAGTATGGCTCATACGATTGTGCAGAACTGCCCAGGCAAGATCTGCGCACCGGATAAAACTGGACCGTGCATCGTGTATCCCTGTCCCTCGCGACCCGCCACCGCCGATGTAAAAGAAATTCTTCCGGGATATTACTTTGGCTGTTACCACCAAGGATTTCCTTGTGATGAATCGCACAAGTGTACGGCGGAGAATTAGCGTCTGCTGCGCTTAGATTTTGAATCGACCTATGTCGTTGTTGGGCCTTAGTCTTTTGGCGGGGAGGACAAAAGGGGACGCTACCCTTATTTATCACTCTCCTTCTTCGGTCGTCCCCGTGGCCGATACTGTAACGCTCGCCCGGTTAACTTCTCCAGCTTCTGGATGAATTTCTCCGAACCGCAGGGCAGGCCTTTTTCCACGTTACGCCGCAATATTTCCAGCCTGTGCGGCTCGTCGCCTTCGGCCAGCCAGGCAGCCCAGTCGCCAATACTCTCGAACTGCCTCTGCCAGGATGGCTTCCGGGTCAATACGGGGTTTGGTTTCATCCCGCAGTGCGCGCTAGCACTGGACCAGCGATAGTTTTCCGCCTTTCGCACCATCCAAGCACGCACCGGGTTACGCTCGATGTAGCGCACGGGCGCTCCCATCGGACATAGCTTGACTCCTGGTGCTTGATTTCAGCGACGAGAATTCGCCCTTCAAATCCGTGCGGTTCCGTTCCGCGCGTCGTGTTTCGCTTCTGCGTATCGGCGGGTGGACGAAACGGGGAAGTCCCCGTGGCACTTTATTTTCAGGCAGTCCGCCTTCAAGGCGATCGTGTCGCTATTCGATGTGGACTCGGCTTGGTTGATTGCAGGTGATAGCCCCGAATACGCGATCGCTGCCGAGGCCAAGGTGGCTAGAAAGAGTCTTTCGGTTTCATCCATATTTGGAACCCTCCACTCACTGTATCGAGAGGTTGGGTTCAGAACGTCCGATTTCTGCGTCTGTAACCCTTCCCAATGAGATGAACGCAGGATATTGAAATTCGGCGTCCGAGTCCCGTGCGCAATGCGTGGCCGTCGTGTGATTCATTCACGCGGCTACGTTCACGACCGAAGTGTTCTTGCCGCGTTACCGGTCACGCCTTAAACCTGATGTCGAATAACCAGGTTGCGCAGCAGAGTGGGCGATCCCCCACGGGAGTCACGTCCGCAATGCACGCCGCGCAAGAAAACCGATTCTGTAAGCGATCTGTATCTCCGGGTGGACTAAATTGCGCTCGAGCAACCTGAGGGGTCAGGTCTTGTTTCTTGCACGCGAACCTGATGGGTCACGCGAACCTGAGCACCTGAGAGCACCTGAGCACCGGGTCACCTGAGGGGTCAGCACCTGAGGGGTCAGGTCTTGTTTCTTGCACGCGAAATGAGAGGTGCCTCGCGACGACCCCAGCGTGCCTCGCGGGTCAGGCTTGGCTTATTCGTTAAAGTCTAAAACCAGGAGTCGCTTAGATTCTATGGTTCATGTCAAGAGCTGGCCGATGTGCAGTGGCTCGAGAAGTAAACTCTTTCCATGGAGCTTGCGCCGCCAAGGTCCCTAATCGGACAAAGCTTGACTCTTGGTGCTTGCTTTCAGCGACGAGAATTCGCCCTTCAATTCCGTGAGGCTCCCTATGGTGCCCGTCCTGTTTCGCTTCTGCGTATCGGCGGGTGGACGAGATTGGAAAATCCCCGTGGCACTTTATTTTCGTGCAGTTCGCGTTCACTGCGATCGTGTCGCCGATCGAATTTGGCTCAATTTGGTTGATTCCAGGCGGCAACCCGGAATGCCCGACCGCCGCCCAAATTGAGGTGGCAAGAACAAGGTTAACAATTGCATCCATTTTGAAACCCTCCACTCACTGTGTCGAGGGGTTGGGTTCAGAACTTCCGAATTCTGTGTCCGTAACTCTTCCCAAGGAGATGAGGTTCAGGTTAGTGAAGTTCGGCGTTCCGGTCTCGTGCGCAATGCGTATCCGTCGTGTGATTCGTTCACGCGGCTACGTTCACAACCAAGGCGTCATTGCCGCGTTGCCGGCCACGCCTTAAACCTGATGTCGAATAACCAGGTTGCGCAGCAGAGTGGACGACGCCCCACGGGAGTCACCGCCAAAACGCACTTCGCGCGAAAAGAATCGATTCTGTAAGCGATCTGTATCCCTGGGTGGACTAAATTGCGCTCGTGAGAGCCTCACAGGGATATCAGGAAGCAAGTTCGGGAGCGTGACCTGCGGCGGCGATCGGACGGAGCCGCGATACTTACCGAATGGGCTGGCCTGATGATGTGGGGATGAACACCGGAGGGGCCGAACGTCCCTTCTTCATACGACTCACTGACACTGAGGAGTTAAACATGACACATCACAACAGGAAGCTACTGACTGGTTCGATCCTTGCAGCGTTCGGAATCACGCTGGCCGGCCTCGCACTTGCCGACGTGATCACGCGCAGCACCGAAGATATGAACGCGGACCTGATGCGGACCTACCAGAGCCATGGCGGGCCTCCCGCAGGCGGGGTGGGGACGCGTTCGGAGGCCGGCAACTACAGCGAGTTGATGCGCGACTGGGACGGGAAACTGACGAACAAGCCCGGGACGATCGTCGGGACCGCGAGCACTGATCCTCTGATTATCAGGGGAGGATCGAGAACGCTGAAAGAAGTCGAGTTTGGCCGTCGCTGAGCGCGGCGGGTAACCGACGCCTGCCTTGCCCTTGGGTGTTTGGTGGCATTACCACTTGACGTCACCAGTTCCGCGGGGAGGCGGTTTCACCCCCGGCAAGGCAGGCTGAACGGTCAGGTTTTGCCAGGGCGTCGTGCGGGTCAGCGATGAATCAGCGCCGCTGCGCGCATGAGCGCAAGGTCTGCGTCCCTCTCGCGTTTCAGCGACGAAAGCGCTCGCGACAGCGCAAGCCATGACGCCGAGTTGGTGGCGTCCGACGCGGTCCATTCCTGGGCGACGCCCAGCAATGCTTGCCAATCCCGGTCTGCCTCGAGGGATGCCGCACGCAAAAAAAGTGGCTGGGCGTGGCGTGCACGCTCCCAGAACGCGATCTTGTGGCTGGCGCTATCAGGTACGGTTGCCTGTCGAGTGAGCACTTCTTCGTTGGCGCCGTCGAACGCCAGCGCGAAGTGAAAGTCGCCTCCGGACACAGTTTTGAAAGCCGTGATGCCAACCAGGCGACCCGTATTGTCGAAGAGTGCCCCGCCGCTCTGGCCTTGATCGAACGGTGCCGAGATCTGGAGCACGCGAACGGCGCCATAGTGGTGCAGCGCCTTGAGTCTTCCTTTACTCACCGCGAGCTTGCCGCCCATGGGATAGCCGACGGCAAGAACTTCGTCGCCAACTTTGAGGTCGCCCGGCATCGCGACTTCGGCTGGCACTGACTCCAGCAGATCAGGCGCAGAAAGCACGCACAGATCGTGCTCAATGTCGACGAATTCCGGTTTCGCCGTCAACCTGGTGTCACCGCGATGCACCTGAATCGTCTCTGCTTCCCGGGCAACATGGCACGTCGTTAACAGTTTCCCGGGGGCAATAAGGACGGCGGAACCACCCTTCACCTTGCCCGTCCCGTCTCGGGCGCTCAGCTTGAACACGGCGGCACCCAGGTCGGCCGGCGCAGGTGAGGCCAATTCGGACGCCTCGATGCTCGCCGCTGCGAGTCCGAAAAGCACCGCGAACAGACCGGGAAAACGCAGTTTCATACCCGTTTACGCCCGCGCAAAATGTGGCCTTTGTACCAGATCACCACAATTTCGCCAAATCCTTTCTCGGCCTTCCCGGCGACGCCGGGCGGTTCAGCTTCGTAAAACGGGCGGTTTTCAAGGTCCCCTTGCGGTGGTTTTCACGTCTTCTCGCCCAGCGCTTCGACGCTTGCAGGTCACTATGACCTTCGTCATACAGACAGGTAGTTCTTTCTTTCCCACAATTCGCTTTTGAGTGTAGCGGAACGATTACCTTTAGGCTTCAGGCATCGAGCCTGGTAACCGGCCAGGCAGCAGGCTGGCTCCGCGAACCGGTAACGAGTTGCTGGAGGGAGCATCATGTACGGGACGCAATCGGACATCGATTCGAGGGCCTTCCCTAGAGGGTCGACGGATAGGTTTGCCTGCCTCGGCGCGGCGATCCCCGGCGCGGAGCCTAACGCCGAGTGGATCGGAAGCGGTGTGTCGATTCGGATCTACATGCTCGGACGATTCAGTGTCACAATCGACGGGCAGCCCGTCTGCGTCAACGGCAATGGAAAATCAAATGGCAAAGCGAAACAACGACCGCTCGCTCTGCTGAAAGCGCTGATCGCTTTCGGTGGGCGGGGTGTCGCGTCCAGCCAACTTTCGGAAAGTCTGTGGCCGGATTCCGAAGGCGATCTCGGGGTCAGGAATTTGACCGTTACCTTGCACAGGCTACGCCACTTGCTGCGGGCTCATGCTGCCGTGCTTCAGCACGACGGCAAGCTCACGCTGAACGAGCGCGTTTGCTGGGTGGATGTGTGGAGCTTCGAGCGCTCGGTCAACGACGGCCTGCACCGGCTCAATGAACCTGCGAGCGGCGATGCCGCGGAGTTGCACCTGCGTACGGCGCTCAGCCTCTATTCCGGGCACTTTCTCGCGCGCGAGTCCGAAGAGTCGTGGATGCTGACGCCGCGACTGCGATTGAAGACCAAGTTCGAGCGCCTGGTCGCGACGCTATCCATGCACCTCGAAAACCAGGAGCGGTTTGCCGACGCGATCGATCTCTGCCTCCACGCCCTCGAGTTCGATCCGTTGAACGAGCTGCTGTATCGCAGATTGATGGGCTGTTACCTGAAAGAGGGCGAAGTTGCAGGGGTCGTGCGTACATACCTGCGGTGCCGAGAAGCACTAGCCAAAGGACTCGCCGCGACGCCATCGATCGAAACCGAGCGCTTGTACCTCGAAGGCATGCGGGCCGCCTCGGAACTGAGTGGAGCGCATGCCGCAGGGCTATCGCACCTACTGGGGGTTATCCACGAACCGCAATGAAAAGTTGCCTGGACTGAACTGTGGTTTGGGACATGAAACAGTGCACTTACATGGGTCAATCGGGTGGCGATCCGCTCGAGTCGCCGTGACAATTCGTGGACCAGGTCAGAAGTGACCGGCCCGCCCATACTTTTCCCGGCGTACCTAGCAGTGGCGCTCAGGCCAACGAGGGCGTGACTGCGAGACCCCAGTTCTGCAGATCCTCGTCGATAGCGGAGCGGCGGCGCTCGGCCTCGCGGCGCTCCGCCGCGGATAGGCCCCGCCTCTGCCGCCGCTCATCCTGGCGGCGGTCGAAGATCACCTTGATCTTTTGCGCACCCGAAAGCTCCTCCGTCAGCATTTCGTAAAGCTCGGTGTTCGAGCGCGCCACGATGAACAATTGGCCGAGTTCGGATACTTCGGTCTCGCGCCAATCCTGCCAGGAGCGCATGTCGAGATCACGCAACAAATCGTCTGCAGCGGCGCGGTGTTTCTTCGCGCTCGCCTCCTCGCCCAGCGCGGCATTGAGCCGGCTCAAATCGAGCAGGATCTCCGCCAGTAGCGGCCGCAACCCAAGTTGCTCCGCCAGCCGCATGGCGGCGTCATAGTGCTCGAACGCGTCGGCGGCGCGCAGCGGGTTGCCGCTCGCCGCCACGTTGCCGAGGACCGCGTGGGCCGCGGCCTCGTGTCCGCGCTCGCCCGCGGTCCGCGCCATGTCGAGCGCCTCCTGGGCGGCCGCTTGCGCGCGCGTGTGCTGGCCATCCGCAAGATAGCCCTCCGCCAGGTTCACCATCCACGCCGGCAGGTGCGCCCGGATGCCAAGTTCGACGCTGAGACGAACCGCATCCTCCAGCAGGCGCAGCCCTTCTGCTACGTGTCCTAACCGCACGAAAGCCGTGCCGAGCAGCGAGGACGGGATCGGCTGCCACACGGCCAGGTTCCGGCGCCGGCACGCCTCGAAACTGCGCTCCAGCGGCAAGACCGCCCGCGCCAGATAGCCGCGCTTCATCGAGATGAACCCAGCGATGGTCCAGGCGATCGTCTGGCTATAGGCATTACCCATCGCCTCCGCGGCAAGGCGTGCCCGCTCGAGGGCGGAGTATGCAGCCTCGAAGCTGCCACGCTCGGCCAGGCTCTTCGCCAGCCAGCCACAGGAGGCGACGTAGGTAGTCCCCGCGCGCGACTCGTCGAGCAATTCGACGTTTTCCTTGAGGATGCGCTCCGCGCGTTGGAAATCGCCGAGCGCGAGGTAGCTCTGCCCCATGTACTGGCGGGCCAGCGCCTCGAGTGCTACGTCCTTGGTGGCGCGGCCCACTTCTAGGCAGCGCTCGCCGTACTCGATTGCCAGAGCGGTCTCGCCCTTCAGATAGTGGTGGTTCACCAGATAGGTGTAGACGCGCGCGAGTCGCTGCTCGTCGCCCATATCGCGGGCAATCCGCTCGGCTTCCCGCGATACCTTCAGCACCTCGTCGAGACGCCCGAGTTGGAGCAGCGGCGGGCGCAGGTCCAGCCTGAGATCGATCGCCCGCTCGAGTGTCTGCGGGGTCTGGGGAAGATGCCCGAGCGCCTGAAGGGCCGCTTCGAACGCGCGGACGGCTTCCTGGTTCGCCGCACGCGCGACCGCGCGCGTTCCGACCTGACGGTTGTAGATCTCCGACTTGTCCCACACCTCGCCACGGATGGCGTGGTACGCCAGTTGATCGAGATGGTTCGACAGGCGTTCGCTGTACAGCATCTCGATCGCCTCGACGATGCGCGCGTGCAGAACGCGGCGCTGCTCGCGCAGCAGGCTATCGTAAGCGACGTCGCGCGCGAGCGCGTGCCTGAACCTGAACTCGATGTCTGGAAACAGGCCGACCTCGTCGAGAAACCCGGCTACCTGAAGGTGGCTGACCGCGCTGCGCAGCGTATCGCCTCGGAGCTCCGTCACGGCCTCAAGCAGCGCCTGCAGCACATCGACGCCGATGACCGACGCGGACTGAAGCAGGAATTTCTCTTCGTTCGACAACCGGTCGATGCGCGCGGCCAGCACTGCCTGCACCGTTGCCGGCACCTGCAGGTTGCCAATGCCGCGGGTAGCGCGGTAGGCACCGGGTTCACCGACCAGTACCTTGGCTTCGGCCAGGGTGCGTACCAGTTCCTCGAGGAAGAACGGATTGCCCTGGGCGCGCTCGATCAGGAGTCGGCGCAGCGGTGCCAGCGACCGGTCGGAACCGAGAAGCGACTTGAGCAGTTCTTCCGCGCCCGCCCGTGCCAGCGGAACGATTCGCACTTCGCTGTAACCGACGCAGCGCTGCCAGTCGTGCACAAACTCCGGCCGGTATTCGAGGATTAGCATCAGTCGCACCGAATGGATGCGCTCGAGCAGGCCGCCGAGGAAGATCCGCGTCTCGGTATCCACCCACTGCAGGTTCTCGATAACGATCAAGACCGGCTCGCGATCGGTCGCCTTGAGTATGACGTGGGTCAATGCGTCGAGAATGTGGCGGCGGCGCGCGCGCGCATCGAGTCCCCGGAACGGGTCGTCCTCAGGCAGGGCATCCAACAGCGACAGGATGGGCGGGACCGCATTCTGGAGTTTGGGATCGATGCCGGAAAGCTTCGTGACAACATTCTCGGTGATCTGGGCGGCACTGTCGGCGTCACCGATTTCGAAGTACCGGCGCAGCAATTCGATGATCGGAAGGTACGAGGTTGCCTTATCAAAAGCCAGTGAACTCGATTCGAGCAGGCGCCAGCCCTCGATTTCCTGCGAGTGGACGAATTCGTATACAAGGCGCGTCTTGCCCAATCCCGGTTCCGCAGTCACCGCGGCAACCTGGCCACGGCCGGCACGCGCCTCAGCGAGCATCTGACGAAGGCGTTCGAGTTCTGCACGTCGGCCGACAAACTGGCTGAGCCGGTGGGCCACGGCCGTGCTGAGCATCGAACGATTGGGCACGGCGCCCACCAGTTCGTAGACCTCGATCGGGACATCGAGGCCCTTCACCTGCCGAAGCCCGAGGGGATTGACCCGGATGGTCCGCTCGGCCATGTGGAGTGTGCTGGGCGTAATGACAGTCGTGCCCGGCGTGGCCATCTGTTCCATGCGCGCGGCGAGATGAGTGGTCTGCCCCACCGCGGTGTAATCCATGTGAAGGTCGCTGCCAATCGAGCGCACCACCACCTCCCCTGAGTTGAGCCCCACGCGGATGCGCACCGTCAGCCCCTCGGCCCGCTGAATCTGCTCGGACCAACGGTTGACGCTTTCCTGCATCCGGAGGGCCGCATAACAGGCGCGCATGGCGTGGAACTCGAGGGCGAGCGGGGCGCCGAAGAGTGCCATGATGCCGTCGCCCATGACCTGGTTGACGGTGCCCTCGTAGCGATGGACGGCTTCCATCATCCGCTCGAGGACGGCGTCGAGGAGCTGGCGCGCTTCCTCCGCATCGCGATTGGCCAGCAACTCCATCGAACCCTTCAAGTCCGCAAACAATACAGTGACCTGCTTGCGCTCGCCTTCCAGGGCCCCCTTCGAGGTCAGGATCCGCCCCGCCAGATGCTTCGGCGTATAGCGTTTCGGAGAGGCGAAGCGATTGGACGATTCCGCCGCTGCTGCCACCGGATGGGCACAGTTGATGCAGAACTTTGCCGATTCGCCAAGGACGGCCCCGCAGTTGGTGCAGGTGCGCGCCAGCGCCGTCGCGCATTCCTCGCAAAATTTCGCTCCCGCGCGATTGTCGTGCTGGCAATTCGGGCATTTCATTTGGATTTATTGACCCAGTTTGAATGCAAGGCCGTATTTCAGCCGTGCGCCCACCGCCGGAAACCCTCATTCCTTCGCGTCTCTTGACGAGATCGAAGCTGTCCGGCAGCGCACGGGAGAAACAGATTTCCGCTTAATCGCAACGACCGACGAGCAAGCCCTCCCTCTCGCATGCGGCTGCTTCTTCCCCGCCTTTCGAGGTTTGGTCGAGCCCCCGGACCTACGCCCAAATACCTACGGCCAGGGTCTTTTTATAGAGGCGTTTTACAGAATCTACAAGCCCAAACGGGACTCGGCAATGCTATGGGCATGGGTGAGACGGGATTTTGGAGGGCGAAGCCGCGGGAGTGACAAGCTGCTTGTGGTGCCAAGTGGCCCGTGCACCCGTTCTTTGCGAGGGTGCCCAACCTCCGGTTCACACCCTGCGGAATAGGCCGGTGTCGATTCGATCTGGCGCGCGAAACCCGGGCAGGTGGAGCGGCGTATGGACGGCATCCGGACCACTTCTGCGACGCAAAATCGGGGGTCCCACGCCTCGAACCCGTTGATTGTCATTTCAAACTCACAGAACCATGGCGTGGAGATGAGGTGCCCCGCACTGTCTGGGACCAAAAAAAATAAGGCCGACACGTTAAATGTCGGCCCGTCTTGAATGAATCTAACTGCGCTTCAGTCTTCTAACCGCCCACCCCGGCTAGCCGGTATTGCCCCCGGGCTCTGTGCCCAGGTGTCGGCGTAACGGCCGGGGTAGGAGTTTTCTCTTGGTACAGGCGCTTATTCCTCGATCGCACGGCCCTGGGCGTCAACCTTCTTGTTGCCCGCCTTGACTTCGTCGATCGCACGGCCCGAGTCGGACACCGTCTTCTTGCCCGTCTTGACTTCGTCGATCGCACGGCCTTGGGCGTCAACCTTCTTGCCGCCAGCCTTCACTTCATCGATCGCACGGCCTTGGGCGTCAACCTTCTTGCCGCCAGCCTTCACTTCATCGATCGCACGGCCTTGGGCG
>Ga0184637_10000833_pt1 | contig 21884 bp, 22 predicted proteins | sample PLM3_127_b2_FD_133143 | JGI IMG/M metagenome (GOLD analysis project Ga0184637, IMG submission 133143) | Groundwater sediment microbial communities from an aquifer in East River, Colorado, USA - PLM3_127_b2 | ecosystem: Environmental > Terrestrial > Soil > Riparian zone | place: USA: East River... | reverse complement strand
CGGAGCCCGTCGCGACTCGGCGGGGATTCTAGCGCCGTCTTTGAGAAGTGGTCAACGAAGGGCGCCGTAACTCCTCGGTGAAGCCGCCTACCCCGTGACCTGCGACGGCGTCTCTCGCGTGGCCGTGCCGATGCGGCGCCGGGCGAGCCACCAGCCCGCGAGCAGCGCCGGCCCGTAGATGGGCATGAACACGAGAAGCCAGATCGCCACGGTGCCGAGGTGCGCGGTAAAGCGTCCGAGTGCCGCCATCGCCTGGGCCGCGGTCTCCAGCGCGCTCCAGCCATCTCGTGGGCCCGATGCGATCGGCTCTACCAACCGCATCGCGATGGTGGCGAAGTCGGATCGGTTCTCCAGGACCCGGCGCCGGCCCTCGAGGCGCTCGATCTGGCCGCGGATGCCCGTCAGCTCGCGCTGCAGCACGAGGACCTCCTCGATCTTCGCCGCTCGCTCGATCAGGGCCAGGACCTGGGCCTCGGTCGCTCGCAGATTGCGGACGTTCGACTCGATGTCGGTGTATTCCTCGGTCACGTCCTGCGTCGTGCGGGATTCGTCGGTGACCTTGCGTCCGATGCCCCGCAGGTCGGTTAAGGCCTCGGACAAGCGCGCAGAGGGTAGGCGCAGCGTCACGCTCGCTTCCCGACCAGCGTCGCTGTCGCGAACGTTTGAGCCAGCAACGAACCCGCCATAGCGCTCCGCGGTCCGCTCGGCCAGGCGGGCAGCCTCGATTGCGTTCTCCACCGAGAGCGACAGGTTCACGTTCGCGATCACCATTCGATCCAACGGCGGGATCGCTGCTTCGGCCATCGCCGGGGATGAGCCGGCGGAGGCGCCGAGAGTTGATCGCGTATTGCCGCTCGACGCGCGCGCAGAGCTATCGACTGCGCTCTGGTCCGAACGGAATGCGGCGACCCCGGGTTGTCCCGCCGAGCCTGGGGCCGGCGCTTCAGCAGATCTGGCAGCCGAGCAGGCGCTGGCCAGGACCGAAATTGCGAGGGCGACGAGAACGGGAACACGTGCCATCCGACCAACCTCCGTCTATTGCTGGCTTATAGACGCTCATGAGCGCTCCGTAGTTCCGGTAGGGCGGGGGCTTGTCCCCCGCCAAAGACCATGGTGGGGGACAAGCCCCCGCCCTACGCGTTGCTCTGCGCCCCAGGCCGCTCAAATTGCGGCTGGCACGACCGCGCAGCTAGCATCAGGTGCCCCCCGTTTTGGTCAGGAGTCGCATCCCATTTGAGAGTCTGGAGCTGGAGCCGCCAGAACGAATACCTCCTGATCGTCTCGTGCCTCATCACCGCCGTCTTTCTGAACTGGCACATGGTCGGGCCAGTTCTCCCCCGGTTCGCGCTCGACTTCGGTGTGTCGATCGCCGAGGTGAGCCTGCTCATCAGCGCCTTCACGCTCGCTCGTATCCTGTTGAACTTCCCCGGCGGCGCTCTCACCGAGCGCATCGGACGCCGACCGGTGTTCCTCGCCGGAGGCGTCATCGTCGCGATCGCGTCGATCGGCTCGGGGCTGGTGAACGACTTCGGGCAGCTCGTGGCGCTGCGCTTTCTGACGGGCGCCGGCGGTGCGCTCGCCGTCACCACACAGGTCACGATCATGGCCGACATCTCGACGCCCCGAAACCGCGCTCGTCTGATGAGCTACAGCGAAGGAATCATCTCGTTCGGCCTATTCCTCGGGCCGGGTATCGGCGGGTTCCTCGGCGACGCCGTCGGACTGCGCGTCCCGTTCTTCGTCGCGGCCGCACTGACGCTGCTAGCGACGGCCTGGGCGCTGCTCCGCTTGCCCGAAACTCGAGGCTGGAACATGGGCCTTCGGCCTCCTGGAACCGGGCCTGGGACTCGGCAGCCGAGCGTCGTGGAGGGCGTGAGAACAGTGCTCTCCGATCGCAATTACGTGATGATCACCGTCCTCGGTCTCTTCGTGTTCTTCACGCGCTTCGCATCGTTCTTCTTCATGCTTCCCATCCTCGCGTATAGCCTCGGCATGACGCCCGGCGAGTATGGACTCGTCGCGAGCGGCATTGCGCTGCTGCAGCTGCCGATGCTGCCGTTGATCGGCCCGCTCGCCGACCGCTACGGACGCAAGGCGTTGATCGTTCCCACCACGGTGCTGACCGGTCTGGCCGTCATCGGATTCGGGCTGGCTCCGGATAAGGTCGTCTTCGTCCTCGTGGCAGCCTTCTATGCGCTCGCGTCAGGAGTCAGCGGCCCGTCGGGCAGCACGTATCTGGCCGACGTGGCGCCGCCCCGCTTCCGGGGCATTGCTGTCGGCCTCTATCGGACCGCCGGCGACGCGGCAGGTTTCATCGGCCCGCCGGTCCTCGGAGCGCTGGCCGTCGCGTGGTCGCAAGGCGCCGCGGTCGTTGCCAACGGAATCGGTCTCTGCCTGGTGGGCCTGGTCTTCGGCATATTCGCCAGGGAGACGATGGTTCGAAGCGACCCGTAGTCTCTGTTGTAGAATTGGGCCACTGATACCGCTCGTGCGCGAAAAATGCACACTCTGGGGGACCCGATGGAGCGGGGAACGTTCACCGTAAAGGCCGGGCACGCCGAGATGCTGAAGGGCGGCGTCATCATGGACGTCGTCACGCCCGAACAAGCCAAGATTGCTGAGAACGCTGGGGCGGTGGCCGTCATGGCGCTCGAGCGGGTACCGGCAGACATACGCGCCGCCGGTGGCGTGGCCCGCATGGCGGACCCGCGGATCGTCGAGAGCATCATCCAGTCGGTGACGATCCCGGTCATGGCGAAGTGTCGGATCGGGCACTTCGTCGAGGCCCAGGTGCTCCAGTCGCTGGGTGTCGACTACATCGACGAAAGCGAGGTGCTCACCCCGGCGGACGAGCGGCACCACATCGACAAGCATGCGTTCACGGTGCCTTTCGTGTGCGGCGCCCGCGATCTCGGCGAAGCGCTGCGCCGTATCGGCGAGGGTGCCGCGATGATCCGCACGAAAGGTGAGGCCGGAACCGGGAACATCGTCGAGGCGACGCGCCACATCCGCACGGTGATGGGCGAGATTCGAAAGCTCCACGGGATGTCGCCAGACGAGCTGATGGCCGAGGCGAGAGCGCTAGAGGCGCCCTACGAGCTGGTCTGCGAAGTCGCCCGCACTGGGAAGCTGCCCGTCGTGAACTTCGCCGCTGGCGGCATCGCCACGCCGGCCGACGCCGCCCTGATGATGCAGCTCGGCACCGAAGGCGTCTTCGTCGGCTCGGGGATCTTCAAGTCTGAGGACCCGGAGGCTCGAGCGGCGGCGGTGGTTCGCGCCGTGACCTTCTACAACGACCCAGACGTCATTCTCGAAGTATCTCGTGGCCTGGGCGAGCCCATGCGCGGCATCGAGCTATCCACTCTGCGCCCGGAAGAGCTGCTGTCCCCTCGTGGTTGGTAGACCCGTGCGCATAGGCGTGCTGGCGCTGCAGGGCGCTTTCCGCGAGCACGCGCAGGAGCTCCACGAGATCGACGTGGAGGCAGTCGAGGTGCGCCGTCCGGAGGACCTGGATGACCTCGACGGACTGATCATCCCCGGCGGTGAGAGCACGACCATCCGCATGCTGATGCGCGAGCTGGGCCTCGAAGCTGAGCTCCATGAGCGGATAGCCCACGGGTTCCCGGTCTTCGGTACGTGCGCTGGACTGATCGTGCTCGCGAGTCGGGTTGATGGAAACGCCGTGGACGGGCTCAATGCGCTGGATGCAGACGTGCGTCGCAATGCGTTTGGCCGCCAGGTCGACAGCTTTGAAGAGGACCTATCGGTGCCGGCTCTGGGGGATGACGCAGTGCACGGAGTGTTCATCCGAGCGCCAGTGGTGGAGGCAGTCGACGACGGTGTCGAGGTGCTCGCGCGACTTCACGACGGAAGGATTGTCGGGGTGCGCCAGGGATCGGTCGTAGGGCTTGCCTTCCATCCCGAGCTGACGAAGGACCGTCGCTTCCACCGGTACTTTCTCGATCTCGTCGCCGTGCGGGAGCTGGTCCCCTCGTCAAGAGGGTGAGGTGCGACGATGATCCGTCCCCTGCGCGCGACCGACGCCCTTTCGATCGGCGCGTTTCTTGCCCGCGGCGCAGGGCGGGAGCTTGCAGCTAAGACGTGGCCCCGGACGCCTCCCGAAAGCCGCCGCCCAGCGTTCCCAGGACTGGTGATCAGCGCGCTTTCGCCTTCGACACGCGATCAAACGGTCGGGATTGCGCGGTCCGGTAGTCGGCTGACCGGGCTCGTCGTCGCGCGGGCACGTGCGTCGGGAATGGTGTGGGACGTCGAACACCTTCGTGCCGACGACCACGGGACGGGAGTCGAGCTGCTCCGTTGGATTGGCCAGCGGGCCCTGGAGGCCCGTGCGCATCGCGTCTTTATCGACACGGAGGATGGCGCGATCGGCTCGGAAGTGGCCAGCCGTGCGCGCTTCGAGCGCTACAGCGAGGGCGTTACCTACCGGCTGGACCCGGGGTTCCCGCGAAATCCCGAGGACACGGTGCCCGCCCGTCCCAGGCTGCGATCGGATGACCTGCCGCTCTTTCAGCTGTACAGCGCCGCCGTGCCGGCTAATGTGCGGGCGGCGGAGGCGATGACGCACGAGGAGTGGGCTGCGCTCTACCCGGGTAGGAAGCTGTGGACGCCCGCGATTCTCGGGAACCGGCAGGACTACGTCTGGGAAATGGGCTCGCGAGTCGTGGGGTGGATGCGCGTGGTGTACGGCCAGCGGAGCCAATTCCTGGAGCTGTTGGTCCATCCATCGCACGAGGCGTACCTTGACCGAATAGTGCGATACGCGCTCGTCCAGATGAGCACGAAGGCTCCGGTACTGGTCGATGTGCGAGAATATCAGGGGGCGCTGCGGATAGTTCTGGAGCGAACCGGCTTTCAGGCCGTCGAGTCCTACGCCGTGTGGGTCTTGCAGCTGGCCGAGCGCGTCACCGAGCCGAGCATCGCCGCCGCCCACGTCCCAGCTTAAAAAAAAGACACATGAAGTTGGCGTGCAACGTCCTTCATGAGGCCGGATAGATAACTTAATGGCTCAGCGGAATGAGCTGCCCGGCGAACGCATCGTCGTCGACGATCTGACGGCCCTCCTCGAGGGCATTCCGCCCCACATCCGCGAATCTCTCGATCGCCATAAGCAACAGCCCGATCTCCTCGAGATCGTCCTCGACCTCGGTCGTGAGCCCGAGGCGCGCTTCCTCGACACCGAGGTCATCCTGAGCGACCGACCAGTGTCGCAGGCGGACCTCGACCACGTCATCCAGCGGATCGGCGCCTTCGGCGACGATAACCGGGCCGGCATCGAGCGGACGCTGCACCGCATCTCCGCGATCCGCAATCGCTCGGGCCGCATCATCGGCCTCACGCTGCGCGTGGGGAGGGCAGTGTTCGGCACGATCGCGATCATCCAGGACATCGTCGAAAGCGGCCACAGCATCCTGCTCCTGGGCAGGCCGGGCGTCGGAAAGACGACCATGTTGCGCGAGACCGCGCGAGTGCTTGCCGACGACGCGAAGAAGCGCGTGGTTATAGTCGACACCTCCAACGAGATTGCCGGTGACGGAGATATCCCGCACCCGGCCATCGGCCGAGCCCGCCGCATGCAGGTGCCCACCCCCGTGATGCAGCACCAGATCATGATCGAGGCGGTGGAAAACCACATGCCCGAGGTAATCGTGATCGACGAGATCGGCAACGAGCTGGAGGCCGCGGCCGCGCGCACGATCGCCGAGCGTGGCGTTCAGCTGGTAGCGACGGCCCACGGCAATACGCTCGACAACCTGATACTGAACCCCACGCTCTCGGACCTGATCGGCGGCATCCAGTCAGTGACGCTGGGAGACGACGAGGCGCGACGGCGCGGCACGCAGAAGTCCGTTCTGGAGCGCAAGGCGCCGCCGACCTTCGACGTGCTCGTCGAGATTCAGGACCGCGAGCGCGTTGCGGTGCACGAAAACGTCGCGGACGTCGTCGACGCGCTGCTGCGGGGCGAGCCGATCACGCCGACGATAAGGTACCGGGACGAGCGAGGCGAGATCCGCGTTGCCCAGGCAACGACGCCACGCTTCACCCTGCTGCCCACGGTGGACCGTGGAGCCGGCGGACGGGGCTGGGGCGAGCGACGCGGCCGGGGCGGCGACTCCTGGCAGTTCGACTTCGCGCCGGACTATCGACCCGACTCACGCTCGCGGCCTCCGAGGGCGGATCGCGGCCGCTCGTACAACCAGCAGACTGCCATGTCCGACGTATCGGAGACCGCGCCCGCTCCGCCAGGCAAGCCGGTGCGGATTTTCGCCTACGGCGTGAACCGGACTCGGCTGGACGGGGCGATTCGCCAGCTCAAGGCCCCGGCGATGGCCGTGCTCGACGTCAACCAGGCTGACGTGGTCATGACCGTGAAGAACTACTACCGGCGCAAGCCGCAGCCGCTCCGCGATGCCGAGGCCGCCGGAATCCCCATCTACGTCCTCCGCAGTAACACGGGCTCGCAAATCGAAGAGGGTGTGGCGAAGATCGCTCCGACGTCGTCCAGCCCGATCGCTACTGACGCCCTCCAGGAAGTGGAGGATGCGGCCCACGACGTGCTGAACGGTGAGCAGCCAGCTATTGAGCTGTCGCCTCAGAACGCGTACATCCGTCGGCTGCAGCACCAGATCGCCGAACGCTACAACCTCGTGTCGCGCAGCTCCGGGCGGGAGCCGTTCCGCCGGGTCATGATCTCGCGTCCCGAGCTGTAGCGTGGCGCGGGAGTCCGGGAGCAGAGCCCCTAGCGAGGCCCGGGGGTCTGGGGGCAGAGCCCCCAGTGGTCTGTTCATCTCCTTTGAGGGGCCCGACGGTGGCGGCAAGACTACGCAAGCCGCGCTCCTGGTCGAACGGCTGCGTGTCGAAGGCCGAGACGCTGTTGCGATCCACGAGCCCGGAGGCACGGACCTCGGTTCCGACGTGCGCGCTCTGCTCGTCAGACGCGGCTGGACGCCGATCGAACCCCGGGCGGAGGCCCTGCTGTTCTCCGCCTGTCGGGCGCAGCTCGTGGCGGAGGTCATTCGGCCGAGCCTGGCGCGCGGCGCCATCGTCGTGGCCGACCGATTCGCCGACTCGACGCTCGCCTACCAGGGCGCCGGGCGCGGGCTGCCGATTGAGGAGCTGAGCTCGCTCATCCAGATCGCAACGGACGGTCTCGAGCCGGATCTGACGCTGCTACTCGACGTGCCCTCGGAGGTCGGTCTCGACCGCTTGGCGGGTGGCGGGAAAGCGCCGCCCGACGGCGGGGCGGTCCAGGTTTCGCTGTTCGAAGAATTCCGGATGGCTGCGGGCTGGAACCGTTTCGAGGACGAGGCGCTGAGCTTCCACCAACGAGTGCGAGACGCTTACCTCAGGATGGCAGAGGCGAAGCCCGGTCGGTGGCGCGTGATCGATGCGACGCAGCCGGTGGAGCAGGTCGCCCGAGCCGTGATCGACCAGGTCCAGGGCCGTCGGTAGGCCATTGTGCCTGTTTCGTGACGGTGGCCGGCGGACGCCTCGCGCTCAGTGACTCCGCCGACCGCTGCTAGAATGCCCCCGATCTCCCCATGCCGATGGCCCCTTCCCTGGAGATAGTGTGACCGGGACACTCCTCAACGTGGCCACGGTGCTCGTTGGCGGAACGCTCGGCTGGGTCCTCGGCAGCCGCTTCCCCGTCGGACTCCGGGTCACATTGATGCAAGTCATCGGTCTGGCCACGCTCGCCATCGGCATCCAGGACCTTCTGCAGACCTCCAACGTGCTCCTTGTGCTGGCGAGCCTCGTGCTCGGAGCGATCGTCGGTGAGCTGCTGCGGATCGAACGAGGGCTCGAGCGTCTCGGTGATCTGGCGCAGGCCGCTGTTGCCCGCGTCGGCGGGCCCAGGCTCGAGGGTGGCCGGGTGAGGGAGGTGGCTCCCTCCCAGGGCTTCGTCACCGCCAGTCTTATCTTTTGCGTGGGCCCCATCACCATCCTCGGGTGCTTCGAGGAGGGGCTCACCGGCAGCTTTCAGACGCTGGCGCTGAAGTCGACCCTCGACGGCTTCACGGCCTCGCTCCTGGCCTCGATGATGGGCTGGGGCGTCCTCCTGTCCGCGGGCACCGTTCTCATCTACCAGGGCGCGTTGACGCTCGGAGCGGGCTTTCTGCGCGGCTTGCTCACGGACCGCATGATCGCGGAGATGACGGCCGCGGGCGGGCTGATGATCCTGGGAATCGGTCTGAACATCCTGGAGGTGACGCGCATTCGGGTCGGGAACATGCTGCCGGCACTGCTATTCGCGCCACTGCTGACCGCGGCAGCGGCGCGAATAGGGGGATGAGAACGTTGTCATTCCGCGGAGGCCCGCGGGCGACGAGGAATCCGTGCCCCACGAGGAACGGATTCCTCGTCGCTTCGCTCTGTCGGAATGACAGGTAAGTCAACAGCTACACTTTAGGCATACAGGAGGTCGAGGTTGGCCAAGTACATCTTCGTGAGCGGTGGGGTCGTCTCCTCAATCGGCAAGGGCATCACGGCCGCGTCCGTCGGCCGCCTGCTGAAGAGCCGCGGCGTCACCGTGTCCGTCGTGAAGCTCGACCCGTACATCAACGTCGATCCCGGGACGATGAACCCCTACCAGCACGGAGAGGTCTTCGTCACCGACGACGGAGCCGAAGCCGACCTCGACCTGGGCCACTACGAGCGCTTCATCGACGTCGGTGCATCCCGTGTGTCGAACGTGACCACCGGCCAGGTGTACTCGGCGGTGATCGCTCGGGAGCGCCATGGCGACTTCCTCGGCGGCACAATCCAGGTCATCCCGCACATCACGAACGAGATCAAGGATCGGATCGTTCGGGCCGCGAAGCAAAGCGGCGCCGACGTCGTCATCGTCGAAGTGGGTGGGACCGTGGGCGACATCGAGTGCCTGCCCTTCCTCGAAGCCGTGCGGCAGATGCGCCTCGACTTCGGCCGCGAGAACACGTTCCACATTCACATTACGCTGTTGCCGTTCATCGCGGCGACCAAGGAGCTGAAAACCAAGCCGACGCAGCACAGCGTGCGCGAGCTGCGGAGCATCGGCATTCAGCCCGATGCGATCGTCTGTCGATCCGATGAGCCCGTGCCCGCTGACCTGAACGACAAGATCGCGCTCTTCTGCGACGTCGAGCGACGCGCCGTCATTCCGCTGCAGACGATGCCCAGCATCTACCAGGTGCCCCTCATTCTCGAGGACGAGGGCCTCGGCGAATACATCGTCGAGCGCCTGCGGCTGAACGCCGAGCAGCCCGACTTCGCGGAGTGGCGAAAGCTCGTCGAGCGCGTCCAGAACCCACAGGGCTCGCTTCGCGTTGGGCTCGTCGGCAAGTACATGGAGCTCCGCGACGCCTACATCAGCGTGCGGGAAGCTCTCTATCACGCCGGGTGGGACTTCCACCGCAGCATCGCGATCGACTGGATCGACTCGCAGACTCTGGAAGAGGAAGACCCCGAGCGCATCCTGGAGGGTCTCGATGGCATCGTCGTTCCGGGTGGCTTCGGTCATCGGGGAATCGAAGGCATGGTGCTCGCCGCTCGCTACGCCCGCGAGAACTCGATCCCGTACCTTGGCCTCTGCCTGGGAATGCAGATCATGGCCATCGAGTTCGCACGCAACGTCCTCGGCCTGGAGGATGCCAACAGCAGCGAGTTCAACATGTTCACGCCGCATCCCGTGATCGACCTGCTGCCCGAGCAGCGCGACCTGCCGGACAAGGGCGGCACGATGCGGCTCGGACTCTACCCCTGCCAGCTCCAGCCGGATACGAAGGCGTTAGAGGCGTACGGGGAGCGGATCCTATTCGAGCGGCATCGACACCGCTTCGAGTTCAACAACGAGTACCGGCTGCCGTTCGAGCGGGCAGGCATGCGGTTCAGCGGGCTCTCGCCGGACGGCCGCCTGGTGGAGATCGCCGAGGTCGAAGGTCACCCATGGATGGTAGGCAGCCAGTTCCACCCCGAGTTCCGTTCGAGGCCGTACCGGCCACACCCACTCTTCCGGGGGTTCATCGGCGCGTGCCTCGCGCGAGTCCCCAGGGCGGCGGCGCAGGATGAAGAGGTGACCAAGCAGCCGAGCCGCAAATTGCGCGTCGATAGACCTTCCGAGAACGGGGAGCCCGTCGAGGCGGTCGAAGAAGCTCGGTCCTAGCGTTTAGATGAAGATTCTCGTCACGGGCGCGGCGGGCTTTATCGGCTCGCACGTTGCCGAAGCGCTTCTCCAGCGGGGACACGAAGTCATCATCGTCGACAACCTCTCGACGGGACGACGGGAGAACCTGCCGAGCGAGGCCCGATTCATCGAGATGGATCTCGCCTCGCCCGAGCTCGTCCAGGTTGTGAAGGACATCGGCCCGGACATCGTCAACCACCATGCTGCCCACGCCGACGTGTATCAATCTGTCGAGGACCCGGCCTACGACGCGCGCGTGAACGTGGTCGGCATGCTGACGCTCATCCAGGCGGCCGTCACGGCTGGAGCCCGAAAGTTCATCTTCGCCTCCAGTGGCGGCGCGATTTACGGAGACCCGGACGTTGTCCCCTGTGACGAGACCCAGCTCGAGCGTCCGATCAGCCCCTACGGTGCGTCCAAGAAGGCGGGCGAGGTGTACCTCGAAACGATGAGCCGCATGCACGGCCTCGACTACACGATTCTGCGGTACCCCAACGTCTATGGGCCCCGGCAGCACCCGTACACCGAGGAGGGCCAGGTAGTGTCCCTCTTCTCGCGACTCATGCTGGCCGGTCGGGTGCCCACCATCTTCGGCGACGGCGAGCAGGAGCGGGACTTCGTCTACGTCGGCGACATCGTAGACGCCAACCTTCGGGCGCTCGAGGGCGGGAGCGGTGGTACCTTCAACATCGGGACGGGGCGAGGCCTCACCGTGAACGAGCTCTATCGGAGGTTGAAGGCGCTCACCGGCTACCAGGGTGAGGCAAAGTACGCGCCGCAGCGGCCGGGTGAGGTGCTTCGCATCGCCCTGGAGGCGTCGCGCGCTCGTGAAGCGCTCGGCTGGGAGCCGAAAACGTCGCTCGACGTGGGACTACCGGCAACCGTCGACTGGATTCGATCCTCCATGGCCCCCTCATCTGAACCCTCACCCTCTCCCCTTCAGGGGGGAGCCGAGGGTGAGGGCGGCAGAAAACCGACGTGACGCGGTACGTTGCCATCCTCGCGGGTGGCAGCGGAACGCGCCTCTGGCCCCTGAGTCGCTCGCGCCGGCCAAAACAGCTCCTGCCGTTGCTCGGCGACCGCTCCCTGATCCAGGCGACCGTCGATCGAGTGACGCCCCTCGTGCCCCCCGAACGGATCCTGGTGATCACCGAGGCGAGCCACGCCGACGACCTGCGGGCCCAGCTGCCTGAGCTGCCAGCGGAGAACATCATCGTCGAGCCAGTGCGTCGCGGCACCGCGGCCGCGGTCGGCCTCGGCGCGACGATCATCGCCTATCGGGACCCCCGGGCCAGCATGGCGTCGCTGCACGCCGACCACGCCGTGGCGGACCCAGAGGAGTTTCGGCGGTCTCTGGCCTCGGCCTTCGCCCTGGCCGAGTCAGACGACTGGCTCGTCACCTTGGGAATTCGCCCCTCGTCCCCGCACACGGGCATGGGGTACCTCCAGGTCGGGCCAGAGATCGGTAGCTTTGAAGGGCGGATGGCGCACCGGGCCGTGCGATTCGTCGAGAAGCCGAACCCGGAGATGGCGCGAGGCTTCATGGCGGAAGGGTACCTGTGGAACCCCGGCTATTTTCTCTGGCAAGTACATGTCATCCTCAGCGAGTTCTCCCGGCTGCTTCCCGAGATGTACGGGCCATTGAGCGAGTACGGTCGGGCGCTCGGGACTCCAGTTGAAGCGTCCCGGCTGCGCCTCGCGTATGAGCAGATGCCCGTCGAGACGATCGACTACGGGATCATGGAGCGCGCCGAGAAAGTCGCAACGATTCCGTCGGACTTCGGCTGGACGGACATCGGCAGCTGGCGCGAGCTGCTCCAGATGGCGCCGAAGGATGCCGACGGGAACGTGACTCGGGGAGATCATGTCGGCATCGATACCCGCCGTACGTTGGTCTATGGAGCCGATCGCCCGGTATTCACCATCGGCGTCGAAGACCTGGTGATCGTCGACGCGGGCGATGCGTTGCTTGTCTGCCGCCCCGACCAGGCGGAGCGCGTCAAGGAGCTCGTAGAGCGGCTGCAGGCGGACCCGAAACGCTCAGGGCTGGTTTAGCAGGCTGCTGAAAACCCGCTCACCCTGAGCTTGTCGAAGGGCGTGGGCGTGGTTCGACAGGCTCACCACGAGCGGGCTCTAACCGTTTTCAGCAGCCTGTTAGACTGCCCGAGCGGGGGTAGCGTTGTAGTCCGACGTGTTCGGGAAGCACCGCCGTGTTGCTGGAAAAGCCGATGGTGAGCCGCCGCCGTAACAATCTGCTTCTGGGTTCGGCCCTCGCGTTGGGTGGCGTTGCTCTTGTCACTCTCCTCATTCAGCTGGTGGAGCCGCGGCTCGACACGAGAAACACGTCGATGCTCTACCTCATCGTTGTGCTCGCGGTGGCCAGCCGCTTTGGCCACTGGCCGGCCGTCGTTGCATCCGTCGCAGCCTTCGTTACGTTCAACTGGTTCTTCGTCGAGCCCCGACACACGCTCATCGTCAGTGAGCCGGAAGAATGGGTCATGCTCATCGTTTTCCTGCTCACGGCCATCATCACGGGCGAGCTCGCGGCGGGGCAGCGCCGTCGAGCCGAGGAATCGGAAGAACGCGAGCGCGAGGCCCGTGTCCTGTATGACACGGCGCGCTCTTTGGGTGGACCGCAGCTTGAACGGGCGTTGCATGAGGCCGCCGACCAGCTGCGGAATGAGCTCGGCCTACGGGCCATCGCGATCGACGTCAGCAGCAACGCCAACACGGGGGTGTTTCGAGCAACGGCCGGGGTTGCCACCCTGCTGCCTCCCCCGGAATCGCTCGGCACGGCGACGTTCCGGGTCCTTGGGGAGCCACCCAGGAGCACGGATGCTTCCAGCCGGGCCCGTGCACGCTGGGTACGAGCGGTTCCAGCCACGGGTGCACCAGCCTCCTCGGGGCGGGTCGTGAGCCAGCTCCACATCGTGCCGATCTCGTATGGCGACAGGCGGGTCGGCTCGCTGCTGCTCGTCCCCGGCGAGGGGCGCACACGCTTCTCGGAGGTGGAGAACCATTTGCTCTCGACGGTAGCCGCCCAGCTCGCGCAAGGAATCGAGCGTGCGCGCCTCCGCCAGGAAGCAAACGACGCCGAGGTACTCCGACGGACGGACGAGCTGAGGACCGCGCTCCTGAACGCCATCTCACACGACCTGAGGACGCCGCTGGCCTCGATCATCGCGTCGGCGGGCAGCCTGCGCCAACGCGACGTCGTCTGGAGCGACGAACAGGTGCAGGAGTTCGCGGCGGACATCGAGGAGGAGGCGCGCCGTTTGAACCGGATCGTGGGCAATCTTCTCGACCTGTCGCGCATCGAGGCCGGCAGCCTGCGGCCGGACAAACAATGGCACGACCTGAGCGCGCTCATCGACGACGTGCTCGGCCGCCTGCGGTCGATCGCTGCCGATCACACGCTGGTCGTGGAGGTGCCCGAGGATCTTCCGCCGGTGCTGATCGACTACGTTCAGATCGACGAGGTGCTCTCTAACCTGGTGGAGAACGCGGTGAAGTACACGCCGCCAGGGACGGAGATTCGCATCAGCGTCCTACCAGTGGACGAGGCCGTCGCGGTGCACGTTACGGATGGCGGTCCGGGCTTTACGGCAGCCGAGCTTCCGCACCTCTTCGAGGCGTTCTATCGAGGAGACGCACGTGCCGGGCGAACCGGGACCGGGCTTGGCCTCGCCGTCGCGCAGGGCCTGGTGGAGGCGCACGGCGGCCGAATATGGGCAGAGAATCGACCTGGGGGCGGTGGCCTCGTCGGTTTCACCCTTCCGCTCGGCGGCCAGAATGCGCCTGCCGACGATCCCGAGCGGCTCGTCGAACGGGTAGCGCCATGACCCGGCCGTCGAGCGCGCGGGTCCTGGTCATCGATGACGAACCGGCCATCCTCCGGGTCGTTCGCACGAACCTGAGCGCCCACGGTTTCCAGGTCGAGAGCGCTGAGACCTGGCAGCAGGCCCGCGAGCTCCTCGCCCGCCGGCCGGACGTCATCCTCCTCGACCTCGGCCTACCGGACGTCGATGGAGTCAACCTGATTCGCCACATCCGCAGCTATTCGAGCACGCCCATCGTCGTGCTTTCCGCACGCAATTCCGAGCGCGACAAGGTCGCGGCGCTGGACCTGGGAGCGGACGACTACCTGACGAAGCCCTTCGGCGTCGACGAGCTGCTGGCTCGGATTCGCGTCGCGTTGCGACACGCGGCGCGGCCCCCGACCGGAGCCGAGGCGGTGTTCCGATCCGGCGACCTCGAGGTGGATTTCGAGCGGCGCCGCGTGCAGGTGGCGGGGCGCGAGGTGCACCTGACACCCACGGAATATGACCTGCTGAAGGCGCTGGCAAGCCATCCGGACAAGGTGCTCACGGACCGCATGCTCCTTCAGCAGGTCTGGGGAGTCGAGTACGGCTCGGAGGATCACTATCTCCACGTCTACGTAGCGAGGCTGCGCAAGAAGCTGGAAGCCGACCCGCGGAATCCTCGTTACCTTATTACCGAGCCGGGCGTCGGCTACCGCCTCCTGACCGACGAGGCGTAGACGCGTCGCTGAGCGCCCTGATAGCCTGATTGAAGGAGGCATGCCAATGGCGCAGAGGCGGACCGTTATCAAAGTCCCTGGTCTCAGCCATCGGACTCCGATTTCACTCGGCGCAAAGGTGGGAAACATCGTTCACTCCGCGCCGATCTACGGGACCGACGTCGAGCGCCATCTCCTGCCGGACGACCCGACGGAGCAAGCGGTGCAGATGTTCAAGAACATCCGGCGGTTCATGGAAGCAGCGGGCGGCACGATCGATGACATCGTCCACATTCAGCTTTTTCTGAAGGACTTCAAGCACCGGGACGCTGTGGATGTGGAATGGGTGAAGATGTTCCCCGACGAGGACAATCGGCCATCGCGCCACGCGGTGAGTGAGCCCGAGATCCGAGGTGGCGGCGCCATTTTTGGAGTGGAGATCCTGGCCGTCGTCGAATAAAAGGCGCGGCCGCGCCGTCTAGCGGGCGCCCTGTATAAGCGCGATCGTTTCCTCCACCGTGCGCACCCGGCCGAGGCGCGGGAACACGTGCGTCATGAAGTAGTCCTGGATGTCCGCGTCGCCGGTGCGGATTGCATCCCGGAGGAGCACCATGTTGAAGTCGCGGTCTCGGCCCGCATAGGCGGTGCTGGCGATGCCCGCTTGGGTGGCCCCTCCCGCCAGGAGGACGTTGCTCACACCGGCGGTTCGTAGGCTAAGCTCGAGGTGCGTGCCGTGAAAGGCGCTGTAGCGGTGCTTGTGGACGCGGTAGTCGCCGGGCTGAGGTGTGAGCTCATCCACGATCTCGGCTTCCCAGGAGGCATGGTGTGAGCCGGGATGGATGCGGGAGCGCCCGAAGGTTTCGGCGCGCGGCCGAGCGATGCGGTCGGTGAGCGCGCTTGCCCAGTCCGCGCCATCCTCGCGGTGGGCCGCCTGGGCGTAGAAGACCGGTAGGCCGATTCGCCTCGCGGCTTCCAGCATGCGGACGCAGCTCTCCATGAACGCCCGGTTTTCGGGTCTGAGGGACCGCGTCTCGCGGTCGTAGTTCCCGCCCTTCAGCGTGTCGAAGAACAGCAGTGCCGTCTGACGCGGGTCGATGGGCGGATCTGCAGCGGCCGCTCCCCTGTCCTGCGTTGAGCCGCCGGCCTCCGGCCCAGCTTGACGTCCGCTCGCGGTAGCTATTGCCGGAGCCGCTCCAGGGTGCAGCATCTGGATTACCTGGTCGAGGGACCGCACGCGGGCGATGCCGCCGGCGACTCGGTCCACGAAGAAGTCAGAGATGTGCTGCCCCCGCCCCGAGCGGAGGCACTCCTTCACCAGGATCGTGTTGAAGTCAAGGTCGCGCGCGCTGTAGGCGCTGCTGGCAATGCCGACCTCGGTCGACCCGCCGGCAAGCAGGATCGTGTCGATGTCGCGAGCGCGGAGGCTCAGCTCGAGCTCGGTCTGGACGAACATGCTCCAGCGGTGCTTGCGGATCACGTAGTCGCCGGGCTGCGGCTTCAGCTCGTCGATGACCGCCTGGCTGGCGGGATCGGGTCCGTGCCGATCGCCGGTTCGGCCGAGGTCGTTGTCGGCGATGGCGGTGGCCAGGTCGCGGCCATCCGGCCGGTGATCGCCGCACGCGTAAAAGACCGGCACCCCTGCTTCGCGCGCTCCCGTCATCAGCCGCGCGCACGCCTCGACCTGCTCCCGCGCCTGCGGCAGCAGGGTCTTGAGATCCGGTCCGTAGTCGTAGCGCTTCAGCATGTCGAAGAACACGAGGGCGGTTCGCCGTGGGTCGAGTGTTTCGTCGGCCATGCTGTCAGTCTCCTCTCAGTGCTTGGCCTGTCACGGCGGCCATTCTACCGGCCTTGCACGTTTAGCAAACGTTGAGCCGCGATGAGCCATCGTTGACACCCCGTTGAGCGTCGAAGACCCAGAATTTGTCGTGCGCGATTATCTTCTTGGCCCATCCAGCGAAGCTCTCGTAGAGCGTGATACCCGTGGGCGAATGGCCGCCTGGGAACAGGCGATCCGCACGACTTGCGAGACGCTCGGCGATTCAGCTGCATCCGACATCGACGCGGCAAGTCTCACGCTCGCCCAGGGGGCAGAGGGTGAGGTTGCCTTGCTCTGTGGTCTGGTCGAGGAGCTTGCCGAGGAGTACGGGCTTCAGGCGTCGTTCAGGCTCGGCACCGGCTCCTTCACCGCGCGCTTCACCCGCCGTCGGCGGGACACGGGCCGCGGCTCCTCTCGGCGCGCAATTTTGAGGAAACGTTGAGCCCCGAGCAGGCAAGCTTTCACTAGCTGCCGGCTTGGGCCGGCACCAATCTCTAGCGTAGGCGAAGTGTTTGGCGAACCAGAACAGCCCCCCCGGGGACGGGCAGAATGGGGACGACTCGCCCCCTGGCCGTACACCTCCCCCTTCCGAGCGACCCGGACAGTCAAGCCGATCGGCGCTTGACCTCCAGCAGCAGCGGTTTCAGGCGGGCCATCGCCATCCTGGCGACCGGTACGTACGAATCGTCCGCCCCCGCGACCGCGAGTTCACCCGTGAGGCGCCTGGCTACCTCGTAGCCACCGAGCGCGTGCTGGCCCCGAGAACCGGCCTGGGTCGGGTCCTCGAGACGGCGCGCCGCGTGACTTTCGGGAGAAGGATCCGGACCGAGAGCGAAAGCCAGGAGCGCGTCGGGATCTACAAAGGGCTCGCGCTCTTCGCATCCGACAACATCTCGTCTTCGGCCTACGCCACCGAAGAGATCATGCGGGTCCTGGTGCTGGCCGGGGCCGGGGTCCTCGTTCTGACGATGCCTATCAGTTTGGCCATCGTCGTCGTGCTCGCGATCGTCGTCGCCAGCTATCAGCAGGTGATCAGGGCCTATCCGAGCGGCGGCGGGTCGTACGTCGTCGCCAGCGAAAACCTCGGGCCACTACCGGGCCTGTCCGCGGCCGCTGCGTTGCTCACCGACTATGTGCTCACGGTCGCCGTATCCGTTGCCGCCGGTGTCGCCGCGCTCACCTCGATCTTCCCGGGCCTCTTCGAGCACCGAGTGGCGCTCGGCGTAGGTTGCGTGGCGCTGCTGTGCCTCGGCAATCTGCGCGGGATACGCGAGAGTGGGTCGATCTTCGCCGCGCCGACCTACGTTTATCTCGTGGCCGTCTTCGGGGTTTTCGGCTACGGGTTCTTCCTGTTCCTGACGGGGGGCTTGCCGCCCTACCACGCGCCGCCCGAATGGCATGACGCCCACGGCGCTGAGCTCCTGGGGCCACTCCTTCTGCTCCGTGCCTTTGCCTCGGGCTCCGTCGCCCTCACGGGGACCGAGGCCGTCGCCAATGGTGTCCCCGCTTTCAAGCCACCGGAGCCACGAAACGCGCAGATCGTCCTGATCGTCATGGGGTCGCTGTTTGCGACCGTGTTTCTTTGCATCAGCTTCCTCGGTGGGCAGATCGGCATCCTGCCTGATCCATCAGAACAGGAGACCGTGCTCAGCCAGATCACGCGAACTCTGATGGGCGACGGCACGCCCTACCACTACCTAGTCCAGTTCTCGACGGCACTGATTCTCGTCCTGGCTGCGAACACCGCGTTCAATGGCTTCCCTCGTCTGGCCAGCATTCTCGCCACCGATCGCTACCTCCCTCGGCAGTTCGTCTTCCGGGGCGATCGGCTCGCGTTCAGCGTCGGCATCGTCGTCCTCGCCATCGTGGCTAGCGCACTGATCGTCGCGTTTCGGGGCAGCGTTACCAATCTGATCCCGCTGTACACAGTCGGCGTCTTCCTCGCATTCACGCTGAGCCAGTCGGGCATGGTGCGTCACTGGTGGAACTTGCGTGCATCGGAGCGGGGGTGGGAATGGCGCGCGGCAGCCAACGGTGTGGGCACGATCACGACCGGCGTCGTCGCCATCGTCGTCGGCGTCGCCAAATTCGGGCTGGGCGCCTGGATGATCCTCGTTCTGATCCCGGTGATGATCGCCGCGATGTGGGCGATTCATCGCCACTACCGGAGCGTCGAGGATGCGCTCACGATCGATTGGCCCGAGCTCCGGCTGCCGGAGCCACAACCTCCGCACGTCATCGTTCCGGTGAGCCGACTGGATCGCGCGACGTACGAGGCGCTGAAGTTCGCCCATGGGATGTCGCCCGACGTGACCGCCGTGCACGTGACGGACGACCCGGACGCTGGGGCGCACCTGAAGCGGCGATGGGAGCGCTCGGGGGTCGAGATTCCCCTCGTGGTCGTCGAGTCACCCTATCGCGCCCTCATCCCGCCCCTGCTCGCGTACATCAATGCCATCGGCCAGCAGCACCCAGGGGAACCGATCGCCGTAGTGCTACCGGAGTTCGTACCCCGCCACTTCTGGGAGTTCTTCCTCCACAACCAGACGGCGCTGCAGCTCAAGCTACGACTGTTCTTCCGTCCCAACACGGTTGTAATCGACGTACCCTATGCGCTGGACCGCGCACGCTAGAATCAGCGCGGAGCTGTTTGGCGGGGTGCTGAAGTTCTATTGATTCGAGCCGCAGGCTACGGGGAAGCGTTAAAGCCAAGCCCGCGGGCCTTCGGGCTCAACCTCCTGCTTCAGCTCACGCTCCACACGCTGCCGCCGATCTCGTTTTTCGTACCCGTGCTCACGGGTTTCATCGCTGGGTGGCAGATCCGCGCGCGACCGGCGCAGGCGGCCGTCCTCGGTCTCGGTATGGGCGGCTTGATGTTCGCCTTGTGCGTCCTGGTTGGAGCGGGGCTGATGCTGTTGGCGCCCGGGGTAGGGCTCGTTCCCGTCGTGGCGATCGCGTCGGCGATTGTGCTGCACCTCGCGACCTTCGCCGCGATCGGCGCGATGATCGGCGGACACTATGCGCGGAAAGATGAAGCGGGAGCGACCGGGGGGCTCGGCCGCGCTTAGAGCTCCTAACAGAATCAGCGGGTGAGTCGTCGCCAGCAGATGAGGGCGGCGGCAAGGCTGAGGAGGGCTTCGTGGATGTCGTCGCGGATCTCCCAGCGGATGCGCAGGCGGCGGCACCAGTGCAGCAGCGCGATGGTGCGTTCGACGACGTAGCGGTGTTTGCCTAGGCCAGAGCCGTGTTCGACGCCGCGTCGGCCGATACGGTGCTTGACGCCTTTGGCGCGAATGAGCCGCCGGTACTTGTCGTGGTCGTAGCCGCGGTCGCCGTACAGGCAGTCGGGTCGGCGGCGGGGCCTGCCGACACGGCCGCGTACCGGCGGCACCTTGTCAAGCAGGGGTATGAGCTGGGTGACGTCGTTGCGGTTGCCGCCGGTCAGCGACACCGCCAGCGGGGTGCCGTGGCCGTCGGTCAGCACGTGGTGTTTCGAGCCCGTTCGTGCGCGGTCGACCGGGCTCGGACCAGTTTTTGGGCCGCCTTGAGCGCCCGTACGTGGGAACTGTCGATCACCGCCCGCGACCAGTCCAGGTTCCCGGCTGCGTGCAACTCGGCCAGCAGCACTTGGTGCAGCCGGTTCCACACACCGGCCTCATGCCACTCGGCCAGCCTGCGCCAGCAAGTCATGCCCGACCCGAAGCTCAGTTCCTTGGGCAGGAACTCCCACCGGATCCCGGTGTGCAGCACGAACAAGATCCCGCACCGCACCTTCCGGTCATCCAACCGCCTACGCCCGGGATAGCGGCTACGCCGCTCCACCTTCGGCAACAGCGGCTCGATCCGCTCCCACAAGCTATCGGCCACGATCCACGCACGATCCTCACCCTTCCTCACGAAGATCATCCAACCTGGCGGCCGACTCGTCCGGGCCTCAAGTGATCATTCAGTTAGGAGCTCTTATGACAGTGTGCGGCGCATGGGAGATCCTCCTGGGCCGACGGCACCGCCGTACGCGGCGCGCCGCCGCTTCGCGAGGAGGTTGTTCGTCCACAGCGGACGATAAAGGGCAAGGAGAGTACCCACTCCTTGCCACTCTCAATATATAGCGCGCCGGGGGGCTTGCGGCAAGACCCGGGTCGTGCCGCAGAATTGCCGACCCAGAACCTACGGAAATGGGAGTTGCCAAGTGCGTGTGTTGTTGTCGATGTATGGGTCGCGCGGGGACGTCGAACCGCTGGTGGGACTCTCGGTGCGGTTGCGGGCACTCGGCGCGGCGGTGCGGGTGTGCGCGCCGCCGGACTGCGCGGAGCGGCCGAGGGATGTGATGTGTTGGTGGCGACCGGCGTGACGCCGGCCGGAGTGTGGCTATGACCGAGCATGCGGTGGTGATCGCCGGAGGAGGTCCGACGGGGCTGATGTTGGCGGGCGAGTTGGCGTTGGCGGGGGTCGACGTCGCCATTGTCGAGCGGCGCGCCGACCAGGAACTCGCTGGCTCGCGTGCAGGCGGTCTGCACGCACGCACCATCGAGGTTCTCGACCAGCGCGGAATCGCTGATCGGTTCCTGTCGGAAGGGCAGGCGATGCAGGTCGCGGCATTCGCCGGGACCCCGTTGGACATCAGCGACTTTCCAACCCGACACCCCTATGGGCTCGCGCTGGTGCAGAACCACATCGAGCGCATCCTGGCCGGCTGGGTCGACGAGCTTGCGGTGCCGTTCTATCGCGCGCGCCGTGACGGGGTTCGCGCAGCACGACGCCGGCGTCGACGTCGAGCTGTCCGACGGCACGTCGCTGCGGGCGCAGTATCTCGTCGGGTGCGACGGCGGACGCAGTCTGGTCCGCAAGGCGGCCGGTATCGAGTTCCCCGGATGGGATCCGACAACGAGCTTCCTGATCGCCGAGGTCGAGCTGGCCGAGGAGCCGCAATGGGGCATCCACCACAACGCCATCGGCCGCCACGCCTTCGGCAAGTTGGAGGATGGGCTGGTGCGGGTCCTGGTGACCGAAGAGCACCTCCCCACCAGCGACGCCACCCTGCGCGATCTGAGCGAGGCGCTGATTGCCGTATGGGGTACCGATTACGGGGTCCACAGTCCCATCTGGATCTCCAGGTTCACCGACATGGCTCGGCAGGCCGCGGCCTACCGAGAACGACGGGTGCTGCTGGCGGCGACGCCGCACACGTGCATAACCCGGTGGGTGGACAGGGCCTCAACCTCGGTGTGCAGGATGCGGTGAACCTGGGATGGAAGCTGGCCCAGGTGGTCAACCAGACATCGCCAGACAGCCTGCTGGATACCTACCATGCCGAGCGCCACCCGATCGCCGCCCGCGTGCTGCGCGACACGCTCGCGCAAGTCGCGCTG
>Ga0184637_10000832_pt1 | contig 21933 bp, 20 predicted proteins | sample PLM3_127_b2_FD_133143 | JGI IMG/M metagenome (GOLD analysis project Ga0184637, IMG submission 133143) | Groundwater sediment microbial communities from an aquifer in East River, Colorado, USA - PLM3_127_b2 | ecosystem: Environmental > Terrestrial > Soil > Riparian zone | place: USA: East River... | reverse complement strand
TGTTGAAGTCCCCGGGCTTGGGATGGAGCTCGTTCGCCCACTGGGAGAAGTAGGCATGGCGGTCTACCCCTAAATTGGCGCGAAATACGAGGTCAGCCCAAGAACTGATCAGTATTCACCCACTCCATCTTGAGAAGGGACCAGAAATCGAGAGCGATACCCTTCAGCACGTACTCGTAGGGCATCCACCCATAGCCCAGCTGGCCCCAGCCGGTGCCCCACGAGTTGCGAATGAGAAGCGCGCCGCTGGTCGACTTGTTCGATGCCTTGTTCGTGATCTTTATGCTATCGTCGTACCCGACCGCAACGATGGCGTGCCCCCACGCCGGATTTCCGGCGAGCTCCTGGTCCGTCGGCAGCGGAATGTGGCCGGGCTGCCCGCCGCTGTCGAAGGATGCGTAGCCCCAGAAACCGAACATCGACGGCACCCCGATGGCGAGGTATTTCTTTACGCTTGCCAGGACCGCCGGCCGCGCCACCTGGTTGTTGAGCGGATCGTGCGCGAAATACTTGACCGCCTCAAAGTTGTCGGCGACCGAATACACGAACGCGGGCGGCTCCCGGTCGAATTCTGGGGCGTGGTCGGTGTATGGCCAGTACTGTTCGTTCGGCACGCCGCACGTGACCAGGGCCCCCATGGCGTTGCGCAGCCAGGCGCCGGTGTCGCCGGTGACGCCGATCAGATTGCGCGTCGTCTTGTAGACGAACAGGCGGGAACCGTCGATATGCCGGCCGAAGGAGCGCCGTTCGTAGTATTCCACGATGCCGACCGCCGCATGGGCGGTGCAGGATCCCAGCCCCTGCTGGTTTTCAATCGGGCTGCACCAGGCGCGTAGATCCACCGAAGGCGGCGGCGCCTGTAGGACGTTGGACCTGCGCGCGCCCAAGCGCTCGCCGACCTTGTCCATGATTGTTTTAATGTTGGGGTGATCGTCGGTGAAATCGCGCCGGTCGATCATTGGCGGAAGCCAGCCCGTACCGAAGACTTGTCCTGCGCTGGCAACGTGAACGCGCCGATTGGTGAGCGTGAGCGGCATAGGACCCTCCTGTATGTAAAGTCGTAACAATAACATCCGGAGAAACCTGTCCTATCATCATCGATTTGTCATCAACTCCATTTGCGTCAGATTGTCCTCCACTTACTCTCTCACAACATGAACAGGGTCTAAGTCAGATTTTCAGATTCCAGAAGAGTGACTCTGACCCAGCATTTCGCTACCGTATTGCGCTACCACTTCCGGAAAAACGACGGCTGTTGCGTTGGCGGCTTGGCACTGCTCGGGCTTGCCTGCTTGAGCTGCTCGTTCTCGCGTCGCAGCGCTTCCAACTCAAGTCGCAGTTTTTCCGCATCCGGCGGCGGCGGAACAGTAGCTTTCGCGGCGGCCGCGCTGCCCATCTTTTTAGCCGCCTTGGACGCCGGCGGTTCGTCGGCTGCATAACCGGACGGGATCAGCCATGCAAATGTGCCCTCCCCGCCAGCGGGCGCGGTCAAGCCGGCGCGGGGGGCGGCGGAACTTGCTGCCACCTCGTTACCGAGATTGGCTGTGCCGAATCCGACCACGAAAATCACGAGCGAATTGAGCACCCAGAGAATGCTGCGCTCAACGCGCTTCAGGTTATCCGCATTGAATACGACGGCGCCGATGACAAAACTCAACCCGAGCGCAACATATCGCGCGGGCAACTCGGGGAAGGGTATGCTCAGGCCATTGACGAGAAACATCATCGTCGCGCCAGCGATACCAGGGGTCAGCATCGATTTGGGGTTCAGAAATTCATGCATGATCGTCCTCCTTCCCTCTTCAAGCTAAATGATAGAAAAACCACCTTCCTCCGTCGCCGGCGTCAACTAATGTCATCTCCCTCTTCAATCGACCGGCTTGAGAGTCCGTAGGCCGCGCGGCACCCCCATGGTCACCTCGAGGGACCGCTCAGGCCTTACTCCTTCGTGAGTTTCCTGATCTCATTCAATGCTTCCTGTGCCCGCTTGGCGGCGCTTTCAGCCGCTTCTTGTGCGGCATTGGACTGCTCGATGGCGGACTTGACTGCACCTGCCGCAGTCTCCGCGCGCAACGCAGTGTCGGCCGCTCTCGCCGCCTGTGCCGATGGAATTTCCAGCGTCACCAGGACGAAGTCCTTGCCTACGAGATCATCGTATTTCGCGTTGAACTGCTCCGGGGTGATCACTTTATTGATATGCGCCTGACAAAGGCTGAAAAGCCCATCTCTGAGCCCAAGATCGACGCCCGCAAAAAACTCTCGGTCAACATCTAAATCTCCCTTTGCGTGGAAGCCTTCCTGTTATGGAGCAAGTGGGGCCAGGCCCCAGTCTCAGTTCCACCAACGTTAACAACGTTTCGATGGCCGATACCGGTCAACTATTCATTTCGCTCTTGTTTTCTTGCCTGGATCGCCGGAATCGGGCGAATTGCCATAAAGATCGTCTGGCACCAGCTCGTGCTTAGCGGAGAATGCACCACGGATGGACTGACCATCGCGTCGCCTGGCGTAGTAGTCCTGCCACCAGTTCGCCGCCTGCCAGATCGCCTCGGGGCAGCTCGAGCGGCTCTCCAATCCAGGTGTCAAATCGAAGTCGTTTGCGGCAAATGCCGCTTCCAATACGGCGGCCGACGGGATGCCGAAGCCGTCGGCCAGCGGGCTCGCCGGTACTCCCACACCCCAGCAGTAGGCAAGCCATTTGAGAATGAGTTGCGGGCAGTCGAGCGCGCCGCGCTGGAATTTCATCCCGTCGAGACTCGCCTTGATCGCCGAAGACGGAACGGGCAGGGACAACAACGCAATGTTCGGGAACAGTTTTTCAGACTGGTAGATATCGAGCCGACCGGCCTGCATGCCATTGTCCGGTATCGGATAACCGTAGCGACCGAATCCATCCTGCGGCATGAGAGAAATCTCCAGGGTTTCGCTGCCGCTCAGCGTGCCAGTGAGCTCCGGAACGAATGCGACATGCGACCAGGCGCTGGGAGACAAGTCATGCCTAACGTGAGACTGCGCGATTCGCAGGCGAAACGACAAGGGGTCGTTGCCGCCGACCAGCAGCAGGAGGCTTTGATTCTTGTGGTCTCCCCGCAGACTTTCCTTGATTGCCCGTCGAAGCCACGCAAAGTTGTCTTCCCCGGTCGCGCGATCGAGCTGGATAACATCGTCGTTTCGTTTCTTCGCAGGTGACTTCAGGACTCTAACGCTCATGGAATGCTTCCCTTCTCATGAATTGCTACTTTGTGGGCCGAAGCGCGAGCCGGGCGGACCATTGCTCGGCGGAGTTGATCGCATCGTCCTTGTGCAGCGGGTAGCAGGTCGCTTCCACGTCAAGCCCGCGCCCCGCGCGCGAAAAGCGCAACATGATGGCGTGATTGCCCCGCATCGATGCGCGCTTGCCGCCCGACGCGCTCACGACTTCTGTCGCGTACTGCCCCACGCCGCCGAATCGCGGTGGAGGCTGTTCCGGATCACTATGCCGAGGCCACGCGTTCCGCGACCCGAACAGTCCGCGAATGGCATCCCATACCCGGCTTGCCTCGTCCGCGCCGACCGTCGATACCAGCGAAGTGGGTGACGAGATGACCTCGAAAACAGGCGCAGTCTGTCCGCCAGTATCGCCGGCACGCAAGATTCGCCCCCAATGCACGTCGCCCGTCGCGCAAACCACCGGGAGCCCGGCCCGCGCTACCCGCTCCAGCTCTCCGACCATGAAGCGGTAATCGTCCTCGTAGTCGGGGAACTCGAAGTCGGCGATCTTCCCCTTTACCGCACCCACTGCGGGACGAAACAGCGATTGCCCCGTCACCAGCATCCCGTAGATGGGTGTTGCCGTGGTGGCCGACGCTATGAGTGTTTTTGCCCATTCCACAAGCTCTTTCCGCCCCTTTTTGCCAAGCAGATCGCCCGGGTTCTTGCGGGACGATGGGTGGCGCTGGCTTCGCGTATCGAGCAGAAAAATCGACAGCGGCTTGATATCGATGATGCGAGGGTCGCCAAATGGAACAGCTCCAGTCTGCTGGAATCCGCGGTACGTCATCTCCGCGGCCTCTTTCCAGTGCTGTCGACCGGCCTCTTTCCAGGTGTTTTGGATGAACGAGCTGCTGTACGGATAGTTGTTCCAGTACTCATGATCGTCCGGCAGAAACGCCGCCGGCGCCAACGCAAGAATCTCGGGAAAGCCGACGGGAGCGCGGTGCGCGTCCGGTGAAGCCAGCCGGCCTCCGAACCAGTTGTCGAGATAGTCGTCTTGAAACTTGTTCCCGAGCCACGCTTTCTTCTCGGAAAAATTTTTCAGGGTAGGCAAGTCAAGATAAACCTGGTCGCCCATGAACAAGGTCATGTGGGGTTTCACTCGAAGTTGCGACAGCACCTTGCCGGCCAGGCCCGTCTTGTCCTCCAGGCGGTGAAAGCACGAAAGCAGCAATACGTTGAGCCGGTCCTGGGGCCCGAATGGGATGGCCTCAGGGAGCGTGCGCACCGAGCGGAGGATCCGGTCGGCCCCCGCCGCCAGCTCGATCCTGTAGTGTGCATCCGGGGCAAGATCGGAGAACTCGTAAAAGCCCGTAAAGACCCGCGGGTTGCCGGAGCCCGCGTACCCGCCGGTCAATACGGGACTCAGCGGCCGCAACGTCCGCGGCGTTGCTGCTACGTCGTTGACTTTCCATGACAACGCGGGGGCGGCAGCCGGACCAAGGACGCCCACCCACAGGTGGAGCTTGTGCGCCTTGGAAGGTGGAGGCAGATGCGGAATGAGAGCGAGCGTCATGCCAATCCCTTCACCTGCTCAAGTACTCGTTACCATCAACGCGGCAATCCGCTCGGCCAATGCCGCAATCGTGCGCGATGGATTCAGGCCGATGGCGCGCGGGACGATGGCGCCGTCGGCAACATAGAGCCCCGGGTAGCCGAACACTTCGCCCTTGTGATCCACAACGCCGTTGGTGCGAGTCGTGCCCAAGTTGCAGCCACCGAGCGGATGCGGCGTGATCAGGTTCTTCAGGCTGCTCCACGTCAGCGGCACCTTGGCCTCGCCGCCGGTGGCCACGGACAGCCGCTCATGCATCCTGACCATGGCGTCGATGGTGGGCTCCGAGCGCGTCACATCCCAGTCCAGCTTCAGCTCGTGCCGCCAGGGCGCGTACCACGTGCGTCCCAGATAGAGCCTGCCGTCGGCCGCATCCATGGACTGGCCGAACCAGGGCATCACGTTGCCAAGCGGGTCCGCAGCGGAGGAACCCAGGCTTTGCAGCCATTTCACGATCACCCGGTGCCGCCCTTGCGGACTCCGTCCCCGGGATTGCAGGTAATCGCGCAGCAGGTTGGGAAAACCCCCGTCTTCCACGAAGAACTTGTGTCCATCCACGGCGCCGTCCAGGAAGTCGATGGCGCAGGTGATGGTCGGTCCCTGGGTTGGCGAGATTCGGCGGTTGGGGTAGACGGCCGGCGTGAGAAAGTCGCCGTTGGAACTCCAGTTGCGCCCGAGGAAAGGGCTGATGTCGGGCAGCGTACGGTGCTGATCACGCGCCCGAAACAAAAGTTCGGTCGAGCCGAGCGAGCCGCAGGCGACGATTACGCGCTTAGCGCTCTCGTAGCCCGGCGTCATCCGGCCGTTCTCGATGCGCTGAAAGTGCACCAGGTAGCGGTCACGTTCCATGGAGATATTGGAGACCAAGTGGAGGGGGCGCACCTCGGCGCCGTGTTTCTCCGCCTGCGGGATGTAGTTCAGGTCGAGCGTGTTCTTGGCCTTGACCTGGCAGCCGATGTCGCAGTTGCCGCAGTGGACGCAGGTGCCCTGTTGCTGGCCCTGGGCATTGATGTAGCTTTTGGAATGGCGGTCGTTGAAGGGGTCAGTCAGGCCATAGCTCCAGTCCGGATTAAAGGTGACCGCCAGCGGCACCGGCATGAAACGCCCGCCATGGCCCAGCTTCTGCGCGCCCTCGCGCATCACCTTGTAGCGCTCAGTGAGCTGGTTTTCCGGCAACGTTTGCACGTTGAGCATCCGGCCGGCCTTTTCGTAGTGGGGCTTCAGCTCGTCGTAAGTGATCTCCGGCGGCCAGCCGCTAGCGAAAGCCCCGCGCTTGGCCTCGATGGAAACATTGGCGTAGATCAGCGAGCCGCCACCGACGCCCGCGCCCTGGGCCACCCACATGTCGTCCATGATCCGCAGGTCAAGCCAGCCGTTCTGCGCTTGCGGCTCGTCCTGGTCCCAGATCCAGGCGTCGTCGGGGCCGCGCGGATAGTCCCGCGTTTCCCAGCGCCGCCCGCGCTCCAGCACCAGCACCTTGAGGCCCGCCTCCGCCAGGCGGCAGGCGGTCACGGCGCCGCCGAAGCCGCTGCCGATCACAATTGCATCCCAGTTGGCATTCATCCGTTCCTCACTTTCGATCCACACTCCCGACCCTCGGCTCGCTCAAACGCACCTTCTCATCGCTTGCGGATGTAAGTGTTCCAGAGCTCCTTCGTGAAAAATCCGCCAAACGCGCCCGTGGCGCCCAACCGACCGCGGAAGGATTCGGTATCGGTCGCGTGGAAGGTGGACAGCATTTTGAGCAGCTCGCCCGCGCCCAGCGTGAGCACTCCTGCTCCCGCCACCGAACCGCTCGCGTCCCGTCCTTCGTGCAACCGCGTGTACAGAGTCGTGGTGCTGGACCACAGGCGGAAGACGGAGTCCGCCCGGACGTCCTTCTTGCCGGCCAGGTAATAGGACTTACCCGCATGCTCGAAAGCCAGCTCGTACACCATCCATTTGAGCCTCGGTTCATTGCCAGGGGAGAACAACTGGAACACGCCGCCGGAGGCCGGTATGTCCCGGCCAAAGGGCGGGAAATCAATGTGCCCGGTGATGCTGCCGCGGTGCTGCGTATCCGATACGAATTCCCGCATGTCCCGGATGTGGATGGTGGCGTGCATCGCAAGCCGCGTGCCCCCAGCCCGCCCCTTGGCGGCACCTGCCTTCGGGTCAGACTCGCCCAGCGCAAAGTGGCCGGCCATGGTTTCGCGGAAAGCGACGCCTGTGGTGGTGTCATGCATTGTCGTAACCTCCGGTATGAGGGGCACGCCCTCGGGTCGCACTGTCGCCAGGTAACGCATGGCATCCGCGTAGCCCCGATTAATCAGCGTGGCACCGTCGATGCGGCCCAGATAGAAATCCGGGTCGAGGGGCAGTGGATAGTCGGGCTTGACCACGTGCAGCCGGATCGGGCCGCGCTGTCCATGAGGCGAATCGCCTTTCGCGATGCGTGCGTTCAGTTCGCCGATCCACGCAAGCTCCTCGTTCAGCGAGCCTGCCGCACTCATCTCGATCATGTGCACGTACTGGCTGAACGGGCCGTCGCGATACTGCGCGGTATTGCCGATGCACCACACCAGCCATAATTCCTCGGCGCCGCGCCTGACCGCCTCGCTCAGGTTGGCGTCCTTGATCCACACCGAGTCCAGATACAGGGACCGCCCCTTGCGCACGGGCGGCATGAAAATGGGCAGGGAGATCCCCGCCACCAGCAAATCGAGGTCGATGTCCTGGTTCGGGATCGCCTCGTTCACCTTGCGCGTGTAGTTGCAGACGTTAAAAGTGCCGGTCATGCCCCGGGCGGCGCGGATGCGGGCAGGATCGATACCCAGGTGCGGAAACACCTTACGCACGATGCCGTCCGCATCGCCCAGCGCCGGCGTGCGCAGCCCCTTGAGGTAATCGCGCAACGGCAGCAGCGAGGCGAAATCCTTTACGTCCAAAGTGCGCCAGCGCCGGCACATCTCGTCGGGCGTGAGGCCGGACAGCAACATGGCCAGGTTCATGATTCCGCCCGAGGTACCGTCGCCGTGGAAGAACGTGAGCCCGGCCTGCTGCAGGGCCTTGAGCACGCCGGCCTGATAGGCCACGCGCATGCCGCCACCGGCCAGAATCAGGGAGCGTCGCGGCGCGGCGCCCTCGCTGTCGGCGGCAAGACTGGGAATGTGAATTGGCTCTGTCATGCTTGCGCATGCGCGAGACTGTTAGCGACTCGCGACCCCGACCTTCCACCAATACAGGAGGATGAGGAGCCCCGACACGAGGTCGAAAACCGCCACCGGCGTTGCGACGGGCAAAAACACGCCGTGGCGGATTCCCAGGGCCACCGCCGCGACGGCGCCGAGCTTTTGCAGCCCCGACCAGAACAACGCGGGCGCCGACCCCGAGAATACGCCGTGCAGCGCGAGCCCGCCGAAGAGCGCCATGAACATGCCGACGATCGCGAAAAAATGCGTGCTCGCGGGTCCCGTCTCGCCGCCCACGACATTGAGGACGAATGCCGGGCAGGCCATCTGTACGGCCCCGGTCAGCATGGTGACGGCACCGATAAAGCCGACCGCCCAACCGAGCCCGCCGGGACGGGTCATGGGCGCGTGTCCCATTTGTAGGCCTTGGATCCGAAGTAGTACATCAGCAGCAGCCAGGAAATCGTCATGAGCACCCAGCGGATGTCATTGAGGAACATCCACTGCTGCAACAGGTCGGTCACGCGCGCGACGTCCGTGACGCGTTCGGTGAGGATCTTGTTGATGGGAATGATGTGAAGCTGGCCGACGTACGTCGCTCCGGCCAGACAGGCCAGTGCGCCAACTGCGATCCACCGCATGTCGGTTTTCCACTCCTTCCACACCATGATGGCGTGGCACAGGAACATCAGGGGCACCACGATGGTGAAGAACTTGGTGGCCGCCTGGGTCGGTGGAATGAAGTGATCGTAATAGTTCTCGGCCGTATATACGCGCCAGGTGGGGTACCAGAAGAAATGCAGCGCCCACAACACGCCCACGTACAGCGTCGTGCCAAAAAAAATGTAGGCATTGGTGAAAACCAGCCATTTCGATTTCATATTTCCTCCTGTCTTGACGAATCCGCCGGTCACCGCTCGGGGCGGCGATTCGGCGGTGCCAGCCACTCCTGCCGGTGCCCGAGATTGATGACGCTCTCCATTCCTTCCGTGGATGCCCTTGGCGGCTGCTCTTCGCTCAGGAACCAGCAGTCGAAGTGATCGTCCAGCACGCCTTGCGTGTCTGGGAAATAACCCGTAAACAGCGGCTGTTCGCTGATCTCCAGCTCCTTGAGCGCCCGGATGCGCGGGTGGTCTCCTATCACGAGCCGGGCCGACCCTGGCTTAAGCAGCGAAAACCCGAGCTTGCCCTTGAAATAGACGTACGAAGCCATCAGCATGCCGCGGAACGCGCAGTAGTTGGTGCCGGCCATATTGAGGGGCAACCAGGCGCTTTTCGGACGTTCCACGTCGATGCGCATCGCGAGCTGCCCATCCAGGTCGTACTGGCTGCTCACCCACCGCTCGCCTATCACGAAGTCCAGGTTGCCCTGGTGCTTGGGCATTCCCCAGATGCCCTTCCCCCCCTTCACCGAGATCTCGGTACTTACCGGAAGGTCGTAGACATACTGTCCGGTGCCGAAAGTCCTGGTGAACAGGCCCGGCAGAAGACGGGGCGCCGGCCGGCTGCCGCGCGTGCAAGCGATGGCGATGCTGAACTCGATGTACTTGCCGATGTTGGTGATTCGATAATCGATCACGGTCACGATCAGCAGCCCCTTGTTCCAGACCCGGAAGGGATGGATCTCGTTTCCGGGTAGAAGCCGCGCGGCCTTGTGCGGATCGATGCTGAATGCCGCCATCAAGGCAGGCGATTGCTCGGAATGCACCGGCAGTTGAAACGGGATGCCATCCACCAGGGCGTGGCGCCCGGCCTGTTTTTCGAGTCTTCTCGGCCTGCCCATCGTGTCCTCCTCAGTGTGGTCGATCCAGCTCTGCCAGGATGATGGGAAACACGTCGTCCGCCGCATTCTTGCCGATGAACACGTCCAGATGTCCGTAACCTGGCAACATTTCCAGCGAGTGGAAGTCCTTGCGCTGGCGCTGGAAGTAGTCGTAAGTGCGCTGCTGGCTCTCCGGCAGGAAGCACACGTTCCGCTCCCCCGCCAGAAAGGCGAATCGCGCGTCGGTGCGCGGTGGTTGTGCGATGAAATCGGACGGCAGCTGCGCAAACCCCTCCACCGAGACCAGGTGTCCCTTGCGCGTGGAGCGCGCTATCTGCCGGAAGAAGCGCAGGGGCACATGGGCGAACTCCTGCTTGATCCACTCATGAGTCTCCTCGTTCAGATTCTCATGCCGCCACAGCGTCGGGAAGCCGGTGCCGTAGGTAAAACTGGCCTGCTTGCACACCGGGTTGTCGCATTCGTGGTGGGTCAGTTCGACCAGCCCCTTGATCAACTTGGGGACCACGCCTTCCGCACGGAGCCCCCACTGCGGATTGAGGTAGGGGGTGAGCGCGGACACCACTGGCACCGCCATGCTCAGCTTTAGCCTGGATGTCCAGGGCATTACGGGGTGCAGGGAGACCGCATTGCTGACGATAGTCCTCACCTGCGGCACCAACCCCGCCACCGCGCTCATCATGAAGCTGGTGGAGCCCTGGCAATGGATGACCGCTTTCACTTCCGCGGCCCGGGTCTCTTCCACCACCTTTCTGACCGCGGCCGGGTGGTCGTGCACCGCGGCCTGGTCCAGCGTCCAGCGGTTAGGCGGCAAATCGATGCTGGCCCGCCAATTTTCCAGCCACACGTCATAGCCGTGACCGACAAGGAAATCCACCAGGGTGGTTCGGACCGGCGCGCGAAAAATGTTCGCGCGCACGCCGGCGCCATGCACGAGCAGCACCGGCCCTTTATGCGGCGTGCGCTCGCCCCAAACGTGGATCAGATTGCACTGGAGCCCGTCGCCGCTGGCGAAGGGAACGACACGCTCGTGCAGCTTGCGCGCACTCATCGCGGATCCAATATCAGGCCGGCGGACCGCAGCCGATGCGCGTCCCTTGATACGAAGGGAAGAAGAAGCGATCGCCAAAGGAACTCAAGCGGACAGGACATACGCTCACTAGCCGAGTTCTGCCACCTCGAAGTGCATGCCATCCCGGCGCTTCGCGAAATGGCCGCCCCAGTAGAAACCGTGGTCATGCGCGATCGAAACCAGGTCGTACACGCAACCCGCCTTTCCGGGAAAAGCCGGTTCGACACCAAGCGGATTGAACCTGGCGTTTATATCGAAGGCCGATCCAAACGCGTGGTTCGACAACACCGTCGTGCTGCCGCGAATGAAGCGGGCAACGAAGGAACCTTCCCAGGTAAGCACCCGATCCAGTACGCGCGCCTTGCTCCAGGCCTTGAACAGGTCCTGCAATTGCTTCGCCACCAGCCGGTGGAATCTCACCGTTCCGCTTGACGGAGCGCCCCTCTTTCCGACGAGCTGGGGAATAGTTACCCTCACGATGTTCTCGCTCTCCCAGCCGTCGGTTATTCGAATCGCCTCGGCGTTGTCCGGCTGCGGGGCCGACACAAAGGAGAACCTGCCGAACACCTGCTGTCGGGCAGTGGCGCCCACGAGCGGCCTGAATTCCGGCGCCTTCGGAAAGCCGCTGCTCTTGTCGCCGATGAAATCGATCAACTCGAAACCCAGCGTCATAGCCCGGCCGAGTGTCTGGTTGCCGACCTTGCCGTCCGGATCGAGCGCGTGCTTTCTCTGGAAAGCGATGGTCGCTGCGCGGGTCGCAGGACCGAACTTGCCATTGGGTACGAAGCGTGCGAGGCGCTGCCCGACCAGAAACATCTGCCATTTCCTGACGTCGTTGCCCTCGATTCCGAGCTTCAGCACGCGCATGGTCATCCCCTGAGTGATATCGGATGTCGGACAAGTTTTACTTATAGAGACTTGGAAACCGGCGCGCTATTCCGCCTTCCAGCCTCATTTCCCTTTTTTCGGGAGTTTCGCCCCTGCCGAGCCGCCCGCTTTCTCCTGATTTCCGCCGCCCTTGTACCCGCGAGCCCGGGATTCAATCTGCTCGATGAGGCTCGGAACGATTCGTTCACTGACGCCGGCAACCATGCACAGAAGCAGACTGGCGGCGAGTTGGTCGACGTGGCCTATGATGTTGGCCTTGATGGCCAGGGCCACGATCAATGCGCCCAGGACGCCGATCATGATTCGAAATATCCCTTCCAGATAGTGCATCCCCGCGCCAGCGGTGATGTCCAGCGCCGTGAGCCGACTGCGCTGTATCACCGATAGCCAGGCCCCCAGCCCTCCGGCAAAAGAACCTAGCAATACCGAATTTCTCGGGGAGCCCATCGGCCCGATTGCGGCGGGTATCAGATCGCCGCCGAATACGAGAAAAATCGAGACGATGGCGGCGAGCAGCGAAGCCCACGCCGCCCCCTCCAGGTACCAGCGGCGGGCTATCTCCGTCGTCCGGGCGCCAATCCACTGCTCCGCGAGGACAAGAACTTCTTTCGCCGCCTTGATGTCTTTCTGGAACAGCCGGGCAACGCCTTCCGCGATCATCCTCGCGTAGACCTCCCTCTGATTGCCGCTCAATTGACCAGTATCGAACGATTCAAGGAATGCGATCTTGTTGAGGTACTCGCCAGTATCCTTTCCGAGCATCCGGTTGTCGTTCATGTTCCATTCGACGTACCTGTCTTCGTCGATGTAAACGATGAAATCATCGTCGCTGTCTATGAGCCACAACACCTTCTTATTCAGCGTGGGATCGATATCTCCCTCACGCAACTTGGAGAACAGGAATGGATAAAGATCTCCCCTCGGCGCCTCGCTACTGGCTCGCGCATTCGCTTGGTGAGCATTGATCTCTGCTTTCCCAGAATCCATTGCCAGTCCTCAAGATTGGGGGGGCGGGCTCGCCAAGTCCGACGTTGGAAGACCCATCTTAATTCCCACCTGCATAGTGCTCGCACAGCAGAGCTGGAATTGGAGTCAGACTCACATTTCCTGACAGCAATGTCTTGTGACGCAGAACCTCAGGATCAGGCTCGAATTTCCTGACACCCAGATCTTGCGATGAAAGAGAATCGATCCTGAGGCCTGCGGAGTCACCAGCCGAACAGACTGGTGGAGGAGACGCGCGCGCAACAACCGCCATGCGGCGCCCAATTGACGCAAGCGCGTGAGTTGCTTGCATACGGCCCCTCTGTTTTCCCAGCGTTGGATTCGTTGTAGTTTCAGTGCCGGGAGAAATGCTGTGAATACGTTAGGACGGTGTTATGGTGAAGTCAACGGCATCTTAGGAATAATTGCGTTTATGACCGCCGCTTGTACCGACTGATGAAATGTCGCAGACCAAACCTCACAAATTGTTAGGATTGCTCGCGCCGCTCCGGCAGGCGCCCGCCGGCAGCGGTGCAACTGGTCAAAGCTGACGAATTGTCAGGTTTGATACGGCTGTCGGATGAGGAAATGAAGTAGGACTGCGTCCCATGATCATGGGATGAAAGGCAATTCCAATGGCGAGCTGAGGATTCCGGATTCTGCCGAACCGCGTCTGCCCTGCTGATGGGCCAACGACAGCCGGGGGATGAGGGAAGGGGCTGTTCCGGGTTCCGGGTTCAAGGTTCAAGATTCAAGATTCAACTTGGAACTTTGAACATGGAACTTGGAACGGGGTGTTTCACCGCAATCGGACTGGATTCACCCGGAGCCGACATCGCGCAGGAACCGCGCGCGCTCGGCGGAATCGGCGACGTGCTCCGCGAGCAGCGAGTAGAACTGGTGGCGGCTGACCGCCTGCGCCGCCGCTTTTTTCGAGATGACCTTCGCGATCGGTCCGATGTAGTTGGTGAGCCGTCGGGTTGCCTGGTCGATTACCGCAGGCGTAAGCGGCTCAGTCTGCGCGCCGGTCGGCGGGTGCTGCGTCGCCGCCTCCTTCAGGGTGGCCGGGATGACCTCCGCAGGCGGCACTCCCTTGAGCGTCTGCCGCCCCGCAAGAAACTTCGCGCGCTCCTCGGGATTCGACAGGTTCCCGGCAAGCACCCGGTACAGCCTGTCGATGTCGGTCGTGCCAGTCGCGCCGCGTTTGACCATCACCCTGGCGACCGCGCCAACGAACCGGTTGAGCTGCTGCTCGATCTGCTTGAGGACCGCGGCATCCCACCCGGGCGGAGGTACCGATTTCTCAGCGGACTTCGTCGCGCCCGGGAATGACCCTCCGGAAGGACTCGATGGCGTCAGGGGCGACGGGTTCGACCCATGCGACGGCTGTGACGGCTGTGACGGCTCGTGGTGCGCCGAGGACCTGATCGGCTCGTTGATGATCGTATCCTCGGACACGGCGGGGCTGACCGGCGCCGCGTAGGCCTCCAGCATGGCTTCACGAAACGCCTGCGCGTTCTGGTAGCGCTCCGCCGGATTCTTCGCGAGCGCTTTCATTGCCACGGCGTCGAATTGGGAGGTGCAGCGCTCGGGGTCGGCCTCGGAGGGCAGGGCCGGCTGCTCGTAGCAGATCTTGTAGGCAAGCGTCTCGGTATTGCCGACGAAGGGACGGACGCCTGTCAGCAGCTGGTACATCACCACGCCGGCCGAGAACAGGTCGGCCCGCCAGTCGACGGCGGCTCTGCTGTACTGCTCGGGCGCCATGTAGCCGGGCGTGCCCATGACGGCGCCGGCCTGCGTGAGGTTCGAGGTGTCGATGCGGGCAATGCCGAAATCCGCGATCTTCAGCTTGCCGTTGTTCATGATGATGAGGTTGGCGGGCTTGATGTCGCGGTGCCACACGCCCTGCTCGTGCGCGTAGTGCAGGGCGTCAAGCAGCTGCGCCATGATGCTGACCGCGTTGCGGCCATCGAATTTCGCGCCGCGGTTGAAGTACTCGCGCAGGCTGTTGCCCTGCACGTACTCCATGGCGAGAAAGACGAGATCGTCCGCCTCGTCCCATTCGTAGACCGAGACGATGCCGGGATGCGACAGCCGCCCCGCCGCCTGCGCCTCGTTCCTGAAGCGCGCGAGCAGCGTCGCGGCGGCCTGGTCGTCGTCGATCAGTTCCTTGCGGATCGTCTTGAGCGCGACGGTGCGCCGGATGTGCGGATCGAAACCCTTGTAGACGACCCCCATCGCCCCCTTGCCCAGCACCTCGGAGATGGTGTACTTGCCAAGCCGCGCGGGGCCGCTCATCGATGAAGGCGCCGCCATTGGGGCCGGGAGGACAGGGTTGGGTTATGCATCGAGCATCTTCAGGGCCTGCACCAGGCTCTTCTTCATGCGGTTGAACGACTGCGTGAGCACGCCGATCTCGTCGCTGCTCTTCACGACGAAATCGGGGGCGTCCATGTTGTCACCCTGGCTCACCTGGTCGGCGAATTTCGATAGCTGCGTCACCGGCCGGATCACCATGTACCACAGCATCAGGTTGAGCGCGATAAAGATGAACGCAAACACCACCGTCAGCGACACCATGAAGGTCTTGAACGCCGCGTTGGCGCGCGCGATCGGCACCTCGGTCGGCACCGACACGATCTGCGCGCCGATGACTTCGTTCAACTTCCAGCCGAAGCCGTTGGCGGGGCCGTACTTGTCAACCAGCGTCTTGGGCGCGGCATCCACGGTCGAGTGGCAGTAAAGACAGGCCTCCGCCTTGATCTGCATCGGGCGCGCGATGTAGAACGACCTTCCGTTCGGCGTGTCGCGCTCGCCGACCACCTCCGGCTTGTCGAGCGTGCTGCGGAACTGGTTGACGATATCGGCTTCCCAGTCGTTGACGCGGTTGCGCGGATTGGTGGGATTGAGCGTCGCCTCCTTGTAGGCGTACTCGGGAAACGTCTTGCGCAGGCCGTTGAACACCTCGGTCGCCGCGTACGCCGGGACCGACTGCGGCAGGAAAGAGTACTTCATCTGCGTCTGCAGCAGCGGCCCCACCTGGGTCGAGGTGTAGGCGCGCGTGGCGAGCGCCGACTCCATGACCAGGCGCGCGTTCAGCACGATCTCGTCGCGCGCGTTCTTCTGCAGCAGCTGGTTCGAGACCGTGCCCGCCGCGGCAAGCCCGAGCAGGAACACCACGATGAACACCAGGTTGAACTTGACGATCAGCTTCATGGCGAAGTTCCTCGCATAAAAAGGTTGCCGTTGTTACTTGCGGGCGGGCGTGGCCGGCGGCGAATTGCTGCGCCCGGCGCCCGCCGCGTCCGCCTCCGGCTTCTCGTACTTTTCAGGATACAGCACGGGATCCCATTCCGGGTGAAACCGGAGGTTCGCGATCAGGGCCGCGCGGAATGCCGGGTCGGACGCGCGCTGCTCGAACCGCTTTACCAGCGGGCGGCGGATGTCGGGCGGCGCCTTCAGCCACGCCTCGACCTCGGCGTAGGTCGCCAGCTCGAGCTGCCGCGGCTGGACCTCGCGCTCCTGGTAGCGCGCCATGCGCGAGGGCAGTGAATCGAGGAAGGCCTTTGGCAAGGCGCCGATGAAAGCTTGGGACGGGCGCGGCGCCACCACGCCTTTTTGCCCGGCTTTAAGGGTGAAAAAATCCCCGCCCTTGAGCCGCACCGGCGCCGACGCCGCGCCTTTCGCCGGCGGCGCGTCCAGACGGATCTCGCCGCTCTCGACGAACACCGAGCCTTCGCCGCCCGCCACCAGCGCCACGGCAACGCCGTCCACGGGCTGAAGCGTGAACACCGGGGTCACGAAACGCAAGCGCGTGTCCTTTTTCACTCCCGCGATCTTGAGCGCGCCCTGCGTCACATAGAAGTTGCCACCGATCGCCTTGCCGCGCGGCATGGAGACCGCAAGCAGGCGCGTTCCCGCGCCCATGGCCAGTGCGGCGCCGTCAGGGAATTCGATCTCCGCGAGCCCCTTGTCGCCGACCTCGACGATGTCGCCGGACTGCATGCGGACGCCCTCCGCCAGCGCGTAGCGCGTGACGCCGCGCACCAGCACGGCCGGGCCCTCGAGCAGCGTGACGGTAGCTACCGGATCGGCTGCAAGGGCAACCGGAGAACAGGCGAGTAACGCGAACGTCCACCAGCACCAAGGAGTTTGTCGGACTTGCGTCGGACAAACTCCTAAATTGTTCGACAGGGTATGAAGGGTTGCAGTCATACTTAATTCAGCCTGTCGGCTCCGCGATAACCAGAAACGACTACCCATGCGTTCACACCGACCGTATATGATGGCAAGTCCGACAGGCTGCTAGGTCAAACCTCGCTCGATTCGGGAGGCTTCTCCCATTCCAACCAACAGCCCATCATACTAGGCGCCGCTGCGAAACCCTGTCAATTACCGAAGAACGGGGTCCCGGCCGGGTGCCCGGCGCGGGGGCCTGTTCTATACTGTGCCGTCGCCAGTGCCCCCCTTGCCCATGACCCCTACCCACGCCACGCGCGCCGTCCTGTTCGTGGATATCAGCGGCAGCACCCGGCTCTACGAAACCCTCGGCGACGAGCAGGCGCTGGCGCGTGTCGGCAGCTCGCTCGCGATGCTGTCCCAGGTGTGCGAGGACTGCGGCGGCAAGGTCATCAAGAACATCGGCGATGGCGCGATGTGCGTGTTCGATACCGCCGACGCCGCCCTTCGCGCCTCGTGCCTGATGCATGAAAAAATTGAAGAGCGGCAGCATCCGGGGGAGCCGAACCTCGGCATCCACATCGGCTGCCATTTCGGGCCGGTGCTCGAGAACGCCGGCGACCTCTATGGCGACACGGTGAACCTCGCTGCGCGTGTCGCCGGCCTCGCGAAGGTCGGGCAGATCATCACCACGGCGGACACGGTCGGCAACCTCTCTCCCGCGCTTGCCGAGCGTGCGCGCAAGCTGAGCCAGGTACCGGTCAAGGGCAAGCAGAATGCGGTGACGATCTTCGAATTCCTGTGGCAGGACTCTGAAGACCTGACGGCGCTGGGCACGCGCACCGACCACCGCCGCCTGGCGCGCCTCGTGCTTAGGTACGAGGGGCGCGAGTGGCAGGTCGACGGGCCCGGCGAGATCTCCATCGGCCGCGACGGCACTTGCGACGTCGTCGTGGACGACCGCAAGGCTTCCCGCAAGCACGCGCGCATCGAGCACCGCGGCGACAAGTTCGTGCTCGCCGACCAGAGTTCCAACGGCACCTGGGTGCAGTTCAACGGTGAGGAGGCAGTGGTGCTGCGGCGCGAGGAGCTCATGCTGCGTGCTAGCGGCTCCATCAGCCTCGGGCACGGTCCGGCCGACGACGAAGGCGCGCCGGTGGAGTTTTCCTGCAAGTGACGCCGATCCGGCGCGTGGTGACGGGCAACGACGGGCGCGGGCGCTCGACGGTGACGTGGGATGGCCCGGCGCCGAACTCGCACGAAGCATCGATGAGCGCGGGTCGCGGCCACACCGACCTGTGGGTGTGGAACGAGTGTCCTGCCCCGCTCTCCGGAACCACCGACGACGGCAACCTGAATTACGTCTTTGCCGGCCCCGGGGAAGGCGGGCACTGCCGCGTTGTGCAGATCCGCCCGAAGCCGGCGGACTACGACCCGGCGCAGGACCGGGACCTCGTGCCGGACCATCCGCCGCGGCTGCGGCCCGGCAGCCGCGGCACGTGGGACCGCGGCGGCAACAATTCCTATTCGTCGGCCATGCACAAGACCGAGACCGTGGACTACGGCATCGTGCTCTCCGGCGACCGCGGGCTGATCCTCGACGACGGCGCGCTGACGATGAAGCCCGGCGACATCGTCATCCAGGTCGGTGCGTGGCACCAATGGATCATGCCGAAGGGCGCAATGATGGCCTTCTCCATGATCGGCGCGCGCTTCGTGGACGGGCCGCAGGGCCTGGCGCAGGGCAATGACAAGCCGCTGCGCGCGACGGCGAAGCTGCCCGCCGGCGTGAAGCCCGTGCGCCGCATCGTCACCATCGACCGCGAGCCGGGCAAATCCTCGCTGGTGAGCGACGGCCCGGCGCCCGACGTGCGCACCGACCCGGCACGGCCGGGCTACGCCTGCGCGCGGCTGTGGGTCACCGACAGCACCCCGGCGAAAATCGTGCACGAGACGCTGCACCTGCCCCACGTCATCGTGCCGCCGGCGCGCGGCACCGTCTTCAACGCCGTCACTTTCCCGCCCGACGACAGCTGGAAGAGCAAGGTCGGCGCCAACCAAGTCAGAGCGTTCTTCGCCGCGATGGGCGCGCCCAAAGTTTCCACCTATTCACCGCTGGCGCCCCACCCCTACATGCAGAAGACAGGCACGCTCGATTTCTGCATCGTGATGGAAGGCGAGATCGTGCTCGTGCTCGATACGCAGGAGGTCAAGCTCAAGGCCGGCGAGATCGCGTTCGTGCGCGGCAACAACCACGCGTGGAGCAACCGGTCCGGCCGGCCCGCCGTCGTTGCGATTGCATCGCACGCGGGCAAACCGTGACGATTGCGGGTGACGAATACAGGTGACGAATAAGGGTGACGGGAGTCCAAGTCCGCAAGACACGACACACGTCACCCGTATCTCGTCACTTGTTTTGGGCGAGGAGCCGCTCCCAGTTCTTCGGGAGCACGATGCGCTTCGCAACCGGATAGCCGAGCACGCCGTTGTGCGCGAAGATGTAGACGCTGTTGCGCGTGAGGTCGCCGGTCACGCAGATCATGTAGTCCTCGGGCTTCCACACCAGCGGCACCATGCGGTCGGGATCGTCGGATTCGTGGAACACCTTGGGAATGCGGCCGGCCGTGTGCTCCCCGGCGAGGTTCCAGGTCGGCTTCTGCGTCCAGTCACGCAGAATGCGCTCGAACTGGTGCGCGGGTATCCGCGCGTGGTCGAACAGATGCTGCTTGAGGTCGCGCCGCGACCAGCCCGAGGCGGCGATGGTCTCGGCGATGATCGGCGACAGCAGCATTTGCGGCCGCAGCGTGCCCATGCCCTGCCCCACCGTGAACATGATCTGCCATGAGCACTGCTTCACCATCGCGTCGCAGAGATACGGCATCATCTCCGCCGCCGTCGCGCCCGACACCGAGGAAATGTGGTTGCCGCCGGTGTGGCGCGAAATGGTGACCGTGTTGTCGCCCGCTGCGTAGCCGAAGTCGGTGCTGTTGGGCTCCCAGCCGATTTTCTTCACGACGTCCTCGTTCTCCGCCACCACCACGCGCCAGGTGTTGCCGAAGGTCGCCTTGTCGTTCTTGTGCGGCAGGAAGCCGGCGACGTTGCGGAGGTAGAGGCGCCAGAAGCGGCCGACCGAGGTGTTGGCCTGGAAGCCATCGCGCATCACACCCTGCATGTAGTTGAAGCCGAGCTGCTTGATGATGCCGCCGTTGAGGATGATCAGCGTCTCGCCGCCCGGCGTGTTGCCGCTGTGCTCGACGCCATAGGTGTGGTCGGCCATCGCCTCGATCAGCGCCACCAGCACCGGCATGTACTCGGGCCGGCAGCCCGCCATCACCCCGTTCGCTGCGATGCTCCAGATCGTCGCCGCGCGGCTGTCGGGCAGCAGGCTGCCCAGTGATTCGCCGGGATCGCGGTCGGTGTAGCGCAGGAATTCCTCGACCTTCTCGCGCGTCGGCGGCACGATCGGCAGGCCGTCGGAGAGCTCGTTGCGGTAGAAGTAGTCGTTGACCTCCCCGAAGCCGCCTTTGACGATCACGTCGCGCGGCCCGGGTTCCGCATCCCCCTTCACCGCCTTCGGCGCCTTCAGCAGGTTGTCGATCACGTGCTGCAGCGTGACCTCGAGCGTGTTCTTGCGCAGCTGCTCCTTGCTCTGCACGCCGGGGTGGCCGATCACGCGCGCAACCGGCAGGTTGGGCATGCCGAGGCCGACCGAAGCGGCCGTGGCGAGCGGCAGGAAGCCTTCGCACACCAGGGTCGAGGACGGCACGCCGCTGCCCTCGCCCGCCGCGCTCGCCCGCAACACGGCGGGCGTACAGCTACCTCAACATCCCATGCCCGAGATGACGGCGTCCACCCCCATAGCCTTGAACTTCTTCGGCAGGGACGCCACCACCTCGCGCTCGTCGCCGCCGTGCGTGCTGCCGAACTCGCGCCAGCTCACGAACTTGACGCCAGGAAAGCGCGCCTTGAGACCTTCCTCGAGAAACTCGAAGATCTCGTTGCCGCGGAAGACGTAGTCCCACACCTGCGCGACGGTCTTGCCTTCCAGCGTGTCGAGGCGCCGCGCCAGCGCCTTAACCATCGATTGCCGCGGGCTGCGCGGCCAGAGAGCTTCGTAGTAGCCGTCGTTGTTGGGCATGATCGAAACTTTCAGAAAACATTGGCGTGAGCGGGAAGCATACCGCATCCGAGGGATGAGGGAGTGAGTCCGGGGTTTCCGTCCCCTCATCCCTTCCCCTTCTCCCAAGTGGAGAAGGGAAGCTCGAACCTCCCCTCTCGATCCCTCATCCCTTCCCCTTCTCCCGAGAGGAGAAGGGCAAGCTCGAGCCTCCCCTCTCAGCTTGGGAGAGGGGCGGGGGTGAGGATCGGGAGAGGGGCGGGGGTGAGGGATTGGACGCACCTGCGTGCGTCCGAGCCGGCGAACGCCCGACGCGATGCAGCGCGTCGGGCTGGGATGAGGCATGAACAGTTGGACCTCCGGTCCGAGCCGTCGCTCTTCGTGCTACGCTGAGTCAACAAGGAAATGATGGGAGGATCCCATGCGGCGGCTGCGTTGTCTGGTCCCGTTATTCTGTCTGGTTTCCTGCGCTGCGCTCGGCCAGCAGTACCCGACACGGCCGGTGCGCGTGCTGATCCCGTTCACGGCGGGCAGCGCGGCCGACATCATTGCACGCGCCATGGAACCGGCGATGCGCGAGCGGCTCGGGCAGCCGTTCGTGATCGACAACCGCGGCGGGGCGGGCGGCAACATCGCGGCGGAGTTGACGGCGAAAGCGACGCCCGACGGCCACACCATCATGATGGCCACCATCGGCACGCACGCCATCAACCACAGCCTCTACTCGAAGCCGAGCTTCCATCCGCAACGTGATTTCACCCCAGTCGGGCTGGTGGCGGAGAGCCCCAACGCGCTGGTGATCAACCCCAAGGTGCAGGCAGCATCGATCCAGGAGTTGATCGCGCTCGCGAAATCGAAACCCGGAGGCCTCAATTACGGCTCCTCGGGCGCCGGTACGACGGTGCACCTGTCGGCCGAGCTCTTCAGCGTGATGAC
>Ga0184637_10000831_pt1 | contig 21953 bp, 17 predicted proteins | sample PLM3_127_b2_FD_133143 | JGI IMG/M metagenome (GOLD analysis project Ga0184637, IMG submission 133143) | Groundwater sediment microbial communities from an aquifer in East River, Colorado, USA - PLM3_127_b2 | ecosystem: Environmental > Terrestrial > Soil > Riparian zone | place: USA: East River... | reverse complement strand
GGCCGTCGCGCGCCGCCGGGTCCGGATCGTGACGCCCTACTTCCTGCCCGACCACGGGCTCGTGACCGCGCTCGACGTCGCCGCCATGCGCGGCGTGCAGATCGACGTGGTGCTCCCCGAGCGTGGCAACCTGCCGATCGTGCAGTGGGCGCAGACCGCCCAGCTCTGGCAGATCCTGGGGCGCGGCTGCCGCGTCTTCCTCTCGCCGCCGCCGTTCGACCACTCGAAGCTGCTCGTGGTGGACGGCGTCTGGTCGATGCTCGGCTCGGCCAACTGGGATCCCCGCAGCCTGCGGCTCAACTTCGAGCTGCAGGTGGAGTGCTACGACCCCGAGCTCGCCCGGCGCGTCGAGGCGCTCGCGGAGGAGCGGATCGCCCGGGCGCGCGAGCTGACCCTCGCCGAGGTGGACGCGCGCCCGCTGCCGCTGAAGCTCCGCGACGGGTTCGCGCGGCTCTTCTCGCCGTATCTCTAGGGCGCCGCGAAGCCTTCCGCGGCGGGAGCGGAGTGGGTTCCGATCCCGCGCGTCGCGCTGGGCGTCGAGGGGCAGCTCGCCTGGGCCCGGATCGAGTCGGACAGCGGGTTCGGCACGGCGGGCCTGGCCGTCCTGCGCGTCTTCCTCTGGTAGCCCGCCCGCGCGGAGGGTGACCCGCCCTGCCGGCGCACCCGGCGGGGCGGCCTTGTCTTCCCGGCCGTCGCGCTGGAATCATGGGCGTGGATGGCCCGCCTCCTCGCGACGTGCGCTGCGGTGGCGCTCGCGGCCTGCGCGACCGTGGAGCGGCGAGGCCCGAGCTTCGTCTGCCCGGCTCACGGCGGCCCGCCGTGGCACGAGCTCACGACGCCGAGCTTCGAGGTCACGACCGACGTCCAGCCCCACCGCGCCCACGAGCTCGCGCGCGAGCTCGAGCGGATGCGCACGGCGGTGCTCGCCGGCCTGTTCCCCTCCGCCCCGCCGGAGATTCCGACGAGGGTCCGGGTGGTCGTGTTCGCCTCGGAGACCGTCTACGAGGAGTTCGCGCCCGAGGGGCTGCGCGCCTACTTCACGCGGAACGGCCTCGGCGAGGACGTCATCGTCCTGCCCGCCGCGGCGAGCCAGGAGCAGCGGCTCGTCCTCGCGCACGAGCTCTCCCATCACGTCGCGCGCCACGTCTTTCCGCGCCAGCCCCGCTGGTTCGGCGAGGGGCTTGCCGGCTCCGCCGAGGCGCTCGCGGAGCCCGAGGCGGAGTTCGGCCGCCTGCCGCGCCACCGGCGCATGGGCTTCCTCGCCCGGCGGGTCACCGTCCGGGAGCTGCTCGCCTGGGACGGCCGCGCGCTCGACGCCCGCTGGCTCGACAGCGCGACCGTGCTCGTGAACTACCTGCTCCACCACGAGGCGGCGCGGCTCGGCGAGCTGCAGCGCCGGCTCGCGCGCGCCGAGCCCCCTCCCGCGATCTGGGCGGAGGTCTTCCCCGAGTGGGACCCCGCCCGCGCCGGCGGCCCCGAGCAGCTCGACACCCTCCTCCTCGAGCACGTCCGCGCGCGCACGCTGCCGGGGCGGCAGGTCGTGCCCGAGGTGCACGTCGAGAAGGAGGCGAGGCTCCTCACGCCGCCCGAGGTGCACGCGGTCCGGCTCTCCCTGCCGCTCTTCGCGCGCGGGCGGGACGTCGAGGCCGTCCGTGCGGCGCACCGCGCCGAGGTGGAGGAGGCGCTGGCCGAGGATCCGGCCCACGTGATCGCGCTCCAGGTGAAGGCCGCGCTCGACGGGCTCGACCCGCTGCCCCTCGCCGAGCGCGCCGTGGCGGCCCACCCCGACGACGTCCGCGCCTGGCTCTGGCTCGGCGCGGCGCAGCGCGGCCGGGTACCGGAGGCGCAGCGGCTCGACGCGTTCCGGCGGGCGGTCGAGGTCGCGCCGGCGAGCTCGATGGCCGCGAACAACCTCGCCTGGCACCTCCTGCTCCAGGGACACGTGCCGGAGGCGCTGCCCCACGCCGAGCGCGCGCTCCGGCTCGCGCCCGGCGACCCGATGGTGCTCGACACCTACGCGGGCGTGCTCGAGGCGAGGGGCGACTGCCCCGCCGCGCTGGACGTGGCGAACCGCGCGGTCGAGCTGCTGCCCGACCGCGCAACCGACGCGCAGCGCGCCCCGTGGCTCGAGCGCGTGGAGCGGCTGGCGCGCCGCTGCGGGCGGGCCTCCGGTGGCGCCGTGCCCGCGCGCCCGCCGGCGGCGCCCGCGGCGAGCGGCTGACGCCGGAGCCGCGCCGCGCCGCGCGAGCCCGGCCCGTCGCGCCGGCGGCCCCGCGGCGGCGGCCCCGCGGCGGCGGCCCCGCGGCGGCGGCCCCGCGGCGGCGGCCCCGCGGCGGCGTCCCGCGGCGGCGTCCCGATGGTACGCTCGCGCGCGGGAGGCTCTCCATGGAACGGCTCATCTACCTCGCGGGCGCGCTCGGCGTCGCGGGCGCGCTCCTCGCGGCGCGCGCCGGGACGCCCGAGGCGGGCGCGACCGTCCTCACCGGCGTCGCCGTCGCCGCCGCGCTCGTGGCCGCGCCCCTCGCCTTCCGGGCGCCGGCCGCCGAGCGGCTCGCCGCGGCCGCGCGGACCACGGGGCGGTTTTCCTTCTACGCCCTCGCGCTCCTCCTCTCCTTCGGCGCGGTGGCGGCGCGGCTGCGCTTCACCGCGGGTTATCCGCCCATCCTCCTCTCGGCCGTGCTCCCGCTGCTCGTCGCGGCCGCGTTCCTCGTGGCGGGGCTCCGCCGGCCCGAGGTGGACTCGCTCGCGCGCGGCGAGGCGATGCTCGTCGCCGCCACCGCGATCGCGTTCCTGCTCGGGCTCTCGCTCGAGACCGGCAAGGGGGCCGCGCTCGTCGCGACGCTCGCCCTCGCCTTCCTCGCGCTCGGGCGGCTGGTGCGCGGCGTCTCCTGGCGCTCGCGCGGCGCGCTCGTCGAGGGGATCGTGGTGGGCGCGCTGCTCGTGCTCGCCCGCATCGCGGAGCTGCTCGGGCCCGCGGCGCTGCGCGGCTAGCGCTCCGCGCCGCTCCCCGCCGGGACGACGAGCCGCGCGACGGTCCCGCCCCCGGGGCGCGCCGCTAGATCGAGCTGCCCGGCGTGCGCGTCGGCGACCTTCTTCGCGAGGGCGAGGCCGAGCCCGGTGCCGCGCTCCTTGGTGGTGAAGAAGGGCCGGAACAGGCTCGCCCGCGCCGCGTCCGTGAGGCCGGGGCCGCGATCGCGCACCTCGATGATCGCCTCGCCGCCCGCGTCGCGCGCCTCCACCTCGACGTCGGCCCCGGGCGGCGACGCCTCGACCGCGTTCCGCACGAGGTTCACCGCGGCGCGCCGGAGCTGCTCCCGGTCGGCCCGCGCCTCGCCCTCACCGGTCGCGCGCACCGTCACGCGCCGCTCCGCCGCGAGCGGCCCCGCCACCTCGGCGAGCTCGGCGGCGAGCGCGGCGAGCGGCACCGCCTCGCGCACCGGGGGCCGCGCGCGGGCGAAGTCGAGGAACTCCTCGACCACCTTGGTGAGCGCGGCGAGCTCCGCCCGGATGCGCGCGACGTGCGCGGCCTGCGGGCGCGCCACGAGCTCCTCGGCGAGCAGCCCGGCGAAGAGGTCGATCGCGCCGAGGGGGTTGCGCACCTCGTGGGCGATCCCCGCGAGCAGGGTCTCGCGCTCCTCGTCGCGGGCGCGCAGCGCGCGGCGCATCTCCTCGAGCGTGTCGCGGAGCGTGCCGATCTCGTCTCGGCGGCGGCGCGCCCAGAGCGGCGTCTCGAGGTCGCCGCGGCCGATCCGGCGGGCCGCCTCGGTGAGGCGGGTGAGGGGGCGGGTGACGGAGAGGGACGCGCCCGCCGCCGCGAGCGCGCCGAGCACCGCCCCCGCGATCGCGATGGTGGCGAGGAGCCGCTGGAAGCGCTGGAACGTCGCGAACGAGGCGGCGGTCCCGTCCGCGCCGACGACCGCCACGACCGCGCCGCTCGCGTCCACGACCGCCGCCCACCCCGTCTTGTACAGGCGGCCGTCGGAGCCCTCGAAGAGCACCCGGCTGGCGCCCGGGCGCCCCGCCGCCGCGTCGGCGATCTCGAGCCGGTCGCGCTCGATGCCCGGCACCGGGTCGCCGATGCGCACCCGCCCGTCGGAGTCGGCGAGCGCGGTCCGGTCGGGCCGCACCAGCACGAGGCGCGTCCCCGTCGCGTCCGCCACCGCCCGGAGCCGCGCCACGACGTGACCGTAGGTGCGGGTCCCCTCGTCGCCCGGCGCGAGCCGCGCCACCCGCTCGGCGGCGACCGCGCTGGCGGCGGTGCGGGCCGCGGCGACGAGCCGGGCCGCGAGCTCCTCCTCGAGCGCGCCGCGCGCGAGCTGGTCGGCGAGGAGCGCCATGACGGCGAGCGCGGCGAGCGCGGGCAGGGCGGCGGCGAGGGCGAAGCGGCGGCGCACCCGGCGAGTCTATTCGAACGAGCGCCGCGCCTCGCGCCCGAGGCGGTCCGGCCCGCCGGCCGCGCCCGCCCCGGCGCTCCCGGCCGCCCCGGCGCTCTGCTCGAGCAGGAAGTCGCGGATCATCGGGTAGACCACCTCGGGCGCGTTCCGGCCCACGAGGAGGTCGAGGTGGCCGTAGTCGCGCCCCGAGGCCCAGTAGCGCTTCGGGCCGCCCCAGCGCCGGAACGCGGCCTCCACCACCGGCGGCGGCGCGAGCCCGTCCTTCTCCGCCGAGACGAAGAGCGCCGGCTGGCGGCAGCGGCCGAGCAGCGCGCGGTAGTCCTGCGAGCCGTCCATCGCGCGGAAGGAGTCCTCGGCGATGAAGGTGGCGAACTGCTCGAGCACGCCCGGCTGCAGGTTCTCGATGGCGTTCGCGAGCACGCGCCGGTAGATGGGGCGCTCGACGTTGCGCATGTGCACCGCGAGCTCCGCCACCGCGGGGTGCCAGTACCCCGAGAACGGCGCGATCATCCGCGCGGCGAGGCGCACGAAGCGGCCGAGCCCCGCGCGGCGCAGGGCGACGAGCTTCTTGAGCCGCTCCTGCACGTCGAAGTGGGCCGGCCCGGCGAGCGCGACCACGGCGCGGATCCGCTCCGGGTAGAGGGCGCACGCCGCGAGCCCGAGGATCGCCCCCTGGCTGTGGCCCACGTAGAGCACCTGCGGGGCGCCGGTACGCGCGCGGATGGTGTCGAGCGCGGCGGGGAGGTCCTCGCGCAGGTACGTGTCGAGGTTCCAGCGGGCGTGCGGGCCGCGCCGCGAGGCGCCGTGCCCCCGCAGGTCGAGCGCGTAGCAGTCGAAGCCCGCCGCGGCGAGGTGGGCCGCCACCGAGTAGCGCTCCACGCCGAAGTCGAAGGCCTGCCGGTTCATGGCGATGCCGTGGACGAGCAGCACCGGCGGCCAGCGGGGCGCGGCGCCGCGCGGGTGGCGGTGGCCGAGGGCGAGCGACCAGCCGTCGCGCGTCGGGGCGCGGAGGAGCTCGTCCTCGCCGGGGGAGACCCCGAGCTTCCACTGCCAGAAGACGTAGTGGAGGACCGAGAGGACCAGCGCTGCGGCCGCGATCGCGAGCAGGACCCGCGCGGCCTCGCCTGGGTTGAGCGGCATGCCGGTCGATCCTAGCCCCGCCGCCCCGGACGCGGGTGCGGCGAAGGCGCCACAGCCCGCCCGTGGCGCGCCGGTTGCACAACCGTACCGCGCCCGGGTGAGCGGCGCGGGCGAGCGCTCGGAGGAGCGCGCGCGCGGCCGGCGGAGGTCGGGCAGGAGCGAAGAGCTGGCCGGATCGCGGGCAGGAGCCGCACGGGTTCCGGGCAGCCGGTGGTGGAGGAAACGCGCGGGAAGGGGCCCCTGGCAGCACGGCAGGAGTCTGTTGACCGCTCGAGGCAACGAAGCGTAGCGTCCAAGCCGATCCGTCGGTCGAACTCATTCGAGCAGAGGGGTGCGCCGTGAAGAAGGTCGAGGCGATCATCAAGCCGTTCAAGCTGGACGAGGTGAAGCAGGCGCTCTCCGAGGTCGGCATCGCCGGCCTCACCGCCACCGAGGTCAAGGGGTTCGGCCGCCAGAAGGGGCACACCGAGCTCTACCGCGGCGCCGAGTACGTGGTGGACTTCCTCCCCAAGGTGAAGGTCGAGGTCGTCGTCGCCGACCAGATGGTCGGGCGCGTCGTCGAGGTGATCGAGCGCGCCGCGAAGACCGGCCGGATCGGCGACGGCAAGATCTTCGTGGTCCCGGTGGAGGAGGTCATCCGGATCCGGACGGGCGAGCGGGGCGAGGAAGCCCTCTAGGCCGTCCGAGCCCGGAGCCTCGCCGTGTCACGGCCCGTCAAGGCTCCTCCGCTGCCCGCGGCGCTCGCGCGCGCCGCGGTGGACTCCATCGGCGACGCCCTGGTGGTGGTCGGGGCGGACGGCGGGGTGGTCCATCTGAACCCGTCGGCGGAGGAGCTCTTCGGGCGGAGTCGCGAGCGGGCGATCGACCTGCCCGCTCGCGCCCTCCCGGGCGGGGCCCAGCTGGCGATGCTGGCGGAGCGCGCGCGTGTCTCGCAGGAGCGCCAGGCGATCGACTTCCCGAGCCCCCAGGATCCGGGGGTCCCGATCTCCGTCGAGGCGAGCCCCATCCTCGACGGCCCCACCTGCGTCGGCTCGGTGATCGTCCTGCGCGTGCCGCGCGCCTCGGAGCGGGCCCTCGACTTCGAGGCGCTCGCGGCGGGGCTCGCCCACGAGATCAAGAACCCGCTCGCCGGGCTGCAGGGCTCGGCCGAGCTGCTCGCGCGCGAGGCGGAGGGCCCGGCCCGCGAGTACGCCCAGGTGATCGCGCGCGAGGCGAAGCGGGTGGACGGGCTCGTGCGGGAGCTGCTCGACCTCGCCCGGCCGGCCGCGCTCCAGAAGGTCTCGGTCGACCTGCACGACGTGCTCGGCGACGTGCTCGTGCTCGCGCGCGGCATCCCGGGGGCGGCGGGGGTCTCCTTCTCCGAGCGCTACGACCCGTCCATCCCGCGCCTGCACGCCGACGACGAGAAGCTCACGCAGGTGATGCTGAACCTCGTCCGGAACGCGCTCGACGCGGTGGCCGGGCGCCCCGACCCGCACATCGCGCTCGAGACGGGGGTGGCCTCGTTCCGGCTCCGGTCGGCGAGCGGGCGGAGCCGGCCGCTCGTGCGCCTCTCGATCCAGGACAACGGGCCGGGCATCCCGGAGAACATGCTCCACCGGCTCTTCACGCCGTTCTCGACGTCGAAGCCGCACGGCACGGGCCTCGGGCTCGCCATCTCGCGCCGGATCGTCGAGGCGCACGGCGGCCGGGTTGAGGTTAGGAACCGGGCCGCCGGCGGGGCCGAGGCGAACGTCTACCTGCCGCTCGACGGGTAGCCCCGCCCGCCGTGGCCGCGCGGGATCACGCCGGCCGCGCCGCGCGGATGGGGTCGAGCGCCGTCGCGTAGCGCACGAAGTCCTCGCAGAGCTTCTCGAGCCGCTCCGCGAGGTCGTCGTCCTTGAGCCCGCCGTCGGGGCCGAAGCGCTGGTTCGCCTGCGCGAGCGTGAAGATCCCGGGGTAGACCAGCATCCCGAGCAGCTCGAGCGGCACCTTCACCGCCCACGCGGCGCGCGACCCGCCGGCGAGCCCCGGCGAGGCGCTCATCACGAGCGCCGGCACGTTCGCGAGCGGGCTCGGCCGGATCCGCGAGAGCCAGTCGATGGCGTTCTTGACCGTGCCCGGGATGGAGTGGTTGTACTCGGGCGTGACGAGGCAGAGCGAGCCCGCCCGCTGGAGCCGGCTCGCGAGGGCTTGGGCACCGGCCGGGACCCCGGATGCGGTCTCGAGGTCCCCGTCGTAGAGCGGCACCTCGAACTCGCGGAAGTCGGCGAGGTCGACCTCGGCCCCCGCCCGCGCGAGCGCGCCGGCGGCCACCTTCGCGAGCCGCTTGTTGAGGCTCGCCGCACGCATCGACCCCGCGAACACCAGCACTTTCACGCCGGAATTCCTTTCCCGACCACTTTCACGCCGGAATTCCTTTCCCGGAATTCCTTTCCCGACCCAGAGTAATTCGAAGCGCGCGCGGCTCCCCGGCGGCTCCCGACCCAGAGTAATCATGACGCGCGAGCGACCGGCCGCCGCCGCCGGCCCGTGCGTCATGCCTGCGTCATCGGCGCGTCGAAGCCTGCGTCACGACCGCGCACCGACGCCCCGCGCCCGGGGTGGCCCCGCCCTTGCTAAGGAGGCATCATGTCTTTCCCGTAACACGGAGATCCGGGTGCGCAAGGTCCTCATCGTCGACGACGAGCCATCGATCCGCTTCGTGCTCGCCCGCACGTGCGAGCGGATCGGCGTCCCGCACGTGGAGGCCGGCAGCGCAGAGGAGGCCCGCGAGAAGCTGCGCGACGTGGGCGGCGGAAGGGACGGCATCGGCCTCATCCTCCTCGACGTGCGCCTCCCCGGCGACGACGGCTTCAAGCTGCTCGGCGAGATCGGCGGCCGCACCGACTCGCCGTTCATCGTGGTCATGACCGCCGAGGACACGATGCGCTCGGCGGTCGAGGCGATGAAGCGCGGCGCGGCCGACTACCTCGGCAAGCCCTTCGACCTCGCCCGCGTCGAGCGGATCGTGAAGGACCTCGCCGCCGCCGCCCACCAGGAGGCGGCCGAGCCCCCCGAGGAGGCGGCCGGGGAGCGGCTCCACCCCGAGGCCGAGCCGCGCCGCTATCAGGAGATCGCCCTCCCCGAGACGCTCATCGGCCGCTCGGCGGCGATGATCGAGGTCTACAAGGAGATCGGCCGGGTCGCGCGGACCGAGATGACGGTGCTGCTCATGGGCGAGTCGGGCACCGGCAAGGAGCTCGTCGCGCGCGCGATCCACGCGAACTCCACGCGCTCGCGCGGCCCCTTCGTCACGGTCAACGTGGCCGCGATCCCGAAGGACCTCATCGAGAGCGAGCTGTACGGCCACGAGAAGGGCTCGTTCACCGGCGCGGTCGAGCGCCGCCCGGGCAAGTTCGAGCTGGCGAGCGGCGGCACGCTCTTCCTCGACGAGATCGGCGAGATGCCGATCGAGCTGCAGGCGAAGCTCCTGCGCGTGCTGCAGGAGCGCGAGGTGGACCGGGTCGGCGGCAACCGCCCGCTGCCCGTGGACGTCCGGATCGTCGCCGCCACCAACGCCGACCTGGCGCGCTCGGTCGAGGAGGGGCGCTTCCGGCGCGACCTGTACTACCGGCTCGCGGTGGTGCCGGTCCGGCTGCCGCCGCTCCGCGAGCGCGAGGGGGACGTCATCCTGCTCGCGCGGCACTTCCTCGCGAAGTACGGCGCGCAGCTCAAGGGCCGGCCGCTCACGCTCGCCAAGGACGCCGAGCCCGCGCTGCGCGCGCACCCGTGGCCCGGCAACGTGCGCGAGCTGCAGAACGTCATCCAGCGCGCGCTGCTCAAGCTCGCCGGGACGCGCGTCGGCGCGGGCGATCTCGCCGGGCTGCTCCCCGCGGTGCAGTCGACGGAGCGCGGCCTCGCCGGCCTCGTCGAGTCCGTCCTCGAAGGCGCGCCGCCCGAGGGCGGCCGCTACCAGGCCGCGCTCGCCGCGGTCGAGGCGCCCCTCATCGCCGCCGCGCTCGCGCGAACCAACGGCAACCAGCTCCGCGCGGCCGAGCTCCTCGGGATGAACCGGAACACACTGCGCGAGCGGATGCGCGCGCTCGGGATGCGAGCGAAGTAGGGCTGCCCGGTTTACCGGCAGGCGCCTGCCCGGGTTTCGGGCAGCGCGGCGATGCCGCCGACCGGGCTACCTGCCCGAGACCGTCACGATCACGCCGGCGCCGGGGAAGACGGCGGTGCCGTCCCCGAGCTGCCCGTTCGCATTCAGGCCCCAGCAGCGCACGCCGCCGTCGCTCCAGATCGCGCAGGTGTGGTCGTCGCCCGCGGCGATCGCCCGCGCGCCGAGCGAGCTCTGGATCCCTGCCGCCTCGCTGATCGGCTCACCCGTCGTGCCGAGCTGCCCCGAGCCGTTCTCCGGGCCGAAGCAGTGGACGCCGAAGGTCGCGTCCTCGCCGAGGACGCACACGTGTGTCCTCCCGGTGGCGATCCCGAGCGGCGCGAACCGGATCACCGCCTGGTCCGTGCTCTTGAGCGGGATGGCGGGCGTGAGCTGCGGCACCGCGAGGAGGAACAGCGCGCCAGGCTGGGCACCCCAGCACCGGACGGCGTCGTACAGGTTGCCCCCGCCGGTCGGCCGGCCCTCGGTTCGGGCGGCGGAGCAGGTGTGCGAATGCCCTCCGGCGACGAAGGCGTTCGCGTTGCCGACCTGTGGCGACACGGGCCCCTTGGGCGGGCCCTGCGTCCCATCCCCGAGCTGCGCGCTCGCGTTACCGCCCCAGCAGCGCACCTCGCCCGAGCCCATGACCGCGCAGGTGTGATCGCGCCCCGCGGCGATCCGGATGGCCCCGGACGCGATCGGCGTGAACCGGGGCGTCCCGTCGTTGCCGCCGCGCTGGTCCGGGTGGCCCCAGCACGTCACCGCGCCCCCCGCGGTGAGCGCGCACGAGTGCCGCTGTCCTGCCGCGAGGGCCACCACGTCCGCAAGCCCGGGGACGGCGTCCGGCGCCTGCCCGTCGTCGTTCCACCCGACGCAGCGCACGACGCCGCCCACCACCGCGCACGTGTGGAGCTGCCCGGCCGCGACGGCGGTGACGCCCTCGCCGAACGGCGCGAGCCGTGGGCCCGCGACCGTGGGCGGGAACACGCCCAGGGTCACCACGTCGCTGATCTGCCCCCAGTCGTCGGCACCCCAGCACACGAGGCTCCCCGCCGAGGTGATCGCACAGGTGTGCTTCCAGCCGGCGGAGATCGCCGTCGCCTCGCAGCAGCCGTCGCCGCAGCGGAGCCGTCCGTCCGTGCACTCGAAGCCGCACGCTCCCTGGCCGCCTCCGGCGGGGAGCACGCACGCCGCGACGGCGCCCGCCGGCACGGCGCCAGCAGCCGTGCAGTCCGCGCACGTGGCGCCGCAGCGCGATGGCGAGTCGGGCACGCAGGCGAGGTCCGCGCCCACCTCGCACGTGGCGGTCCCCGGCTGGCAGTCGAGGGCGAGGAGGTCCCTCGCGCCGTGGTCCACGAGCGTGTCGCCGCACGCCGCGCCGAGCACGGCGGCGGCGACTCCCGCGACGAGGACGAGCGCATTCACCGTGAGCGGACGTCGCATGATCAGAACCCGTAGAGCACGAGGAGGGCGGCGGAGGCGGTGGGCTTCACGGTCCGCTCCTCGTCGAGCGTGAGGAGCATCGCGCCGCCGGAGAGGTCGAGCCCCACGCGGAGCGGGCCGAGCGGCGCCGTGGCGAGCAGGGCGACTCCGGCGGTGCCCGTGCCGGACGCGCCGACCGACCTCGTGAAGCGGGTCCCGCCGGAGAAGCGCTGGGTGGCGTAGCCGTAGCCCGCCTCGACGCCCCCCTCGACGAGCACGCGGCCGACGTTGAGCGGGTAGAGCGCCGCGACCGCGCCGCCGATGTACGAGAAGTCGTAGCGGAGCCAGTCGTCGCGGACGGTCTTCGCGGCGTAGTCCACCCGCAGCCGGAGGCCCAGCGGGCCGACCTCCTGCCGCAAGGCGATCCGGCCGGTGGGCGCGACCCCGAAGCCGGGGAGGCCCACGTACGTCGCGCCCGCGCCGAGGTACGTGAGCCCCGGCTTCGGCCCGCCCTTCGCGCGGGCGAGCTCGTAGCGCGTGGGCTCGAGGAGCGGCAGCGCGGTGGTGCGCCCGGCGGCGAGGGTGACGTCGCCCGTCGCCCGGCCCCGGCGGCTGCGCCGCTCGACCTGGTACGGCCCGGCCGGCAGCGCGAGCGTCACCTCCGACGACGCGCCGGGGATCTCCGCGAGCATGCCGGCCGGCCCCTTCAGCACGACGAGCGCGCCCGGGTCCGGCGGCAGGAGCAGCCGCGCCTGGGCGCGCCTCAGATCCGAGAGGACCACGTCCCCGCGCCCCGACATCTTGAGCTCGTACGTCGGGTGCTGCGAGCCGGCCCGGGTGCCGGCGGTCCCCGCCGCGGTCCGCCCCGACGTGTAGCGGAACGCTTCACCGAGCGTCACGCGGCCGTCGCCGTCCGCGTCGCCGGCCCCGCGGAGCGCCACCTCGAGGTGGTGGGTGAAGAAGCTGCCGCCGAGCGCGGCGGACTCCTGCGCCTGCTCGCCGACCGCGGTGGACGCGATGAACGCCGTGCCGGACACGAGGTCGTCGGCCGGCAGCGGGAACGCCATGGCCGGGACGAGGCTCGCCCCCTTCACCTGGGTGAGCAGCCCCGCCTCGCAGGCGTCGACGATCGCGACCTTCGCCTCCGCGCCGCTCCCGTTCACGAGCTCCCGCAGCGCGTCGTAGCCGAGTCGCTCGGTCCCCATCTCCAGGCCGGCCGCGCCGGCGTGGCCCGAGTAGTAGACGACGAGCAACGTACGCTCGCCCGCCTCGCGCGCCGCGCGGATGCGCGGCTCGAGCGCGTGGATCGCCGCCTCGAGGTCGGCGGGGCGGCGCCCGCGCAGCAGCACGGCGTTGGCCGGGTCGAAGTCGCCGAGCTCGCCGAGCGCGCGGTGGAACCGCTCGGCGTCCTTCTCGGCGAACCAGAGCCGCGGCCGGGCGGGGTCGCCGCGATCGTTGCCGGACACGACGGCGAAGCGCCCCGCCGCATGGGCGAGCGCGGGCGCGAGCAGGAGCGCGAGGAGCGCGAGCCGGCGCGTCGTGATCATGGGCGCTTCTCGAGGAGCAGCGTCGCCTGCGCGGTGCCCGGCGGCAGGCCGGGCAGGGCCGCTCCCGCGCGAACGCGCACGGCCCCGCCCCCGGCGGCCTCGCGGGCCGCGCGCGCCACGTCCTCCCACGGGAGGGGGCGCTCCGCGCAGACGGCGTAGATGCGCTCGGGGCCGGCCTGCCCGTCGAGCACGGCGCCACCGGGGAGCTCGCCGCCCGCGGGCGGCGGGGCCGCGTCGCCCGCCGCGGGGTGGAGCCGCGTGACCTGGCCGGCCGCGTCCACCGAGAACAGCCAGAGCGCGGCGCAGTCCCGGGCGCCTACCTTGAAGCGGAGCGCCGCGGCGGCGGGCACCGCCGCCCCGTCGGCCAGGGCGCGCACGCCCTGATCACCGGTGGTGTACACGGCGAGCGTCATCGACCCGCCCTTCACCCCGCCCTCGTAGCCCGCCGGCGGCCCCGGCGGCGCCCGCGCGACGAGCAGCAGCCCCGCCGCGATCGCCACCGCTGCGCCCGCCGGCGCGAGGACGAACGGGAGCCACCGGCGCCGGTCGCGCGCGGCCGCTGCCTCGACGCGCTCGACCGAGCCCGGGAACACGTAACGCCGGAAGTCCTCCCCGTCCCGCAGCATCCGGGCCACGCGGTGGCGGCAGAGCGGGCAGACCTCGACGTGCGCGAGGAGGGGGGACGCGGCCGGGTCGAGCAGGTGCTGCTCGAGGGCGAGATCCGAGGGGCAGCGGTTCGTCATGGCTGGACTCCGACGAGCGCACGGGCACCCGCGAGGAAGCGCGCGAGCCGCCGCTCGACCGTCTTGCGCGAGATGCCGAGCGCGCCGGCCAGCTCCTCGTGGCCCATGCCGTCCACGAGCACGCCGACGGCGACCGCCTGGGTGCCCTCGTCGAATCGCGCCAGGACCGAGGCCGCGAGGTGGCGGTCCGGGAAGGAGGGCTGCGCGCCCGAGGCCACCTCGAGCTCCCCCACTGGCTCCTCGCCGCGGCGGCCGGCGTTGCGGAGCTGGTTCAGGCAGTGGTTCGTCGCGACCCGGTAGAGCCAGGGCAGGGCCACCGCCGCGTCCTCCAGCTTCGACAGCTCGCGCACCAGCTTCACGAAGACCTCCTGCGTCGCGTCTCGCGCCGCCTCCCGATCGCGCATGAGCCGCAGGCAGCGGCGGTAGACCGCCGGGCCGTACGTCCGGTACGCCTCGGCCGCGCGCTCGCGCTCTCGAGCCAACCCCGTCCTCCGATCCGTGAAACCCCGCTCCCGGCGCCGATGGGACACGTGCCGGCGCGAGGAGGCGAGCGGCCTATCGGGGGATCCCGGAGCAGCCGGGCCGCCGGGACGGCCGTCCGCCCCGAGCGGGCGCGCGGCCTGCCTTGAATCTGGTCATGACCTGCCCAAGGATCGCGCAGACCTCATCGACCCCATCGCAGATCCGGAGCACGGTCGCCCTCCCACCGTGGCACGTGACGTGCTATCGGAGGCGTCCCACAACCCGCTCGTCGGAGAACCGATCCAGATGCCAAAGCTCACGCCGAAACAGGCCATCGGCCTCGCCCAGGAGAAGAAGGCCACCTACGTCGACCTGAAGTTCATGGACTTCGTGGGCATCTGGCAGCACTTCTCGATCCCGCTCTACGAGCTGACCGAGAACATCTTCGAGGAGGGGCTCGGCTTCGACGGCTCCTCGATCCGCGGGTGGCAGGCGATCCACGCCTCCGACATGCTCGTGGTCCCCGACGCCGAGACGGCGGTGATCGACCCGTTCATGGCGGAGCCGACGCTCTCGCTCATCTGCAACGTCGTCGACCCGATCACGAAGGAGCCGTACTCCCGCGATCCGCGCAACATCGCGGGCAAGGCGGAGAAGTACCTCAAGTCGACGGGCATCGGCGACACGGCCTTCTTCGGGCCGGAGCCGGAGTTCTTCATCTTCGACGAGGTCCGCTACGACCACGGCGTGAACCACGCCTTCTACAAGGTCGACTCCGTCGAGGGGCAGTGGAACACCGGCCGTGAAGAGGCGGGCGGCAACCTCGGCTACAAGCCCCGCTACAAGGAGGGCTACTTCCCGGTCGGCCCGACCGACAGCCAGCAGGACCTGCGCACCGAGATGTGCCGCACGCTCGAGGCGGTCGGCATCCACGTCGAGCGCCAGCACCACGAGGTGGCCACCGCCGGCCAGGCCGAGATCGACATCAAGTTCGAGTCGCTGGTGAAGATGGCGGACAGCCTCCAGTGGTTCAAGTACGTCATCAAGAACGTCGCCCGCCGGCACGGCAAGACCGTGACCTTCATGCCGAAGCCGCTCTACGGCGACAACGGCTCCGGCATGCACGTCCACCAGTCGATCTGGAAGGCCGGCAAGCCGCTCTTCGCGGGCGACGGCTACGCGGGCCTGTCCGAGCTCGCGATGCACTACATCGGCGGCATCCTCAAGCACGGCCCCGCGCTCGCGGCGCTCTGCAACCCGGGCACGAACTCGTACAAGCGGCTCGTGCCGGGCTTCGAGGCGCCGGTGAACCTCGCCTACTCGGCGCGCAACCGCTCGGCGTCGATCCGCATCCCGATGTACTCGCCCTCTCCCAAGGCGAAGCGCATCGAGTTCCGCTCGCCGGACCCGTCCTGCAACGGCTACCTCGCCTTCTCGGCGATGCTGATGGCGGGCCTCGACGGCATCGAGAACAAGATCAACCCGGGCCAGCCGCTCGACAAGGACATCTACGGCATGTCGCCGGAGGAGCTGAAGGACATCCCGAAGATGCCCGGCTCGCTCGACGAGGCGCTCGAGTGCCTCCGCAAGGACCACAAGTTCCTGCTCAAGGGCGACGTCTTCACCGAGGACGTGATCGAGACCTGGATCCAGTACAAGTACGACAAGGAAGTGAACCCGGTCCGGATGCGTCCGAGCCCGATGGAGTTCGCCCTCTACTTCGACATTTGATCGCGGCGCCTCCCGGCGCGGCGCAGAGGTCGAAGGCTTCGACGGCATCAGAGTAGGGGGGCTCCCCCCCTACACCCCCGGTCTACCCGGCTCCGGCCGCCCGCGAGGGCGGCCGTTTTCATTTCACGCTCCGCTCTGCTACATCGGTGCGCTCCGTGGACGCGCTGCGTGACAGGTTCCACACCGCCCTGGGCGGCCTGCCGCGGACGTTCTGGGTCCTGCTCGCCGGCATGCTGGTGAACCGCCTCGCGACCTTCGTCGCGACCTTCCTCGCGCTGTACCTCGTGCGCGACCGGGGGCTCGCGCCGGGCGAGGCGGGACGGATCGTCGCCCTGTTCGGCGTGGGCGTGCTCGTCGCCGGGCCGGTGGGCGGCACCCTCGCCGACGCGGTGGGCCGGCGCGCGACCATGCTCCTCTCGCTCGTGAGCGGCGCCTTCGCCGTCGGCGCGATCGGCTTCGTCCGGACACCCTGGCTGCTCGGTCTCTTCGCCTTCCTCGCCGCCGCGACGAGCGAGCTGTACCGGCCCGCCATCAACGCCGCCATCGCCGACCTCGTCCCGCCGCCGGACCGCGCGCGCGCGTACGGGCTCGTTTACTGGACGGTGAACCTCGGCTGGGCGCTCTCGCTCTCGCTCGCGGGGATCGTCGCCGAGCGGAGCTTCGTCCTGCTCTTCCTCGCGGACGCGACGACCTGCCTCGTCTTCGCGGCGATCGTCTGGAGGCAGGTGCCCGAGACGCGGCCGCACGGCCTGCGCGCCCACTCCCCGCTCGCCGGGCTCGCGCGGGTCGCGGCCGACGGGACCTTCCTCGTCTTCCTCGCGCTCTACCTCGCCGCGCTCGTCATCTTCTTGCAGTTCCAGCTCGCCGCGCCGCTCGACATGGCGGCCCACGGGCTCGGCCCCGCCGCCTTCTCGAAGCTCATGGCGCTGAACGGCCTCGGCGTGGTGCTGCTCCAGCCGTTCGTCGCCCCCGCGCTGCGCGGCCGCGATCCCGACCGGCTCCTCGCGCTCGGCGCAATGCTGTTCGGCGCCGGCTTCGGGATGAACGCGCTCGCGGATCTCGCGCCGGTCCCGGTCTACCTCGTCGGCGTCGCGCTCTGGACGGTGGGTGAGGTGGTGGGCTTCCCGGTCGCGGTGGCGCTCGTCGCCGACCTCGCCAGCCCCGACCTGCGCGGCCGCTACCAGGGGCTCTTCTCCATGAGCTGGGGCGCGGCGTTCGCGCTCGCGCCCCTCGCGGGCGGAGAGGTGCTCCAGCGGTTCGGCTCGCGGACGCTGTGGCTCGGGTGCCTCGGGACGGGCGTCCTCGTGGCCGCCGGGTACCTCGCCACCGCGGCGCCCCGCCGGCGCCGGCTCGCCGCGCTGCACGGCGCCGCCTCCGGCTCGCGCCCGGCCGGCAGCGTGCCCGGCGGTGACGCCGCGCCGTCCGCACCCTAAAGGCCGGAGGGTCGGCCATGTCTGGACGCAGGGGCACCGAAGGGCTCGGCGACGACCTCGTCCGCCAGCGGCGGGTCGTCGAGGGTCGCTCGCCGTCGTACGCGCGCGCGCTGGCGCTGCTGCCGGCGGTGCTGGAGGGCACGCCGGGGCGCTTTCTCGCCGCGGCGTGGGAGGGGCGCGTCTTCCAGGCCTGGTACGACCGGCCGCTCCTCCTCCTCGCCGCCCTGCGGGCCGACGCCCGGGCGGAGGGACCCTCGCACCCGCTGTTCGCCGCCTTCGCGGCCGAGCCACCCGAGCCGGAGACCCTGACCGCCGGGGCCCTCGCCGCCGCGCTCGACGGCTCGCGCGAGCGGGTGTTCGACGCGCTCGCCACGCGCGGCGTCTCGACCAACGACACCTCGCGCGCCGTCGCCTGGCTCTGGCCCGCCGCGCTCGCGGGCGCCTCGGGCGGCGCGCGCCCGCTCGTCCTCGTGGACGTGGGGGCGAGCGCCGGGCTGAACCTCGCCGCCGATCTGCTGACCGCCATCTGGTTCGACCCGGCGGGCGAGGCGCTCGAGGTCGCGACCGACGTGCGCACGGTGGCCCGGCTCGGCCTCGACCCTGCGCCGCTCGACGTCTCGCGGGCGGAGGACGTCGAGTGGCTGCGCGCGTGCATCTGGCCGGGCGATCACGATCGCGCCGCGCGGCTCGAGGCCTCGATCGCGGCGTTCCGCACGGCGCACGTCCGGCCGGACGGCCCGGTGCTCGCGCCCGTGGCGGCGCGCAACGTGCCCGCTCGCCTCGACGTGCTCTCGGCCGCGCAGCGCGGAACGCTGGTGCTCGCCTACCAGACCATCGTGCGCGACTACCTCGACGCCGCCGAGCGCGCGGAGTACGCGGAGGGCATGCGCGGCTGGCTCGCGGCGCAGCCGCCCGGCGACGCGCTCTGGGTCGAGCTCGAGCCGGTGGAGGGCGGACCGGAGGAGCTCGGCGCGTCCATCGTCGCCCACGCGCGCTCGCCCGACGCCGGCGCGGTGGTGACGCTCGAGCTGGCGCGCTGCGGCTACCACCCGCGGCTCGTCGTGCCGCGGCCCGCGGAGGTGGAGGCGCTGCGCGGGCTGCTCGCGCGCGGGGCGGCGGCGGCGGAGGAGGCGGCGCAGCCGCCGTGATGCCAGCCGCTTCGCGCGCTACATGACGAGCCCGCCGTCCACGTCCACGCAGCGGCCGTCGAAGTAGTCGCACTCGAGGACGAACTTCACCGCGAGCCAGATGTCCTCGGGCAGGCCGATGCGGCCGACCGGCACCATCGAGACGAGCGCGTCGCGGGCCTTCTGGTTCATACCCTGCGTCATCGGCGTCTCGATCATGCCGGGCGCGACCGCCCCGACGCGCACGCCGAACGGGGCGAACTCGCGCGCCCAGGTGACGGTGTTGGCGGCGAGCGAGGCCTTGGCGGCGACGTAGTTCGACTGCCCGCGGTTCCCGTGCCGGGCGACCGAGGAGATGTTCACGACGACGCCCGGGCGCGCCCCGGCGCGCGCCATCGACGCGACCACCTCGCGCGCCATCAGGGTCGCGCCGGTGAGGTTCACGCCGATCACGGCGTCCCAGTCCGCCTTGGAGAGCGTCACGATCTCGCCGGTGGTCCGGTCCTTCTTCACGAGCAGCCCGTCGCGGATGATGCCCGCGTTGTTGACGAGGCCGTTCAGGCCGCCCATCGCGCTCGCCGCCCACGCGACGAAGCCCTTCACGTCCTCCTCGCTCCCGACGTCGAGCCGGCGGCGGTGGATCCCCTCCGGCAGCCCGGCGAGCCTCGCCTCGTTCACGTCGCCCGCCGCCACCTGCGCGCCTGCCTCGGCGAGGCGCGCGGCGAAGTGGGCGCCCATGCCCTGGGCGCCGCCGGTCACGATGATCTTCAGGTCGCTCAGCTTCATCGGTCGTCTCCTCCTGCGGGCCGGGCCCGGCCGCCCGCCGCGCGGCGCGGCGCGGCTTCCCCCGGGCCGGGGCGACCGTACGCCCCCTCCGCCCGGCGCCGGCGCTCCCGGGTGGGTCGTTCGGCGACCGCCCCCGAGGCACCATCCGTGAAGTCGCCTAACTCGCCGATCGGGCCACGCCGTCTGCATCTAGGGCAGTGCTTCGCGACGCGCGGAACCACCGCGTCGAGCGGGAACTGCTCCGCGTCCAGCGCGCGCACACCGTGCGACGTGCGCGTCGCCCGACAGCGAGAGACCCTCGCGCCGACGGGCGCACCTTCCTGCTGACGCAGGGGCCTCTCCGGCGTAGCTTCCCCGCATGACCTCGCCCGGCACGCGCCGGCGCTGGCCGAAGGTGGCCGGCGCCCTCCTCCTCGTCCTCGTCCTGCTCGTCGCGGGGGCGGTCTTCGCGCTCGACGCGATCCTGCTCTCCCAGGCGCGCAAGCGGACGGACGCCCTCTCGCAGCAGCTCGGGCGGCCGATCACCGTCGGGGGCGTGAAGACGAAGCTCCTGGGCGGGCTCGGCGTCCGCGTCACCGACGTCGGCGTCGGGGCGGGGCCCGGCGAGGAGGTGCCGCTCGTCACCCTCCGGCGCGCCGAGGTCGAGGCGGATCTCTGGCGCGCGATCCGGAGCGGAGGGAAGGAGATCCACGTCGGGTCGGCCGTGCTCGAGGGGCTGCACGTCAACGTGGTGAAGCTCCCGGACGGCACGACCAACGCGGAGCGGTTCGCGAAGGAGCTCGAGAAGCTGCCCTCGGAGGAGACGAAGCCCGCGCCGGAGCAGCCGGCCGAGGCGGGGGCGCCCCCGAAGCTGAAGGTGGGCCGCGCCGCGGTCGAGAACGCGCGCATCGCCTTCCTCGACCGGACCACGGCCGGCGCGAAGGAGCTCGCCATCGACGACCTCGACGTCGAGGTGCGCGACCTCGAGGCGGGCAAGCCGCTCGAGCTCGTGCTCCGCGCGGCGGTGCTCGCCGAGAAGCAGAACCTCGAGGTGCGCGTGAAGGCCGCACCCCTCCCGCCCACGCTCGAGCCGACGCCCGAGCAGCTCGCCGTGAAGCTCGAGCCGGTGGACCTCGCGCCGCTCGCGCCCTTCTTCCCGAAGGCGCTCGGCTTCCGGCGCGGCCACCTCTCGATGGACCTCTCCGCCGCGCTCGGCGCGGCGGTGCCGGGCGGCAGCGGGCCGACGAAGCTCGAGGGCTGGATCCGGGCGGCGCAGCTCTTCTTCAGCGACGCGCGCGACACGTACCTCGACCTCACCTTCGAGGCCGACGTCGAGGGCGACGCGGCCGCCGGGTCGCTCCGCATCGGCAAGCTCGTCCTGGTCGCCGGGCCGGTGACGGTGACCGGCACCGGGCGCGTGAGCGGCCTCAAGGGCGAGACGCCGCGCATCGAGGGGCTCGAGGTGGTCGCGAAGGGGCTCGACCCCGAGGCGCTCATCCCGTACTACCCGCCGCTCCGAGCGCAGCTCGGCGGCGCGACCGTCGCCGGCCCGATCGGCCTCGAGCTCCGCGGCGGCGGGACCGCCACGACGCAGGAGGCGGTGCTCCGCGTGGATCTCACGCCCGTGCGGCTCGCCGTGCCCGAGCAGCTCGCGAAGGCGGCGGGGGCGCCGGCGTCCCTCGTCGCGACCGTGAGCGCGCAGGGGAACGGGCGCGTCCGGTTCGACGCCGCGCTCGACCTCGCGGGCGTGGACCTCCGGCCCGGCGGCTCGCTCGCGAAGAAGCCGGGGGATCCCCTCTCCGTGAATGCGGCGGGCAGCTACCGCGCCGCGGGCGAGGCGCAGGAGCTCGACGTCGAGCGGCTCGAGCTCGCCGCGCTGGCGGACCGGCTGACCGGCCGCGCGAACGTGAAGCTCGAGGGCAAAGGCGCGAAGGCCACCACGCGCTTCGACGCGGAGCTGCGGGGTGACCGGCTCGACCTCGACGCCCTCCTGATCCCGGCGCCGGAGCCGGCGCCCGGCGCGAAGCCCGCCCCCGAGGAGCCGCTCGACCCCGCCGCCTTCCGCGGCCTCTCCGGCGTGGCGGCGCTCCGGCTCGGCGTGCTCCGGATGGAGAAGATCGAGACGCGCAACGTCGTGGCGCGGATCCGCGTGCAGGAGGACGAAGTCACGTTCGAGCAGGCGCGCCTCGAGGCCTTCGGCGGCACGATCGCGGCCGACGGCACGAAGGCGGCGCTGGCGGACCCCGCCGCGCCGTTCGAGGTGGTGCTCGACCTGAAGGGCCTCGCCGGCGCGCAGGCGCTGGCGCTCCTCTCCAAGCACAAGGTGCTCGACGGGAAGCTCGACGCGACGGTGAAGCTCGCCGGCAAGGGCACCGGCCTCGAGGCGATCAAGCAGAGCCTGCAGGGCGCCCTCTCGGGCAACCTGTACGGCGGCTCGTTCCACGGTGCCGATCTCGTCGGGTCCATCGCCGGCCCCCTCGCGGCGAAGCTGCCGTTCGCGGCGAAGCGGCTCGACGCCGGCGGGGCGACCCCGCTCGGCAAGGAGCTGCCCTTCGCGTTCCGGATCGAGGGCGGCACGGCGCGGCTCGAGAAGCCGCTCACCTTCGACGCCGCCGGCCAGGGCGACTTCTCGCTCGACGGCGGCGTCGGCCTCGACGGCGTCCTCTCGATGCCGGCCACGTTCTCGCTCTCGCCCGCGCTCGTCGCGCGCATCACGGCCGGCAAGGTGAAGCCGCAGGCGGCCATCCCGGTCGCCTTCCGGCTCGCCGGGCCCGCCTGGAAGCCGCGGCTCGAGGGGCTCTCGCTCGACGGCGCGGTGAAGGCCATCGCGAGCCAGGCCGCGGCCGGCGCGCTCGGCCGCGCCCTCGGCGCCGACGGTGTGTCGGCCGAGGACCTGGCCGCAAAGAAGCGGGCGGAGGTCGAGGCCGAGGCGCAGAAGCGGCGGGCCGAGGCGGAGGCGAAGGGGCGCGAGCAGGCCGAGAAGGCGAAGCAGAAGGTCGAGGACGAGGCGAGGAAGCGGCTCGAGGGGCTCTTCGGGAAGTGATCGCGGGCCGCCTCGCGGCCGCCGCG